>Ga0310811_10001085_pt1 | contig 34898 bp, 26 predicted proteins | sample YCmetagenome_FD_207642 | JGI IMG/M metagenome (GOLD analysis project Ga0310811, IMG submission 207642) | Soil microbial communities from experimental microcosm in Duke University, North Carolina, United States - YC | ecosystem: Engineered > Artificial ecosystem > Soil microcosm > Unclassified ... | reverse complement strand
GTCACATGAATCTGATAAAAGCTGGTGTAAAACAATGCAACATTTCTACCGTTAAATGGCACCTTAATATCATAAAGTAAGAAATTTCAGCTAAAAGCTATAGCACAGTGACGCTCCCTCACGGTCGCGGCTCGGTTACACCGAGTGCCTCCCAAGGCATCTCCGATTTATTCAACAAAGCCCCCCGGGAGAAGGTGCCCGACAGGGCGGATGAGGGGGGGGTCGTATCAGGCGAAGCCCCCGAGGTAAATAGTCACAACGGCTCTGGTAGAAACCACTAATCAACGCTATACTTAGTGTAGGTTCAATCGAAGAGGAATATGCGTCCAGTTGAATACACTCCTTTATTCTGAACAGCTTACGCTCGCACCCGAAGACAATCACCGTCTGTTTAACCTCTGTGGCAAATTGAATGAGCATCTTAAACTCATTGAAAAACGCCTTGATGTGTTAATTAAACAGCGTGGTTATACCTTTTCTATTACGGGTCGTCATAAAGCAGTGAAACAAGCTTGTGATACGCTCCAAGAGCTCTATCAAGAAACGAGTAAAATCAATGATTTAGAGCCTAAACGAATTCATCTTTACTTACAGGCTGTTCATCATCAAACCGAAGAGCCGCATGCAGAAAACCCTATTGATATTCGCTTAAAAAAAGGCTCGATTACCGCTCGCAGCCAAAATCAAATTCGCTATATAAACAATATCTTACAATACGATATCAACTTTGGTATCGGTCCTGCTGGGACAGGCAAAACCTATCTTGCTGTCGCTTGCGCAGTCAAGGCATTGGAGACTGAACGTGTTAGCCGCATCATCCTCGTGCGCCCTATCGTAGAGGCGGGAGAGAAACTGGGCTTTCTCCCAGGTGATATCGCACAGAAAGTGCACCCCTATCTCAGACCCTTGTACGATGCGCTCTATGAAATGATTGGTTTGGAAAAAGTAAACCAGCTCATCGAAAAAAATGTGATTGAATTATTGCCACTGGCTTATATGCGAGGACGCTCACTGAATGATTCTTTTATTATTCTGGATGAAGGCCAGAATACAACGCTAGAGCAAATGAAAATGTTCCTCACACGCATTGGTTTTAATTCTAAGGCTGTGATTACAGGCGACATTACACAAATTGATTTGAGTAAACGGGAAGACTCCGGACTCATTCATGCAACACGCATTCTGAATAATTTATCGGGTATTCAGTTCACTCAATTCCAAGCCACGGATGTTGTACGACATCCTTTGGTACAAACCATTGTAGAAGCGTATGAAAAATACGAGACTAAACAAAAATAGTAACTTTATGCATCCCATCAGCATACAAATCGCCACTGACGAAGCACCCTCTCCCAAAAAGGCCGTGCTACGACGATGGGCAACTAGGGTGTTAAAAACACAACCTAAACAAGGTGAAATGACAATACGCATTGTTGATATCAATGAAATGACAATACTCAATAAAACATTTAGAAAAAAAGAGGGGCCAACGAATGTGTTGTCCTTTCCTTATATTGTACCCGCAGACGTCGCGCTTTTTTCACCCGTATTGGGCGATATTGTGATTTGTGCAAAAGTCGTTGAAAAGGAGGCGAAAGAACAACATATTATGTGGGAAGCACATTGGGCACACATGGTTGTGCATGGTATTTATCATTTGCTAGGTTATGACCATGAAACAGATCATGATGCCATCTGTATGGAAAAACAAGAAAGTGATAGTATGCAGTCCCTTGGTTTTAATAATCCTTATATTAACAGAGAGAATGATATCTCATGAAAACAAACGCGGCAGACGATAACCCGCATAAAAGACGTTCTTGGTTAAAGCGCCTCCTGACAACACTGAAAAGAGAACCCAAGAATCAAGATCAACTGAAAATCTTGCTACGCAAAGCAAAAGATCAACATGTGTTGAGTTCAGAAATGCTAGGCATGCTGGAACGCATGCTACAAATTTCTGATATACAAGTGCGCGAAGTGATGGTGCCAAAAGGGCAACTGGTTGTTGTCGAAAAAGGGAAACCGCTCAATGAATTATTACCACTCATTATTGAATCGGGGCATTCTCGCTTTCCTGTCATTGATACTACACGAGATCATGTGATTGGCATTCTGCTTGCAAAAGACTTACTCGCCTATTGTTTTGATAAAGACCCTATTACATTTGAAGTAACAGATATCATGCGACCCGCTAATTTCACAGCACAGAGCAAGCGTCTGGATATTCTATTACATGAGTTTCGACTCAAGCATAACCACATGGCTATCGTATTAGATGAATATGGCCATGTTGCAGGTCTCATTACAATCGAAGATATACTCGAGCAGGTTGTGGGTGATATTGAAGATGAATATGATATCGACGACGAAGAAGATCAAATCAAAAAAATGAATGACGCTTCTTATATTATTAAAGCAACAACCACCATTGATGAATTTAACACCTATTTTAAAGAAAATATTAATGATGAAGACGTGGAAACGGTGGGTGGTTGGGTACTCAAATCTTTCACGCATTTACCTAAACGCGGCGAAAGCATCAAAATCGGCCCATGGCGATTCAAGGTATTAAATTGTGACAATCGCCGTATTTATTTGTTAGAAATGCGTCCCGTTAAATTTAAGAGAAAAGAAGAATAATGAAATTAGCTTTCTGTCTTTTTAACTATTTTCCTTATGGCGGCTTGCAACGCGATTTTCTGCGCATCACAGAACAATGTGCATTGCGCGGACATGACATACATGTTTTCACCCTGTCGTGGCAGGGTGCTATACCTACTTGGGTGAATCTACATTTGGTCAAATCGCGTGGTTGGCAAAATCATCAGATGGCCGCTTCTTTTGCAAAAAAAATAGCAACAATAAAAAAAGACTATGATTTCGTTATTGGATTTAACAAAATGCCACATCTTGATTGGTATTATGCAGCAGATACCTGTTATCAAGCACGCAAGAGATCTTTTCTTTATCATTTATTGCCACGTTATAGACAAAAAGTGGCTTTTGAAAAAGCAGTTTTTGATGCATCTTCAAAAACACAGATTTTATTAATCGCTCCTATGCAACAACATGCGTTTGCAAGTTACTATCACACACAGACAGAACGGTTTCATCTTTTACCGCCTGGTATCGCAAAAGACCGCCTTGCTGGGGAAGATGCTCATGAAAGACGCCAACATAAGCGGCAGTCACTTTCCTTGCCTGATGACACTATTATGTTGCTCATGGTGGGATCTGGGTTCAAAACAAAAGGTGTGGATCGCGCAATACACGCTTTATCCGCGTTGCCGCCTCATCTTAAAGCGCGATCTCAACTGCTGATTGTCGGACAAGATAATACCGCGCCGTTTACGAAACTAGCACATACCTTATCAGTCGAAAATCATGTGCACTTTCTCGGTGGACGTGATGATGTACCAGATTTATTGTTAGCTGCGGATCTTTTACTACACCCCGCCTACCATGAAAATACCGGGACTGTATTATTAGAAGCGATTGCTGCAGGATTGCCTGTTTTGACAACGGCAGTGTGTGGCTATGCGCCCTATATTCAACAAGCCAAAGCGGGTGTTGTCACAGCTTTACCCTTTTCACAAACAACTTATAATGAAGCGCTGGCCACGATATTGACGATGCCGCGTGATGATTGGAAAAGGAATGGTGTTTATTTTGCTAAAACGCATGACCTCTACAGTATGCCAGAAAAAGCAGCTGATCTGATACTCAAACCCGTGACAAAGATAACTGTTTCCACTTTTGAAAACATGATGCGCCTCACAGGAAAAGTTTTTAGGGAACAAAAAGGCAGAGTCACGCAACAAATTTCAATCAATGATAAACAGTATTTTATTAAACAACACCACGGCATCGGTTATCGGGAAATGCTAAAAAATATTTTTCAATTGCGATTACCTGTGACCAGCGCAAAAAACGAATGGCTCGCATTACACCAATTACAATCTCTTGACATCGCTGTTCCCGCACCGCTCGCTTACGAAGAACGAGGGTGGGATCCCGCCAAAAGAAAATCTTATATTTTAATGGAAGACATCTCTTCTGCGATCAGTTTAGAACAGCTTTGTCAGACATGGGTAGCAGAACCACCTTCTTTTTACTTTAAAAAAATGCTTATTCAGAAGGTAGCAATGATTGCGAGACAATTGCATCAACATGGCATTAATCACAGAGATTTTTATATTTGTCATTTTTTACTCGATCAAAAAGAGGGTCATACGCTCACTGAAAACACAAAACTGTATTTAATTGACTTGCATCGCGCTCAGCTACGGCATAAAACGCCCAGACGATGGATCATAAAAGATCTTGCTGGCTTAGCATTTTCAAGCCAGGCCATTGGGTTGACAAAGAAAGATTATTTTAGATTCATCAAATATTACACGCAGAAACCACTGCGTTTTTCATTAAAGGAAAATGCTGCTTTCTGGAGAGAGATTAAAACACGTTCAGAGGGAATCGAATGAAAACAGGGTTCAAAAAAATATGTTATGATTCAGAGGAAACATTTTCTCTCAGCCTAACAAACGGCACGCAATTTGCTAGCGAGCAACGACTCAGAATCATACCGGGGAAGCGCGTTGTCGCAAGAGGGCGCTGGGAGGACAAAACAGTTGTTGCTAAGATATTCTTTTCTAAAAATGCTAAAAAACACGCAGAAAGTGATCGTCGGGGCATTGCTGCACTTCATAAGAAGAAAATACCAGCGCCTTTATTATTATGTAGCGACACGATAAACTTGGCGGGACAAGACATCGTTATCTTATTATTTGACTATATACCGCATGCAAAGCAGCTGGATGCATCACTGCTCACGACTGATGAGGGGATTGCTCTTTTAAAAAAAATCATCACTGAAATTGCAACGCAGCATGTTCTCGGGATATTACAAAAAGATCTCCATTTTAGTAATTTTCTGATACAAGAAAATGATAAAAAAACAAATATTCTGACAGTGGATGGGGCGCAGATACAATCATGCGACAGTATATTGGATAAAGAAACCAGTATGCATAATATCGCCCTACTGTTGTCTCAGATAGGCGCAGGAGAATCCGACTTACAAGAAAAACTCTTTAGATTTTACGCAACACTGCGTGGCTGGCTATTACAAGCAACGGATCTCGTGCAGTTCCATGCATGCATCGATGAAGTCAATAAAAACAGGTGGGAAAATTTCTCTCAAAAAATAAATCGAGATAGCACAGCCTTTGTTACATTACGACAAGGAAACTATCACGGCATGTACCAACGAGATAAGCAAAAACCAGATTTTCTAGCATTTTTAAAGGATCCTGATGCTATTTTTCAATCAGCTTCTTCACATCTCTTAAAAGCAGGCAATTCAGCAACCGTGATTAAAATCGCACTAGATGGCAAGTATTTTGTTATCAAGCGTTATAATATCAAAAATATCTGGCATTATTTGCGTCGCTGCTTACGCCCGACACGCGCTGCTTGCTGTTGGCGTATTGCACAAAAACTAAAACTTTTTCACGTGGCAACCGCAGATCCCGTCGCTTTTATTGAAAAGAAATCATTCGGATTACGCGGATTATCTTATTATGTGACTGACTATATTGAAGGTGAAAATGCGAAAGATTACTTTCATGAAAAACAATCTGCCGATAATGTTGCTGATATGCTAAAACGCATAAAACAGTTATTTTTTAAGATAAAATCATTAAATATTTCGCATGGGGATCTGAAAATCACAAATATTTTAATTGATCGCGATAATAAGCCCGTGATGATTGATTTAGATGGCGCAATTGAGCACGATTCACTTTCAACACTGCATTCTACTTGGAAGAAAGAATTAAAAAGATTTGATCGGAATTTTTAAATATCAAATAATATACCCTGCGCAAGCGCCAATTGCCCACCCCAATTTATTGTATTCGTCTGGCGACGCATATAGTGTTTCCAGACATCTGAGCCAGCTTCACGCCCGCCGCCCGTTCCTTTTTCCCCACCAAAAGCGCCACCAATTTCGGCACCCGATGTGCCAATGTTAATATTCGCAATACCACAATCACTACCACGCGCAGATAAAAACATTTCTGCATGCGTTAAACGCTGCGTGAAAAGAGAGGAGGATAAACCAAAGGCAGAGCGGTTTTGCATCGCAATTGCTTCATCAAATGTGTGATAGGACATCACATATAAAATAGGCGCAAATGTTTCGCGTTGCACAATCTCGCATTCGTTTTGAGCTGCCACAATGGTGGGCTCAACAAAGAATCCTTTTCCTGGTAGAACATGGCCGCCATATAAAATTTTTCCGCCTTGTTTTTGAATATCAATGATCACACGCTGAAAGTGATCGACAGCTTGTTGATCAACCAAAGGACCCACCATATTCTCTGGCTGCAGCGGATCACCAATTGTGATTTTTTGATAAAGAGACACCAGTGCATCTATTACTTTTTGATAAAGCGATTCATGCACAATAAGACGCCGTGTTGTGGTACAACGCTGGCCCGCTGTCCCAATTGCGCCGAAAACAATAGCAGGAATAGCGAGCGACAAATCTGCTGTTTCATCCACAATAATAGCGTTATTACCGCTGAGCTCTAGCAGTATCCGTCCCAACCTACCAGCCACTATTTTATTGAGCGCTAAACCCACTGCCGTTGATCCCGTAAAGGAAACCAATGCGATGCGATCATCAGCAACCAATTGCGTAACAAGATCATTCTCTTTCGGAATAAACAAAGAAAAAATATCTTCATACTGATATTGCTTGAGCACACGATGACAAAGATGCATCACAGCAATTGCACACAGTGGCACTTTCAGAGAAGGTTTCCATATCACTGTATTACCGCAAATCACTGCTAAAAAGGCATTCCACGCCCACACTGCGACAGGAAAATTAAACGCTGTGATCACAGTGACAACTCCCAGTGGCAACCACTGCTCGTACATTCTATGCGCTGGCCGCTCTGATTGCATCGTGCATCCATACAACATACGTGATTGACCCACGGCCAGATCGGCCATATCAATCATCTCTTGCACTTCTCCCTCCCCTTCTTGTTGCGATTTTCCCATTTCTAAGGAAACTAAATAACCTAAAGCGGATTTGTGCTCTCGCAAAATATCACCGATAGCGCGCACCACTTCCCCACGCTTTGGTGCCGGCACATCTCGCCAAGACAGAAAAGCATTTTCTGCTGTCTTAATCACGCTTTCTAACTCATCTTTTCCGCCGCAAACAACACTGGCAATAGGATCACCCGTTGTGGGATTATAAGAGATAATCTCTTCTCCTTTTGTGGAATCAGACCAACCGTGATGCGGTGCTGTTGTGCCACTATTTTTTTCAGTCAATCCAAGTAGCTTGAATATGTCTTTCATCTTCTTATCCTATGAAAAATAGCGACCAAACCGGTTATTCAAGAATGCCTCCAAGGAAAACTGTTCTTGTCGAATAAATCCTTTATATTGATTTGTGCTTTGCATCACCAAATCAACAATCGCGCAGACACTGGACGCTGTTGTCATTTGTATTGCCGACCATGAGTAGCTATCTAAGGATGAGGGATAGAATTTTCTCACATAGCTTTTTTCGGATAAAGAGCCTTCTTCTGTACCAGTGACGGAGACATACACCAGCACAACATCTTGATACGTTTTAGGTAGCGCCGTTTCAAGAATGTCTTTTAACACCGTTCTGTTTTGATTCAACATCAGATCATTCATTAAAAATTTTATTTTTTCGCAATGTCCTGGGTAACGAATGGTTTTATAGCTTAATTGCTTAACTTTATCACCGTAAGTTTGCGCCAAACTGCCAATACCACCTGAGGTGTTAAACGCTTCGTAAGTTAAACCATCAATTTTGATTTCTTCTAAATCTTCCAATGGTTGAAGTAACACATACTTCCCATCTTCAATGGCAGGACAAAGATTACCATACTCATTAATCAATCCATCTGTAGACCATGTTAATGAATATTGTAGTGAATTGCTTGTATTTAAGGGCAGTGCACCCACACGCATTTTGACCGTGTCTAATGTCGGAAAATGACGCATTAAGTCATTCGCTACAATGCTAATAAAGCCGGGCGCAAGCCCACATTGTGGCACAAACGCACTTTCTGCTTGTTGCGCAAGTTCAAATATCATTTCTGTTGTTTTAATATCTTCTGTCAAATCAAAATAATCGATGCCGCATGTGGCAGCCATTTTTGCGATAGCCACGTTTGCAAAATAAGGCAAAGAGGAAATCACTGCTTGGATATGATGCTGATTCACAAACAATACTAATGATTCCTCATCTGCTGCTTCTAGATAAACATAATGATAATGTGGTAAGTGATCTAAACGATATGCACGAGGATTATCTTTTACATGATCGGCTAAATAAACAGTATATTGCCCCGATCTTGCTAACAAGAATGCGATCAATGCGCCAACTTTTCCTGCGCCAATAATTAAAATCCGTTTCATCTCGCGCACCTTTTAAGTACTATTTGACATTTTACCTATCGCGCTGATTCCCATCTTTTCAAGGTTCATTAAAGTATAGCTATATTTTGCGCCCGTTAAATCCAAACCTGCCATTATTCTTGTCGTACAATCTTTGAAACTTGATCCGCCCTGTGGCCCCGCGAGCATTAAAAATGTTTGATCTAAATCAGCAAAGACTATTTGCTGTATCACTGCTTGTACTTCACCTGGCGCATTCGCCTTAATACCAATACGCTCTCGTTGCGCTGCCGCTTCCTTATCTTCTTCCACATGCGTGGCTTGTTGCATTGTTGGCTTCAAGACAAAACTAAATAATTGCTTAATATTTTTAGCATGCGAAACGGAAATTTTTTCTGCCAGTCGCATTTTTTCTTCGTCTGATAATGCTTTTGTTTTATCTGATGTTTCAAATAATAATAACATTCTACGTTTTATTTCGTTTTTCAGCATGTCATTACCAGGCTGTAACATATCTGGCAATAATCTATTCTTATCAAAAAACCATGGGATGAGTTTTTCTAATGCTGAGGTTAATCTATTTTGGCCAGGACTGGGTCTTGGACCTTCTCGCTTCAGTTGATTCTCTTGCTCATAGGCCTGCGCACGCGCTTCCTGCGAGGCCTCATACACACATGTCAATACCAGGCCTTCTTGCCCCGCTGGTGTTGCTAAATCTTCAGCAGTCAATCCACGATCCATCAACGCATCTGTTATTTTTTCTACCATTGGCTCGATTTTTATCTGTGGGGGAAGCAGTTTCTCTAATATTTCCCGCACGGCATTCATTATCTGTTTTTTCTGCACTTCAGCTTCTTCTGGGGGAAAGGATATTGGCATACAGAACCTCTGATTCAAGGAAAGGTTAGCGGAACACATTAATTACGTTATTATAGCGTAACTTTAAGCAAAATTGTTAAGACAAAAGACAAGTATGGTAAATGGAACTTTTTTACGCATCGCTTTGCCCACGCCCATGCGTCGTTTATTCGACTACGCTCATCCGCAACATATTGATTTAAAAGAATTTATTAAAGGGGTGCGCGTTCTGGTTCCTTTTCAATCACGTACCTTGGTTGGTATACTGATAGAGGTCAGCCACACATCGATTGTTCCGCCCAATAAGCTCAAGTCCGCTATTGCCATACTGGATGAGACAAATCTACTCAGCGATGATATTTTTGCGCTCTGTGAGTGGGCTGCTAACTATTACCATGCGCCACTGGGAGAAGTCTTAAGCTGTGCATTTCCTACAGCATTACGGAAAGGCCAGCCCTTATTAAATACACAAATGAAGATAGAAGATCCGCACCGAGTAACGGAAATACCACCAACATTAAATGAAGCGCAGCAAAAAGCCATCTCTGCTATTGCAGCCTGTCAAAAATTTCAGTCTTTTTTATTAGATGGTGTCACGGGCAGCGGTAAAACAGAGGTGTATTTACGCGCCATTCAAGAGAAACTCGATAACAATAAACAAGTACTGGTATTAGTGCCAGAGATTAGCCTCACACCACAGACAATCAAAAGATTTCATGCAAGATTTACCGTACCCATTGTGACGTTGCATTCGGGCTTATCAGAAAAAAAACGCTTAACGCATTGGGAAGCAGCGCGATCAGGTGAGGCAAGAATTATTATCGGCACCCGTTCTGCTATTTTTACACCGATATCGCATTTAGGATTGATTATTGTCGATGAAGAGCATGATAATTCTTTTAAGCAACAAGATCGATTTCGTTATCACGCAAGAGACCTGGCTGTGATGCGTGCGCAATTTAATGATATTCCAATTGTGTTAGGTTCCGCCACGCCTTCTTTGGAATCTGTGTTAAATGTTAAAAAAAATCGTTACTGTCTTTTATCATTGCCAGAGCGTGCGGGTGATGCGATACCACCCGCGTTTTCTGTGATTGATTTAAAACAATCGCCGGCAGAAGCAGGATTATCTGTCACGCTCATGAAAGCGATGCGTGAACATTTAGCGGCGGGTCATCAAACGCTGTTATACTTAAATAGGCGTGGTTTTGCACCTGTTTTATACTGCGCTACCTGCACATGGATTGCGGGCTGCGATCGTTGTGATGCAAAAATGGTTTATCACCATAAACCACCTCGCTTACATTGTCATCAGTGTGATGCCCGACACGCTATTCCTAAACAATGTCAGCATTGTTCTGCGACAGATTTACAGATGGTAGGCATTGGCACACAACGCTTAGAGGAAAACTTAGCGCAGCATTTTCCAGATGTGCCCATTATTCGTATTGATAGAGATAGCACGAGAAAAAAAGGCAAGATGGATGATTTGCTAAAACAAATTCATGAACATCCCGCTGCTATTTTAATTGGCACACAGATGTTGGCGAAGGGGCATCATTTTCCGCGCGTAACGCTTGTTGGTATTATTGAAGCAGATGGGGGTTTGTTTAGCTCAGATTTTCGTGCGACAGAACAAATGGGGCAGTTATTGTTACAAGTTGCAGGTCGCGCAGGTCGTGCTGATAAGCCTGGAACAGTGATGATACAAACACGGCATCCAGAACATGCCTTGCTACAGTCTCTTATCACAACCGGGTATGCGCCCTTTTCTGAATGTTTATTGTCTGAAAGAGAAGGTGCAGCGCTTCCGCCTTATCATCATGTTGCATTATTTAAAGCGGAGGCTTTTTCTGAGGAGAATGCGCGTCTTTTTTTAACGATGGTAAAAAAATTACTGAAAGACAAAGGTGCATTAACGCTTCTAGGGCCTGTCCCTGCGTTGTTAGCAAAACGCAAGGGCTTGCATTGCCAGCATTTGTTAGTCAAAGCTGAAAAACGGAGTGAATTGCAGGCGTTTCTCAAGGCGATCATCCCGCAACTTGATGTGTTGCGTGTTGCTAAATCTGTGAAGTGGGTGCTTGATGTGGATCCTTATGAGTCTGTGTGATTTAAAAACAAATATCCCCTCATCCGCCGGTCGGACCTTCTTGTATAGGGACAAAACATCGGTAACACTTTTTCTCACGCGCCTACGGCGTTGTTGAATAAATCGGAAATGCTCTGTGAGGCACTCGGTGTAACCGAGCCGCGACCGTGAGGGAGCGTCACTGTATGATAAGTTTTAGCTGAAATTTCTTAGTTCATGATAAAATCATAACGAAATGATAAACATGTTGCATTGTTCTACACCATCTTTTATCAGATTCATGTGACGCTCCCTTACGGTCGCGGCTCGGTATCGTGGCTCGGTTCTATCGCATAGCGTCACGACACAACCAGGTCGTTTACGACCGAAAGCTTTAAGGCCGGGGTAATCCAACACACCTACGGTTAAGCGCCGTAGGCGCGTGAGAAAAAATGTTACCGTCCCTATGCAGAAAGTGCTCAACCACGCGGATGAGGGGGCATCAAACAATATTATTGGCATACATGCCTTGACCACCCATACAGCCCTGTTATACTCTCGCAGTCTGTCGCCGGGGTGGTGGAATTGGTAGACGCGCCGGTCTCAAAAACCGGTGAGGGTAACCTCGTGCCGGTTCGATTCCGGCCCTCGGCAAAAATACTTCTTAAGCGGACTCCCGCTAATCTGACATGAGTACGCGGGAGAGCCTATTTAACCTTTCGTCCCGGTGGCACAGATGGATAGCGCAGCCCCCTCCTAAGGGGCAGGTCGCAGGTTCGAATCCTGCCCGGGACGCGAATATTAGAAATTACCCCAAACGATTATTTTGCCTCACCCACAAGACAGTGGCGAGGCTGACCACGGCGATGATGCACAAAACAAGCATGGGTACCATCCCAACAAGGTTGACTATTTTGTTCACCTCACCCATAGGGACATAACTTTTGCAAAACATTACAACAATCGCAAACAAAACCATCGTGAGAAAAACAGGCCTGACAAATGTGGCGCCATTTAAAATCACAAGTTGTGAGCCAATCTTTCCACCAATGAATTGTCCACACCCCATAATGAACGCAATTCTATAATCGATATTATGCCCTAACATAAACCATGCAATGGCAATGACATTACTTTTCAAATTGAACACTTTTGTATACGCTGTGGCTTTAGAAAGGTTATAACCCAGAAAAAAAACCAAGGCAATCACCCAAAAGGAACCTGTGCCTGGACCTAAAAACCCATCGTAAAAACCCAGTAAAAATCCAAATAAAGGGTAAAAAATAGATTCTTTCATCCGCTCTTTCTTATCTAACAGTCCTAGCTTAGGCGTAAAAAGCGTGTAAAGAAAAATACCTAACATCAGCAAGGGAAGTATTTTTTCTAAAATAACAGCATCCATCACTTGCGCCGTTAGCGCACCCGCTGTCGCACCAATAAACCCAAATAACAATCCCTTGATTAGAATATGAAATGAAATTAATTTGTTTTTAAAGTAATTGTGCGTCGCAACAAATGTACCAACACAACCTTGAAATTTACTCGTACCCAACGCAATAGGGGCAGGCATGCCAACGCCAATGAGTAGAGGCAAACTAATCAGACCCCCACCCCCAGCAATAGCATCAATCGTTCCGGCAAACAAACCCACTGTGAAAAAAAGTAAGACAAGGCCCGCGCTTAGGCTGATCATTTCTTAGGCCTGGTTCGTATCCTGGTTCGTATCCTGGTTGGTATCCTGATTTGTATCCTGGTTAGTCACATCTTTGATCACAACAACCTTACGCTGATAACGCGGAGCAGATCCAAATCCCGTGCTCGCTACCTTGGCCAGACAGTTTTGTGGACTGCTGTTGGTGACACGTTGATCAACAGAATGTAGGCGAACAACAAGAATGTCAGTGACGGTGCAAATTTCAGCGCCACTTTCTTTCGATGTGACCTTAATGGTATGCATAAAAGTTTGACCAGCTGGATTGCTGAATCGATCAGCGCGGTAATAACCTTCCGCAGTATAACCCGGACGAAGAACGTAATTTTCAAAAACAGGCGCGTTACTATTCACATCTGAAACCGTGATGCTATGCTCAGTTTGATCACGTATTTCGAAGCCTTGTTCAAAATAACCACCTAAAGGAAGCGCAAAACTACAGCAGGGTAGCGCAAAAAAAATACATAATAACTTTTTGATGAAGTTGGTCATTTTATTTCCCCTCATTAATTATGGTAGCGAATACGCTAAGAACCCAATCCTATCACCGATTCCAGAAAGCGTCCATCTCTTCCCTATTCTGAAAAATCACACGATCAGCGCACTCCGGACCGGCGTGATTGTCGCAAATACCGTCAAATAATTTGCCATCCAGATGATCTGTTTCGTGTTGAAACACTCTGGCTTCCCAGCCTCGCATAATGCACTGTACCTTTTCGCCAGCAGGCGTGTAATAAGTTGCAACGATTGCGGTGTATCGCTTCACAATACCCGTTGTCAATGGCACAGAAAAACAACCTTCATATAAATGATCGCATTCAGGAAATTTCTCGCGGGGACGCAAATAGGGCGCATAGCTCGGATTAATCATCACCTGCGCTTTTTTGACATTATCACAACCATCAGGTGTAAAAAGAAAAACCCTTCTTTTAATACCCCACTGATTTGCAGCCATCCCAGCCGCACTACGATGTGCAGCACCAACAGCTTGCAACTGCTCTGGCAAAATGGAATAACACATATCTTCTATTACTTGATGTAACACAGGATCTTTAAAATCCAATTCCACTGGCATGACTTCTCGTAAAATAGGATGCGATTTTTCAACAAACTGTAGCAAATTAGGCATTTTCTTCTATTCCTATATTGTTAATCGTCGTCTCAATCCACTCTCGCGCTAACATCATCACTTCATCCGGTGTGCGACCCACGCTTTCAATCACTGGTCCAATCACAACACGAATTGTACCAGGCTGTTTAATGAAACGACGGCGCGGCCAATAAGCACCTGCATTATGCGCGACAGGAACCACTGGTGCATTCGCCGCAACCGCTAAACGTGCACCCCCTAGTTTATAATGCCCAACTTGACCATACGGCACGCGCGTACCCTCAGGGAAAAACAACACCGAACGACCCCCAGCTAAACATTTCTTTCCTTTGTGAATGATTTGCCGCATCGCGCTGGTTTTATTACCGCGATCAATCGCAATAGGATCACCTGCTGCCAACCCCCAACCAAAAAAAGGAACCCACAGCAACTCCCTCTTCAAAATAATGGCAGGATTGTGAAAAACAGTCGGCAGAAAAAAAGTTTCCCACGTCGATTGATGCTTACTTAAAACAACCACGGCACGATCTGTTGGAATATGTGATAAGCCCTCTATCTCATAGTCAATGCGACAAAGAAACTTCAACACATCAACATACACATATAAAAAACCTCGCGTCATCGCCTGACGCACTCGCAGGGGCAACACAAAGCATATCGTCAATAGCAGGCTATAAAGTGAAATCGTCGTCACTGAATAAACAGAAAATAACAGTGATCTGATGAAAAGATTGCTTTGTGAATAAGATTTTTTTTTCATTCCGCTAACGCCTCTTCATTTACCACATAATCTACAGCTGCTGATAAATCGCTAAAACACAGCGTCGTTGCCACATCTGAATGCTGCGCTAAGGTAGATTGACCATTACCCGTTAATACCAGAATAGGGACGCAGCTCGCTGCGCGTGCCGCTTGTATATCACTATAAGAATCACCGATAAAGTAAGTTTTTTTCAGATCGATCGCATATTTTTTTTGTATCTGTTGAATTAAACCAGGTTGCGGCTTGCGACATAAACAGCGATCTTCTGGATGATGTGGGCAGTAAAATATTTCTTCTATATAGCCGCCTACACTCGCCAACGCTTGTGTTAATTTTTCATGTATCGCACTTAATGTTTCTAAATCGTAGTAACCACGCGCAATACCAGACTGATTCGTTGCGATAATCACGTGGAATCCCGCTTTATTTAACTGCGCAATCGCTTCTAAGCTGCCTTTAATGGGCACCCACTCTTCTGGTGATTTAATGTATTCCCTAGAATCGTGGTTAATCACACCGTCACGGTCTAAGATGATGAATGGCATATCAAATCCTCACGCACCTTCGGTGCTTAAAAGCGTGTGGTGTAGCATCATACCCCGGGCTGCGCGCTCCGCGCTTACCCGGGGCTATTTAACTCACGGGCTTTCAGCCCTAAAAGCACTAACCACAGAACGACAACATAAAAACGTTTACCACATAAAAAAACGCAATCAGGTCGTTTACGACCGAAAGCTTTATAGATACCGTGTTGAATTGCAACCCCTCATCAAATTAATTTTGGATTGACCTCATAAAACAACAACGCAATCAGGTCGTTTACGACCGAAAGCTTTATAGCCCCGGGTAAGCGCGGAGCGCGCAGCCCGGGGTATAACGCCACACCCCCACGCTTTTAAGCACCGTAGGTGCGTGAGTGTCCATGGTTGCAGATGCTACCATAAAAACAGTGGGAATTTAAACGCAAAAAAAAATCACTCCAATCAGTACCGCTATGAAGCCGCCCCCTATGAGGGTCGGGACGACTTCACAAACAAATCGGAGTGATTACTAAGAACACTTAGTCAAAATGATAAACCAAACCAACACTGAACACATCCGCGCGTGGTGAAGCAGAAATACCACTCGCCGTCGTAATAGAACGATAAGGTGCAAAATCATACTCGCTACGAAGATCAACGCTTTGCGTTAAACTTGTTTGCATACCAAAGCCAAACTGACCGCCCGTCTGCGTCGTGTTGAGAGAAGTATACCGCGTTCTCACCACACCTGCACGCACAAAAGCAAGGGTCGTATCGCCCAACATATAACCAGGAAGTAAACTTGCGCCGTAGCCATAGGTAGATTTCATACTGCCATTGTTCATTAATTCAGCTGTTACAAGAGTGCCCGTTAATTCACCAGCAAGATAGAAACTTTGACTTAACAATGCACCATAACCAACAAACACATTCACAGGCATACCACGGTAATTGCCAAAAGCTGTGCTATTTTTATTCACTGTATTGTTTAGTATACCTAAACTTGCACCGATATAGGGGGCTGAACTGGCACATGCAACACCTGTCGCGAGCGCAGCAGCTGTACCCATTAAGAACACTTTTTTCAACATACTCAAAACTCCTATTTCTTTATTTATTCTCAGCAGGGGGGATCATAGCGAGTAGAGTAAAGATAATCAAGTCTTTAATTAATGGGTAGTTTTTACGCAAAACAGACTGTGCGTTACCGAGCCGCGACCGTGAGGGAGCGTCACATGACTAACAGGCATCACTGTTCAATAGCGGTGGCACTTGCTAGTCATGTGACGCTCCCTCACGGTCGCGGCTCGGTTAGTTGCGTCGCGATTTTGTACGACAAACCACTACTTGTTTTCTAAATCGTAATGGGCGAACACCTCATTTAACTGCCGCGCGACACGAATGAATGTTGTGCGCTTAGAAAGCTCTTTTAATCGATGCGCGCCAACATAGGTGCATGTTGAACGAATACCACCCAAAATATCCAAAATTGTATTCTTAACTGGGCCGCGATAGGGCACATTCACCGAACGACCTTCACTGGAACGGTAATCAGCAATAGAGCCGTGATGCCGTTCCATCGCCTCTGTTGAACTCATGCCGTAAAAACGTTTATATCGTTTGTCACCTTCTTCAATTACTTCACCAGAACATTCATCATGTCCGGCAAACATACCACCTAGCATCACAAAATCAGCACCCGCAGCAAACGCCTTCGCAACATCGCCTGGGGTTGCACATCCCCCATCCGCGCAGACATGCCCACCTAAACCATGCGCAGCATCTGCACATTCAATAATCGCAGACAATTGCGGATAGCCCACGCCTGTTTTTTTACGGGTCGTACAAACAGACCCCGGCCCAATCCCAATTTTGACAATATCAGCACCAGATAAAATCAATTCTTCAACCATTTCCCCTGTCACAACATTACCCGCCATGATCACTGCTGCTGGATACTGTTCGCGCACCCGTTCTAAGCAGGAAACAAAACGCTCCGTATAACCATTGGCCACATCCAAACAAATCAACGGTGCGGGCATCACTGCCAATAATTCTTCTAAACGTGCAAAATCTGCATCAGAAATGCCTGCGGAGACAAAACAAGAGGACAACACACTGGGATGCTCTTTTACAAAATGCTGCCACGCTTCTACTTCAATAAACTTATCTAATGCCGTTAATAAGCCATGTTCTGATAATGTTTTGGCCATATTAAAGGTGCCCGTATGATCCATATTGGCAGCAATAATAGGCACGCCTTGCCACAACGTCGAAGCGTGTTTAAATTTGAATTCACGCGTTAAGGAAACATCTGCGCGTGTTTTTAGCACACTACGCTTGGGACGAATCAATACATCGCTAAAATCTAGTTTTATATCAGTCTCTATACGCATCATTACCTCTACCGTAAACCAATATCCTACCGCATTTTCTCTAAACACGCGAAATAAAACCCATCCATCTGATGCATTCCCGGCAAAATCTGCCGGCCAATCGCGCACGCCAAACCCCATGTTGCGTTTATTTTTTTCTCACGCGCATCCGGGTGTGTGTTTAAAAAAGACTCTAATACAACCGTATTTTCAGACGGCAAAATGGAGCAAGTCACATATAACAGCGTACCACCCGGCTTTAAAAGAGGCCACAATTTTGCCAAAAGATGCTGCTGGGTCTGCGATAAGACAATAATATCATTTTTTTGCCGCAATAATTTAATATCTGGATGACGACGAATCACGCCACTGGCTGAACACGGCGCATCTAACAAAATATGATCAAATAGCATGCCGTCCCACCAGGCTGCCGTATCAGCCACATCCGCACAATCACATTGCGCATGCATTTTTAAACGCTGTAAATTCTCTGTCACCGACGCCATACGCGATGCGTCTTTTTCTACCGCTACAACAGAGAGCTGCGGCTCTCTTTCTAATAAATGCGTCAGCTTGCCACCTGGTGCTGCACAAGCATCCAGTATGCGCTGTTGTGGCGCAAGCGCTAGGAGCGTTGCAGCCAACTGCGCTGCGCCATCTTGAATAAATACATCACCATTTGAAAAACCGGGCAACAACATAGCATCAATGGGTTCTTGTAACACAACACCACTTTCTGTTTCTGCTAAAGCAGTTGCTTCATATCCAGCTTGTTGCAATTGTTCAATATAATGCGCGCGAGAAAGATGTTGCTGATTCACACGTAAACTAAAAGGCGGATGTTTATTATTCTCCAACAAAATTGCTTGCCAATCTGCTGGCCAAGCTGCTTTTATCATTGCTATCCACCAATGGGGATGCGCATAAACCGCTTCTTCATGATGTTGTATTTGCTGGTTGATTTCTTCTTTACGTCGCAAATACCCTCTTAACACAGCATTCACTAACCCTTTCGCCCAATTTTTTTTTAATGCATGCACTGCACTGACTGTTTCTGCAACCGCAGCATGGTCAGGCACACGCATTTCTGTTAATTGGTATAAGCCTACTAACAACAAAGCATGCACATCTGCGTCTTTCGCCTTTAAAGGTTTTTCAAGCAACATATTCAATATGATTGTTAAACGGGCAGATAAACGACACACACCATAACAAATAGCCTGTATAAAAGCGCGATCCCGCACTTCTTTTACAGAAGCACCGTGCTGTGCTAAGGAATCTGTGAGCGAGCGCCCATGATAAACGGCCTGAATAATCTGCGCTGCAATCACACGTGAATTCTTCATGTGAAAGAAACACCTGGCATCAGCAGATGTCCTTTAGCGTGATAAAAATCAGCAGCAGAAATAACTTTTGCGCCCGGCAGCTGCACGCGCAATAATCGTAATACACCACGCCCCGTTGCAACATCAATACCTGCTTCAGACGCTTTGACCAGAGCGCCCGGCGCCATTTCGGAGGATGAATCAATGACTGTTGCCTCCCACACACGTAAGGTTTGCCCTTCAAAAGCCGTATAAGCAACCGGCCAGGGATGAAATGCGCAAACCATTTGCATAATAGTCTTTGCAGGTTGCCGCCAATCAATACACGCCTCTTCTTTTTTTATTTTTTGTGCATAGGTGGCCAGCGCCTCATCTTGTATCACGGGTGTGAGTTTATCCGCTTCGAGTAACGTTAATGTCTCTAGCAATAATGTTGCACCCAGTGTAGCTAATTTATCGTGTAATGTTTGTGATGTTTCACCTGCTGCTAAAGGACACGTACGCTGTAATAACATCGGCCCAGTATCTAAGCCTTCATCCATCTGCATGATTGTCACACCTGTGATGGTATCGCCTGCATGTAGCGTTCGCTGTATCGGTGCCGCGCCACGCCAGCGAGGCAATAGGGAAGGATGGATATTCACACATCCTAAAGGCGGGATATCCAATACGGGTTTAGGCAGCAACAATCCATAAGCGGCAACTACCATTACCTCTGCACCATGGCTTGCTAATAAGGCTTGCTCTTCGGTACTTTTCAAAGAAATCGGTTGATAAAGGGGTAAGTGATTTTCTAATGCAACTGTTTTAACAGCACTTTCTGTTAGCGCTAAACCACGACCTGCCGGACGATCAGGTTGCGTGTAAACAGCAACAATATCGTGCGAAGAATGTATTAACGCAACCAATGCCTCTGCTGCAAAAGCCGGCGTACCCGCAAAAATAATTTTCATTTTTTATGATGCCTACTATAAATAGCGATCGCAGCTTGTGTATCACCCAATTGTTCAAGTAAATTACCATATGCCAATGACGCATCGGGACAAGCACCCATTTCTAAACATTTCTTAAAATAATCTTTCGCTTTTCCCCACAATTGTAACTGTACGCACAATTGCCCTAATAACAAAAATAAAGATTGATGAGGACCGTATATTTTTAACCAACCACCCACAATTGCTAATTGCTGCTTATTGCTTTTCACTTGCAGTTGACCATACAGCGGCACCAATTCAGGATACCAGGTGCGACGCAACACTTTCCGAATCAACTTTTCTAATTCAAATGCACGCGTAGGATGCGTTGTCAGCAATAATACCCCTTTACTATCTACCACTTGCAGGTTCTGCGCGACATATGCTGCTACTATTGCACCATCATAACGCATAGAACGCGGCACTGCTTTCCAAAGCGTTTGAATACCTTGGTCTGTTTTAGGCGTTAGCTGCTGAAATCGCGTGCAATACGTGCTCTTTTGGAATTGTACCACTTGCTCTTTGCTAATCAATTTTGCTTTACGTACATAACGAAACCGCCACCAGTTTTTTAAACGAAACCAAGTGAAGTGCAGTCTATCTATACCATCAATGAAAACATAAAATAATCCAAGTAGGAATAATAAACATAATAAAGCAAACCAAAGCGGCATCTGAATGAGCCAGGGCTCATAGGATATCAACAGATAGCCGGGATGCCGGATCACCGCTACACCAAACCAAACTGAGGCTGTTAGAAATAGTAGAAAAATCATTAATCTTAGCAATGTAAACTCCTTACTTAAATAAATATGCCTCCTCTCCTCTCCTCTCATCCGCCCTGTCGGGCACCTTCTCCCAAAGGGAGAAGGCATGCGAGACAACACTTCACTGGTGAATTGTTATGGCTTTTAAACGCGCAATATTCGATAACACTGATTGTGTGTACGGCGCAGTTTTATCGAAGTATTGTTCGATCCACACAGACAGACGATCCAGACTATCCGAATAAACCATCGAATTATGATGCAAGACTGCCCAGATAATACTTTCTACTTTTGCGTGTAAATTCTGATAGATGAGCGGCTTGTCTTCTGGCACCACAAGTGCAATTTGGTGATTATCATCCCGACGCACAATCATAATCTGCTGTAATGCTTGCCACAGACGCAACAAACCTGCTTTCCACCAAGGCAAATGGGGATCAATTTGTATGGTCGGTACGATTGTACTTGTTAATGGTGTCGGGCTAAAGGGAAGTTGATCTAGTTGTTTATCAAGTGCAGCGATTTGCGCATAGAGCGCATCAATATCTTCTTGTTGTACGGTACGCCATTTTGCAATGATATCCGCTTGCTGCATGAGTAAATTTTCATTTTTCTCAACTGCTTTTTGTAATTGCGCAATATCCCCTTGCATTTGCTGTTTCGTTTGATCCATGCGCTGCATTGCGGCAGAACGATCACGCATGAATTCAGTATAAGCAAACAGACCCATGCCCGTGATCATGATCAACAATAATAACCAGGCAATGATTCCCACAAGATAAGATTTTTTATTTTCTTTTTCTGTCATGTTTGGCTCCCCTCTCTCACAACACAATCTCCGGATCCGCACGATCCACTACCAGTACCGTCTCAAAACCTAGGGCTTCCGCAAGTGTTTTAATACGCTGGCTGGTGACAATAAGCGGTACATTTTTTACCCTCTTCCAAATAAACTGCCCTGCTAACACCTTGATATTTTTAACACTTTCAAAAGAGCCCGCCATCATGATATCAAAACCTGAATCATAAAAAAGATCTTCCAATGACACTGTTTGTCGTGGCAGCACACGACGATATGCTACCACAGCTAAGATTGAAGCGCCTCTTTCAGATAACACCGTATCAATCAACTCACGGCCACCTTCCCCACGTATCACCGCTATTTTCTGGTTTGTAACATGTGCAAACTGCGGCAGCGCAAGCAGCCCTTCACTGTGCCATGCCTGTGCGGGATAAAGAATGTCTGATACCCCCATTTCACGCAGCGCATTTGCCGTGCCTAAGCCAACAGCAGCGATAGAAATGTTGGATAACTGCGGGAGATATGCTTTGATGTGCGGCATACTCAGATAAACAGCCTGGGGGCTAATAAAAATTAACCTTGCTTGGTGTGGTAGGGCTGCCAATGCTTGATGAAAAGCATGCGTATCGACTAAGGGAAAAATTTCGATAGTCGGAAAATACACAGCCTCCCCGCCTGAGGCGCGAATTTTTTCACACCATTTACCACCCTGCGGTTGCAGCTGCGTCACCAAGACACGCATACCTTGAAAAGGATGTTTCATACTTGCAACTTTATCACGCGTCTACAGGCGCGCGGCAATTTGTGGCCGCGTTGTCCGCGAGCGCCTAAACAATTTGCCCACTCACTGGGTTTTAAAGAAAGCGGTTTACTATCGCTGATCACAATCAAATGCTGCTCGGCAGACAGTATTGCAATATCAACAACATATTCTTCACGTGTAGCTACCTTAGCACTTGGTATACTCATCAATTTATTACCTTTGCCCTTACTCAACTGCGGCAATTCAGTTAAGGGAAATACCAATAAATGTCCGGTATTTGAAACAATTGCGATGCATGCTGAGGTCACATTCATAATGCGTCGCGGAACAAGCGGCCTTACGCCCTGTCCCAGCGTCAAAACAGCCTTACCCGTGCGATTTTTTGTTTGCAGATCTTCAAGTGTCGCAATAAATCCATAACCTGCCTCTGAAGCCAGCGCATAAAGATCGCTGGGTTCGCCCATCACTAGCCCTACAAACTCCGCACCCGGCGGTGGCGTCAATTTACCTGTGAGTGGCTCACCTTGACCACGCGCAGATGGCAGCGTGTGCGCTGGCAGTGCATAACTACGACCCGTTGAATCAAGAAAGACAGCAGGCTGATTACTGCGCCCCACTGCAGACGCTAAAAAAGTATCGCCTGACTTGTAATTTAATGTCGCCGGATCAATCTCATGCCCCTTAGCAGCACGTACCCATCCCTTAGCAGAGAGCACGACAGTGATTGCCTCACTTGGTAAAATTTCCGTTTCTTTCATCGCCTGCGCTTCTTTGCGCATCACAATAGGTGAATGTCGTTTATCGCCGTATTTTTCAGCACATTCTATTAATTCTTCTCTGATTAATTTTTTCATACGTGCTGGTGAAGACAATATCTTCTCAAGATTATCTCTTTCTTTATTCAAGTTATCTTGCTCTTTGCGTATTTGCATTTCTTCCAACCGTGCCAAATGGCGCAACTTTGTATCTAAAATCGCATCTGCCTGCTCATTCGACAGTGAAAAACGTTTGATTAAAGCAGCTTTTGGCTCGTCTTTTTCTCGGATAATGCGTATCACTTCATCCAGATTCAGATAAACAATCATCAACCCTTCTAAAATATGCAATCGGGCTGTGATGGTATCTAAGCGGTCTTGTAATCGTCGTTTCACCACATTTAAACGATAAGTCAGCCATTCATTTAAAATCTGAACCAAGCCTTTCACTTGCGGGCGGCCATTTAAACCAATCATATTCAAATTAACGCGATAACTACGCTCTAAATCCGTCGTCGCAAACAAGTGATCCATCAATGCAGGAATGTCAATGCGATTGGAACGCGGAATGATGACTAAACGTGTTGGATTTTCATGATCCGATTCATCACGCAAATCAGATACCAAAGGCAATTTTTTATCCTGCATTTGCTGAGCGATTTGCTCTAACACTTTCGCACCAGAAACCTGATATGGTAATGCGGTAATAATAATTTCATCTTCTTCGGTGATATAAATGGCGCGCATTTTAATAGAACCATTACCCGTGAGATACATCTGTTTAATCTCATTTTTAGGCGTAATAATTTCAGCTTCCGTGGGATAATCAGGTCCGGGCACATGCTTAATGATATCTTCTAAGGTTGCTTTAGGTTCGTCAAGTAAATGCACTAAAGCGTTCACCAATTCACGCAAATTATGTGGCGGAATATCTGTTGCCATCCCAACGGCAATGCCTGTTGTGCCATTGAGCAGCACATTGGGTACACGTGCCGGTAAAATAGCGGGCTCTTGTAAAGTACCATCGAAATTCAGCACCCAATCCACCGTGCCTTGATCGATTTCAGCGAGCAGTGTTTCGGCATAAGCTGACAACTTAGATTCTGTGTATCGCATTGCTGCAAATGATTTGGGATCATCCGGCGAACCGAAGTTGCCTTGCCCTTGAATCAAGGGATAACGATAAGAAAAAGGTTGCGCCATGAGCACCAATGCTTCGTAGCAAGCCATATCCCCGTGTGGGTGGAATTTACCAAGCACGTCACCGATTGTACGCGCAGATTTTTTAAATTTTGCCGCAGCTTTTAATCCCAATTCTGACATCGCATACACAATTCTTCGCTGCACGGGTTTTAGGCCATCGCCAATATGCGGTAGCGCTCTATCGAGAATCACATACATCGAATAATCGAGATAAGCTCTTTCTGCGTATTCTCCTAAGGGGAGGTGTTCAATTTGATTAACTGGCATGATAACGCCTCTATAAATAAAATTAAGACTCGCTAGCTAAATCGCCCTTGGATTCTAGCCATGTTTTACGATCTCCTGCTCGTTTCTTAGCAAGCAACATATCAAGAATATCGTCTGTATTATCATTATCCTTAATTGTTAATTGCATTAAACGTCGCGTATCGGGATCCATTGTTGTTTCTCGCAATTGCATCGGGTTCATTTCTCCCAATCCTTTAAATCGCAAGATGTGGAATTTTGGTGTTTTGCCTTTATTTTCCGCTTGAATACGGTCAATCACACCTTGTTTTTCCGATTCATCAAGCGCGTAATAAACTTCTTTACCGTGATCAATGCGGAACAGTGGTGGCATTGCAATAAACACATGTCCCGCTTTTACCAGCGGTCTAAAATGCTTAACAAATAACGCGCATAGCAAAGTAGCAATGTGGTTGCCATCAGAGTCTGCATCTGCGAGCACACACACTTTTCCATAACGCAAGCCACTTAAATCATCAGAGCCAGGATCCACGCCAAGCGCAATAGAGATGTGATGAATTTCTTGAGAAGATAAAATCGTACTGGAATCAATTTCCCAGGTATTTAAAATTTTACCACGTAATGGCATCACAGCTTGATATTCTCGGCTACGCGCCTGTTTAGCAGAACCACCTGCCGAATCACCCTCTACTAAAAATAATTCACTACGCTTCATATCTTGTATGCTACAATCAATCAATTTACCGGGTAGCGCAGGTCCTGCCGTGATTTTTTTGCGTGTGACAATTTGTGCGGCTTTAGAGCGTTTTTGTGCATTGCTAATCACAAGTGCTGCCAGTGCTTCGCCTAAGGTAACATGTTGATTAAGCCATAAACTGAATGCGTCTTTCACAACACCCGATACAAACGACGCACATTCGCGAGAAGACAAACGCTCTTTGGTTTGCCCCACGAATTGTGGGTTCTGTATTTTAACAGAAATGATGTGTGCACACTGATCCCACACATCATCCGCCGTCAGCTTAAGACCTCTGGGTATCAAATTCCGAAATTCACAAAACGCTCGCAATGCCTCTGTTAAACCAGACCGAAAACCAGCAACATGGGTACCACCTTGCGCAGTCGGAATCAGGTTAACATAGCTTTCAGAGGTAATATTGCCGCCTTCTGGTAACCATGTTGTTGCCCAATCCACCGCTTCATGCTCACTGCTGAATGATCCGATGAATAATGCTTCGGGAATGCGTTCAGCCTGTCCAATGGTTTCCTCTAAGTAGTGCGGTAATCCATTTTCATAAAACCACGCTTCTTTTTCATTATGGTTCGCATCTAAGAAGCTGACATGCAATCCGGGACAAAGCACGGCTTTTGCACGCAATGTGTGTTTCAATTTTTGAATAGCAAAACGACCCGTATCAAAATATTTTTCATTGGGCCAAAAACGTACGCTTGTCCCGGTGATGGTTTTATCAATCTTTTCGATTTTGCGTAATTCTTCTGTTTTATCGCCATTTGCAAATGCCATGGTGTGAAGAGAACCACCGCGCTTAATACTAACCTGTAATTTTTTAGAAAGCGCATTCACCACAGAGATGCCAACACCATGTAGACCACCTGAAAAACGATATTGTTTGTTTGAAAACTTTGCACCGCTGTGCAATCTCGTTAATATCAGTTCCACGCCACTGACTTTCTCTTCAGGATGCATATCTGTTGGCATACCGCGACCATCGTCTGTAATTTCTAAAGAACCGTCTTTATGTAAAATCACATCGATACATTGCGCGTGACCCTCAAGCGCTTCGTCTACACTGTTATCAATCACTTCATGCGCAAGATGATTAGGATTGGTTGTGTCTGTGTACATACCGGGTCGGTGACGCACAGGATCCAAACCACTTAAGACTTCGATTGCTTGCGCAGTATAGTCCGCTTTTATTTTTGCCATAGTTTCCTTATCTTATCTGTTTAATTGTTTGTTCTTTATACAATCATATGCGTTATCGATGCGAATTTTTACATTGATTCTCGAGATCTTTGACCAGTTTTTCAAGATCTTCTACTTTTTTGCGTGTACGCGCCAATACCTTTGTTTGCGTATCAAACTCTTCTCGCGTCACAATATCGAGCTTAGCAAAAGATTTGGATAAAATGGCTTGGCAGTTTTTTTCAAAATCTTTTTTCAAAGCACCGAGATGCGCTGGCAAGGCATCTGAGAGTTGAGAGGTTAGTTCTTTTAAAAAATTGATTTTTATCATGAGTCAGTCCAGGATAGTAACACTTTCTTAGAATTGGCTAAAAATACAAAAAAGGCAAGACTCCGCATGCGCAAACGTCATCTTATTATTGCAACACGTGAAAGTCCACTGGCTTTGCATCAGGCTGAATTTATTCGAACGCGTCTGATGGCAGCGCATCCGGACTTAAGTGTCTCTCTATTGGGCATCACCACAGAGGGGGATCAGCGACTGGCAGTCACTTTGCGGGAAATAGGCGGAAAAGGCTTATTTGTCAAAGAGTTAGAAGAAGCTCTGCTGGCGGGCAAGGCGGATATTGCTGTGCACTCCATGAAGGATATGCCGATGGTATTGCCGCCGGGACTGCGGTTATCCGCTATTGTGAAGCGAGAAGAGCCGCGAGATGTCTTTGTTTCTAACCAATACCAAACGTTCAACGCCTTACCCCCTGGTGCGATAGTCGGCACATCAAGCCTGCGCCGGCAAACGCAACTGCGCGCTTTGCGACCAGACATTGTCTTGGAAAATTTACGGGGCAATGTGAATACACGTTTGTCGCGTTTAGACCGTGGGGATTTTTCAGCGCTCATACTGGCCGGTGCAGGGTTGTTGCGCATGCAGCTGGCGGCGCGAATTCGTTATTATTTTTCTGTAGAGGAATGTTTGCCTGCGGCAGGTCAGGGTGCGCTTGGTATAGAGTGTCGCGCAGAAGATCCGGCGGTGCATGCCTTGGTTGCGTTTTTAAATGACAGGACAACGCAGTTGTGTGTTTCTGCTGAGCGCGCTATGTGTAAAGAATTAGGTGGTGGTTGCCAGGTGCCCGTTGCGGCTTATGCGGAGCAGGTGGGTGAGCTGATCACCTTGCGTGGATTGGTTGCAAATCGTGCGGGCACGCAGTTTTTAAGGGCAACAAGTTCGGGTGATGCTGCATTAGCGGTAGCATTGGGTATAGAAGTCGCAGGCATGTTGTTAGCGCAGGGCGCAGCGGACGTGTTGAAGGAGTTTGTGTAATCCTCCCTCCCCTCTCCCCTCATCCGCCCTGTCGGGCACCTTCTCCCAGAGGGGGCTTTGTTGAATAAATCGGAGATGGCGTAACCGAGCCGCGACCGGCAGGGAGTCACATGAATCTGATAAAAGCTGGTGTAAAACAATGCAACATTTCTACCGTTAAATGGCACCTTAATATCATAAAGTAAGAAATTTCAGCTAAAAGCTATAGCACAGTGACGCTCCCTCACGGTCGCGGCTCGGTTACACCGAGTGCCTCCTAGGCCATCTCCGATTTATTCAACAAAGCCCCCAGAGGGAGAAGGCATGCGAGACGAAGCCTCAGCGATATTTACAACCACCACGCTACTGGTGCTAAGGCATGCGAGACGGGGCCTCAGCGATTTATCAACCAACAACTATGCTGCTGGTGATGCTGCTGCTGGCCTGTTTGCTTCTGCTTTTATGTCCTCAGCCATACGACTGACAACATTAGCCTTAGCTTGTTTTTGCGCTGCTTTGAAGAGTGTGTTGGTATGCTTACCAATCACTCTCTCTGCTTTTTTAGCATTCTGCAGTGCTTCTCGTGAATTATCCACCGCCTTCATCACTTTTTTAGAAGGACTGTTTTCTTCCCTATTCCCCGAAACAAGAGCGCCAGCTGAACTGATGAACGTGCTGGGTATAAAAAAGAGTAGTGAAGAAAACGCCATCACCTGAGCTGTCCCTGCTGCAACACCAGCAGCAGCAACCACTGCCATACCTACTGGCCAGAACACTGCTAAAAACGTTAGTGCAACAGCGCCAACACAAACGGCAGTAACCGTTCCAAAAGCCAATTTCTTTTTGTACGATGCGCAGCCTTTAGTGTTCTTCGCAAAAGATGCGAACTGATTGTGAGAGTCAACGTGTTCATAGCATGTCTCTTTGAACGCAGGACGGAGATCATCACGTGCTTTCTTATCGACAGCCAACTGCTTTTCCAGTGCTATAGCGTAAGCCGCTAACTGATCAACGATACCGCTAATTTGAGTCTTGGTATCAGCCGACCCTGCCGTGACTAGATTAAAAGATGTTAGCGCTTTTATTTTCTCTTCTAGCGCTAATTTTTCAATGGTCGAAGTGAAAACACCCTGCATATTCGTATCCGCGTGGTCGCGTATAGTCCTTGCGGCTGGTGATCTGTTCTCTAAAGAAGAAGAAAGTAAACCCGAAGATGGATCATGGAGACGCTTCTGCTCTGTTACAGCCAGTGTAAAGGATTTTATTAGCGCAGCGTTAGCAGCATTTCCGTGTGCTGTTGTCAAAAATTCATTTAATTCACCCTCTACTATCGCCAAACGCGCACGACATGCCGCTAATTCACTATTTCTAACCGTCGTATCCGTCATGCCTCTCTGAGTGTAAAGCAGCTCCACCTCTGTCGTCATTAAACCCTGTAGTGTGGTACCAGCAGCAAATGCCGTTCCTTCTGGGGTTCCTGAGGTTCCCAGAACAGGAACCTCACCAAACTCAGGAACTGCCTTTTCTAAGTCCGCGAAATTACCGCTTTTCAATGCTTCCAAGATCGCGTTCGTTTGTTTCATCGCATTCGACTCATTCATCATACGCTCATCAAGTTCGCAAACAACCTGGAGTGACTGGATATTCTTCGTAGCCGTCCCTATCCAACGCTTTTCAACCGCCTTCAGTTCTTGCAGATCAGCGAAAGCTTTTCTACGCACCGAAGGCAATTCGCTTCGTGATGCTAAAACGTCGTAGAACACATTAAATTGTTCCTTGAATGCTTCGGCATTGCTTTTAACTTCTTTTGTATATGCTGTTAATCCCGATAATGTATCATCCGATACACCAGGTATTGTTTTTATGCGGTCTATCACGTCAGTAAGCGCTTCCACTTGTGTGTACAGACTCGTAAACTCCGCCTCTATGAAGCCTACCGCATCATTTGAAGCCTTTCGCATCAGCTCAGATATTGCATCCTCTTCATCTGACTTCTCTGCCACTTCCCGAAGTTCACCAATCTGTTTGGTAACGCTTCTGAGATTTTTGATAGCCTCTTTTTTCTCATTTCGCCGTGTTTGTAGAATATTTTCTGCTTCTTTCACTCTGTCTTTGGCCGATGTCATCTCCACTTCTGTCGGCGCTACAACTTGATCTGATGCCAATAGAGGTGCCTTCTTAGCTTGAGCTTTAGCCAAAGCTGCAGTCTTAACTAGCTGCTTCAAATTCTCCTGAGCTCGTGCTAATTCAGCTTCTGCGGATTTGATACTGCCACGTACTATTGCGTCATTATTTAATACGCTTAGCGCTTCCTCATAAGTGGCTTTCCTTGAAAGAGCATCGTCCATCTCTGCCTTTGTTTGTTTAATGCTCGTCGATCCATGTGCATATGCAGTCGCATATTTTCTTAGATTCGCATCGACAACATTACGCGCCGCTTTATCTGCAGCGGTTATGTCGGTACTTTGCGCGCTCACAACTCTACTTCGCGCTCTCTCTACTTGAACCAGAAGCCGTAGCGCTTCATCCTCCTGATCCAGGGACACATATTTTTCTGCTTCAGACGCAAACTCGTCGTTTAAACCAACAGAAGATTTTCTTAATAAATCATCTACTACGTCATTTGCTCTTGTAAATTCAGCCTCGCTTGGAGCAAGAGTCACGCCAGCTATTGCTAAATCAACAGCAGCAGACGTCTGTGCAACTAGCAGGTTATACGCAGCGTCGTGTGCCTGCCATACCGCTTCCTGAGCTTCGTTCATGTATGCCGCAGCATCTGTTCCACCCACCACATTTTGTAGTGGCGTCAGATCAACTGAACCAGAACCAGCAGGTATCCAACTAGCCATGTCGTCGATACGATTACACAGTGTTTGATATATCTCTAGCAAACTTTCTAAGTCGTTTACGTCGCGTAACGCTAGATCAACTGCGCTTTTGCACGCCTCTCCATCTCCTTCGCGATCAATATCACCCAACGCCACCTGCATTTCCAAGCGATTGAGGCGATAACGCGCTCGAGGCAGGTCATCGCGTACTACTAATGCCGCATCAGCTAAAACTTGTGCGATTGCAGTGACTACAGAAGAAACTGCGGTATTGTCGTTCAATACTGCATTTAAGCTCTCCACAGCCATAGCTATTGCCTGTTTATTATTTGATGCAGCCTGTTCGTGGCCTTCTGTCGTAGTTACTATCTCTTGCTGTTTAGTAGTTAACACTCTGCCAGAACTACTATAAGAATTTCTTAGTTCTCTTAGAGGAGCCGCTTTTTTGGTCCATGTTGCTGCAATGTCGTCTAGCCTCTTTTGGTCTGCTAACAATTGTGTCAAACCGGCTTCTGCCTGCATTAATCGACCCATTGCGCCGATATAGATAGCTGCTCTTCCTGTTGCGTCCCCACGGATAGAATCAAACTCGAATCCATCAAGGGTCGCTGCATTAAGCGGTAATTGGGTCACCGCTAATTGGGCGCTTCCTGCATTTGACTGCCGTGCGCTTGACTGGGCAGCCCTATCCAATCCCGTTTTCCACGTGAGCAATTCGGTAGCTAAGGCCATTCGTCGAGCTCTTGCTGCTTTTTGATTCTCTTCATCTGTAGAAGATAATGTCGGCTCTGCTACCATATCGAACCGGGGGAATGTCAGTGCTAATAATTTTTCTTCTTCTTCCGCATCTTTAATACTATCAAAAGCAAATGCGTATCGTATCGCAAAGCGAGAGTATTCACTATCTTTGTTTCTTGGCCTTATGATGAGAGCAGCTATGCTTAACACCACTTTGTCTTGTTCGGTTAACGGCGTCGTGCTTTCGATTTCCCTATACAGTCTGTAAGCTGCTGCCTCAACCGCTTGATTAGCCGCGACTATCGCCTGTTTCGCTTTCTGCTCAGTTTCTTTAGCCGCCTGTTCCACAGAGACACCTTCTTTTGCAACGCCTTTTCTGTCGGCCTTTGCTCGTGCTTTTGCTTCTACTGCTGTTGTCATTTCTGCCAATAATGCACGCTTCGCCCCAAGTAGTGTAGTTACAAGAGCCCTTCGCTCTGCGAGGTCTAATCCTGCAGAGATGAGGCGGATTGTTGTACTCACTATTTTATCAGCTGGTGTGTCTCTTTCTGGGGCTGAGGCTGCTGAGGCTGAACCAGGATTCACTGATCCATGGCTTGCTGGTCCTGTTATGGTTGATGCTGATGTAGCTGGTCCTGCTGTTAACAAATCACCGACTCCTACACCAGAATCAATCTCATCTGTTGCGGTGCTAGCTCCCGCTTTCACTTTATTTTTAGAGCCAAGCGTTTTTGAAGATGACACTAAAAGCGACTGAATTATTTCAGAAAAACCAAATGCATGTGGAGTGATAGGAGGGCGGTCTCTCTCCATCTCTTTTGATGTCATCCCCATTAATCTTGTTAACTCCTCTAAGCCTTCACTTTTTCCTGCTGCCATGTCGTTTGCAGCCAGCTGAATCTCAGCGATTTCTTTCAGTATCTCTCTATGATACTTTTTGTTTATGCCTCTGGAATCAGCAGCCCGTGCCCCCTCTATATACGTAATTGCGGCGCTAACTGCGCCTGCAACTGCCATGATTGCACTATGCTTAGCGTCACCTGCGGTTATATTCGCATCCGCCGATAGGATCCCCTTTACTAGCGCCATTTTTGCCTTTTCTAATTTGCTTTGGCGAGCTCGTTCTGTTTCTTCTTTTGATACGCCAAGGGGTAGGGTTGTCTTGTTATCTGACATACTCGCCAACTCGGCTGCACGCAGTACGACAAGGGTAGCTGAGTCAGTCGGTTCAGTCGGTTCAGTCGGGCCAACTGCATCAGCTTCTGCTCTCATGTCTGAGTCTATTATAGGTGCTACTACTACTTCCGGTTTCGCTGCTCCCTTGCCTTTGTCTTGTTTAGCTTCCGATTTCGCTGCTGCGTTGTCTTTTTTATCTTCCGATTTCGCTGCTGCGTTGTCTTTACCATCTACTTCTTTTTTCTGTTTCGCTTCACTCTTGCCTTTATCTTTTTGCTTACTTTCATTTTTTGGTCTTTCTGGTATTGGCGGTGGCGTTGATGTTGCCCTGCCTGCACTTGATTTTTTTAACGGTGATTTACCCGATACTACCTCGGTAGCACCGTGAGCTGCGGCTTCGCTTCTTGGTGATATTGGTGGTGTTAGTCCATTCCCCACTCCTCCAGCATCAAGATCAACGCTACCAAGGCTATGAGTAGGTTCAGTCGTAGCAACTGCTAGCAATACTGCACTTTTAACAACAGCTTCTGCTTTAACTTCTGTTTTACCGGCTGCTGCTACCGTGCTAACTGGTGCTTCTACTACCGTAGCTGTACTCGGAACAATCGCCTTGTGAAAGGTTACTGTAGATTGTGCCGCAGCTTTCTGCCGCTGCCGCTCCGCTTCTATATGTGCTACGTCTTCTTTCCTACGTGTTTCTTCTTTGGCATGGTTTTCAGCTGCTATACGCGTTTCTTCTTCCGTCTGATGCTTATTTCTTTCTTCTTGTTTTTCCTGTTTTTCTGCCTCTACTGTATCTTTTACTGTACCTACATTCCCTGCTTGTTTTGCTGGTGAAACTAGTTCTGGTGCACGAACAACAGCATCGACGGCTGCCGCTGCGGCTCGTTCAGGTGAAACTGATTTTTTAGACAAATTAGATTCTGCTTTCTGTATTACCTGTTTTGCCTTAGATATGGTTTCTTGAAGATCGGCTGTAGTAACCGCGCCAGTATGATGCTTTACGCGGCCTGCCACTTCCCTTAATAACGTTTCAGCTGAAGTTAATTTCTCTTTTGCTGTGGAGAGCGTGCTCTCTGTAGGATAGGAAGCCAGTGCGCTCATTAGGCCACTCAGCTGGTCATTCATATGATCTACTTTGTCTTGTTCTTGGCGTTTTTCTGCCTGATTCAATCTTCTTGGTGTTAGGCTTGCTGCTACTGCCACTGCCGCTGGTGAGGCTGGAACATCGCTTGCTGCTACGGCTTGAGGCGTTACTGGAGCTGCTACAGCTGGAACGGCTGCTGCTGGAGCTGGATCTGCCACTACGGCTGCTGCTGGAGCTGGATCTGCTGCTACGGCTGCTGCTGGAGCTGGAGCTGCTTTTGCTAAATCCGCCGCTTGAACCGTTACTACCGCTGCTGGGGCTGCTACATTTACTGCTATTATTGCGGCATCCGCATTATTTGCTGCTGCGGGCTGACCTGTTTCAGCTTCCGCGCTTACTACTGCGGCTTGAGCCGCTACTGGAGCTGGATCTACTACTGGGGCTACTTCACCTACTACATCTACTGGAGCTGGAGCTGCTGCTGGACCTGCTACTACGGCTACTTCTGGTTCTGGAGCTGGAGCTACTTCTACGGCTACTTCAGCTGGATCTTGATTTACTACTACTGCTGGAGCCGCTGCTGGAGCTACTGCTGCTGGAGCTGCAGCACCGCTCGAATTTGAGTCTGGTGACTCCACTGTTGTTGGCTTTGCATCCGCTGGTCTTCTTGTTGGAGAAAGGTTCCCTACAGCTTTAACAAATCTCTTCATATCGTTACCCTCATAATATTATAAGTAAAAAAATTCGAATGGGTCGTATTGTACACACAAAAGCTTAAGGAAGTCTTAAAAATAACTTAGCTTATGTAAAATAAATCTTTACCTGATGGATGTGGTTCAATATGTTGAATATTATATAAATATTTCTTATTTTGGCAGGGTGTACTCTGTTTTTGTTGAATAAATATTATACATGATAATTGTTGTCATCTTTATTAATGCTTGGTAAATTACCTCCGTACGCCAGGATGCAAGGTTTTAATGCCTAGTCGTTTGTGTTACTTTTTGCATTACGCAATAGGCACCCTCATCTGCCCTGTCGGGCATCTTCTCCCGGAGGGGGCTTTGTTGAATAAATCGGAAATGCTCTGTGAGGCACTCGGTGTAACTGAGCCGCGACCGTGAGGGAGCGTCACTGTGCTATAAC
>Ga0310811_10001083_pt1 | contig 34905 bp, 25 predicted proteins | sample YCmetagenome_FD_207642 | JGI IMG/M metagenome (GOLD analysis project Ga0310811, IMG submission 207642) | Soil microbial communities from experimental microcosm in Duke University, North Carolina, United States - YC | ecosystem: Engineered > Artificial ecosystem > Soil microcosm > Unclassified ... | reverse complement strand
TACCACGCACAGAGAGCCCAAAATAGGGAGTGAGCGAGCGCCCCGAGATCTCATGCACCACACGAATCCTTGCCTCCACCGCATAATTAGCAGTAGCATCGACCTGATATGGCGCAGTAATTGTTGGTGGCTCAGTGCTTATATCATAAGAACCATCATTGATCAACATTCCATTTAGAATATTCCAGTCCCCACTTCCGCTCCAGCCTTTCCAGCTATCAGAACCATCCTCCTGATACAGAATCCTCTCTGGTTGAGATTGCGAAGGGGTCGTTGGCTGTTGTGTTGCAGCTGCGCCATTGTCAGTAACAGTTTCTTGAAAAGAAAAATTTTTACTAAATCGTCCAATTTCGATACCCGCCCCACCGATGAGTAGCGCAAGCAGCACCGCGATAATCACCAGATATTTTGTCGGGCGCTGGTGCGGACGCCGAGTTGGATCTGAAGGAGAGGGAGTAAGAGCAGGGGACGAAGAGAGAGGAGACGAAGGAGGAGAAGTAACAAAAACGGGGGACGAAGAGAGAGGAGCCGAAGAGAGGGTATTCGGTATCGTGTTGGGCATCGGTGGGTTGGACATCGGGACCGTGTTGAATACAGGGGGAATGGTATTTGTAGACTGAGATTGACCAGGATAGTGTGTTTCTGTATTCAGTCCAGATGCGATAAATGGCTGACCGCATTTGCCACAAAATGTGTCATGGAAATCACACGTTGCACGACAATAAAGACAGATTTTCGTAGGTGCTTCCTGCATCATCTCACCCCCTGAAAATTCAATATATCCTCTATATTACACGAGAGCATACGTTTTGCAAAGGAAATAGCTTATTTGTAATATACAAGCTCTCAAACAGGATAAAATGGCTGAAAGGACTCAGCAATTTTTCAGGGGGCATTCGCGCAAAACAGTATAGTGAGCGCCTGTGCGGAGAAGTTCGCTTTTCATCACATTTAGCGCGTGCACGGAGTAACTGGTGGACGAGGTTATGGTTGTCTGCTGCCCGGAGAGCAGTGCTTGCAGGTGCTGCTGTTCGAGCGGAGAAAGAGGGCGTTTGACGCGCGCAAGAGTCAGGTGAGGAGAAAAGGGACGTTTGTCGGTGGCGAAACCACGCAGTTCTAGCTGTTGATTGAGGATACGATGCAGACGGAGAAGAGCGCCCGTTGGTTCCTCGATACCCATCCAGATCACACGCGGAGAATGCGGCGAGCCGAAGGTGCCGATGCGGTTCAGGCGATAGCTGTAAGGGAGAGATTGCTGAGCGGCCCATGCAGTGGCTTCGGTAGCCTGTGCGAGTTGCTCATCGTTAAGTTCGCCGAGGAAGGCGAGCGTCAGATGAATGCCAGCAGGCTCAACAAAATGGACATCGGGCAACACACGCGCCACCTGGCGGATCACATCCTCCAGGTGGCGCTGCTGATCTTGATTCATTTCCAGGGCAATAAAAGTGCGCGTCATGCGGCCGGGAAAAGCATAGCATCAAGCTCGGTTCCATCGATCGTCTCAACCAGGATCAGATGTTCCGCGATCCTGACCAGCTTATCTTTCTTCTCAGTGAGAATTGCCAGAGCAGTGTGATAGGCCTGATCGATGAGGGCAGCGACCTCTTTATCGATCTTCGCGGCCAGATCAGGGCTAATTTGCACGCTCCCATCGGCATCAGCCTTGAGAGAGATATTGCCAAGAGGAGTCATGCCAAACTCGCAGACCATACGGCGGGCAAGGCTGGTGACATACTCGATATCCTGGCTGGCCCCGGTAGTGATATCGCCGAAGATAAGCTCTTCAGAAGCGCGTCCCCCCATTGCTCCAGCCATTTTTGCGATAAGTTCAGAGCGGCGCAGCAGATAGCGATCCTCAGCAGGGGCCTGGACCGTAATCCCGAGAGCCATACCGCGCGCGATTGCCGTCACCTTCTGGACCGGATCAGCGCCGGGCATCGAGCGCATGACAATCGCATGACCGACCTCGTGATAGGCAATGATCGCCTTTTCCGCGTCAGTAATCAGGCGGCTCTTCCGCTCCGGGCCTGCCATCACGCGCAGAATTGCTTCTTCCAGTTCGGGCCGACAAATACTATTCTGACCATTGCGTGCAGCGAGCAAGGCAGCTTCATTGAGAAGATTCGCCAGATCGGCTCCAGAGAAGCCAGCAGTGCGACGAGCGATATCATGCAGTTCAATGCCTTCAGCCAGAGGCTTATCCTGGGCGTGTACCTCGAGGATAGCCAGACGGCCACGAATATCAGGCTTATCAAGCATGACGCGACGATCAAAGCGACCGGGGCGAAGCAGCGCCTGATCAAGCACATCGGGGCGGTTCGTCGCCGCAATCACGACGACATTCGTCTGCTTATCGAAGCCATCCATCTCAACGAGTAGCTGATTGAGCGTTTGCTCGCGCTCATCATTGCCGCCTGTGGTTGAATTGGAGCGTTGACGGCCAACAGCATCAATTTCATCAATAAAGAGGATGCAGGGAGCGTGTTCTTTGGCTTCTTTAAAGAGATCACGCACACGGGCAGCGCCAACGCCAACAAACATCTCCACAAACTCGGAGCCACTGACGCTATAGAATGAGACACCAGCTTCACCGGCAACCGCACGAGAGATCAGCGTTTTACCGGTACCAGGAGCCCCAACAAGCAAGACCCCTTTCGGCGTACGTGCACCCATCGAAACGAAGCGCTCGGGTTGCCGCAAGTATTCCACAATCTCCTGGAGTTCAGCCTTTGCTTCCTCCACGCCAGCCACATCCTTAAACAGGATAGAGGGGCGAGCCTCATTAAAGCGCTTTGCTTTCGAGCGTGCAAAAGAGAGAGCGTTCCCCCCCATACCACCTTTGCGGATAATGAAATAGACGCCACCGGCGATCAAGAGGATCAGCATCAGATCCAGCACCCCCTGAGTCCATTGCGGACTTTGTGTGCTCTCAACAGTGACATCCACCCCATCATGGCGGAAAATCTCAGAGACAGGCTGGCCGGTTTCTTTTGTGGCATGAAACTCCTGCCCATTGCGAGCCATGACCGTCACATCGTTGCCACTAATTACCGCCGTTTTCACCTGATGTTGATCCGACATATTCAAAAGATCGCTAATCGAGCGTTCCTGAGGAACAGGGCCCGCCATCGTCGCATCAGTTATGCGCACCCCCGCGATGACCAGGACGAGCACAATGAGTATCCCACATGTCAGAGAGAGGCTATGGCGTACAAAAAAATTTCTTTTTTTAGTCGACTTTTGTGGTGAACTTACAGACTTACTATTTTTTGTTTTTCTGTCATCTTGAGGAGGCATTTCCATGCAGTTCTGTTAAACCCTTCTATAAAATCTCCAGATAGATTTTTCCATCAGAGCTTTCAGCCAATAACGTACATTGTTTCTCACTATATCTTTGTGTATTTTTCTGTTCACGGTAAACTTGTGGCTAGTATATCGTATAAGAATAAGTTTAGCAAGATAAGAAAATGCTAAGAAAATTGAGAGTCCTGAGAATGTAATCATGCTATAGGGTATTACCGCAGCCTCATACCAGAGAATTCGACCATGGAATCGACTATAAAACGCCGACATTCGACGATAGCCTGGTATAAAACCATAGTAAAAATAGAGTTATCAAGAGAAATGCATCAACCCAAAAGTACCATGGCAAGAAGAGGGCTTTTATGATTGCGAAAAATTACCGGTAAGGGTATACTTTACTTCAGAAGAATATTTCTACTCTTCGCACAGCACATTTATACAAATTCTCTGCACGCGCCAGGAAAGGCACGTAACCTGTCGAAGCCTCTGCATGGACGTATTTCTCGTTTATGAATGAGGAACTTCACTCAAGGAGGAGTCATCGTGAGCAGTTCTTCCATTGGGCAAACCAGCACAATCAACCGCTGGTACATCGCTGTAGCTGCATTTATTGTCCAGTTGGCATTAGGCTCGGTCTATGCCTGGAGCGTTTTTTTGACGCCAGTCATGACGACCTATGGAGCAAACAAACCCACTGCAAATCTCACCTTTAGCATCACGCTGCTGGCATTGGGAGTCACAGCAGGCTTTGGAGGGTATTTAAACAACCGATTTGGTCCTCGCATTATTACCACAACCGGAGGTATACTCTATGGCCTGGGACTGATCCTGGCCGGTCTGACCACACCGCTACACAGTATAGGACTCCTCTATCTGACCTATGGTATTATCGGGGGCATAGGAATTGGCCTCGGATATATTGTCCCCCTGGCCATGCTCATCAAATGGTTTCCAGATCGACGAGGTTTTATCACCGGACTGGCCGTAGCAGGCTTCGGATTGGGCGCGCTGATAGTAAGCCTGGTTGCGCCTGGACTTCTTAATGCGAAAACGGGTATAGGGGTAGGTTCGACCCTCCTCTATCTGGGGATCGCATACCTGATCATTGTCGTCGGCGGAGCACAATTTTTCCGCACCGCGCAGGATGGCTATGCACCAGCAGGGTGGACGCCGTCAGCCAAAGTGCAAGAGGCACAGGCAACACGCAGTTATACACTGGCAGAAGCGTTGCGCTCACCACGCTGGTATGTGCTCTGGCTCATCCTTGCGCTCAACGTAACAGCGGGCGCGGCCCTGATCTCCGTTGCATCCCCGCTCGCGACCTCCTTTACTGGAGTGACCCCACTGGTCGCCGCCACACTTGTCAGCACCATTTCGATCTTCAATGGGGCCGGGCGACTGTTCTGGGGCTGGGTTTCAGACGCGATCGGACGACCATTCACCTTTCTCAGCATTTTCATCGTACAGATCATCGCATTTGCCCTGCTACCGTTTATTGGCAACTTCGGCGTCCTGCTGATACCGGCTGCATTGATCGCCCTTTGCTACGGTGGAGGCTTCGGCACAATGCCAGCGTTTGCAGCAGACTTCTTTGGCGCGAAAAATGCTGGAACCATCTACGGAGTCATGCTTACCGCCTGGTCTGCGGGCGGCATCCTGGGTCCAATCCTGATTTCAAACCTTGAATACAAAACTGCGCTCTACATTATAGCAGTGATTATGCTAGTCAGTTGCATCCTGCCGTTTGTCGCCAGAATGCTCAATCGCCCGGAGCAGGTGGTTGAAGCAGTGGTAGAATAGGCACAGGAAGCGCGGATCACTTCAGGGAAAAAGAAGAGCAGGCAGAGATTTCTCTCGGTCTGCTCTTCGTCTTGTTTGCCTGAATACGCGATTAGATCAGTGAGGCAAAACTTTCTTGCTGGCAGCGCGAGCAAAGCGAGAGAGGAGATCACGCAAGAGGTGCTGCTCGTGTGTCGTGATGTGAGCGGAAAAATGGCGACGCGGCGTGATAAGATCAGGGCTCACCCGAAAGCCATGGCGTCCGCCGCGGAAACTGCCCGGACTGGCATGGTTATAGGGCAATGATTGCTGACTCGGTTGCTTCGTTTGTTTCCCATGATTGCTCTCAGAGGAATCGTCTGCTGAGGAATGGGAGGTTTTTTGCTGGTTGGCAGCGGTTTGCGACTGAGCCTTCTGAGCAGCAGACTGATTGACGGGAAGAGAACCGTTATGCGTACCCAAAAAGCCGCCCTGAGATTGACCATTCGAAGTATTAAGAGCAAAAGGGGCAGACGAGGGAAGGGCTTGAGCGACATGGGGCTGTCTATGATGGACGATGAGAGCGCTCATCACATTTGCCATAAGGCGCTGAAGTTCCGGCACCGCAGAGGCCTGGGCAGGACATTGAGGGTCCTGGTGAAAACGATAGGCATCCAGTCCACGGCTCCAATAGAGGGATCCGGCAGCAAACACCAGAGCACCAGAAGGCGCAATGTAGTAGGTTGTATTGCTCACATCAGGCTCATTCCTGTTATTGAACGTCTTTGACGTAGATAGAACAGAGAGACCGTGGGGCGTTGCGCCGTTATCATAGATGCGATCCCAGACATTCCCGACCAACCCACAACCATAATTTTTATTTCCCTGCAAACCAGTTGAAGCAAGAAGATCCGTAGGAAGGTGGGAATTGGTATGCCAGTTAAAATTGGTGGGATGCGTCGTAGAATCGGAGAACATGACACCAAGCAGGGCATTTTCCGGGCGAGCCAGGAGAGGATCGCGCCACTGCGTCGTAACGCGCGAATTATCCCGGCCATAGGTAGGATCAAATTGCAGATTATGCGAAGTAGAAGTGACGCGATAGCTGACAATCGTACGATCTGCTTTCCCATTGCGATCAGGATCAAAGCGCATCTGCCAGACGCCAGTGCCAGCACCGAGAAAAGCCAGGCCGACGCCATGATCGCGAGCGTACTCTAGCCCGTCGCGCATCTCTTTGGTCCAGAAAGTATCCTCACCAAGAGAGATATAGGCCTGATGATCCATGAGCAAACGCGGATGTTTATGAAGATCCACAGCGCTGATATACGAGAGATCATAGCCCTGCATCTCCATCCAGCGAATAGCATCGAGCTCAGAATCGAAAAGCTGATTGGTATCCACACTGGCCATATAAGGGCGATTGAAAGAGACCTGAATGCTATGGCGAACATCGTTCGAGTTTGCCGTAAAGAGGCTAAATCCGCCCCAGCTATTATAGGCCTGGTAGGTGGTATCAGGCGTCACCACCACATAATGAGCGTGAGCATTGCCCTGGACATCGAAAGGAACCACCGTTGTATTACGATACTCATCAGTAAATTTTGCCAGATAGACACCCGTCGTCCAATCCGCTGGCACCTTCAGAACATAGGAAGATTGCCAGTTGGCATCTACCAGGCCCGTCGTCAGATTCACATGACAGGTGTGACAATTGACCAGCACATGTTTAGAACTATCATAGTATCCTTGAGCATGCCCGAGGAGAAAATTGGTAGAGAGCATCAAACGAGCGCCATCGCCCCCATACCACCCCAGACGATACCATGAAATCGTATAGCGAGTTCCTGGATCAAGCGTGCTGACATAAAAAGCGATCTGACGATTGGGCGCCACAGAGGTTGTATTCGCATAGGCCTGGATAAAGACCGAGAACCCTTTGTTAAGATTATCCTGCCATTTTTTCGTACCAAGTAAAGCATTTTCTTTTGCAATAGCCGTCGTCAAAGGAACGGTACTCCTGGTAGAGGAGAAATTCGAGGCTACATTTCGCCAGTCCAGATGTGAAAATGGCGAGAACTGGAGTAGAAGCAAGAAGCCGGTCGTGATCAGAAAAACCACCACCACTATCACAATGCGACGATGTTTCACGCACTACCTCCAAGAATCGAGTGATCAACCGGAAAATAAAATCTTTATGAACAACCAGAGTATAGCATACCCACAGCATATTCTTGTATATATTACCGATAGTAACAGGACCAATATCCTAATACATATATTTCTATACTTTTCACGCAATAGACATAAAACGTGACCTCCACAACAGAGATGGTTGCCTCTACCCCCAGGCGATGCGAAGAGAATTGCAGGAAGCGGCCTCGACCCGGGGCGCAGTTGCACTGCGCTCCACCGTTCCCTACAACAAGAGTGAAGGAACTACCAGGTCACAGTCTGCTCACCGGAGTTCTGCACATGACGAGATTTCAGGAGAGAGAGACGGCGAAACTTGCGCCTGCCAGCATACGCATAGACAGCAAGTATACGGGGAACAATTTGAGAGTTTTCCAGATGAGCAATAGCGGCCCGACCAGTCGTTGGTTCGGTATGCGCGAGGGCAAGTTGGAGACCATCGGCCAGAGCATCAGGAGTCGAGGCGCAGACAGCGCACCCCTGCGTCTGTCCAATGACCTGAGAGACATCGCCCACATCGGTAGCAACCACCGGAACGTTACAGGCCATTGCTTCTTTCACAACATTTGGAGAGCCTTCTTTCAGAGAGGATAAAATGAGGGCATTGGCAGCATTCAGATAGAGGAGTACCTGCTCCTGGGGGAGACCGGCCGCAACGACCAGTTCCACAGCTACGCCTCGTTGCTGGAGACAGTGTACCGCCTCTTGCGCCAGCGAGAAGCGCTTCCCAACGAGAGAGGGACGATTGCCAAAAAGAACATAAAGGCGATCTGGATGCCAGCCCAGAGTTGCACGCGCCATCTGACGTGAGATGGGATAAAAAAGAGAAAAATCCACACCATTTGGAATGACAAAAGCAGCGCTAAAACGAGCCGCCTGCTTCATCCCCTCGGACTTTACAATCACCGCGTCCACCAGATGGCAAAGGAGACGACTGACCCAGACCACGAGTTGAGCGCGTTTGCTCCAGCCACCTGAAGCTAGAGGTTCACCGAGAAGATCATCGCCCAGAAAAGATGCCACCACAGGCGTCGTCCATTGGCAGCGTGCCGCCAGACACCAGAGGCCAAAATGAGCATGCACAATATCATAGTGGCCACGAAGCGTTTTCCAGAAGACCAGCCAGGAGGCCCAGAGATAGCGTGCGGGCATAGGCCAGCGCGGATTCGGGCAGAGCAGATCAACCGAATGGCCAGCAGAGATTAACGATTGCGCCTGACTTTTAATGAATGTGCCACTATGTGGGTGTTCAGAAGAAGGGTAGGCACCTGTCACGAATAAGATACGATACGAGCGTTGGGAGACTTGAGCCACGAGAGACATCACACCTTTCTTTCGTCAGACGCCTTAGAGGATTGCAGGGCGTACGCCGCATGTTCAATAGGGCGAGCAGGAGCATCCATATAAATCTGAAACCAGAGTTCCAGACAGAGAAGAGACCAGATTGCGCCGCTATAATCCACATGAGTCTGGCTTGCGTGAGCATTAAGCAAGCGACTGACACCGAGAGGATCAAAAATGCCGCGGGAACGAGCCCTGCTAGAGGTGAGAAGATCCCAGGCATAGCCATTTAAATCGCCACGGAACCAGTGCTTGATCGGCACACTAAATCCCTGCTTCCGGCGGGTAAGAATTTCAGGAGGGAGCATATCAGCTGCCACCTGTCGCAGCAAAAACTTCAGCACGCCATCGTGTAAGCGTACCGAGGGAGAGAGAGAAGAGACATATTCAGCCAGGAGGTGATCGAGGAAAGGAGCACGCGTTTCCAGGGAATTGAGCATACTCATCTTATCCACCTTGACCAGAATATCATCCACCAGATAGGAGCGTACATCGACATACTGCATACGTGTGATCGTTTCGCGAATAGAGCGTGTACCGGCGAATTCCGATATCACGCGTTGATAAGGATCATGCATACAGATTTGCGCAAAGTAGTCACGATCATAGATAGCAGGGCGCTCAATCAGATCAAAGAAATTGTTAAGACGATGAACATAGCGGGAAGCAAGCGTAAAGCGCATCGAGTCGAGAATAATCTTGCCGCGTGCATTGGGAGGAAGCAACAAACTGGCGTAGCCCACCAGATAGCGTAGAGGAGCCGGGACACTCTGGATCAGTTGCTCGCGTTTATAGCGATTATAGCCACCAAAGATCTCATCGCCACCGTCGCCAGTCAGCACCACCGTCACATGTTCGCGGGCCAGTTTAGAGACATAATACGTCGGCAACATCGATGAATCGGCAAAAGGCTCATCGCAAGCCCAGACCAGCTCGGGAAGGATCGCAATCAGATCCGGACTCACAAAAAACTCATGGTGATCAGTCTGAAAATGTTGAGCGACCTTGCGAGCATAGTGAAGTTCGCTAAAATCCTGTTCCTCGAAGCCGATGGAAAACGTCTTGACAGGTTGAGATTGCAACTGGCTCATCAGGCCAACCACAAGACTGGAATCGATGCCCCCGCTGAGAAACGCCCCCAGAGGAACATCGCTCATCAAACGGACGCGAACGGCATCCATCAGCAGTTCACGAGTACGAGCCAGAGCCGTCTCCTGATCATCGTTGATCGTCTGTGTAAAGGGGAGATCCCAATAGGATTGCACAGTGATCTGCTCATTTTCATAGAGCAAGATATGGCCCGCAGGAAGTTTGGAGACACCTTTGAAAATAGTCAAAGGAGAGGGGACATAGAGATAGAACAAATATTGATCGAGCGCCTGTGGATTCACCACCTGCGGAATATTGGCAGCGAGGAGAGATTTTATCTCCGAGCCAAAGACCAGGCGGCGACCATCCCAATAATAGTTCAGAGGCTTCTTCCCGAAGCGATCCCGCGCGAGCAGGAGTCTCTGGCGAGAGCGATCCCAGAGAGCAAAAACAAACATCCCGCGCAGATGTTTCACGCAATCGGCACCATATTCTTCATACGCATGAACAATCGCCTCCGTATCGCACTGAGTGGTAAAGCGATGACCGCGCCGTTCCAGATCGCCTCGTAGCTGGCGATGATTATAGATCTCACCATTGAAGACCACCAGGACATTCTGCTCCTCATTAAAAACAGGCTGATGGCCGCCCTGGAGATCAATAATCGAGAGACGGCGCATGCCCAGAGCAACGCCATCACCCATCCAGGTTCCCTGATCATCAGGCCCCCGATGACGAATCAGAGAGCACATCGTTTCAATGCGCTCCCGGGTAAGCTCAAGATTACATTCGCGATCAATAAATCCTGCTATTCCACACATATCGTAATATCCTTTCAAATCCCCGCCGTAGCGGATTTGGGCATCGCTTCACGTATCGTTGCTTATCAGAGCGAAGACGATCATCAAGCAGAAACTGGTAGAGCTTGAGATAGGCATCAGTGATACTCTCCTGCGAATAGTGTTGCTCGATATGCAGACGGGCAGTCTGGCCGTAGTGAGCAGCCAGAGATGGATCGCGCAAAAGAGCAAGGAGTGCTTGAGCGAGTTGTTCATAATTCTCAGGATCAACCAGGAGGCCATTAACGCCCGACTGAATAATATCTTCACTGCCACTTACGCGTGTGGCGATACAGGCGAGGCCGCAGGCCATCGCCTCCAGAAGAGCATTCGGCATCCCCTCAATACGTGAAGGAAGAACGGCAATACCAGCGTTGTGGAGGAGAGGAGGAATATCGCTTTGTAAGCCCACGAATTCTACAGTTTGAGCGATATCAAGCTCCTGCACCAGGCGTTGCAGTTGGGCGCGGATAGGTCCTGTACCAACCAGGCGTAAGTGAGCATGAGGAAACTCCTTCTGCACATAGCGCCAGGCTTGTAACAGCACATCCGGCCCCTTGCGATAGCACAATTTAGCAACGCACACCACACTCTGACCGAGCTCTGAAGGAGCGAGATCAGGAGAAACAGGAGAAAAGCGAACCACATCAACGCCATTAGGAATAAGATGTGTATTAGCTAAAGAGAAATGGCGTGTTTGCAGGTATGTTTTCATAGAAGAGCTCAAAACCAGGATCACCACATGAGGGCGAGAGAAGAGAAAACGCGCCAGAGAGAGCCCAAGTGATCCCAGGCGTTCCAGGTCATTGAGATCGCCCCCCAGTTGCAGGGTACCGGGAACGCGTAGCCAGGAAGCATCCTTGTCCAGAGGACCAGAGAGTAACGTAAGATCCTCTGCAACGCCCTTACTGGGATCAGTGCTGGCGCTGCGAACCCCCACAATGAGAGGCTTACGGACCAGGAAAGAGACCAGAGCAGCAGGCAAAGCAAACATATTCATATGATAGACATGCAAAATATCGTATGAAGAGCGTTTGCGCCAGAGAGTCCAGCCAAGCAGGCAGAGTCCTAGAAAGTAGCAGAGGCGCTTCATCAGAGGGAAGCGAAGTTCGCGTTCACTGAGGAGGCGGCCGCCGATGCGGGTAACCGGCACGCCCTCGAGAACCTCATAGGGAGGCCAGGTAAACTTCTGGCGAAAAGTGATGACCATTACAGGATAGTCATGGGCATGAAGCACGCGGGCCTGCGTAAAAGCCTGACGTTCAGCGCCGCCAATAATGGGATAAAAAGTGTTAATAGCAATACATACACGAGGTTTCCTCATTCCCCACCTCTACTTTCTGTTGCGTGCTGCAAAGTGCCATCGCAGGGTACAAGCAGACGCTGATACAAATCCAGGCATTGTGCGACCACATGAGAGAGTTGATATTTTTGTAGCACCGTCGTACGCGCCTGCTCGCCCAGGCGTTGGGCAAGCCCATCATCGCAAAGCAGCCGACAGAGCGCATCGGCCAGAGCCACGGGATCTTCCGCTGGTACCAGGAGGCCATCCACCTCAGAGGTAATGATATCTTCGCTGCCACTCACGCGGGAGGCAATACAGGGAAGGCCGCAGGCCATCGCCTCCAGAAGAGCATTCGGCATCCCTTCCCAGCGAGAAGGAAAGACAAAGCCCCAGGAGTTTTGCAAAAGAGCCAGAACATCATTGCGCGTACCGAGGAACTCAACAGACGACAGGATATCGAGAGAAGTCGCGATCCAGAGCATCTGCGGCACCAATTCGCCGCCGCCAACGATCGAGAGGCGAGGTTTGAGTTGAGGGGCCTGTTGAGCAAGAGCAAGCAGCATCCGCTTCCAGGCATGCAACAACACATCAACGCCCTTGCTATATTCGAGGCGAGCGACACAAATGATTAAACGCTCGGACGAATCCGACGAGGGACGGGCACCTGGAATAGGAGCGAACTTGTCAGTATCGACACTCCCCGGAATAAAGACCATACGCTCAGGAGAAAAGCCCTGTTCAATCAGAAGCGTACGACAGCGGGTACTCAGCACCTGATAATAGGCTTGTGAGTGGCGCAAGAAACGGAGCATCAGTTCGCCGCCAAAGGCGACATACGGCATATTGGAAACATCGCTTCCGGCAAAGGCCCACTCATTAAAGACAATACGGAGTTCATCCGTCTCCTCCAGCGTATCAGCCAGCAACATCGGCTTCTGCCGGAGGCGCTGGCTTTGTTCCGTAGAAGGGCCAGCGCTTTGCGAACTGATCACCACAGGGGTATGGAAGAGTTGAGCAACCAGTGTTGCCACAACAGCAAACGTGCTGAACTGGCAAATATGCATAACATCATAAGAGCCACGCAAGCGAAGGAGCGTCAACAGCAGCAAAAGATCCGAGGGAAGCCGCCCAAATTTTCCCAGGCGCAGCGTCCCATCACGACGATAGATACCACCAATACGAATCACCTGTATGCCATCCAGCCGTTCAGCGTGGGGCAACGTACGTTGAGTATGCAGTGTTACCACCGTCACCTCATGGCCGAAAGCCACCAGTTGACGAGCCAGTTTCTCAGCACGTTTCTCCGCGCCCCCCACAACAGGGGCAAAACGGTAAGAGACAATACAAATGCGTAAATGATTACCCACACCAATTCCTTCTTCCAGAAAAGAGTTATTCAGAGAACCAGTACCGGACAAAAGGCAAAGCCATAATCAGCCAGAAATAGAGGCCAATCGTCTGGTTCCAGATATCATTCAAATCAAGCGATTGGATCACCACATTTATGATCGCAATCAGCGCCACCCCAAAGAGCACTTTCCGTTCGCCAGTCGCATGGCGCATCTCTTTCACAGCGACCACAATCAGCGAAAGAAAGGTCAGCAGGAGAAGAGCGAGACCAACAATACCGTGGTCATAGAGCGTCGCTACATACAAACTCGAGGTTGAAGTAGCGATCACGCCGCCTCCCATACCAACCCGGTACGTCCGCAACAGCGCATCCGCCGCGCCATAACCGTGACCGAGCAATTGCCCTGGATCAAAGTTATCAAGCAGCGCCTGCCAGAGATAGGTACGACCATTGAGCGTCGTAATGTCCTGATTAAAGAAGCGACCAAGAAACGGGATTGAGGCAATCTGTCCTAAAAAGAACACCCCCCCACCCAGCGCCGCTAATCCACAGAACAGGCTTATATTCACGCGAGGCGAAAAGAGCAATAAGGAGACCAGCAAGAAACTAATAGGCACACTGATAAAAGCGCCACGTGTATAGGTCATGCCCAGAGCGAGCAAAATCGAAGCGGCAACCACCGCAGCCAGGACACGCCCCCAGCCGCGAGCCGTCCAGGCGCGAAAAAGAGCAAGAGGGAAAACCACCGAGAGGAAAAGAGCAAGAGAGGGAGCAGAACTAAACGTAGAGAAAATGCGAAAAACCAGCGTATTAGGATCAACCACGCCATTGTGATGCGTGAAATAGCCGTAGATACCATAGAACGAGATAAACGACGAGCCAAAGAGGAGAAGATCGACCAGAATCAGCAGGCGTTGCCGCGTAAACAGAAGCGAGAGAGCAATGACTGCCATTGCCAGATAGTTAAAGCGTGTAAACCAGGCAATCAGAAACAGATTGAGCGTATCAGGAGGGATTACAGCAATACTGGCAAATATCCAGAGCAAATAGAGGAGAAAGAAGAACACTGGGCGCATGCGCTGCAAGGACTGAACAAAAGGAACCGAAGTGAGCATTAACAACGTTGGCACCGTCATGCCGGAGAGCAAATTGTTATTCGTAATAAAAGGAATATTCGGGCTGAGCACCATACTCAGCAAGACCCAGACCACCAGGAGAGCGAACTGATAACGTAGCAGCAACACAATCACAATCGAACCAAAGGCCAGGCGCAGCGTATAAAACGAGCTCTGAATGACGCCAAAGACGCCAGCAGCCAGCACCAGGACCGACAGGCAGGCACGTATCACCCATTGCCGGAGTATCGTAGAGAAACCTTGTGTCCATTGTTCGCGTTTCCATTCCCTATAACGTCTCATAAAAGGCTTCTCATAGATTTTTTGCATATAATTTTGAATCTCAGGAGGTACCGTCAAGAGACCTAGCGGCCCAATCAAGCGTCTAAGCATCACAAACAAAATGACCATCGAGCCCAGATAATAGGCCGAGGTTGCCAGAGCAATCCCCTGACATTGCCAGAAATGGGCAAAGATAGCATCCAGCAGCGCATTTGCCAGCACACTGAAGATACTCACCCACATCAGCATCTTCGTGCGTCCCAGAGCGCTAAACGACTTTGCGGTCACAATTCCGAGCGACATCGGTGTCAGGCCGATCATAAAGCCCATCAGTGTAGTTGCCGTACGATCGGTATCTTCCGGAGTAAAAGCGCCGCGCTGGAAGAGGAACTGAATAATGGGATGTGCCAGCACCAGCACCAGCATACTCAAGATCAGAGTGCAGAAACCGACCCCCCAGAGATAGAGGCGTAATGTGCCCTTAAAGGACTTCATATCATTACCGGCTGCCTGGCGTGAGAGATAGGGAAGGACCGCACGGCCCAGCGATGAAAACACCACGCCAGAAAAGACGCCCACCAGTTTCAGGGCATAACTGAGCGACGAAATGCTTCCCGCGGAGAGAGAAGAAGCAAACATCTGATCAACTAATGGACTGATATTGCCGATACACGAACTCAGAAAGACGGGCCAGGCAGCACAGGCAATAGGAATAAGAGCTGGATGGTCGAAGCGAATAATTGGTCGATAGATAATTCTGGCCCGGCGCATACGGATCACAAAAGAGAAAATTTGCAGGCATAGGCCAACCATCGTACCGATACAAAGAGCGATCACCCCATGAGACGCCCCCATCAAAAAGACAAAAACGCCCGTCGTGACAGGGACCAGCAATCCGGCATAGGCAGGCCAGCCAAACTGCCCCTCCGTATTGAGCACACACTCCATCAAACCAATCAGAACCATCGGCACCAGAACAGGATACGTAAAAAGAGCCAGATACGAGACCTGATTGCTCCGCTCGACATCGAGAGCAGGGGCCGAAAAATGCACAACCTCCTGACGAAAAATGCAAAAAATAATCGTCAGCCCAACCAGCACAATGAGCAGAAGATTCAGCATCGTGCTAAAAAGAGCCGAAGCAGGCTCTCTTCCCGATTGGGCACGAATCCGGGCATACACAGGAATCATCGCTGTCTCCACCGTCCCGATCAGGAGATAAGACAACGTTGTTGGAAAAGTAGAAGCCACAAAATAAGCATCCATCGCCGCACCAGCGCCAAAGCGAGAGGTCACCACCACCTGAGTCATCATCCCCATCACACGCGTCAGCAAAGCGGCAGAAGCCAGACTGAGCAATGCGCGAAAGATATGTTTATTGGCAGACTTCAGGCGAATCGCCGCCAGCTGAGCACTGGTTGTACTAAGTGCGCTCGGCATCACGGCTGACCTTTCGTCTGAAAGGCCGTATCCCCCGTCGGCGGTCTGGCATCACCTTTCCTCTGGCGTCCGGAAGACGGTGGAGTTTGCAGTGAGGCGGTAGAAAATACCGCTGGAACCGGGCCGCTATCCCCCATTGGAGGAGGCTCAAGATCATCAGGATATTCCAGTTCCCGTGTATAATCAGGCCAGCGACTCTTATTGACCACCACACCCAGGACCGTAGCATGCGCCTTCTGCAATTCCTCACGAGTACGTACCAGAGCACGGCGAGAAGTTTTATGGGCATCGACCACCAGAAGCACCGTCTGGACAGAGGTAGCCATAATCTGCGCGTCAGCCACAGGAAGAACGGGAGGAGCATCAATGATCACATAATCGAAAGAAGCATGCTTCAACAATTCAAAGAAAGAGCGCGCCATAACCGACTGCAACAGTTCGGCGGGGCGAGCGGGCGTATAGCCAGCAGGAAGGACATGCAAGTTCGGGATATGCGTTGGAGCACCAGATAGCTCGCTCATATTGCCGCTGCTAGAGCGGGCGAGCATCTGAGAAAGGCCGCGCACCCCCTTCACATGAAAGCGTTCCGCCTGCACTGGACGATGAAGATTGGCATCGACCAGAAGCACCTTCTTGCCAGTCTGAGCCAGAAACGAAGCCAGGCGAGCGGCCACAATACTTTTGCCTTCGCCAGCGAGAGCACTGGTCACCAGCACCAGCTTTCCGCTATCGTTATTCAGGGCAGCCGTCAGGCCCGCGCAAAGCATATGGTATTTCTCAGCCAGCATCGGCATGCTATACACATCAGCATCAGCAGGAGATGGTCCAGATTGACGTTTTTTCTGGAAGAAGCGAGACCATTTCTCTTTCTCCGAAAAGAGCGGGAAAACTGCCAGCAGACGTGTTTCCAGCAGGTGGCGAATCTCATCAGCCGATGCGGGATGGTCATCAATCCACTCAAACACGATAATGAGGAAAATAGAAAGAGCCAGACTCACAAGGGCCGCTATTTCTGTATTGACAAGAGGCCTCGGCTTAAAGGGGTCCATGGGTTGTTGCGCGGGCAGAAGCTGAACCGAGCCGGGAAGCTGCGCATTTGCATAGCGTATAAAGCTCAGGCTCACCTCGTTAGCAAGTTGAGTTGCGAAGAGAGCATTTTCATCTTGAACATCAACCTCGATCAGTTGGGTATTCGACTGAGGTTTCACCGTTAATCTGGATGTGAGGAGAGGCACCGTCATGCCAGGATAATGAGCAGCAACCGGTCCCAGTACCGTTGGATTCGTCACCAGTTGTGCGTATGTTGGCACAGCAGCCAGACTAGAGGTCATGTTGCTAGTAGTAGTCACATCCAGATTCACCACCAGCCATGCAGTAGACTGGTAGACAGGATGCATCAATTTACTGACCAGATAAGTCGTGCCACAACATAATGCCATCCCAATTAAAACCATCCAGAACCAGCGTTTCACCAGCACAATATAGCGGCTCACAGGATTTTGCATACAAAATCATCCTTTTAATCATTCAACAAAGACGGACAGATAAGCTAGATGAATATCCTCCTCATGGCCAGAGATCAGAAAATACAACAAGAACCCTATACCATTACATATTATAGCACGAATTACTTCGTGTATATAAAAAATATATCGATTTTTTATACTTTAATATATTCTATTTTATAGATATATGCATACACAAAATCATCACATGCAAGCGATTAAAAGGATAAATCATTTGGCAAAAGTTGTACTATTTTAGAGGGCAGTATACTTTATTACAGCTAAGGGATGACGTTCAGGAGGAAAATATGACAGCATCAACAACACAGCTTCAACCCGTAATTGCCATAAAGCCGAGCTACCTACGCATCAAGCGATGTATAGATATTTCTTTCACCCTTCTTATTTTACTCCCATTAGGACTTATCAGTCTGATCGTTGCAGTCTGTATTCGCCTGGATTCACAGGGGCTTATTTTTTTTCGGCAGAAGCGCATAGGGGCTTACGGAAAAGAATTTTACATGTATAAATTTCGCTCTATGTACGAGCATAGTGATGACAGGGTACATCGGCAAGACATAGAGCGCTACATGAGTGGAGGGGTCATCGGAGCCGGGAGTGGGGGAGAATTGGCCTATAAGCGCACGAATGATCCCAGAGTGACCAGAGTGGGAAGAATTTTGCGTAAGACCAGCATAGATGAGCTGCCGCAATTTATCAACGTGCTCAAGGGAGAAATGACCCTGGTTGGGCCGAGGCCGCCATTGAGATACGAGGTAGAACATTACAGTCCATATGAGAGTTTGCGGCTCAGTGGGAAGCCAGGATTGACAGGGCCGTGGCAGGTTTACGGCAGGAGTCGAGTTCCATTTCATACAATGGTCGAAATGGACATTGCCTATTTACGCAGACAATCGATTCGTGAAGATCTGAAATTGATTGCCTTGACCGTGCTCGTCATGTTTCAGGGAATGGGGGGAGCCTAGATAGAAAGGCACAGGCGGAGAGAATAGCCCTGATGGCAGAGATTACCGCGATTCCAACTTTTGCGCAACTAGAGCGTACATGTGATAAGCTACAGGCAGTAAACAGAACATCCCTGTAGAGAAGAGAGGGACCACATGGAGGAGTCGCGTACCGCCGATAGCGGAGTAAACAACGGGCGAACGACCACCAAGCTCGCACCGGATACAAATACAACAGAGACAACACAAAACCTGCCTGACGGTCACCAGGATGCAGAAAATAAAGCGCCGACCGAGACGGTCTTACAGCTCACCGTCATCGAGGGTATGCAGGTCGGAAGAGGAGCGGCGCGGATCGATCCGAGCAACATCGCGCGTCTGGGTTGTCAGCCCGGAGATATCGTCATGATCAGCGGAGCGCGCACGACCGCAGCGAAAGTAGTACCCAGTGCCCTGGTAGATCGCGGCCAGCAAACGATTCAGATGGATAGCCAGGTGCGTCAGAACAGCGCATCTGGCCTCAACGAGCATATCAGCATACGGAAAGCCAGAGTGCGTGTTGCCGAAAAGATCACCCTTCTGCCCCTGAACTCAGGAGTCCCCATCCAGGAGAGTGATCTGCAATATATTACGCGTTATCTGGTCGGTCTCCCGGCCACGATAGGAGATCTGCTCAAGGTGGGCATGCCAGGAGCGGCCCAGAGAGAATTTCTCATTATCAGCACCACCCCGGCCACCCCGAGCTATGGTTTGCACAAACATACCACCGGAGACCTGCCCCTGGTGCCGCCAACAGAGGCAAGCAGCGATATCGAAGCCGTCGTCGTACAGCCAGGGACCGTCGTCCGGGCGCAGGTACGAGGAGGAGCCACAAGCGGCACACCCAGGAGAGTAGGCTACGAAGATATTGGTGGACTGGGCAAAGAACTGCAACGCATCAGAGAAATGATCGAGCTGCCCTTAAAGTACCCGGCTGTTTTTGATCGACTAGGAGTTGAGCCCCCCAAAGGAGTCCTCCTCTACGGACCGCCGGGGACAGGCAAAACGCTGATTGCACGTGTCGTCGCCGCCGAAACCAACGCAGCTTTTTTTGTCATCAACGGGCCCGAAATCATCAATAAATTTTATGGAGAGAGCGAATCAAAGCTGCGAGCCATCTTCCAGGAAGCCCAGAAGAGAGCACCGAGCGTCATCTTTATCGACGAACTGGATGCCCTGGCACCGCGCCGTGCGGAAAGTGGGGGAGAGGTCGAGCGCCGCATCGTTGGACAGCTCCTCGCCCTCATGGACGGACTCGCCTCACGTGGGCAGGTCGTCTTAATTGGCGCAACCAATCAACCAAATGCTCTTGATCCAGCCGTCAGAAGGCCGGGTCGCTTCGATCGTGAAATATCATTACGTGTACCAGACGTGCGCGGGCGTATTGAGATTCTGCGCATCCATAGTAAAGATGCCGCCCTGGCAAACGACGTTGACCTTGCGCGTATCGCCCAATTGACACCTGGTTTCGTGGGAGCAGACCTTGAGGCCCTCTGTCGAGAGGCGGCCATGATCGCGCTACGCCGTGTCTTACCGCACATCGATTACCAGAGGGGATATATCCCCTACGAGACCCTCGTCAACCTCAACATCACCATGGCGGATTTCCAGGCTGCGCTGCGCGAGATCGAGCCTTCCACCACGCGCGAAGTCTACGTCGAAGTCAGTGAAACCTCATGGGACGATATTGGTGGCTTGCAAGACATCAAAGATATGCTCACCGAAGGAGTCGAATGGCCGCTGCGCTTCCCCGAAATATATGCCAACGCAAAAGTCGAGGCACCGCGCGGCGTTTTGCTTTCTGGACCTCCGGGATCAGGAAAAACATTGATCGCGCGTGCGATTGCCAATCAGTGTGAGGCCAGCTTCATCTCAATCAAAGGACCAGAGTTGCTCTCGAAATGGGTGGGAGAATCCGAAAAGGGAGTGCGCGAAATCTTTCGACACGCGAAACAGGCAGCTCCCTGCATCGTCTTTTTTGACGAACTGGACTCCATGGCTCCCAGAAGAGGAAATAGCAACGACGGAAATGTTGGCGATCGAGTCATCGCGCAATTATTGACCGAAATGGATGGGATCGAGGGGCGTGAAGGCGTCATCGTCCTGGCTGCCACCAATCGGCCTGAGCTCATAGACACCGCCCTGCTGCGTCCAGGTCGTTTTGATCTGGTTGTCGAGCTGCGTCTGCCGGACGAAAGCGAGCGACAATCCATCTTCACCGTCCATCTGCGAGAGCGGCCCATCGCACCAGAGATTACAACAGCAGAGTTAGCACGACTGACCCCTGGACGCAGTGGAGCCGATATCGAGGCAATCTGTCGACGCGCATCATTACTGGCACTGCGTGAGTGGATCAGTCCCAGACTCTCAATCGGGCAAGTTTCTATTAGCGAGGCCAAAGACGAGGGAGGCGAGGCCACCGACACAACAGCGCAGGATGCAACACAAGCGCCTGCCCCTGATGCGCCGCCAACCATCCCCACCAGGTTCGTCATTCGGCCTGAGCACTTTGCCCGCGCAATTGACGAGCAGCGCGAGCGCTACACAGTGCAGGAAGCGGCTGAAGCGGAGCGAGAGAGGCAGGATCGAGGCAGGCAGCGTCTAATCGACATGGCAGCCGATCAGAGCGATCCAAATAAACCCGCGCTACGAGGTTTCCGCCTCTGGCTGGCGCGTCTGTTTGGTCTGGTGTAGGCTAAAAAAAGCGCTGTTTTTCTCCAGCAATAAGTAATAAGGGCTATCTGCTATTTTTGGTGCAGATAGCCCTTATTCACAGATAAATGCATATTTAAGCATGAAAGAGAGTAGCCGTTAAAATAATTTTTAACCATCTTTACACACATATAGATTTGCGGTAATAGAGGGAACGGAGCCAGAAGCGATTGAGGTATGGGAAATAGAGAAGAGACTTTTTCACAACAATTACAGTATCATTCAGTGGCAAAGATTATCTTATTGTATCATAGTGTTCTACTGATGCTCTTCCATTGCAATAAGAGACTTCTCATAAGCCCAGGAGAAGATTTTTTATAGAAAAGGCCAGAGAAAATACAAAGAAATATTGTCGCATAAAAAAAGCCGTACAACACTACTACTAACGCTTGTGCATTGATGTGAGTACTATCCACTTACAATACATAGGCAACTATGCTATAATGGATGTTGGAGAGTAAAAAGCAGAAGCGAAAGGGAGAACAGCAGTGTCGACAATGCCCGATAACTCCTCTTCCGTCTCCCGTGAGCAGTTGACAGAGGCGTACCTCAAGGCAATACGGTTGATTGATGAGCGTGTAGCTCCCCTACTGGGTAAAGCAACCACCCGCGTCCTGGTGCAAGGTGCCGCCAAACGAAAGCAAGGCAAATACCCATTTCTTGGTTATCTTGTAAGTAGACCATATACTGAAATTGTGCCAGCGATGCTAAAAGAGCAGCTTGCAGGCACCAGTGAAATCGAACTGGCCGAGGGGCTAGAAGCGTTATTGGATGAATGTTTTGCAGGATTACGCGCACTAACGGGCGATTTAATCGCCCCCCCTTTGCACGAGGAAGTGACACACCAGTTACGACAACATCATTAGTCAATGATTGCCTACAAGATGCCCATCTCTTCTGATGAAAGAGGCGTGAAGAGATGAAAGGAGTAGCTCAAAGACCATCTCTTCTACGGCCAACAGGTGATGCAGTTACGCCGGTGGAGAGGTGAAAGGAGTTATCATGGAGAGTAGCGTGCAATCAGAGTCACATATCGCTGATGGCGAGTGCAGCACCTCCACGGGACAGACTGTACATCGCCTGATAACAATTCGTCAGGAGCTTACCTACCTCAATACGATTGGAAAACGCTTTGTTGCAGCCTTTGATCGCTTTCATGTTCATCGTGCGTTACTAGCTACCTTACAAGAGCTCTATCAACTTTCGGCCTGCTGCATCCTGCTGAAGGCTGACCCCTACGAACTTTTCATTATTCCCTGTTATCCACTCGATGCGTCTTTTCTCGAAGCAATGGTTCAGCGTATCGCCAGTGCAGCCAATGTGATCGATTTCCCCTATGTCGATGCCGATCACCTGGCACAAACCGCCTACCTGGATGCCCCGGATGAGCTGGCGCAAGGGCGACGACCGGAGCAAGAGACTGGTAATGAGATAGGGTCCTGTCTCAACATCCCCTTAACCGTCGAAAACCGCATCATCGGCCTCCTGAGTCTGTTTGATGAGCGACGCGGCTCTTTCGATACCGACCTGCTCCAGCTCACCACCATGATCGCTGACTATGCAGCTGTGGCACTGGAAAATGTGCGCCTGCGTGAGCGAGAAAATGCGCTGTGGCGTCAGGCGGAACTGGAACGGCAACGGCTGGAGCTCATCATTCGCAGTATGGCGGAAGGCTTGCTCATCACCGACGCCAGAGGTACCATCACAGCCCTCAATCAATCGGCGCAATATCTGCTGGCACAGGTCAAAGTAGAATTGCAGCCAAAGATGTCACTGCGCATACAGGCGGCAGAGAGTGATATCCCCTGGGTTCAGAGACTGGCAGAGATCGTCGGGCAGGCGCAAAAAGGCATCATCGTCACGAATCAAGAATTAGTGGCCAGTACCGAGAACGATCTGGTACCGCTGACCTTAAACGTCAGCGCCGCCCCCTTGCATGATGCCACCAGTTCGACAACAAAACCCATCGGTGTCGTCACCGTTTTGAATGACGTTACCTCAACAAAACAGGTCGAGCGACTCAAAGATGAATTCGTCTCGGTCGTCTCACATGAGCTGCGTACCCCACTCACCGCCATTAAGGGCTACACGCAACATCTCGCACGCAGAATCGAGCGGCGTATCCGTAAAATGCACACCACGATACCGGAACCCTTAGCAGTGGGAAGCGAGCCAGCAGAGAGCTACGATTTACGCAGTTTAAACATTATCCAGAGTCAGACCGAGCACCTGGAACGACTGGTGAACGACTTGCTTGATCTCTCACAAGTGCAATGGGGACAATTAAACCTCAGCTATGAGAGCTTCTATCTGGCCGACGTGCTCAGCGAATGCGTGCACTCCGTCCAGGCCAGCGCAGAACAACACACCATCACCATGGATATCCAGGTCGAAGAGACCCTGGTTACAGCGGATCGAGTACGCATCTGCCAGGTGATCGGCAATATTCTCGACAACGCAGTGAAATATTCGCCCAATGGGGGTCAGGTCAACGTACGCCTGAATGAAGAGAAAAATGGGGATTTCCAGATCAGCATTATCGACCAGGGGATCGGCGTCAGTCCGCAGCAATTTGATCACATCTTCGAGCGCTTCTATCGTGTGCACAACATGGCAAGCCAGCAATATTCAGGCATCGGCCTGGGTCTCTACGTTGCCAAAGCCATCATCGACCGACATGGAGGGCACATCTGGCTGACCAACAACGCCGGGCTCGGCACCACATTCCACTTCACCGTACCGGTCAGGCCACGGACAAGAATCCTGGCAGATAGTGGAATCAGCTAGGAGAGATGAAAAAGCGAGTGAACGTGAGCGTTATATAGAGCGCTAACAATGTTCACTCGCTTTCTGATCTCTATTTCATTAGACCAGCCGTGTAGGAACGATACGAATCGCCTGGCTGTAGCTCGCCGCCATACCTTCGGGCGTGAAATTAATCTCCTTCATTTTTTCACCATATTTCGCAACATACGCAGGGAGGGTCGCATCTATTGTTTTTGCTTCAAGCAGCGTGGCCGTGCCTTCAATCGTGATAGGATCAGACCCCTCGTACGTATTATCGATTGCCAGGAGGACATTGGCATTGTGTTGAATGTTGCGAACTTTCTGATTGATCGGGCGACTAAATATCAGAAACGCCTCACCATCCCAGAGGAACCAGACAGCGACCGAATGTGGACGTCCATCGGGGCGTACAGAGGTCAGCCAGACAATAACATCATCCTGCAAGCGTTGATTAATATGCGCGTCTCGTTCTTTTGTGAGATCTAATAGAGACATCGTTTGCTCCTTCTCTGTTCAAGAAATCTTCTTGCTCTATCAGGAGAAACATCTTCTCTATGCCATTTCATTCCATAATAGGAAGCGGCTTTACCCTCTACAAAAGAAGCTCTGGCTTTGTTTGCGCCCTCTCGAGGGCAAATCAGCCAGAAATGCGCTGAGCATTACAGTTGCACACGCGTATGTGGTGAGAGTACCCGTAACAGATCAGGAGGCTTTGAGCCGAAATGATCAACCAGGTACGAATTGCCGAAACGCGTAAAATGGATGCGTGCGGCAGTCGCCTGAAGCAACTGGATCGTGCGCAACACGCGCACCTCGCCCCAGAGAGGATAGCGTAGATCGCGGAAGGCATTAATGACATCGCCCGTGCTGGTAATGAAAACGCCAAAGCAGATCAGGAGCACTTCCATGAAAGGATCATGTAAAAGGGGTAACGGGCTGAGAGGAGTAAACAGGCCGACATAAAGCGCGCCAGCGGAGACCAGCGCAGGGATGAGCACATCCAGCCAGATAGAGAGAGCAGAGGGTTCATGCAGAACCATAAAGGTGACACCAAGAGGACCAATAGCCCACCCGAGCAGAGGAGCACGTCGTAGCAGCATAACCAGAATATGAGCACAACGAAAAAGCACAATCCATAGCACGAGAAACAGAATCAATCCAGGGAGGTTTGCCATATGCACACCATTCACAAGATCAGCCATGTAATATCTCCTCACGCGCCAGCCTTTTTACCGATAAAAAGCGGACCTATCACCACTATCATTATAAACCAATAATCCTCATGCGTGCAATCAAATGTGCAGAAAGTATATTCAAAGATGCCATCCTTCTTCGCCTATAAGCGGAACAAAGACACAGCTCCCGAGTTGTTGGACACGAAGGCTATCGTCAGGAAGGCGCTCAAGCAATTGCAGATCCTGGCGTTTCTCCTGGCCGATTGGAATAACCATAAGCCCACCACGCAACAATTGCTCCCAGAGAGAAGTGGGTAAGATGGGAGAGGCAGCAGTCACCAGAATGCGGTCATAAGGGGCAAACTCAGACCAGCCCAGCGAGCCATCCCCGACCAAAAACGAGACATTGTGTAGCGAGAGTTGCGTCAGACGTTGCGCCGCCTGCGAAGAAAGCGCCTCATGACGTTCAACACTGTAGACATGAGCGGCCAACTGCGCCAGGATCGCCGTCTGATACCCCGAGCCCGTGCCGATCTCCAGGACACGTTCGCGGCCAGTCAGATGCAGCGCCTGCGTCATCTGAGCTACCATCAACGGCTGAGAAATGGTCTGGCCGAGATCAAGTGGCAAAGCTTGATTGGCATACGAGAGAGATTGCCAGCGATCAGCCACAAAAAGCTCTCGCGGCACACGCTCTATAGCCGCAATTACGCGGCTACTGGTAATACCAGCACGATGGAGAGAACGGAGCAATCGTTGGCGATGACGCGCAAAATCTCTGGACATACACATTCATGGGTGAAAATAGTTGTCTGAAAACAATGATCAAAGTAGGAGTAGAAGGACACAATACAACGTTTGCTGGAGATCTCAAGAGAAGAAAAAGAATAATGGGCGCTACTGGGATCGAACCAGTGGCCTCTTCGGTGTGAACGAAGCGCTCTCCCGCTGAGCTAAGCGCCCTCAGCGATGACAGGAGCAAATATAGCACTATGCAGCAAAAATGTCAAGCATTTTAGAGCAGTAATCTCTTGTAGAGATGGAAACAGGCGAGCCCGGAGGCATGAAGAGAAGAAAACAACCCTCCTTTACACGATTTATGCTATACTTGAAAATGGGCGGAGACAAGCCCCTCTACCGGAGACAGGAGACAAGCCCCGCCTCTACCGGAGAAAAGCGAATACGGGAGAAAAGCGAAAAATGGAAGATCAAGTCACGAGTTCAAGGGCACAGGCAGAGCAGCCGGGTGCCAAAACAATATCAGCGACACCACAAGAGGAGAGCCGAGTTGCCGCTACTGGCACATCCCCCGATACGGGACCAGAGCATAGACAGGCCTATGGTACCGCGAAAACCGAGAACCTGCGCGACTCCGGCCTCTGGCGTGTTCTCTTACCGGGCTTCATCATTATTTGCTGCCTGATTGTTATCGCAGTGCCAATGGTTATTTTAATCGCCCTGCTCTATGGTGCAATCACCAGCACAGGTTCAGCGGACGTCGTAGCTACTCATCATCAATTGATCTGGCTCTGGGTAGTCATGATCATTCTGTCGCTGGGCCTGGCTGCGCTCGTCATTCGTTACTACATCGCCACCTTCTTTTCCGAGGCGGGTAGCTATAGTAGAGCATAAGCATGTGTGGGAAACGGCAATCTGCCTCACGGTAGAGATATAGGGGGCGCTTGCCGTTTTTTCATGCATGAAGAGAGGCGCGCTCCCGATTCTCCCACAGCCAGGGGCTCTGTATTGACAGTTTTCAATTTGCAATGGAAGAGTGGGCTCGATAATAGCATGATATGCTATATATTGATACGATACACATCGATTGCTCACCTATAGACAACCTATAGAAAAATCCCCTGTCGATCACAAGATCAGAATACGCCAGAGTGCATTCGAGAGTGATATCTTTGCGAGTTGAAAATTCGTGATGAAAAATGCTTGACTTTTCAACGAGCAGCAAGTACACTCATTAGCAGTTAGCGGACATATCATTGTAATTGGTTCGGACAAAAATGATTGTAGAAACATATACAGGAGGTGAGTTCTATGCGGAGACTGCTTTACAGCCCAATGCATACGGGACAAAGTGGCAGAACTCATCCGTCAAGCACCAGAAAAGCGTAGATTTAGCTCGCTCTATGGATGTAGCGGCTCGGATTGATCGCTGTCCGGGTGGTATTTTTCACCTCCACTCTCCCTCACATGCACAAACATTCCTCAATACATCAGTTATTCTCTCAGCGCTCGCGAGTACTGACTATGAATAATTTCTTAATAGTGTCCTCTATAGCTGTATTTCCAGGAACAGCATACAGAATGCATACGACACAACGCAGGTAATACATGAAAAATAGAGGCAATCTGCTTCGCCGATCCGTTGCGTATGAGCAAACGCAGGAAGTCACAACCTCAAAGGAGAGGAGGTGAAAACGTGAGAGGAAAGTTACGCGATAAGCGTGCCACCACCAGACGAGATAGCGTCAAACGCGAGCTTGCGGAGAGACGTAAGCCAAGCAAACGCGATGCGCGCTCTGGATACTGGCTAAATCAAGAGTCCGAGAACGAAGAAGATGATCTGGACCTTCTTGAAGAAGATGACGATGAAGACATTACGATTCCACGCAATAAGTAGGGGTGCATACCACACCCCTACCCCTTTGTCGGCAGACGCCATTGCACCTCAGGGAATATCTACCTCGGGGAAAAGGCGGCGTGCGATAACCAGGCGCTGTATCTGAGCTGTCCCTTCAAAGATATCGAAGACCTTGGCATCGCGAAACCATTTCTGGAGGAAACGCCGCCTCTCGCTCTCCTGTCCCGGGGCCGTAATGCGCACTGCCGACGCTGTGACCTTCATTACCAGATTGCCCGCATAGGCCTTGCACATCGAAGCCTCCTTCGAATTGGGCAGGCGCTGATCAGCCATCCACGCAGCACGCCATACCAGCAGGCGAGCCATCTCCAACTCCTGGCGAAGCTCCTCTAATTCGCTCAGCAACTCCCTGCGCTTATGCGCAGGATAGCCGAGAGGGAGTTCGTCCTTGACCCACTCACAGGTGAGCTCATAGGCGGCACGAGCAATGCCAAGGGCGAGCGAACCAACCATCGGTCGTGTGGCATCCAATGTCCCCATAGCGGCCTTAAATCCAGCCTTCTTGCTTGTCTCACGCCCGGCGAGGAGATGGTCACGAGGAATACGACACTGCTCAAAGAGCAATTCCGCCGTCTGTGAGGCGCGCAATCCCATCTTCTTCTCAATCCGCCCCACCAGCATACCGGGAGTCTCTTTCGGCACGACGAAAGGGCGAATACCGTCACGGCCCAATTGCTTATCAATAGTGGCAAAGACAATCACCAGATCGGCCCGCGCCCCATTGGTAATATATTGTTTGCGGCCATTCAAGACCCACTCGTCTCCGTCCAACACCGCCGTCGTCTCCATACCGGCCACATCCGAGCCTATGCCGGGTTCCGTCAGCGCCAGCGCTCCCCAATGGAGCTGACCATCCTGATAGCGAGCAAAGAAACGCTTCTGCTGCTCGGGCGTGCCCTGAGAGAGGAGCGGAGGAGCGGCCAGACCCGGACCGGGCAGAGCCGTGGAGAGCGCGGCATCCCCCCAGGCCATCTCTTCATTTGCCAGCATCGAGAGCAGATTGGACTGGCGCGGCTCGGGGGCCAGTTGCGCGTGCAGGGGCGCAAGGGCTTCTGCGGAGAGACGGCGCTGCATATTCCAGAAAAACGTTTCGGGAATCTCTTCCTGGCTATCACAGAGGAGCGAGATCGGACGCATCTCCTCGAGCGCAAGTTGATGCTGATAGTCGCGATAGGCTGCTTGAGCCTTACTGAGCGTAAATTTTATCATGAGCAGCTACTCCATTGATGCCGCAGCGCGCATCCACATCTCGACGGGATGATCCTGCAAAAAACCAGCCCCGCCCAGAATCTGTACCGCATCGATTGTTGCCGACTTCGCCAGCTTGAGTGCCTGCGTGTGCGCTGCCTCACACTCGCGCACGAGATAATCCGAGGAGGCGTCGTTATCCCAGGCAGACGCGGCCTGCCACACCAGGAGGCGCACACCGTCCAATTTCATCGCTATTTCGGCTATAGGAAACGCAATGCCCTGATAGGAAACAATGGGACGACCGAAGGCGCGGCGCTCTTTTGCATACTCACCCGCATACTCCAGGGCTGCACGACTCAGGCCACACTGTACGCCAGCTCGCAACAGCAAGGCCAGACAATACGCACGCAAGACAGCGGCAGATGAGCCGGGAGTCCCGAGAAGCGCAGAGGCAGGTAAAAGCACATCCGTAAACGTATAGCTGGCGGAGGGCGCGGCAAGCAGTCCCAGTTTCTGTTCGTCTGGCGTAATTAGCAGGCCGGGACAGGGCTCAGGTAAGAGAAAAGCGGCGAATTGCGAGGGCTCGCCAGCGATGCGCACCAGCACGACACGAAGGTCTGCCTGCTGACCATGGAGGACGGAACGTTTGGTTCCTTGCAGAAGAAAAGCGTCACCACTGCGTTGAGCGCTGGCACTGAGATCTGCCAGGGTATAGCCGCCGATTGGCTCAGCGAAAGCGAGACTGCCAGTGTGAGCGGCGGGCTCGCGACAGAATGGCGGCAGATAGTGGGCCTGTTGCGCGGGCGTGCCAGCCAGGGCAACCGTCAGTGGAGCAAGCATGGCTCCGAGAATATGTAAGGCCAGACCGGCATCACCGTAGCCAAATTCTTCGGCAATCAGAACATACGTGATCGCCTCTAACGCGCCCGAGCCACCGTAGTCCTCGGAGTAAGGCGTCGTCAGGCCAGTCTGCGCGACAATGTGAGCGAGCGTCGGGGAGAGGCTTGCCTGTTGTTCTGCGATGCGCGCCTGGGGACGTAACTGCTCCATTGCAATGCTGTGCGCCAGACGACGAATCTCTTCTTGCTCAGCGGTCGGAGAGAAATCCAGCATACGAACTCATCCTTTCGCATACATTACTGCGACATTGCATCTCGCAACATTGTATGCGAAAGGATGTAAACAATGCAAGAACAGGCTGCTCTTTACCGATGCTGTGAGAAAAGCCACTGGTAAAAGTCAGGAATCTGTTTCTGCTGCGCAACAGTGGGGTAATAGACATTGCTCCAGATCACATGGCCCGCCCCTGCGATCTCGGTGTAGCGCGGATCACCTCCTGCGGCCTTAATGGCAGCGATCATATCGCGTGAGCCGGAGACCGGCACCGTCTTATCTTGCGAACCATGAAAGGCCCAGATAGGCATATGCACCAGCAGGGATGCTTTCGAAGGATCACCGGCCCCCGAAACCGGGGCAGCGGCCGCAAAGTAGTTGGGCCAGCGCTCAATCGCATCCCAGGTGCCATAACCACCAAGCGAGAGACCGGTCACATAAATGCGTTTCGCATCTATGCCAGAATAGCGCTGTTGCAGGCTATCCAGAAGCTCTTTACTCAAGTTCATCCAGGTACTGGGCTGCTTTGGCTGGACGTAGGAACCTTTGTAGACAGAAACATTGACCCATTGCTGCTTGAGCTGGATCTGAGGCACCACCACAAAGCATGGCCAGTTTTGTTGAATGTGCGGATTATTCGCTCCGGTATATTGAGAGCTCCACACCTGCACATACGAATTTCTCAGAATCGCCGTCTGATTTTGCGCCAACGTTTTATTCGGATCGCTTCGCTCGCCACCGCCGTGGAGTATTAATACCATGGGATATTTCTTCTGGGGATTATAGTGATCTGGCACATACAGATAATAAGGCAGCGTTTGTCCCCCGGATGAAAAAGAACCCGCAGTATAGCCATAGTTTTTGACCGTCGGCACAACAGGCCCTGATAAATGTTCTGCCACAACCTCCCGAGCACGTATCGTCTCAACAAGCATTTTTAAACTGGCAAAGACAAGCATGCCCACCGCAAGGATCAGTATAACAATACTCACAGACCATTGGAATCTTGTAATATCTCTTTCGACAAGCTTTTTTCTAAAGTACATGTTGTTTTTGTTTTATTCCTTCTCCCGTAATTATCTCTTGAGGCTGCTGATCAATAACACTTTTCGACAGATTCGCACGGCGTCGAGGTTTAGATTCGCGCCCAACAAGACGACTCAGGATAGGAATTTGTAACAAAAGCATACTAAGTACTGCTGCTCCCCCTGCGGCAATGAACCAGGTCAGGAAGACACCGAGGGCGGCAGGCCAGGAAGACGGTATAGCAGGCACAAACCATCTCAGCAAAACAGTCAGGAAAAACGCATGCAAGAGATAGACGCCAAAGGATGCATCGGATAACAGATGCCAGAAGTGATATCCCTTTGGTTGTCCATCCTGATTTTTCCGGCTCGCCCACAGACAGACCAGCCAGAAGCCACAGAGAATTACTGCCAGACTATAGAACACCATCACAGGCTGCAACACAGAGGTGACATGCGCCATCGGCTCCAGTTCCACGCGTAGCTGATAGGCATAATGCAACCAGAGTCCGGCTAACGCAACCAGCAATGCGCCACAAACAAGCCACCCGTTGCGTAACAAGAACGCGCGTACCTGCTCAAAGTAGAGCGCCGTAAAACCACCAACAAGAAAGTAGAACTGATATGTTAAGACAAAACGATCTTGATATTGCACGACCACCTGCCAGAAACCCGAGGATGCCAATGTTCCCTTCTGCAAAAACTGATAGTCAAGATAGAACATCACCACCTGAAGCACAAAGCTGATGGTCAACGAACGCCACGGATAGCGCTTGATATACTTCAACAGGAGTAAAAAGGCCGGTATAATCAGATAAAACTGCAAGGTGAGCAGAATATAATACATCTGATAAGACGAATTTCCTGTGAGTATATCATAAAGTGTTTTTCGTGTAAAGAAGGCTAGCGATGCTCCTGGAGTATTCACCCACACATAAGCAATACTCCAGATACAATAGGGAACTAATACGCCTATAGCACGCTTTTTCCAGAAACGTTTGAATCCGAACGGCTTTCCATAATAGACATAAACCATTGCGAAAGCCGTAAGGAACATAAAGACCGCTCTCGTGAAATGAAGTGCCACCACGATGGCATTCTGTATATCCACGCCCGCTTCAGTGTGATTGAGAGCCAGCGTAAAAGAAAACGCATGGACGGCAACAACACCAAGGGCGGTTATTCCACGTAAAGGGTCTAATTCAAACACATGGGGGCGGCGTGCCCGTTGTTCTAGCGCCACGTTTCTTTCCTCAATTCTTCCCTTCAAATTGCTTCATAGACGACATAAGAGTTTGGTCAGGATGCCTGAGCCGAATTCGCAACGGCCTGTGCCGCGAAACGCGCCTGCTCACGAGCACGCAAAACGTGACGCTCAATTTTTCCGGTAGCATTTTTGGGGAGAGAATCCAGAGGAATAAAAGCAACAGGAACTTTATAAGCACTCAGGAGTTGCGCAGCATGCTGGCGCAACTCCTGCTCCATCTGTTCGGACCATTTTCCCTGTAGCACAATATAGGCAACCACTACCTCACCATAAATGTGATCGGGACGACCAACAACGGCAGCCTCGCGCACGATGGGTAAGCTCAGTAGCGCTTCCTCAACCTCGCGTGGCGCAATATTTTCGCCGCCACGATTCACGACCTCACGCAAACGGCCTTTGATAAACAGGTAGCCATCTTCATCCATATAGCCCAGATCGCCAGTGCGGAACCACTCACCCTGAAAGGCATCCTTGCCTGCATCGTTTTGATAGGCATGAATTACCGCAGGACCGGAGATACAGATCTCGCCCGTCTCTCCTTTTCTTACCTCATGCATTTCTTCGCCATCTTGCTTATTGCGTGGAACACAAATGCGCATCGTCACACCCACGGGACGACCGGCTGAGCCCGCTTTATGCTTGCCCGGGGGGACTGGATTGGCGGCCACCTGACTTGCCGCCTCTGACAGGCCGTAGGTTTCGATGACAGGAATACCAAAACGCTCTTCAAACTTTCGCATATCCGCGCCCGGCAACGAGGCTGATCCGGTGCGCATGAAACGCAACGTCCCCGGCAGGAAAGCGGGTTTCTCCGTCTCCAGAAGTATCGCTACGATAGTGGGGACAATGCTGGCCCAGGTGATACGATAGCGCTCGATCCAGGACCAGAAGTTTCGGCGGCTAAAGCGGGGAGCAATCACAACCGAACCGCCTGCCAGCAACGAGGCGAAAAGGCTGACAACGGGCGCGTTGACATGAAAGAAGGGTAGCACAGTCAGGCCACGGTCTCGGTTAGAAAGACGATGGCTGATACGGACATGGTCAGCGGTCCAGGCGATTTGTCGAGCGCTCAGCACCACCCCTTTCGGCTCACCAGTCGTCCCGGAAGTCGTCAGGCAGGCGCGCCCCTCCAGCGGAATGAGCGGGTCCAGAGATGATGCCTGTTTGAGCAAAACCTCGCACATGTCCCTTGTCACCACCATGGCTGAGGGATAGGCGAAGTCATTTGCATCTTCCTCTCGTTCCACAAAAAGCAGATCAGGTTGCTGGCGGTTTGCGGCCCTGGCTTTTTCCTCACGTGTAGCCCCTGGAGATACGGGCACGAGAAAATGACCGCCAGTGATCGCGCTTATCCAGAGCAGCGAGTCCACAATCCCCCCGGGCAAAGCGACAAGCATGCAGCGGGGTGTCGCCCCCAGAAACCGCCGAAAGGTATTTACCGCAGCCAGTGTCTTCTCATAGGTTATTTCTCTGCCCGTCTCTGCCTCAATAACATATGGCAGATCAGGCTGCACCGTCGCCCATCCAACCAGGCCGCGATATAAGATACCATCAACCGGTTGCTCCACGCCCCGCAAACTTTTCTCAGTATCTAACATATTTTTTCTCCATAAGGTATCTATTCAATAACAACACGACCCCCACCAGCACACGTTTTCATCCTATTTCTGCAAACCTACCTCGACGGCCTTCTCTAAGATCGCACCCTTTGTTTCGGTCCCCAGAAGTGCAACTGCAATGACACCCACGATGGCCAATACCGCAACAAAAATATATGAGCCAGGAACGCCAACACTCTCGAGCGTAAACGACATAATGAACGGGGCTAAAGCGCCACCAAAGAGGCGTCCAATACATTCGAAGAAACTGATGCCCGTCTGGCGAATGCTGGTAGGATACTGTTCAGCGCCATACATTTTGATCGCAGGGTCCACGCCAATGCCGAAGAACGACATCACACATCCGCAGAAGAGGGCAATCCCGACGCCATGCGCATAGCCGAAGAGAATCGCGCTGGCCGCAGCAATCAGCGTAAAGGAGACCAGCGTAAACTTCCGCCCAAAGCGCTCCATAGTATAGCCCGCAAGATATTTTCCTGGAATAGAGGCAATCACAATGATCGTTGTGAGTAAAAAGGCATTGCTGAGACCATAGCCTTGCTTCAGGAGTACCGTTGGAGTGTAGGTCTGTATTGCATAGAAAATGAAGAGGATGCAGGCGAAGGAAATCCACATCATCAACGTGCGCTTGAGATAGTCACGCCGGAAAATCAGAGCCGGTGATGACATAGACTCAACAGGATTTACATTCGTCTCAATGGCCAGTTCAGGTAACGCTTTCCCCGTACGCTGCTCCACAGCGTTTTCAATGCCACTGACAATCTGATCGGCCTCAAGCATTCTCCCCTGAGTTTGCAGCCAGCGTGGAGACTCGGGCATCCATTTCAGCAGAACGGGCACGAAGAGCAGCGGCAG
>Ga0310811_10001082_pt1 | contig 34906 bp, 28 predicted proteins | sample YCmetagenome_FD_207642 | JGI IMG/M metagenome (GOLD analysis project Ga0310811, IMG submission 207642) | Soil microbial communities from experimental microcosm in Duke University, North Carolina, United States - YC | ecosystem: Engineered > Artificial ecosystem > Soil microcosm > Unclassified ... | reverse complement strand
AAGCGTTTCAACTCGACCATCAATTACGATTTTTTGCTTATTTTTTTTGCACTCACTGTGTGAATCTATATAAGCTTGAATGTCGTTAGCTTTTTTACTTTGAATAGGCATAGGGTAATATAATTGATATATTTATTCAAATATATTGTTTTGGAAACTAAAGATTTAACAATAGTTAATTATTTGAAAAGGTTATAATGCATTGTTATACACTACAAATTGAAAATTGTATGGAACTTTGTATGTGAAAAAAGAAAATCCGCAAAATTACGGTGAATTTTGCGGATTTCGGTGAAAGTTAGTGGTCCCGACGAGAATCGAACTCATATCTAGAGTTTAGGAAACTCCTATTCTATCCGTTGAACTACGGGACCATTTTGATTTCGAATTTCGGATGTTCGATTTCGAATTTATTTTGGCAAAGGTGCAAATTATACACGACTTAGTCAAACCTCATTTACACATCTGCATATTTGCAAATTGATCATCGCACCACCGAACCGTTATGCAATGTATCAGCCGGCGATACAAAACTTAGTTTGCCTTCGCTGTCCTCAGCCATCAATATCATGCCTTGCGACAAGATCCCTTTTATTTCTCGTGGTTCCAGGTTTACCAATATGCTTACCTGTTTACCAATGATGGACTCCGGTTCGTAATATTCAGCAATCCCCGATACAACTGTACGCTGGTCGATGCCCGTATCGATAGTAAGTTTTAACAGTTTTTTTGTTTTAGCTACTTTTTCAGCTGCCAAAATAGTACCTGTACGTATGTCCATCGCGGCGAATGATTCATAACTTATGTTTTCCTTTGCGGGCACTATGGTGGCTTGTTTTACCGTAATGGCTGCCTGCTTTTTATCCAGCAGCTTTTGTATTTGTACCTCAATTACCGCGTCCTCTACTTTCTCAAACAATAATGAAGGGGCGTTTAGCTGGTGCCTGTTTTCAAAGCTTATAGTATCGGCAAAACCTATAGCTCCAATATTTAGCATAGCAAATATTTTTGAAGCTGTACCCGGCAAAAACGGTTGCAGGCAGGTAGCTAAGTGCCCAATTATACACAAGCAGTTGTGCAGGGCCTCGCAGGCATCATCGGGGTTGGTTTTTATGGTTTTCCAGGGCTCTTTTTCGGTAAGATATTTGTTGCCTAAACGCGCTATATCCATTACATTTTGCAATGCCTGGCGAAATTTGTATGCTTCAAGGTTCTGCTCAAGCTCATCATAAAACTCACCTATCTGCGCATTCAGCAGGGTATCGGTCAATTCAACCTTGCCATTCGTGGTTTCAACTTTACCTTCATAAAACTTGTGCATCAGTATCATCACACGGTTTACAAAGTTGCCTAATATGGCTACCAGTTCATTGTTTACACGTGCCTGGTAATCTTTCCAGGTAAATTCGCTGTCGCTGGTTTCGGGTAATATAGACGTGAGTACATAGCGCAATTCATCCTGCTTACCCGGGAATTCTTCCAGGTACTCATGCAGCCAAACTGCATGATTTCGTGAGGTAGACAGCTTTTCGCCTTCTAAATTCAAAAACTCATTGGCAGGCACATTTTGCGGCAGTACATAACCGCCGTGCGCTTTTAATATCGCAGGAAAAATAATACAGTGGAACACAATATTATCCTTGCCAATGAAATGTATGAGGCAGGAATCATCAGCAGGGTTTTCTTGTGTTTTCCAGTATTGTTTCCAGTCCTTATTATTATCAATGGCCCATTGTTTGGTGGCCGATATATAGCCTATCGGCGCATCCATCCACACATAAAGCTTTTTGCCTTTGGCTTCATCTAAAGGCACATCAATGCCCCAATCCAGGTCGCGGGTCATGGAACGTGGCTGCAGGCCTGATTTAAGCCACGAACGGCACTGGCCAAACACATTCACTTTCCATTCGCCTTCCTTCTCATCTATCCATTTCTCCAACCAGGGCTGATATTTATCCAAAGGTAAAAACCAGTGCTTGGTAGGCCTCAGTACAGGTGGTTTACCACTTAAAGTTGATATAGGATTAATCAGGTCCGTCGGGTTTAACGAGGTGCCGCAATTTTCGCATTGGTCGCCGTAGGCTTTATCATAGCCGCAATTGGGGCAGGTACCGGTAATGTAGCGGTCTGCTAAAAATTGTTCATAGTCCTCGTCGAAATATTGTTCGGAGTATTTTTCAATAAATTCATCCTTCTCGTACAAATTCAGAAAAAATTCCTGCGACAGATCATGATGAATGGCCGATGAGGTACGGTGATATATATCAAAAGCTATCCCAAACTCTTCAAAACTATTCTTTATCTGGTTGTGGTATTTATCAATAATAGCCTGAGGGGTAGTGCCTTCTTTTTTGGCTTTTATGGTGATGGCAGCACCATGTTCATCTGATCCGCATATGTAAACTACATCCTTTTTTTTAAGGCGAAGGTATCGCACAAAAATATCCGCAGGCAGGTAGGCCCCCGCCAAATGCCCTATGTGTAACGGGCCGTTAGCATAAGGCAAGGCTGATGTTATGGTGTATCGTTTAAATTTATTAAGTTGTGACATTAATACGTATCCTATTTAATAATTTGGCAAAGATAATTTATTTGGTTCATAGTTAATGGTTCATAGTTTATAGCACCATAATACCTTTTAACTATAAAAACTGATTTTATACTAAGTACAACCGTGAATAAGAATATAATTCATACCGCATCAGCACCGCCCAATCTTAAAAAAGGCGATAAAATTGCCATCACCTGCCCGGCTAAAAAGCTGCCTAACCTAATGACGGATGCGGTTAGCTTATTACAATCGTGGGGGGTAGAAGTTATTTTAGGCGAAACTGTGGGGGCATCGTATCACCAGTTTGCGGGCGACGATGATATGCGTGCCAGGGATATGGAACGTTTTATTGACGACGACAGCATTAAAGCTATTATTGCCGCGCGCGGAGGCTATGGGACCATCAGGATGATAGATAAGGTTAATTTTAATCGCTTTGCTGAAAACCCGAAATGGCTGGTAGGCTTTAGCGATATTACTATACTACATGCTCATTTACATAGTAATTACAACGTGCAAACCATACATGGGCAAATGCCAGTAAATATTCCCGATGCTTCGGCAAAATCACTGGAAAGTTTGCGCATGGCATTGTTTGGCGAAGATATAATGTACAACTATGATACGCATGAACATAACCGCAATGGCCATGCAGAAGGGGTATTGATCGGTGGGAACCTGTCCCTGCTGATAGCTATTGCCGGCTCTGTATCGGATATGGATTATGCGGGGAAAATACTTTTTATAGAAGATGTAGGCGAATACTTATACGCTATAGACCGGATGATACGTTGCCTTGACCGGGCCGGCAAGCTTAAAAACCTGGCAGGGCTAATTGTTGGGGGGTTTTCTGAAGTAAAAGATAACGAGGTGCCTTTTGGCCAAACAGTGCCACAAATTATTATGGATGTTGTGAAAAATTACAATTACCCGGTATCCTTTGATTTCCCGGCAGGGCATGTGCCCGATAACCGGAGCGTTATATTGGGCAGAAGGATAAAAATGGATGTTCTGAAGGAACAGGTTGATATAAGCTATTTGTGATATTAAAGCATAAAAAGCCTGCTAAATAATCTAATCAGCAGGCCTTTTATAAGCTTATTGGTTCATAAATGCCCCCAATTTCGCCAGATATGCATCATCAATATCTCCCGGGTTGTCATTAAGATACTTATTTACCTTGTCTGCATCTTTCGGAAAAGCCGTTTTTAATGATTTCTTTTTTAAGCTGATCTTTTGCAACTGATTCCCCGGTACATCTAACACATAATAAGTAAAATCGTCAACAAATTCGTCATAATCGTTTCCGTGAGAGGCTACGCCCCTATTAACATAGTCAGATTTTACAAAGTTAGTTTGCGTGGCCTTATATATACTATATTTAGCGCCCGATGCTAATACCTGCACATAGTGCCCGTTATCAATCAATGGCACTTTTGTTAATACGTAAGTTTTATCGCCATTTCCGAATAGAGTGATTGTTTTGATCTGGGCGTCATCCAATTGCGATACGGCACCATTATTAACCGACAACATAATACCCCCCCCCATCTTATCATAATCATACAAATAGGTAGGATTGGCAAACAAGGCACCCTGTGCGTTTACAACAAAACCATGTGCAAAATCCTCAAATAAATACCTGTTGCCATGCACATTGCCTTTTTGATGTGCCATACCGGTAATAGTGCCGCCGCTGGTACCTGCATTTGATATATTTTCATTTGCCTGATAACCCACCGTTATTGGTTTTGTAGATAAACCCGTAGGTGCGGTTGAAGCTGTAGTGGAACCATCGGCGGAGCCATTTGATTTTAATACTATTTGAGCATTTGCACTTAATTTTCCGGCGCTGATCAAGGTATCTTTATACCCTGTCAACTCGAACTGCAGTTCAGCAGCAGGTTGTGTAATAACGGTGAAATTTCCCAATGAATCGGTAAACGCGGCGTTAGTCGACTTTTGATCGTGCACGAATACAAAATGCAGTGGGTTTCCCTGTTGATTTGTTACCGTTCCGGTAATATTACTTGTTTGGGATTTTGTTATTTGCACTGAAACAAATAATATCATACATATTGAAAATATCTTTTTCATACGATTAGGTTTCCCCTAAGATAGTATTTAACAGTAATACAACAAATGCCGAATTATTATAATTGAATAACAATTATGTTACCATAATTTAAATAAAACGTCATAAATAAAAAGGCCGCTCCTTGTAAATAAAGGGCGGCCTTAGAAACCATTATATTATTCAGAGTTATTTTTGATAAGTATCAATAATTGCCCTGGATCCTGTTGTGTAATAGAACTTAAACAATTTCAATGCTTCGGCATAGGTATATTGTTTCGCCGGATCGTACGTAGAACCATCCTGCGGAATTATTACCGGGTGGTTTACTAAAACTACGGCACCGCCACTTGGGTCAGTAAAGTATGTTTTGATCTGATCAGCAGGGAAGTCAACCTGGAAGTTAGAGTAAGTTGCTGTTGCACCTGCCCCTGTTTTAGTGAACGTTACATCATACGATGGTTGGTAATAATAATAGGTATAAACCGTAAATTCGTTAGGTGTAACCGGGAAGAATGTTTCATCTTCTTCATATACAGCGTGGCCTGCATCAGATGTTGCTAACCCGCCTGTAGTATCAGGAACGCTCCATCTGGTGTAGTAGTGTTTATAAACGCCTGCAAAATCGTTACCAATAAAATGATAATATAACACATTAAGATTCGAGCTTATTTTCTGGCCTCCGCCATCTTTTATTACAATTGGCAGCACATAGCTTTTTGAAGGATCTAAAAGGGCCTTATAAAAGGTTACCGAGGTATTGGCGTATTGCTGACCAGCTGGTATTGTTACTTTGGTTGAAGTAAGTTTATAAGCATCCGCCGGCATCAACTCATAAGCAACGTTTGACTGCAGTTTATTAATTACGGCCACCTGACTTTCATCAACACCAATGGTAACTGTGGTTGGCGAAGTAGGTAAATTTTGCGATGCAACGTTTACTGCAAACACACGGGTTATCGCTTCTTTAGTATTTGGCTGGCCATTAATTGAATCTGCTGGAGATTCAGTAATAGCTTGCGGACCATAACCAGAAAACCCGCCCTTAGGGAAATCAACAAATGTTGTTCCTGTATCAAAATTCACATAATGTGATTTATCCTTCAGACATGAACTCATAAAAAGAGCCGTTGCTGACAGGATTGTCGTTATAACAAATAATTTCTTTTTCATGTCTTTAAATATTATTTAGCCCAAAATATTTTTGTCGTGAACGGATCAACCGTAACATAATTGTCCGGGTTTGCTGTTTGCTCGCTTGATGGATAGTATAACCTGGTAGGTAAATGATTGGAGATAGCTGCCGGGTCAACTGAGCTTGGCAGGTTTGGATAACCCGTCCTACGGTAGTTGTTGAAGGCTTCGAAACTATCATAACCATTTAAGAAGGTTACCCATTCCTGGTCTATTATATTTTGTATCGGGTTACTATTTTTAGTAATTGGATTAGCCGCGGCATATGTATCAGCGTCATCTTTAGATAAGCCTAAATAATTAAAATCTGCCTCAATGCCTTTTACATATAAGGCACTGGCATCTCCGGCTATCCATTTCCTTTCAACGGCTTCAGCTTGCTGAAGATAAGATTCAGAAGCTAAAATGAATATTGAACTTTGTGTGGCGCCTTTTGAAAAGGCCGGGCCTGCTCCGCTAACATTCGCAGTACCTTGTATACCAACAGCATCGCCATAAACGTTGCCATAATAAACAGATGGTTTTGTACCTGCAGGAGAACCTACTGGAGCTGCCAATGAAAATATCCTGCTTAAACGTAGTGTATCGTCAGTGTTTTGCAAATATTTAACCGAAAATGCATTAGCACGATAAACGTTAGAGTTAGCGGCAGGATTACCCGTAGCGTCTAAAACAAAGTTACCATAAAAAGGATTTTGTTGCCCTGCAGTATTTGCATAACCCGGGTTTATTAAGGCATCGGTAGTAAGATAACCGTCGCCTGAAGCCGGTAAGGTAGTTGCGAAAGGTGGAGGTGTTGTACCTGTTGCAAGATTAGATTCACGTAATGCTATGCGTAACTTTAAGGTATTTGCTGTTTGTACCCATTTGGCCATATCACCACCAAACATGGGGTCAGATGCACCGGGGCTTATACCATCTTTTCCGGCTACAGCTATTGCAGCATCAAGCTGTTTATAAATGTCGGCATAAATATCAGCTGCTTTATCATACTTAGGGAAAAGTATGGTTGAAGGCTGAAACGCCTGTGAATATGGCACATCACCATAATTATCAACCAGGTTTTGAAAATCCCAGGCTTTCATGATCATGGCAATTGCCTGGAAATGCGATAAAGATGCATCCTTTGAAGCAAGTGTTATCAGGTTATTAAAGTTAGTTGCATTTGAATACAACTCTGTCCAGAAATTACCGTAAGTACCATTAGTAAATGTGTACTGGAACAATGTTGAAGGTGGAACTACGCCACCATTCCATGATAAATATCCACTCCAAACATCATATGGGTTAAGATAACTTATAGTAATGTTGGGCACTGTAACAATGGCGCCTGCCAAAATAAGCTGAGGCGTGGTTTGCGAAGGGAGATTGGGGTTCGCCTCCAGGCTCAGAAAATCCTTTTTACAACCGCTTATGCCGATTGCAAGGATCACTGCTGTTATGATTGAAATATATTTTTTCATTTTCTTCTTTATTTAAAATTAGAATGTCACTTTAAGGTCGGCACCAAAAATCCTGGTTCCGGGTGTAATGTTATCATCATTAGTACCCCTTGTATTGCTAAACGGATTAACATCAGCAAATTCAGGATCGGTATACGGGTTACTCTTTGGCAGCCATATAAACAGGTTACGACCGGTTAAAGCAAAAGTAGCGCCTTTGATGAAATGGGTTTTGTTGATAAACTGGGCAAGATCAAAACTTAAGTTAAGCTCACGCAGTTTCCAGAAAGCGCCGCTTGATACAAACGGTTGCATAGTGCTGCTGTAAATCGATCCTTCCCAGAACGCATAGTTACCATCGCGTGTAAGCACATTGGTATTAGGTACAAAACCATTGCTTGTTTGGATAACTGAGTTTGGATATACAAAGCGTTCACGACCAGCTTCAGCAGATATATAACTTGAACCTGTGAAAAGCAATGACTGGCCGGTATTGTTATATATTACGTCACCACCACGGTATTCAACTGTACCGGTAAGAGTAATAAATTTATAGCCCACTGTAAAAGTTGTACCAAAATCGTATTTAGGGGTTGTTCTGCCATAAGATACAAGGTTGGGGTTGTTACCTGCCGGGTAACCGGAGTTAGGGTCAATTATAACCTTGCCATCCGGGCTACGTAAAAAGTCTGTGCCTTTTAACAATGGGAAAGGCTGGCCCACAACCGCATATGTGTTACTGCCTAAGCTTAACTGGCCAACGCCAGGTAATAAGGAAAGTACTTTTGATTCGTTAATAGAAAAGTTAGGGCTGATCCTTAACAATACTTTATTATTTTGTTTTGTTAATATATCGCCGCTTAATTGCAATTCCATACCTTTTGATTCGGTTTCACCAATGTTAAGTAATGATTGGTTATAACCGGTAGCTATTGAGGTATTGATAGTTACCGTTTGGTTTTTATCGCGCTGGTCATAAACGTCGAAGTCTAAGTTTATACGGTCGTTAAATAAACCTATATCGGTACCAATTTCAACCTCCGTAGTAAGCTCCGGCTTTAAAGTAGGGCTATAGTTTAAGGTAGAAGCACTTAAGCCACCCAGTGACCCATAGGGGAAACCTGGAGTTAGTATGTTTACGTTATTGATCTCATATGGGCCTATGTTAATTTCACCTACACGGCTTACAGAAGCATATACTTTCCAAAAATCAATTACTTTGTTATTCTTTAAGAAAGATAATGCGTCTGTTGGTACAAATGAAATTTTACCTGATGGGTACCAGAATGAACGTTCAGCAGCTGAGAGCCTTGAATCGTGCTCGTTTCTTAAAGTTCCGTCTAATGTTAACCAACCTTTGTATGAAATGTTAGCTTCACCAAAGTAGGCTATCTGCCTTACTGTTTGTTCACCTTCTGCGGCAGAAACTAAACCACCAATAGTATTAATGTTATAAAAGTCTTTTAATAATAAGTTATTGCTAGCGGTGGTCTGGTATTTCAAATGCTGTTGCCAGATCGTGTTACCTAATAACAGGTCGGTTTTGAAATCTTTAAAGAAAGTATGGTGGAAATCTAATAACGCATCGCCCTGTATACGGTTGTAACCGGCACCCGGGCTGTTATTAAATGTACCGTCGCCATATTGGTATGAGTCAAACAATGTACCAGGGGCCTTTCCGGTTCCTTTAAACAATGATGGCAAGTTAGTGCCACCAAGCGGGTCAGAAATTGCATACGGCGTAAAATCAACTTCTTGTGAAGTTCCGCGCCTTTGTGCTACACCCCAGTTATTTGATATACGATAGCTGGCTGATAACCATTTTGTAGGATCTAACTTAAAGTTAACGTTTGATAATACCTGGTCCCTATCAGTGTTTATCCTGGCGTGTTTAACGATCCAGTATGGGTTAACCGCATAATCATCATAATAGTTGCTTGGGTTACCAAATTCACCGTCAGGGTCTTTGAATTTAGAAAGATCTAAGTTAGCAGGTAATTGTAATACCGCACCATATAAGCTGTTTTCAGCAAATTGCGGAACATAGTTTTGGCCGTAAGTGCTGATCTTAGTTTTGGTATAACCAATTGAATAATCAATTGAGAATATGCCATAGGTCCTGTGCCCACGCACCGAGAATGCATTTTTTATGTTTTTATCATCAGGAACAACAGTGGTCCTGTGCACATTTTGAGCCGAAATGTAAATAGAATTCTGGTTATCACCCTGTGAATAGGTAACACCATTTTGCTCGGTAAAACCTGTTACGAAGAACTGATGAACAGGGCTGGTAGGGAAAGCTGCATATTTGATTTTTTGCTGTAAACCGCCTGCGCTATCTAACGGGCCGTTACCGAAATCAACGATCGAACCATCGAATCTTGGGCCATATTGCTCATTTTCAAAAGGCACATACAAATACTGACCGGTAATAGGATCAACGTATCCTGGGTCACCTGCACCAGTACCGAATTGATTTTGCAATTTCGGATAAAATGAAACCTGCTCAGCCTGGAACGAGTTATCATAAATAATAGATGGTTTGCCATCGCCTGTACCGCGTTTGGTTGTGATCAATAATGCACCGTTTGATGCTTCAGAACCATAAAGGGCGGCGGCACCTGCACCTTTCAATACACTTATGTCAGAAATGTCATTAGGGTTGATTGAATTCAGCGTAGCCGAAGGGATTGGCACACCATCCAACACGATCAACGCGTTGTTGTTACCTTCTAACGAACGGTTACCGCGAAGAACCACAGAGATGTTAGGATCAACACCGTTATCCAACGAGTAAATAGCTAAACCGGCAACTTTGGCGGTTAAACCATTTGCAATGTTTGTAACATTGGTTTCGGTTAATTGCTTTGCCGAGATCTGCGCTACCGAGTAACCTAACTCAGCTTTTGAGTGCTTTATACCAAGCGATGTGGTTACCACAACCTCGCCTAATTGGGCGCTGGCCGAAGTTAACACGGCATTTACAACACCACCTTTAACCACAGCGGTTGTTACATTGTACCCAACAAAGCTGAAAACTAATGTTGCGCCATCCGGAGCGCTTAATGTGAATTTACCGGCACTGTTGGTTTGGGTACCATTTGACGTGCCTTTTACCTTTACTGTTACTCCCGGGATGGGTAGGCCGTCTTCTTTGGCCGTAACCGTACCAGTAACAGTACGGTTTTGTGCGAATACCTGAGTAGTACATAACACCAGGAAACACAAACTTACTAGTAGAAGTTTTTTCATTTCGTTAATAATAAGATCAGTTAATAGTTAATTAATTATAAAAGTAGTGTTCCATTTTCATTAAGTCAAGAAAAAAGTGCCTTTTTTTTAAAATAAATGACTTTTTTTAAAAAAGTAAAAAATATTTAGTACTATGTATTGCATAATACATTTTAAAACATATATCTTTGTAGTATGATTGTTGAAAATACACAAACCCAGATGAGGAAAGGCATTTTAGAATATTGCATTCTTTCCATAATAGCAAAAGGCGAGACCTATGCATCAGACATTATTGCTGAGCTTAAAAAGGCCCAACTGCTTGTAGTTGAGGGTACTCTGTATCCTTTACTAACCCGTTTAAAAAATAATGGACTGCTCACCTACAACTGGGTGGAATCAACTTCAGGGCCGCCGCGGAAGTATTATGTGCTGGCTGATGAGGGAAAAGCGGTGCTTGAACAATTAGATAAAACATGGCGCGAGCTTGAATTTGCAGTACATACTGCCATTGGCGACCGCAATTCCACAAGCAAAACCGAAGCAAAAAAGGATGAATAATCATTCAAAAAAAATTGAAATACCACCAGTTGTGCCTATATATAATATATACCCATTGAACTAAACCGATAAAAAATTAACCATCATGAACAAAACCATCATCATAAATATCAACGGCATTGTATTCCATATTGAGGAAGATGCTTACGAGATATTAAAAAATTATATGACGGATGTAAAACGTCATTTTTTAAACTCGGCGGATAGCCTGGAAATAACCACCGACATAGAGAACCGTATAGCTGAAATGTTTTCGGACATATTAATCCAGGAAAACAAGCAGGTTATTGTTGAGCAGGACGTTAACAGCGTTATTAACCAAATGGGCCGCGTTGAAGACTTTGACGAGATATACGAAGAAGGCAAAACGCCTGCCGGAAGCACAGATACCTATACTATTAATGAGCGCAAGCTGTTTCGCGACCCGGATGACCATTTGGTGAGCGGTGTATGCGCGGGCATTGCCAATTACTTTAACATTGAGCCTTTGTGGATACGCCTCGCATTTGCCTTGTCGTTCTTTTTTGTCGGAACAGGCCTGTTACTATACATTATATTATGGATAGTGATACCCAAAGCCACCACCCGCGCAGATCGCATGGCCATGAAAGGCGAGAAACTAACCCTGCAAGGTTTTAAAAACAACCTTGAGGAAGAGTTGAGCGCCGTGCGCGGCCATATAAATAACCTGCATGATGAAGCAAGGCCGGTGGTATATAAAATGCGCGATTTCGCAGGCGATTTTTTCGGTCACCTTGGGCACTTTTTTGAAGGGGCTGGTAAAATACTTATAAAGTTACTGGGCATAGCTATTTTGGTTGCCTGTTTTGCTGCTGCGATAGCGCTTGTTGTAGCATTAATTGCCTTTATAGGCTTTGGCCAGGCACGTTACAATCACATGTTCCCCTTCAGTATTGTGGAGAGCCACCATGCGAACTATATTTTTATAACAGCATTCCTTACAGCATTCATCCCTGTACTTACTATTATTATAGTATTAATAAGCGCGGTGTTTGGTACAAGGCCGGTTAGCAGGTCTACCGGCTCAACTTTGCTGGTAATATGGATATGCGCATTATGTGCGCTGGTATTCTACGCTGTAAAGGCAACGGAGAACTTCAGGTCTGAAGGCGAAATAAGTAAAATAATTAATTTGAAGGCATCGCCCGGCAATGTTTATTATCTGAAATTAAATGACGTTAAATACCTGACCCATGATGACAGTCTTCGCCTTGATATAAAAAATAATTTTAATGATGTGGTGATAAAGAATGACGATAATGATGAAACTGAGCCGCGTAATGTATCGCTAAACATAGAACGGAGCAATGTTCCCTACCCGGTACTGGTAGAAACTTTTAAAGCGCAGGGAAGCGATGACCAGGACGCATTGATGAACGCCCGCCATACTAAATATATATATACACAGAAAGATTCGGTTTTAACTTTTGACGACAAATTATACCGTACTAATGGCTACGAGTGGCACGCTGAGCGCATTGAGCTTACCCTGCAATTACCTTTAAATGCAGTTGTGATTATTGATCAGGACCTGAACGACAGGGTTGGCATGAACGGAATAAACGTTCACGATTGTAAAGAAACCAATAAACAGGATAATGCCACCGCCGCAACGTTTATAATGACAAATGATGGCGCACAATGCAAGGTAGATACCGTAGTTACTGTTAAAAGCCCTGCACAGATAGATTCAGCACGCAAGGCGGAGAACGCCAAAACAATTGCAAAACTACAGGCCCAGGTTGATTCGGCCCGCAGAGCCGACAGCACCATAAAACACAACTAATGAAAACACATATAAAATATATAGGCCCGCTAATTTTATGCGGGCTTATTATTTTTATCTTCAGTCATATACGCAGGCATGCCATACCTGTTATTAACCTGCATACCGGTAAGGCAATACAAATGCTGATGGCCAAAAACGCCGGTGCGGCAAAATATTTATTTTACAGGCATATGTATGTAAATATCATCACCCATTAAAAAAAATCAAATGTGTGGTGTAACCTTTACACGTTGTTTTGCATCTTATATACAATTAACTATATAAGCAACTCATAAAACACATATACATACAAGGTTAATAACCCGTTCCTTTTAATTTCTTTATTTATTCAAAAAAAGATAATAAAATCTTAAAGGGATAGCTATTGCCAAATTTGAACACCAACCATGAAACTCATAACCACTAAACTAATTATTATAGCGGCGCTTATACTTATGGGCAGTGTAAATAATACGCTGTTCGCCCAGAATATTGAGGGGCAGGCCAAAGTAAGCGGCCTGCTGCAGGATACACAAGGCAAGCCGATGGATTACGCCTCGGTAAGCTTATTACAGGCTAAGGATTCATCGCTGGTAGTAGGTACTTTAAGCACCGAAACTGGTGCCTACACATTTCCCCATGTAAAAGCCGGCACTTATTTAGTTATGGCCTCGGCGGTTGGTTATAATAAGACCTTTAGCCAGCCATTTACTGTTAGTACCGATAACGTTACCGTTCCGCTTTTGAAAGTTACCCAGGCAACCAAAGAATTAAATACCGTTGTGGTTACCGCGGCCAAGCCTATTGTTGAGCGCAAGATAGACCGCCTGGTGATGAACGTAGCAGGCAGTGTACTCGCAGCCGGCAACACCGCCATGGATATATTAGAGAAAGCACCCGGCGTTACTGTTGATAAGGACGATAACATCAGCCTGAAAGGCAAAAGCGGTGTAACCGTGATGATAAACGATAAGCTCACCTACCTGTCGCCTACCCAGCTGGCTACCCTATTGCGCGGTACCGACGGCAATACCATTCAATCTATCGAGATTATTACCAACCCATCGGCTAAGTACGATGCAGCGGGTAATTCGGGCATCATCAACATAAAATTAAAGAAGAACAAGCAGGCAGGTACAAACGGCACCATGAGCGTAACAGGCGGCGTGGGCACTTATGTGAAGAATAGCGAAGACTTTTCCATCAATCATAAAGAGGGCAACCTGAATGTTTCGGCTACTTTTAGCCATGGCGATATTCCCCAGGCACGGATACTGGATATTGACCGCGGCGTTACCGACAGCCTGGGCAATTCAACTTTCTTCAGGCAGGAATCGTTCATGCCGCACACGTTCCACTATAATAATTACAGTTTTGGTGCAGATTATGATACGTCGCCAAAAAACAGCCTCGGTTTTGCCATAAGCGGCAACTTCAATACCGAGCAGGATGATAACGTGAATAATACCTATATTTCTTCAGTTAAAGATGGCGTTCCCGATTCATCGCAAAGAACTATTTCGGACATCAACCAAAGCTATAAGAATATATCGCTCGACCTGAACGATACTTATAAGATAGATACTTTAGGGCAGGAACTGGCTATCGACCTTGATTATTCAAGGTTCAATAACAACAGCCTTGCCCATTACGATACCTATTATGCACCGGTTGACGGGATAACACAAGCGCCTATGCTTATCCGCAATGAAACGCCGTCGGTTATTAGCATACATGCCGCTAAGGTTGATTATACCAAACCGCTAACCAAAACGGTAAAGCTGGAAACCGGCGCAAAATTCAGCGATGTAAAAACCGATAACGACCTGGAGGCCCAAAAGCAAGATACGCTGGGGAACTTTATTAACGATACCACCCGTACCAACCGCTTTATATACGATGAAAAAATTACTGCTGCTTATATTAACCTGAGCAAAACCTTTAAAAACTCATCGGTACAGATAGGCTTACGGGCTGAATACACTACCTCGCGTGGCGATTTGGTTACACAGGATAGCGTTGCCGAGCGCAGGTACCTTAACTTTTTCCCGAGCTTTTTCTTTAACCATACTTTTAACGATAAGAACGAAGTTAGCTTAAGCTACAGCCGCCGTATCGATCGCCCCGACTATTCGAGCCTTAACCCCTTTGTTTATTACCTCGACCAGTACACTTATTCGGAAGGCAACCCTTTTTTAAGGCCGCAGTACACCAATAACTTTGAGTTTGACTACACCTACAACAAAAGCATAAACGTAAGTTTGAATTATGCCCACACTACAGATTTGATACAGGAGATCATATTAACCGATGTGGCGCAAAAGGCATCGTACCAAACCACGCTTAATTTGGCATCATCAAACAATTACAGCGTTAGCGTTAACGCGCCGTTTACCGTTGCCAAATGGTGGACGGGTAATATCGATGCCGTAGGCTTTTACAACAAGTTTAAGTCAGACACGCTGTTTGGCGGCAACCTGAACAAAGGGCAGGCCGCTTATATATTAAAGGCCACGCAAACATTTTTATTCTCGGGATTTAAGGCCGAATTGTTCGGCATGTACCAATCGGCCCTTACCGACGGTATTTATGATATACACTCGCGCTGGTATGTTGACGCAGGTGTGAGCCATTCGTTCGACAATAAAAAACTGAACATAAAATTCAGCCTGAGCGATATTTTCAACAGTCGCCGTAACGATTTGGATATATTTTACCAGAGCGATAATATCATCATAAGGCAAAAGGGCGAAACACGGATCGCGAGGCTAACGGTATCGTACAATTTCGGCAGTACCAGCTTCAAAAAGCGCCAGCACTCAACCGCGCTTGATGAAGAAAAACAACGTGCCGGCGGGAATTAAGACCTGTCATGTTCGTTTTATTTAGTTATATAAAAAAACGAACATGACAGGTTAACACCACGTCATTGCGAAGCAATCTCTGTAAGCCATACACTGCGTACTCGTTATATAGTTCGACAGAGATTGCTTCGTCATTCCGCTCGCTCAACCCTGCTCATTCCTCACAATGACGGAATTTCGTTATTGGCAACCGCAAAGTTAACTACCACAAGCATCCTGCTTGCGGCAGCAAGAAAATCATCAGCCATATATATATATATATATATATTAAAGATTATTCTTGTTTATTAAAGAATAATCTTTACATTTGTAACGGACGTAAACCTCCCCGTTATTCCTCTTTATTTATTACAACTGTCGCGTTCGTTTTTTTTACCGGCACCTTGCGACGAACAGGACAGTTTCAAAGTCAAAAGTTATAAGTCAAAAGTCAAAAACAGGGTATGCACTGTATTTCAACAATGACCCAATGACCATCCCCATACCGGAAAGGTTATGTCCCAAATCTTCATTTTTTAGTTGAGCGATTAAAATTAATCCTCAATAAACCTATTTCTTCATTAACTAAATAAACAAACACATGAACACCATTGACCCTTTACAACTACAGGAAAGCAGTTTAAGGCAATTAGAACGGGAAAGTCGCCTGATGTACCCGCCTGCAAGCTCATCACCCGCCTGGGTTCACAACCACCTAAACTCAACAACCGATTATGAATATGAAACAGAGGATGATTTATATATTATAACAAAATCAATAAACCACTGGATGGAAGAAGCAAATATGCGGCCTGTACCCCGTATGCTATTTGGCAAGCTGTGGTACGAAGGCGAGCTATGTATATTATTTGCGGATAGCAACGTAGGCAAATCAATATTGGCCGTACAAATTGGCAATGCTATAAATGCCGGTATAACCATGCACCCGTTTACCGTTGAGGCAGAAAATCAAACCGTATTATATTGTGATTTTGAATTGACAGACAAGCAATTCGAGGCCCGCTATTCTGATAACTATACCAACCACTACCGTTTCAAACCTAATTTTTATCGCGCTGAAATAAACCCCGATGATAGTGAACTGCCACCCGGCTTTACTACCGCTGATGAATTCCTGAATGCTTCTATCGAGCGTACCATTGTGCAAAGCAGGGCTAAAGTAATTATTATTGATAACCTTACCTACCTGCGTACCGAAACCGAGCAGGCTAAGGAAGCATCGCCATTAATGAAGCACCTGAAAGCGTTAAAAAACAGGTACAACCTAAGCATACTTGTACTGGCACATACTCCAAAGCGCGATGCATCGCAACCCATAAGCCGTAATGATTTGCAGGGCAGCAAAATGCTGATGAACTTTTGCGACAGCGCCTTTACCATAGGCGAAAGCCAGGCCGATAAAAGCCTGCGCTACATAAAACAAATAAAGCAGCGCAATACCGAGCAGGTGTACGGCGGCGATAACGTATGCCTTTGCCAGATAGTAAAACCCGATAACTTTTTGCAGTTTGACTTTGTGGGCTATGGCCGCGAGTGGGACCACCTGCAACGCGATAGAAATGAACTGAAAGAAAAGCTAACCGAAGAAGTACTTGCCCTGCACCACCAGGGCCGCAGCCTGCGCGAAATTGGTAAAGAGTTAAACATCCCCTTCCAAAAGGTTGACCGCCTGCTAAAAAACGCTAAAAAAGAAGCGCAGTAAACGGCGCTGTCGTGTTCGTTTTTTTATGCCGGTAAATAAAACGAACATGACAGGTGCATTCACTCTTAAGTCTTCGCAGCGGTCTCTCGCAGAGGACCCTGCGCGGTTGTGTGTTGGGCAGAATACCTTAGTACGCAGGGTCCTCTACGAGAGACCCTGCGGTGACAGAAACGGGCCTGTCATGTTCGTTTTTTTATGCCGGTAAATAAAACGAACATGACAGGCTGCTAAAAAAAATAGGGGTTTTTACTTATATTCGTTTTCACTTAAACCAATACCATATGGAGGAAAATATTAAATATGCAATAGGGTTCTTTATAGCTGGGATTGCTCTTATTGTGTATTATGGAAAACAAAAACCCAACCCTAATGATACAGGCAGTTATAGAGTACGCCTAATTTTGACAGGTGTATTATGCATTATTTTGGGAATAATAGCTCTTTGTAAGACGCAATAACCTTGTCTCAACTCGTAATAATTATCCCTCTTGAGGGGAGTTTTAGCATCCTTTGCCATCGCAAGTGTCATCTTCGTTTTTTTATGCCGGTAAATAAAACGAACATGACAGGAGTGCATTGAATATCGAACACCGAATGCTGAATATCGAATAATGAAGTGAACTTCAAATTGTATCTTTCCCACTTCGATGTTGGATATTCGACATTCAATATTCGATATTAATTAAATAAATTTGCCGGTAACACTATGACACCCACCCAGGCCTTACAAAAATATTTTGGATACAGCGAGTTCAGGCACCAGCAGGGGGCAATTATTCAGCATGTATTAGATAAGCAGGATGTTTTGGTGCTGATGCCTACGGGTGGCGGTAAATCATTATGCTACCAGTTACCCGCTGTTTTGCTGGATGGTTTGACGATAGTGATATCGCCCCTGATAGCTCTGATGAAGGACCAGGTGGATGCGCTGAATGTGAATGGCATTGCAGCGGGGTTCTACAATTCCAGCCAATCGCCCAATGAGCAGGCCGACCTGATGCGCAGGCTGAAAAATAACGAGATAAAACTACTGTACCTTGCCCCTGAACGCTTATTCGGTTCGGAGAATAAGTTGGTCGAGTTTTTAAAGCAGTTGCCGGTGGTACAAATAGCCATTGACGAGGCGCATTGCATATCGCACTGGGGGCATGATTTCAGGCCTGAATATCTGATGCTGGCGGGATTGAAAGATTATTTCCCCAATATCCCGGTTATAGCGCTTACCGCTACGGCTGATAAGCTTACTCAAAAGGATATTTTGGAGAAGCTTAACCTGCATGATCCCGCGGTATTCATTTCCTCGTTCAACCGAGCGAATATCAGCTATACCGTATCACCTAAAAAGAACAGCTTTAGCCAGTTGCTTGCCTTTTTGGATGAGCGCAAGGATGAATCGGGGATAATATATTGTTTGTCGCGTAAATCGACCGAAGCATTGGCGGCTGATTTACGCGAGGAAGGTTATGCGGCAGAAGCCTATCATGCCGGGCTTAATACCGAAGTAAAAGCCCGAAACCAGGAAGCATTTTTGCGTGATGATGTGAAGATTATCGTAGCCACTATAGCTTTCGGCATGGGCATCAATAAATCCAACGTGCGGTACGTGGTACACATGGATATGCCCAAGAATATCGAGGGCTATTACCAGGAAACCGGTCGCGCGGGAAGGGATGGGCTGGCATCGGCGGCTATTTTATATTATTCGCCCGGCGATGTAATGAAGCTGAAGGAGTTTGCCAAAGTGGAGAACAACCCCGAGCAAAGCCGCATCATGCTGAAGAAGCTGGATGACATGGCGGGCTATTGCCAGCTGCAAACGTGCAGGCGACATTATTTGTTGAAATATTTTGATGAAGAATCCCCGGAAACTTGCGGCAACTGTGATATTTGTTTAACAGAGTTTGAATACTTTGACGGTACGCTGATAGCTCAAAAGGCACTATCGGCCGTAGCGCGGTTAAAAGAACGCTTTGGCGCGGGCTATGTTGTTGAATTTTTACGCGGTTCGAAAAGTGAAAAAATATGGGCGGAACACAAACAGCTAAAAACCTACGGCATAGGTGCCGACATCAGCAAAACTGATTGGCAACGTTATATGCGCGAACTGGTTCGGCAAAATTACCTGCAACAGATTGAGGACGGCCAATATCCCGTTATCAAACTAAAACCACAAAGTGAAGCGGTGCTCAAAGGCCTGCAAAAGGTTGAATTCATCAAAACACAAACCATTGAGGAGCAGCACGAGCACATACAACCTGCCTACGAAGCCGATTTGCTGAATGAGTTGAAACTGGTAAGGCGCGACATCGCCATAAATGAAAATGTACCGGCTTATGTGATACTATCGGATGCTACTTTGGTGGAGATAGCTACCTATCTGCCATTAAGTATGGATGAATTAAGGCTGATATCCGGCTTTGGCGATGTAAAACTGGCACGTTACGGGCGGGAATTTTTATTGCCTGTGAAGAATTATTGCACGAAGAAAGGTTTATCATCCAAAATAAAACAAAAACAGCCTAAGCGGGAACGGAAAACGCGTGCCGAACGGGAACGGAAACCAAAGTCGAGCCGTGCAAGCGATACCAAACAGGAAAGTTTACGGTTATTTAAATCGGGACAAAGCATTGCGGATATCGCCAAAGAGCGCGGCTATTCGCCCATGACCATTGAAGGGCATTTAACCGCTTTTGTTGAAACCGGCGAAATTGATGTAAGCGATTTTGTAACCCGTGAGAAGCTTTTGGTGATACAGGATGCAGTTGAAAAATATGGCGATGAAAGATTAGCGCCGTTAAAAGAACTTTTAGGCGAGGATTTTAGTTATACGGAGATAAAGGCGGTGATAGCGTGGATGAAGGGACAGGCGAATAATTGACCTGTAGAAACGCAATACTTTGCGTCTCATAAACGTATCTTTTATTAAATTTACCAATGGACGCCAATACGTCAGGAGACGCAAAGTATTGCGTCTCTACAAAATAGACAATGACTACGGAAGAAATATACCAGCTTTATTTACAGCATCCGGTTATCAGCACCGATACCCGCAAAATAGCGGCGGGCAGTATTTTCTTTGCCCTGAAAGGCGATAAATTTGATGCCAATACTTTTGCCGAACAAGCCATTGCCGAAGGTGCGGCCTACGCGGTTATCGACAACGCTGCTTACCAGCTTGGTGACCAATATATTTTGGTGGATGATAGCCTGCTGGCCTTGCAGGATCTGGCGCGGCATCATCGCCGTCAATTGAACATCCCGGTGGTGGGGCTTACGGGAACCAATGGCAAAACCACTACCAAGGAACTGATCAATGCCGTATTATCACAGAAATTTAAAACGCTGGCTACCCAGGGTAACCTGAATAACCACATCGGCGTGCCGCTCACCATTTTAAGCATCAACGCTACTCATCAAATGGCGGTTATTGAGATGGGCGCCAATCATCAGAAAGAGATCGCGCTGCTTAGTAGCATTGCGCAGCCGTCGCATGGCATGATCACCAATATAGGCAAGGCGCACCTGGAAGGTTTTGGCGGGGTTGAAGGCATAAAAAAAGGAAAGGGTGAGTTGTATGATTTTTTGAAGTGGGGAGGACCTAAAGATGGCAAGTTAGCAAACTGGGATGAACGGGTAGCCTTTGTAAACGGCGACGACCCGGTTCTGATGACCATGCAACAGGCCCGCGACCTGAATAAGGTTGTTTTATACGGAATACAAAATCCAAATAATACGGTGACTGGCAGGCTGACGGAAAACTCGCCGTTACTATCGTTAGAATGGACCAATAATAATTCGGGCGAAACGTACGCGGTTAAAACACAGCTTACCGGGGCCTATAACCTGGATAATATATTGGCGGCCATCTGTATAGGCGTATTTTTTGAGTTAGAAGCCAATGCGATAAATAAGGGTGTTGAGGCCTATCAACCGCAAAACAACCGTTCGCAAATAAAACGAACGGACACCAATACGCTGATCTGCGATTATTACAACGCTAACCCCAGCAGCATGACGGTTGCTATTGAGAACATTGGCAAGTTAGAGGCTAAACACAAGGTGCTTATTTTGGGCGACATGTTTGAGCTGGGTGATGAATCGCCGGCAGAGCATTTGGGTATTATCAATAAGGCTTTGGATGTAGATGTGGCGGAAAGAATATTTATAGGTGGGGCTTTTGAGAGTCAGGAATCAAGAGTCAAGAGTCAAGACGGGGTTACTTTTTATAGTAATGTGGAGGAGGCTATTGAAGGATTGAAGGTAAAGCCGATCAGAGATTCAACGGTTTTGATAAAAGGATCGAGGGGGATGACATTGGAGCGATTGGTGGGGTTATTTTAAGCCCCTCTTATCTAATTGTCATTGCGAGGTACGAAGCAATCGCGAACCATGCATTGCTGCTTTTCTACGTGCGATTGCTTCGTACCTCGCAATGACATACCTAAACACAAGCTTACCTCACATCATCCCAATCATCCGTCTTAAACGGAGAGGCAGGTAGACCTGCTGAGTTATACAAATTACAAACAGGATTATTGGCCCAGGCATAGCGCACGGCTACGGGGGTGGCAACATCAGTACTGGTAACAGTTACGGTATTACCCTGTATAACCGCGTTAGCTGGGTGGAATTGTTTATCGGCGCCTGCTATGGTAAAGCCTTTAAGGGTGTCGCCTTTTGCGGTTAGCGCGCCATTGGTAAAGTTCAATTCTATTTTATTACCATCTATTTTCTGTGATTTGAATACCGGGCCGGAATACACGATCTTCTCGCCATAAGTTTTAGCGCGGGCAATGAGTGCCAGGCGTCGGCCTACCTCCTGCTTGTTATGGGGGTGAATGTCGTTATTCTCGCCAATGTCAATGGTTACTGCCATGCCGGTATTAGGTACGGATAATGTTTTCAATTGGGCATTACGCAGTGCGGGCCAGTTAGCGGCAGGTGGCTGATCGGTGGCGGCATAGTTGGCTATCTGTACAAAATAGAATGGGAAGTTACCTTCGCCCCATTTCTGGCGCCAGTCGGTTATCATTAGCGGGAAAAGCTGCTCATATTGTTTGGGGCGGTCGGCATTACTTTCGCCCTGGTACCATATTACGCCTTTAATGGTAAAAGGCAATATGGGGCTGATCATGGCATTGTAGATAAGCGTCGGCCTGTTGGGGCTGTTTGACAGTACCGGTGCTTGTGGCAAAGCTTTTAACTCGTTACCTTTTTGGTAAGCCCATGCGCCTGATATATCAATTTTGGCCGAGGTATCATTGGCAACCGATAATATCATCGGGCCTTTGTTGATACCACCTAATCCGCCGTTATCCAAAACACGGATGGCGATGGTATTATCGCCTGCTTTTACCAGGTTAGCCGGGATAGTGTAGCTGCGTTTGATGTAAAACGCTTCGCTATGGCCTATTTCAGTTCCGTTAAAGAATGAATCATCAAAATCATCTATCGCGCCTATATCCAGTTTAAGGTCTTTACCTGCCCAATCTGCAGGGATATTTACTTTTTTCCTGAACCACATGGTACCATCGTAATTCGGAACGCCTGACTGTTCCCAATAGGCAGGCACATTCATTTTTGGCCAGGCCGAATCATCAAAATTTGGCATAGCCCAGGTTAGGCTGCCGTGATAGGAAGGGTCTGATTTATTGACGGTATTTAACCATTCGCGCAGGTCGGTTTGGTATTGGGCGTTTATCTTATCCTGCGTCATGCCGTTTTCGGCTGCCAGTACAAATGGCGCGAACGCGGGCATAGTTTTTAAAGCGCTTCCGCTTGTCCATGCTTCGGCAACGGTGCCGCCCCAGGTGCTGTTAATAATGCCGATAGGGATATGATATTGCTGATATAAATTCTTTGCAAAAAAGTAAGCCGCTGCTGAATAGGCACCTACGGTTTGCGGGCTGCAAACGTTCCAGCCCCATATCACGGGCACATTGGTACGTGCGGTAAAGCTTGTTTTGTTATCGATCTTTATCATCCGTATTTGCGGATAATTGGCCGCATCGGCAAGCTCTTGTTGCAGGTTGATCACATCATTATTCCAGCCTGTAAGCGGCATCTCCATGTTCGATTGACCTGAGGCTACCCATACTTCGCCTATCAACACATTGTTTAAAACAGTTTTTTCACCGTCATCAAACGTAATGGTGTATGGGCCGCCGTATGATGGGGTGGCTACTTTTATTTTCCAGTCGCCATTGGCTGTGGTAGTTACTTCGTATATTTTATTATTCCACGAGGTGGTGATGGTAAAAGTTTTGCCCGGCGTTTCAGTTCCCCAGACAGCTGCATTTGTTTTTTGCTGGAGTACCATGTTATCGGTAAAACAAGCGGCCGGGATAACTTTGGCATTGGCTATCGCATTAAATATCAAAAAGAAGGAAGCAAGTGCGAAAAACTTACCGTAAAACGTTTTAGTCATGTGATGGAATAATTGGTTTGAATGATAAAAATAGGTTTTATAAGTAACTAATAAAAATGCTTTTTACAGTATTCCTTTTCAGCCTTTCAAACACTCAAAATAGCTATCATTCCTAAAAGCTACATCAACATCATATAATTATCAAGGTTTTTTTGTAGCTGATTGGCTTGTTTAAGTAGTGACTTATTGAAAATATAAGAATCAGTATCAACGTGTTCGCTAATCATTTTTTCTTTAAATACTTCCTTAAACTTGAAGTATTTTAATGACAGGTTCCAACGTTTGCTGAGGAATGAGCATAGGTTTGCATCATTTGATTTTAACATGGAGTAATTAAGCATTACATAGGCATGTTTGGGTAAATTCTGCACGTTTTTTAATATTTCCTGGTTATAGGTTATCCAAACCTTCAGGTAATTTTCAGCCCGGTCGTTATAAAATCCTTGCAAACGATGTCTACGTTGTACTTTTAACCAATACAATCGTTTTAAATAAGGCCTGGCCAGGTATTTTTGTTCATACTCCTGGAAATCGCGCTGCAGCAATGAGCTTACTACAGCTTTGTAATCGCGGATAATGATCAGGTAACGGGCATCGGGTATTAATTCCTTATAAGTATCTAAAAACAAGCACGTACGCGGGTCTTTCCATCCCCATTGATGATATAGCTTATTTTTGACTTTTATAATGCTTTTTAGCTTTTCTTTATGATACAGTGATATTTCGATATCATGTGCTTCGGTTAATCCTGTTACCGGCAGGTTATTATCATTAAGTATTTCTTCGTGCAGCTTTAAAAACTCAATATCTTCAAAATGTCCATCGGTATTTCCCAGTCCGGCGCCCAAAAAAGTTTCTCCTAAATTCAGGCCGCATTCATTGAGCCAATGGGTGATAAGAGATGTCCCCGACCGGTGCATACCCGCAATAATTAAAGTTCTGTTCTGCATTATGTAGAAGTAAAAATTAAAACATTAATAAAGTGTTAAGCAAGGGTCGCACCTTTAAAAAAAGGTGCCATAAACCTACGAACCTGAGTGATAATAGAACAATAGCTAAACGCTAATGTTTGAGCAAAATTACTTTTAAAGGATTAATGCTTGTTGTAACTTGTTCATTACAAAATGATTGTAACCTGTAATTTACAACTAGCGTTAAGAGAAGAGTGGTAAATAAGGGCTAAGACACGAATATTTTAGCAGCAAAAAAGGTACCAATATTAGGAATTAGCATAATGCCTGGAGCTATCCAGTATGTTTAGCGTTACCCTATCGACAGGTTAAACCACCCGCCAGCAATTTTCAATTATTTCTTTAAACCTATTTCGCGCAGGCGTTCATCTAAATACTCACCGGCTGTTATATCGGTATATAGTTTCGGATGATCACTGTCGATACACGATGACAGGCAGGCCAAGCTCATATCAGGCTTTGGATGCAGGAAGAAAGGTACCGAATAGCGCGAGTTTTTCATTTGTTCGCGCGGAGGATTAACCACCCGGTGCGTGGTTGATTTTAACTTGTTATTGGTGAGGCGCTGCAGCATATCGCCCACATTAACCACCAGGTCTTCGCCATGTGCTTTTACCGGGAACCATTCATTCTCGCGGGTAAGCAGTTCAAGGCCATCGGCGCTGGCGCCTATTAACAGGGTTATGAGGTTTATATCTTCATGCGCACCGGCACGTACCGCATCATCAGGTAACGAATCGGGATCAGTTATAGGGAAATAATGCAGGTTGCGGAGTATAGAATTGCCTTCGTGTACTTTATCATCAAAATAATTTTCGGGCAGTTCAAGGTAAACGGCTATGGCGCGTAACAGGTGCACCCCGGCAGTTTCCAGCTTTTTATAAACCTCCTGCGTGGTAAGGTTAAAGTCGGGCAATTCGCTCACAAAAATATTATCAGGATAATCAGCCTTAAGCGGCGATGTAGCGGGCACGGTTTGGCCTATCTGCCAAAATTCCTTCAGGTCGGGCACCTTAAACCCTTTGGCGGTTTCTTTATTCTTGCCTGTATAGCCACGCTGGCCTGCAAGCTCAGGTATTTCGTATTTCGATTTGGTAACTTCGGGCAATGAGAAAAGCGACTTTACCTCTATATACAATTTATCTATCAGCTGCTTGCTTAAGCCATGATTAGTAATGGTAACAAAGCCGGTTTCATTAAAAGCCCTGCCTATTTCATCCGAAAATTGTTTGCGCTGGGCGGCATTTCCGCTTATATAATCATTAAGGTCAAGGCGCGGGATATTTACTTTGTTCATAAGATAAATTGTTTAATAGCAGGTAAAATTGTACTTTTAACCAACCGCAAAATAAAGCATTAATAGCCTTTATTAAAATACCCCCCTGCATTTTATAAGGTAATATTTATAACACATAAACAACCGTAGGTGTTAAACGTTTGCTTGTTTGGCAAGTCATAACCATATATCACACAAAACAGAAACGAGATGAAAACCCTGAACAAATTATTCGCAACAGGCGCCATAGTATTTTTATTAATGCTGATGGCCCCACACAAAAGCATGGCACAGGACGATGGCTATGTAAGTGACCAGGAATTTTACGACGAACTACAACAATATGGCACTTGGGTACAAGACGATCAATATGGCGACGTATGGGTACCGGATGTAGACGGCGACTTTCGCCCTTATGCCACCAATGGATACTGGATGCAAACCGACTATGGCACTACCTGGGTATCAGATTATCCGTGGGGATGGGCAACTTTCCATTATGGCAGGTGGCGTTATGACGATTATTATGGCTGGGAATGGATACCAGGCCATGAATGGGCACCAGCCTGGGTTAGCTGGCGCCAGGGTGGCGGTTACTATGGCTGGGCGCCAATGGGGCCGGGCATAAGCATTACCCTATCATTAGGCGGTATAGGGCTGAATATAAATAATGACTATTGGGTGTATGCACCACAGCGTTACATTACCAGCAGGTATGTAAGCAGGTATTATGCACCACGTACGCAAGTATCAATTATTATTCGCAAAACTACTTATATACGTAATACCTATATACGTAATAACCGTACCTATATAACCGGACCAAGACCGGCTGATATTCAAAAAATAACCCGCCGCAGGGTTAACGTTTATAAAATTAATGATGCGCCAAAGCCAGGTGGCGTTCGCATAGGTGTAAATGTTATAAATATTTACAGGCCAGCTATCAGAAAAACTCCCGATGCAAGGCCAGTACGCGTAGTAAGCGCTACTGCTTATAAAAATGAACACCCTACCGAAGGTATTGGTAAAAGAGGCGCTGTAGGGTACAACCATGGCAATGCCGGAAAACTGGCATCTGTAGCGCGCAGCGATAACCCCAACAGCAAAGTTGTAAAGGTTAACCCTAAAAAAGACAGGCTAAATAAACCTAATAAACCTGCGACTGATAATAAACCAGTAGTTACAGGCGGTCATAGGCCAGATGAATCAAAAACTAACCCTGCCGGGCCGCAAGGTAATACACCTGAACAAGGTGGTGCAAAAGACAATAGAGGGCATCATAAAACCCCGCCAGCAACTACACAGCCCGAACAAGGCGCAGCGCAGCAGCCCGCAGTAAATAATCCTGGCAGGCCGCAAGGTAATACACCTGAACAAGGTGGTGCAAAAGGCAATAGAGGGCATTATAAAACCCCGCCGGCAACTTCACAGCCTGAACCAGGCGCAGCGCAGCAGCCTGCAGTAAATAAACCTGCCGAACTACAAGGCAATGCCCCTGCACAGCCTGAGCCAGCTAACAAACCGGAAAGGCATCAGCATAAGGCACCTGCTGTAATACCGCCTGCACAAAATAATACCGACCAGGAAAGGAAAGAGGCACAACAACAGCAACAGGCAAAAGACCTTGCATTACAACAAAAACAACAAGCTGCCGAACTAAAACGCCAGCAGGAACAGCAAGCAAAAGAACAACAGCAACAGCGGGCAGAACAAGCAAAAGCAGCCCAGCAACAGCGTTTGGAGGCACAGCAGCAACGTGCGCAACAACAGCAGCAAGCACAGCAAACAAAAGAAGCTGCCCAGCAGCAACGGCAGCAAGAACAACAGCAAAGAAAACAACAACAACAGGAGCAACAAGCCGCACGCCAGCAAGCACAGCAACAAAAACTGCAACAACAACAGGCACAGCAAGCTGCAAGGCAACAAGCACAGCAACAAAAATTGCAGCAACAGCAGCAAGCCCGGGAAGCAAGGCAACAGGCCGAGCAACAAAAAAAACAGCAGGAAGAGCAGCAAAAGCAAAAACCTCCGCGTAACTAACCGGGAAAGGTGGATAATAAATATTTAAACAAACAGCGCCTGTAATGCGGGCGCTGTTTGTATTTTTGCAGAATGAAGTTATCAATTGCCAATAAGTGTGTAGCGTGGATGATGCTGTTGATGTTAATGACACTTTTGCCCATAAGCAGCCGTGCACAAAGCCTAAAAAAACCTGATAAGATAGTTTTTATTGAAAATTCGTGGCTTGACGCTTTGCACCAGGCACAGCTCAAAAACAAGTATATTTTTGTTGATGCTTACGCCACCTGGTGCGGCCCCTGTAATTTACTTAAGGCCACTACCTTTAAAAACAGCAAAACGGCCGCGTTTTTTAACGATAATTTTATAAACGTAGCCATCGACATGGAAAAAGGCGATGGCCCGGCACTGGCACAGCAATGGGGCATACAAGCCTATCCCACTTTATTAGTTTTTGATGCCAATGGTAAACCCGTTACGGGTACCGTAGGCTATCTTAGCGCAAATCAGCTGGTAAAGTTTGGGAAAATGGCGCTGGGTAAACCAGCAGCAGAGTAGTTGAACGGAGGTTGAAGTTAAAAGTGTAGGAAGGCAAAAAACTTTTAACCTTTAACGTTATAATCAACTCTAATAAAAAGGGCATAAAAAAGGCCGAAAATACTCTCGCAGTTTTTCGGCCTACATCTACCTATGAAAACAACCCTTTTTGGAAAGGGTATTAATATTAACCCAAAAGCAATGCCAACTTAAATATATACGTAAATATACTGTTACAATTAAGCACTGGGTAAACAAACGTGGAATAAGTACCCGCATTTCGGGGAAATTTTACACAGTTGTTAAAATTTGGGGATTTATAGGAATGTAATTATAAGTTAAACGGAAGCTTTTTCATTAGTTAAACACCTGAAAAAATATCAGGTAATTGCAGTTTGCTTAACTTGGGTTTATTGGTGATGAAAGTAAAGTACATTATTTCAACGGCCTCGCTGTCACCCCCTCAAACGTTATTTTAACGGGTTTGATCAAGCCATCCTTATCGAAATACATATGGTCTATACAAGTAACGCGGTGGTTGCCATCAGTTTCACCAAGCGGTCGGCGGTGGTAAACTATGTACCAATCATCTGTTCCGGGAACCTGTATCACCGAGTGATGACCTGCACCGGTTGCTACTTTAGGATCCTGCTGCAACACTACGCCAATGCGTTTGAACGGCCCGGTTGGTGAATTACCAATAGCATAGGCAACGCGGTAATTAGGGCCTGTCCAGCCGCCCTCGCTCCACATAAAATAATATTTGCCTTTGCGGGTGAACATTACCGAGCCTTCCACATAGCCCTCAGGTGTTATGGACTTGTAAACGGTACCGTCATCAAAAGGCATGAGGCCAGTAAAATCCTTGTTTAGTTTTACAATGTTGCAATGCTGCCAGCCTCCATAGATCATATAATACTGACCGTCGTGGTCTTTAAATATAAACTGGTCAATGGGCTGCGCGCCGTTGTGTATCTCACCTATCAGCGGCCTGCCTAAATAATCTTTGAACGGCCCCGCTGGGTTATCGGAAACGCCAACACCTATGCCGCCGACTTCGGTTTTATCATCGTGAATATCATTGGCACCGAAAAAGAAATAGTACTTACCGCCCATTTCAGTAACCGCAGGTGCCCACATAGCTTTTTTAGCCCATTTTACTGCTGCGGTATCGATAATATCCGGATGTTTTGTCCAATGCACCAAATCCTTCGACGACCAGGCATCCATGTGCACTTGCTGCTCATATGGCGCGGAGTAAGTAGGATATATCCAGTATTGCCCCTCAAAAATTTTGGCTTCAGGGTCGGCGTTCCAGCCTTGGATAATGGGGTTGCCCGATGTTGTGGCTTTTGGTTGCGCGATGGCAGAGCCGGCTATAAAGCCAGCAAAAATTATAAATAAAATCGTTTTATTAAAGGTGGATGTAAATTTCATAATCCAAATATCAGAAAATTATTGCTGCAATTTCACCCTGATAAAGCGCGGATGATAATGATGCCCCAATCGTTTTATATCATTAAAAAAATCAAGCGATATTACGTTATAGGAGATCAGCAGTTCATTTGGGTTGGATAGATTAGTATGTGCTTTAGCGTTGTAAGGCACCAGGTTTTTGTTTTCACTGTTCTCGGGCGCAGTGTAAAGGTTGATGACCGGCCCAAATGGCCCTTGCGGACTTAAGCCTAACCGCAAGCCCACATTATTACCCAAGCCATCGGTTTGGAAAACCAGAGCATAACGACCATCAGGCAGCGGACTAACACTCAATTCATGTGAAACACGCGTGGTTACTTCGGCTATCCGGTTAATGTCGGCAGTCCAGGTTTTGCCATCCCAGTAGCGCCATTTGCTAAACGTTTCATAGTCCTGCGGCAATACGCGGGCTACCAGCAGGCTTAAATGTTTTGGGCGGGTACCATACACATAAATATAACCGTCGGGATTTGGTGCGCCTGCGCTTTTAGTATTTACAAATACTGCCGAACCTAACACCCCATAGTCATCAGGTGTTTTTCCGGGAATAAAAAATGGCGTGTCCTTTTGTTGCTGATCGATAAAGGGTGGCTTACTGCCTTTAGGGATGATAATTAATGATGTGCCATGCTCGTCAAAAGCAAATGCATCATTATCCTTCAGCCATTTTACTTTGAAAGCATTGATGTAAGTTTTGCCATTGGCAGGGTTCACGAAACCATCGCCCAGCCAGTAAAAATCTTTCGGACCCGCCAGCGGCGTATTGGGGCTGAACATGGTTTTGGGCTTGCCGTTCTTGTCTTTCGCATAAATGAAATGTATATGGTCGTTAGGTGGTACACCATCAACATACGCACAAGTATTGTGCACCAACACGTAGCCGGGTTGCGGTATATCATTCACTACATCGCCTATCATGGTATCACTGAAGATGAGTAGCGTTTTTGTGTGATTGCCGGGCTTGTCATTACCATTCAAAGGGATAGAATAAATACCATCGGCACCGAACCAACCGGAGTTGCGAACGAATAATGATGTCCATTCCGGGGCTGTTACCGTGGTAAATTTTAGCGTGGTGGTATCGGTGTTTTTCGGCCAGCTTTGGGCATGGATATTATTGAAAAAAGGGACGGTTATCGCTAATGCAATTATTATCTCCTTAATGAAATTATGTTTTAAAAGACTCATATCATTTTTATTCCCTCTTTGTGAGGGGTGCGGCTGGCTGTGCGGTAGCAGTGAGGGGGTAAACGCCCTATAAATGACCCATTAAACCCTTACCCCCCCTTCCCGAGGGAAGGGAATCGCACGTACCCGCTGCTTTTGTTTGCAGCCCACCTAATCTCTAATCTCCAACCTCTAATCACTTAATCCCGTAATGGTCGTTCATCAATTTCACAAATAACCCGCCCGGTAATATTGATTTAAGTGTTGTAGCAATGGTTTGACCAAAGGCACCCACCAAATAATTATGTTTCGGGCTGCTTTTGCCAACTATTTTAACCATCTCGGCAGCAAGTTTAGCAGGATCAGCGCCAATACTTTCGTCTTTTTCCATGGCGGCAACAGCGGAGTTGTACTCACCTTTTAGCTTTTCATTTTTTAACGGGAATGGGACTTTTTCGCGACTGGCGGTAAAGTCGGTTTTAAAGTCGCCGGGATTTACTACCACCACTTTAACACCCGTGCTCCGCAATTCCATACGTAAGCTTTCCGAATAACCCTCGATAGCAAATTTTGAAGCGCTGTACAATCCCTGGTAAGGCAAACCGAACAAACCAGCCAGCGAGCCGATATTGATCACCATGCCTTGTCCTTTCTCAATCATGCCTGGCAACACGGCGCTGCTCACACGCACAACGCCAAAAAAGTTCACCTCGAATTGTTTTTTAGCAATATCAACCGGCATGGCATACAGCGGCCCGGTAATACCGTTGCCGGCATTGTTTATTAGTACATCAATTTTACCTTCGGCTTTAATAATGGTATCGACAGCTGCATTAACCGAAGCGTCGTCGGTCACATCCATCGATAGTGGCTTAAAAGGCACATCTTTTATTTTTTTCGCATCGCGGGAGGTACCGTAAACGGTATGGCCCTGGGCCTGCAGCGCTTTTGCCGTAGCTAAACCTAAGCCCGATGAGGCTCCCGTAACAAGAATTACTTTCTTCATTAGTATTATAATTTGATGGGGTTATTTTTTTTATAAACATACTAATTTAGCGGAAGAAGTTAATTTTTAGGTAATAAATTTTGTGCAATTGTTGCTATACCCACCGTGCAGTGCTACGAACTTATACTTTAACCAGACACCCGAACTGCTGTTTAAACAAACATTTCTTTAAAAAAAGCATTGTTTATTTAACTAATAATAAAATTAAAAGTCGCTACCATGATCCAGCACGCGTTTATTATAGCCATGATCGTATTATTTATCCATGCATGCAGTTGGAAGGGGATGATATTTGAAGGGGTAAAGACTATTATTAAGCCTGAAGGCCACCTTTACAAACCCATTTACGGTTGCCCGATATGCATGACACCCTATTACGGCACCATCATATACTTGTTGTTTTTTCGTTTGTCGTTTGTGGATTGGTTACTCACCATAGGAACGGCGGCAGGCATGGGGGTAATTTCGGTGTTATTGATAGATATAAAAGATGGCATTTTCCAAAAACCAGATGACAATAGGCCATAAGGGGGATTTGGCCGTTTTCAGTGTGCTGTCGTGCTTTAAATTTGCAGCTGCAAACCAGCAATTGCAAACTAAACCTCTATCAATTTCTGTTGTTCCACTTTTGGCTTGTGGTTACTTTGGGCAAGTTTTGCGTTTTGTGTCATGGAGAGGCTGCCATTATAAACCGCGCCATTTTCAACTTCAAGGGTTTGGGTGCGTATTTCGCCGTTCACCCTTCCGCTCGCTTTTATTTCAAGCGATACTACCTGCAGGTTACCATTAACAGTGCCATAAATAACCATTTCCTTGGTTATCACGTTTCCTTTTATCGATCCTTTTTCGCCCAATATTAGCCCTTCATCAACCATTACATCACCGGTTACCTGCCCGTCAATACGTGCGAAAGCCGGGGCTTTAAGATTGCCGTCGAGTGTGCTGCCTTCACTTATAAGGGTCGATATAGACTGCATGTCTAATGCAACCTTTTCCTTTTTACCAAATAATGCCATAGTATTTACTATTTATTAAGCGATAAATAACTGATCGGATTTACCGGCCTGCCATTTTTACGTACCTCGTAATGTAAATGGTTTCCTGTCGACCGTCCGGTCGAACCTATCTCGCCAATTTTTTCCCCCGCGGTAACTTTCTGCCCTATATGCACAGTAATGCGCGATAAATGGCCATAAAGCGTTTCAAAACCATTGGTATGAGCAATGCGCACACAATTGCCATAACCGCCATTCCAGCCTGCCCCTACAACCCTGCCATCGGCAGTACAACGGGCCGCGTCGCCGCGTTCTCCCTTAAAGTCAATACCAGGATGAAACTCTGCATGATCAGATTCAAAAGGGTCGCTCCTGTAACCAAAGTACGAGGTTAATGAGCTGATCTTAGGATAGCCCATTGGGGTAAACGCTACGGCATGAAGTAAGCGGTCTAAATACTCATCATAAGCCGAATATTTTTCGCTGTCGGTAAGTTTGCTTTCAACGCCATTGCCATCACCACCACCAACGCCTTTGGTCGAAAAACCCTTCAATCCGCGTTTCCTTAAGTAAGTATTTATGGTTTGCAGTTTATTTTGGATATCTTGTATATATGATTGCGCGTCTGTTGTCTTTTTTACCTGCGGGGTATCAATGGGTATGGATTTCTTAAGTTTTGTTATTTGCGCTAATGCCTTGCTGGTTTCTTCCTGCTGCGCCATATTCCGGTTTTCCAGATAAATTATAACGCCTGATAATATTAAAATAAGTGCCAGTATGCTTGCCGCATAATGCCTGATGCGGCTAATGTGCTTTGTTTTTACCTGTAATGTTTTTGTGCTTCCTTTGCCTTTGTCAACAATAATTACTGTGCTGGTTTTGGATGGCTTTAAATTCATTTAGTTAAAAAATTAGGGAATGCAATATAAATATTAGATTATTAAAACAGCATATTTTGTAAAAAATTACCTAAGGCGCAAACTTTTTTTCATCACAATTAAAATCACAATGAGCCTGCATTTAATCAATAGTTAGTAATCCAGCCCTAATACGCTTTCCGTCAGTAAATTGTTATTATTTCCATTTTTAATGCTATGTAATTTTCATTTGTTATTTTTGTAAACAAATTTTTAAAAAGATATTATGTATCCAGAATATTTAGTAGCCCCCATGCGGGCCGAATTAACCAATGTTGGTTTTGAAGAGTTAAAGGATGCCGATGCTGTAAAAAAAGCTATCGAAAGCGAAGGTACAGTGTTTGTAATGGTAAATTCAGTTTGTGGTTGCGCTGCTGCCAATGCACGCCCCGCTGCACGCATGGCCACGCAAAATGATATTCATCCTGATAAATTGGTTACTGTTTTTGCCGGTATGGAAACCGACGCGGTAAACACTGCACGTAACTATATGCTGCCTTACCCGCCATCGTCGCCATCAATGGCTTTGTTTAAGGATGGCAAACTGGTGCACATCATTGAGCGCCATCAGATCGAAGGCCGCCCTGCACAAATGATAGCTGATAACCTGATCGGTGCTTTTGAAGAATATTGCGCTGTTAAAAGTTAATTAGAGATCAACGACTGGAGATCAGTCTGAAAAAATAGGAAGTCCGGTATGGTTA
>Ga0310811_10001081_pt1 | contig 34924 bp, 30 predicted proteins | sample YCmetagenome_FD_207642 | JGI IMG/M metagenome (GOLD analysis project Ga0310811, IMG submission 207642) | Soil microbial communities from experimental microcosm in Duke University, North Carolina, United States - YC | ecosystem: Engineered > Artificial ecosystem > Soil microcosm > Unclassified ... | reverse complement strand
CGCCCGCGCTCAAGGCCGAGATCTCCTCCCGGTTCGGGCTCCACCCGCAGGCGGGCACGTGCAACGTGGAGCACCGGCGGCCGAACGACTTCGTCACGTTCCGGGACACGCTGGTGCGGGGCGTCCGTGCCAAGGCCGACCTGACGTGCCACTACCTTCGCCAGGGCGGCTGGCGCTTCTTCGGACAGGTCTTCACGGAGAGTCACTGCGTCGGGCACCAGTGCTGGCACCTGCACGATCCCGCCCATCCCGGCCACGATCCCGAGGTCGCGCGCGTGACCGGCGATCCCATCAAGGACGTCTACGTGGCGATCGACGCCGCGATCGGGCGGGTCCTGAACGAGGTGGGCCCCGACACCCGGGTGATCCTGCTGGCCGGGCACGGCATGGCCCACAAGCACGGCGCCCAGTTCCTCCTCCACGAGATTCTCATCCGCCTAGGAGTGGCGGTGCCGCCGCCGGCTCCGGCCCCCCGGCCGCCGCGCCTCCGGGACCGGGTGGACTCACTTCTCGCGCTGGGCTGGCGTGCGATGCCTGGCACGGTCAAGGCCGCGCTCAAGCCGATCCAGCGGCGCCTGCGTGGCTGGATCGACGGGCCCGAGCGGCTGCCCGCGCCGAAGCTCCATCATGCCCGGAGCCGGTGCTTCATCGTGGACAACGGCTTCGCGGTCGGTGGGATCCGGTTCAACCTCGTCGGCCGGGAGCCGGCCGGGCTCGTGAGCCGCGGCCCCGAGATGGACGCTCTCTGCACCCAGCTCGAGCACGATCTGCTCGACATCCGCGACCTCGCGACCGGCAAGCCGCTCGTCTCCGCCGTGGCACGGACGCGGGATCTCTACCAGGGCGAGCACGTCGACGTCCTACCCGATCTGCTCGTCGAGTGGAATCCGGAGGTCGTGCTCGGCACCGCCACCGCCGGCCGTCCGGGGACGGGTCGTATCCGGATCGGCTCCGACAAGATCGGCGTCATCGAGGGCGAGAACCGCTACTGCCGAACGGGGGAGCACCGGCCCGAGGGCTTCTTCGTGGCGGTCGGGGGAGGGATCAAGCCGGGTCGTGTCGAGCGGACGGTCTCGATCGTGGACTTCGCGCCCACCATCACCGCGATGCTCGGCGTCCCGCTGCCCGACGTGGACGGCCGGTTCATCGAGGGGATGCTGCCCGACCGATCCGGCCCCTAGTTCCGGTACACGACGACGCGGCGCTGAATCTCGCGAGTCACGTCGTACCGCAGCCTCACCTCGCGCTTGTGGGGCAAGAACCCGAGTTCGTCGATGACGTGCGCCGACAGGGGATTGTAGTAGATCACGACGGTAGGGCGCGGCTTCCGGTCGAGGGATGCTCGGATGTTGCCCACGACCTGCCGCATCACCGGCGGCCGGAACGGATTGTAGAGAAAGAACACGGTGGGCTCGGCCGGGATCTCGTACGCGGCGGCGTCCACACAGATGGATCTGATCTCGAAGCACCGCTGGCGCCTGCTCCGATAGACCCGGATGTTCTCCTCCGCTATCCGGTGGAGAGTCGGAGAGAACTCGACTCCGACGATCGCCCGGAAGGGATGGTCGGAGGCCAGCAGCAGTGTGCGGCCAAGGCCCGATCCCAGGTCGCAAAAGATGAAGTCCTCGTGCCGGATCGGGACGCGGCGCATGATCTGTCGGAATACCGCGGTCGGCGTGGGCTCGTAGTAGACCCCGTGCTCCACGTTCTCGCTGGAGATGTCGAGAGTGGAGAGCGCGATGACCTTGGTGGTCGTGGTGCCGTACCGCCGATCGAACGCGCCATCCAGGTGCCAGCGCGCCCGGTGAAGGGCGTTCTTGGCGATCAGCCGCAAGACCGCTCCGGGCCCCTGTGAGCGAAGCGTGCGGGTGACCTTCCGCAAGTCCTGGCGAAGCGGGATCGCAGACCTCCCGGGTGATCACGGCCGACTGATCAGCGACGGATCGGGACACGGAAGCGCTCCGGGACGGAACGGGTCGGGACGGGGCGACTGCGGACCATCTCTGGGCGGGATACTAGACGCGGTCGGCTGAAACGGTCCAGCGAAAGGTGTGCTTACTGAGTGGAGCCCCGCTCAGGGGGCGCGCTGAAACGCTCCCAGGTCCGCGGGCTGCGTGGAGGGCCGGGGGCGCCCGTCGAAGTCGTGGGAGAGGCGGGAGCCCTCCGCCACCGGCGCCCCACGCCCGATCGCGGGCGACGAGGCCCCGAGACGCAGATCGCCCGCCTTGGGATTCACGAACTGGGGGTCCGCGTTGACACTGTTCGAGTCGAACCCGGGCTCCGGCCCCGCGCCGAACCAGAGGTTGTGGGAGAACGCGGCGGGATCCCGCCGGGGGACGTCCTTGCGGTTGGTGTAGACCTCGGGAATCACGTACGGCGTCGTCGAGTGGATGATGTTGGCGTGCACGTCGAGCGTGTAGTTCTGCGAGGCCACGAAGGCGATCGCCCCGGTCTCGTTCGGCACGTCGCTTTGCGCCCAGCCGCACCCGGAAAACGTGTTGTGGTGGATGTGCAGCCGGGTCCCGCCCTGGCCGCGTTCGTCGTGGCCGGCACGAATGTCGAGGCAGGTGTAGGCCGATCCGGGTCCGTCCACGAACGCCGGGCCCAGGCCCGCGTTGATCACCACGTTGTTGTAGACCCACGTCTCCCCGGTGGTGTACCAGCCGAGGAGGATCCCGTCGCCCCGCTGGTTCACGATCAGGTTGTCGTGCACGCTGTTGCCGTCGAGGAACGACGACCGGGTGCCCTGGCTGTAGATGTTGACGGCCCGGTTGGCCAGGTTGTCGTGGAAATAGTTCCAGCCGATCTCGCGGTTCGTCACCGCGGGCAGCCGGGCGCCGCTGTCGGTGCGGTCCGCCGAGATGTACACGACGTGGTAGAGGGAGATGCTCTTGTCGTTCCCACAGTTCGCGAACTCGTTGCCGAGGATCGCGATGTCGCTGCCGCCCCCTCCGGTCGCCACCGTCCCGTCCGCGGCCGACCCGTTGGGCGCGCTGATGTTGCTGCCCACCAGGCGAAACCCGGTCCGCATGTTGACGGTCGTGACCTGGCCCACGAGGGTGAGCTTGGCGAAGGTCCAGTGGATGGCCGGGCCCTCCCGGTCCGAGATGTAGCCGTTGATCGCGTCCGCGGCGGGCGACCCGATCGTGACCTGGGCGCCGGGATAGGCCACCACCGCCATCGGCGACCCCGGCGACCCGCTCCTGCGCACCATCAGTGCCGCACCCTCTTGCGAGGAGGGCTGCTTCACCCCGTTGCCCACGTAGAGGGTGTCGCCGGGGGCGAGCTGGTCCTTGCCGTACTGGATCGTCCGCCAGGGGCTGCGCCACGCCCCTCCGGCGCCGTCGCGTCCGGTGGCGGTCACGAAGAAGATCCGGCCCGCGCGCACCGTGAAGGGGAGAGGGTTCGACCGTGTGCCCTGGACCGTCACCGTGATCTCACCCCGGCCGTCTCGCGCGCGCTGGCTCACCTGGAAGATGGCGAGCTGCATGCGCTGGATCCCGTTGTTCAGATTGGCAGGTGAGTAGGGGGAAACCGCGTCGCCCCAGTAGTAGACCCGCGCCTCGGCGCCGTTCACCAGCACCTTGGAGTCACCCTGGGCCTGGCCGAGGAACGCGCCCCAGACCGAGACGATGACGCCGTCTTGCCCCGCGGTCTGCCCGAGCGACGTATCGCTGTTGCCGCTCTTCGGACCGCTCTCGAGATCGGAGAAGAACAGGCGCGGAGCCGGGGAGGCGGCGTCGGCGCGCGGGGCGCTCCAGCCGCCCAGGAATGCGCCCGCGATCAGCAGCAGGACCGAGAGGCGTCGCACTACGTCCGGGCGGCCTTTCTCCCGAGGAAGAACGTCCCGGTGTGGATCACGTGGGCGGCCGGATGCTTGGCCAGCACGATGTCGAGGTACTTGACGCTGAAGAAGAGCCAGCGAAAGACGTCCACGTTGATGCCGTAGAGGGTCCGGTTCCCGAACGAGAACAGCAGGGCGTTGAAATGCACCAGGAGCTCGGTCATGGATGAGGCCGGTCCCCGATTGTACCCGCTTTCGATCTTTTCGAACTGGTCGAAGAGCACGTCGACTCCGTGGTGACTGACTCGCCAGTAGTCGTCCGGATCGACGTGGAACGGAAACATGAACGGGATGTTGGCGTAGACGATCCCGCCCGGCTTGAGGATGCGATGGATCTCCTGCACGACGATCCACGGCTTTCGACAGTGGTGGAGCACGCTGATCACCATCACGGCGTCGGCCGATTCGTCGGGGATCACGCGCATGTCGTGGGCGTCGGCCACGATGTCGGGCGCGACGCGAGGATCGATGTCGACGGCGACGCGACGGATCCCTCGCGTCAGCTGCATCGGAGTGTCCTTCGACCCGATGTCGTAGACGACCGCGTTATCCGGCAACAGCGGTAACGGATCTATTCGTCGAAAGCTGTAGTTGGAGTGAGGCGGCGAGGGAAGTCGGTGATAGAGGCTCCGGAGGGTCTCGCGCCGGAACATGGCCATGGTCCTCTCCTGGGGGGATCCGGTCTTGCTCCGTATGAAAAAAGCTTGCCCGATCGGAGAATTATTGACAAGCCAGAACTCGTGGCGAGGGTCGTCCGGGTGCCCGGACGAAATTACCGACTCGAACAGGACGCGGGCGGACGGTGCGCGGCGGGGGTCCGGCCGATGCCGAGCGGGCGCTCTCTACTTCAGCGAGGCGAGCGTCTTCTTCGCGTCGTCCTTGCCGGAGAACTCGGCGGGAGCGCTGGTCGCCACGGTGAGCGCCTTGCGCGCGTTGTCCTTGTCGCCGACCTGCGCGTAGGTCATGCCCAGGTGGTACTGCACCTGGGGGTTGTTGGGCAGCTTCGCGGCGCTGTCCCGCAGGAGCGAGAGGGCGTTCTGATAGACCCCGCGCTTGTAGAGGATCCAGCCGAGGGTGTCCGACACCCGCGGATCGTCCGGCGCGATCTCCTTCGCCATCTGGGCCAGCTGGAGGGCCTTGTCCTTGTCACCCCCGTGCTCGGAATAGATCCAGGCGAGGTTGTTGGCGGCCGCCGCGGCGCGCGGCTCGATCGCGAGGACCTTCTCGTAGGCCTCGCGCGCCTTCGGGATGTCGCCCTTCTGCTCGTAGATCACCCCGCTGAGCATGAGGGCCGAGGTGTCGTTCGGCTTGGCCTTGAGCGCGTCGGCGACGCGGGTCAGCGCCTGGTCGTATCGCTTGGTGTCCGCGTACAGTGCGGCCAGCATCCGGTACGGCTCCGACATCTTCGGGTCGAGCTCGATCGCCTTCAGATAGGCGGCCTCGGCGGGCCCGGTCTCGCGGCGGGCGAGATACACCCCGCCCAGTACCAGCTGGTGCGCCGCCGAGGTGGCCACCAGCGTCGCCTGCTTGCGGGCCAGCGCGAGGGCCGCGTCCGGCTGCTTGTCGAGGAGCGCCATCTGTATCAGCTGGACGAGCGGATCGAGGAATCCGGGCGACAGCTCGAGTGACGTCTCCATTGCCTTGCGCGCCTCCGCCCGCTTGCCCTGCGACAGGAGGCCGAGGCCGACCAGGAACGGCCCGCGGGCGTCCTTCGGGACCGCGGTGATCAGGCGCTGTCCCGTCTCGATCGCCTTCGCGGGCTGCTTCTGGGCCAGGTAGGCGGTGCCGAGGAGCAGATATGCGCCGCCGGCTCGGGGCTGCACCTTGAGCACCCGCTCGAGGTCCTCGATGGCCGGCTGCGGCGCCCCACCCTGGAGGTTCAGCTGGGCGAGCAGGACGGTCGCGTCGACCGAGGTGGGCAGGGCATTGAGGACCTCACGGAGCTCCGTCTTGGCCTGCTGGATGTTGCCCATCCGGAGGTAGGCGAGCGCGAGCTGGTAGTGCGCCGCCGGCATCCGCGGCTCCGACTTGAGCACCGACTGGAACTCCTGGATCGCGTTGTTGGGATCGTTCTGGGCCAGGTAGACGCGCCCGCGCAGGAGATGGCCGTCGACGTCGGAGGGACTCTTCTTCAACACGACGTCCAGCGACTTGATGGCGTCGGGGAGCTTGCCCTCGGCGAAGTCGAGCTGGGCCAGGAGCCGCCAGGCGGGCAGGGAGTCGGGGGCCTTCTCGGTGGACTGCTTGAGGATCTGTCGCGCGTCCTCGGGACGGCGCATCAGGAGGTAGAAATCGGCGAGCCGCACCCGGGCGGGGGAGCCGACCGGCGCCAGCTCCGCCGCGGTACGGAACTCACGCTCGGCCTCGCCCATGTCGCGCTTCGACACGAAGAAATTGCCGAGGGCGACGTGGCCCTCTACCGACTTCGGCTCGCGCGCCACCGCCTCGCGGAACTCGCGCTCCGCGGACGCGGGATCCTGCTTGCGCAGGTAGAGGCCGGCCATCGCGAGGTGCAGCTTGGCGGTCCCGCCGAGAGTAGGCTCGACCGCCTTGATACGCGCGAGAGCGTCCTCGATCTCGCGAGGGCTGTTGGCCGCGCCCGCGAAGAGCACGAGGGCGTCGAGGTTGCCGGGGTCCTTTTTCAATACTTCCTCGACCTGGCTGGTGGCGTCGTCGGGCCGGCCGCCGAGGACGTAGATGCTCGCCAGCTTCAGCCGCACGTCGGTGTTGTCGGGATCGACCTGCTGCGCCTGGGTGAGATAGCGAAACGAGAGGCCGTACTGGCCGAGCTGGTAGTAGGCCAGGCCGAGCTGCCGGGTGGCCGCCGGCTCCTTCGGATCGATCCGCAGCACGTTCCGGTACTCGAGAATCGCCTCCCGGTACTGCTCCTGCTTGAAGTACCGGTTCCCGCGCTCGAGGTACCGCGCCTTCTTCGCCTCGGGCGACCGGGCGCACCCGGCCAGGACCAAGGCGATCATGAGGACGACGGTACCGACGCGCGCGCTCGACGAGATTCGCATGTCCTCGTTTCCTATTCGGGGAGATAGTCCGCCAGCACCGGATACAGGGCCTGGATGTAGCGAACCAGGACGTCGGTGGTCTCCGCCACTCCGCCGCTGACCGGAGTCGAGACCCTCACCAGGGCGCCGTCGGTGCGGTTGCGGGTGATCGCGCTGCGCACCATCTCGATCTTGGCGTCCAGCTCACCGGCGACCGCCTTGCCCTGCGATTGGTACCAGTAGAGTACCACCTGCTGGTCACGGTCCTTCTGGATGAGGTAGCGGTTCACCTCGATGGGCGCGTGCACGCCGGGCAGGGGAACGACGACCCGCGAGGCCTCGATCGGCTCCCAGCCGCCCCCGGGCAGACAGTTCCGGGGCGAGTGGATCTGCGCCCCCTTGCGCTGGGTGGACCAGTAGCCGATGTAGAGCCACATGTTTCGCCCGTCGGAACTGGCATACCGCCGCATCACGTAGTCGTTGACCTTGAGCAGGCTCACGATCTCGAGGTCCAGATTGTTGGTCTCGCGCTCCTGCCATGCGCCGATCCGGGACGGGAAGGTGTCGAAGCTCTTGCGGATCGGCACCGCCTCGCCGGTGGAGCGGAACTGGAGCACCAGGAGCGCACCGAGCAGGAGCGCAGCCGCGATGATCGCCCGGATGGTGAGCGTCATGCCGACTGTCGGCGCGAGGCCCCGCGCGCGAGCTGGATGAGCCCGTAGACCAGGATGAGGCACGCGAAGGCGAAGATGTAGACGACCCAGCCCGCGAACTCGTGAAAGAAGCCCGAGGCGTACTCCACGCCGAACCACTGGCCGATGAGGCCGGTCGCCACCACCCGCGCGGAGTTGGCCACGATGGTGATCGGGATCGCGGTGGCGACGAAGAGCACGGAGAGCCATCCGGCCGGCAGCATGAGGTACGCCCACGCGGCGGCGCCGGCAAGCAGTGAGATGAGCGAACGGATGCCGCTACAGGCCTCGGTCACGCCGAGGCTGATCTGGCTCAGGTGGATGATGTTGCCGTCGAGGAGCACGGGCACGCCCAGCAGATCGAGCGCCCACGCGGCCTGCTCCGCCGCGATCCGTTGAAGCGGGAACGTGATGGCGTAGAACAGGATGCCGGGCAGGGGAATCATGAACAGCAGGTAGCCGAGCGGGAACAGCACCGCCCGGAGGATTCCGCGTCCAGCCATGAAGAGGACCAGCCCCGCGAGGATCACGATCAGAGAGCTCCGCATCAGGAAGTTCTCCGCCCCGATGTCGCCGAGGAGGAGCAGGGCGATCCCGCCGAGAAGCACTGCCAGCCCGAACGAAGTCGGCGCGAGTGGGATCGCGGCCAGTCTCCCTCGCTCCCGCCAGACCAGGAACGCACTGAAGACGGGGATCAGGAAGCCGTGGTTGTAGTTGGCGTCGTCCCACCACTGAGCCACGAGGTCGCGGAGGATGGGCCAGTAGAGCAGCGCGAGGATCGCCGAGAGGCCCAGCGCGAGCGGGAGGACGCGCCCCCAGGCGGGGGTCGGCACCGGCGCACTCGCGCCGCTCACGTCGCTGTGGAGGGTTTGACTCTCGGACATCGGGAGGTCTCCTTACGCTACTGCCTGGAGAGCGGGGTCCGCAAGCCTCAGGAAGCGAAACGGACAACGACGCCGTCGCAGCGGCAGATCTAAGGAATCCGTTTCCCTTGTGCGCCAGTCACAGCTCTTCGGGTGCCTATAAAACAAAGGGTTAATGCAGTTCGTTCATCGGTACGGGATTTGCTGAAGAACTCCTGCCCACAAGGCTCAGCGCCGAGTCATTGTGATGTGGCGGTACCAGGCCCTTGAAAGCTGCCATACCGACTGTGCAACGGAGTGCATAGAGGATCGGGTGCCTCGCGCCGCAAATATTTGATCTTAATAGCGTAATTATTGTAACGTGGCTGGCACAGCGGTTGCTCCATCTTGGCCAGCCGAGCGAACCAGTTCCTTGATCGAAGGGAGAAGACAAACTATGAAGCGATGGAACCTGATGCTGGCGGCGTTGGGGCTCGGGATGGCGCTAACCCTGGGCCTGGCCGCGTCGCCGGCGCTTGCCCTAAGCCTTCAGGGTAACTACTACACGCTGTCGTCGACGCACCCCGATACGACGGGTGACATCGACGGCCACACGGTTACGGGGTTGGTTCTGCCGGCGCTCTCCGGTACCGCCGGAACCGTTGGCGCGGCGCCGGTTGCGAGCGGCACCTCCGGCCCGAGTTCGGGTCCCATCACTGACAAGAACGGCGCCAACGTCATCCTGTGGTGGACGGCCCATACCACGCTCGTGGCCGCGGACAACTCGGTCAATGGTGGTGTAAACAACGTACGCACCGACAACTTCGTCGGCGGGGTTCTGGGCGGTCCGGGCTTCGCCTCGGGCTTCTACCCCAATGGGAACCCGAACGACGCGGATGGCTTCCGGGCCGTTCACTGGACGGGCACGTTCCTCGTCGGCGGCGGCGGCGCTCATCTCACCCTGAGCGCTGACGACGATGCGTTCCTGTTCCTGAATGGCAACCTGGCGATGGACAACGGCGGCGTAAAGGCCATCGGTCTGGCCCAGACGACCACTGCCGACCTGGCTGCGGGCAGCTACGTCGTCGACCTGTTCTTCGCCGACCGGCACCAGACCCAGTCGGGCATCGCCTTCAGCTGCGAGGGCTGCCTGGATCCTGTTCCCGAGCCAACCACGCTGCTTTTGTTCGGCACCACGCTCGCTGGCCTCGGTTCTATCGTCCGGCGGCGGATGAAGACCCGCAAGGATGTCGCCTAGGTCAGGAGCTCTCGCGAGTTAGCGCCCAAGCGCGCAGGACGGCGAGCCGTCCTGCGCGCTTTTGTTTTTGTTCAAAAGCACACGGAATAGTCGCCTCCACACCCCGCCACCCTGTACCATGACGACCATGCGGCTGCTCATCACTGGCATTACCGGATTCGTCGGAAGCCACATGGCGGAGTATGCGCTCGCGCAGGGAGCCGCGGTCTTCGGTTCCGCGCGCTGGCGAAGCCGCACCGAGAACATCGACCATCTCCGCGGCAAGGTCCAGCTTGTGGATTGCGATCTGCGGGACTCGGCCTCGGTGCGCCGGCTGCTTGCGACGTCATCGCCGACCCACGTGATTCATCTCGCGGCCCACAGCTTCGTCGGCAGTTCCTGGCACACGCCAGCCGAGACCGTCTCCAACAACACCATGGGGCAGGTGAACCTCCTGGAAGTCATCCGGGAGATGAAGACCGCTCCGCGGTTCCTCGTCATCGGCACCAGTGAGGAGTACGGGCTCGTCCATCCGGACGAGGTCCCGGTCAAGGAGACGAATCCACTCCGGCCGCTGTCCCCCTACGCGGTGAGCAAGGTCGCGCAGGATATGATGGGGTTCCAGTACTTCCAGAGCTACGGCCTGCCCATCATGCGGTCCCGTGCCTTTAATCACGAGGGGCCTCGACGTGGCGAGGTCTTCGTCACCTCGAACTTCGCGAAGCAGGTCGCCGAGATCGAAGCGGGCTTACGGGAGCCGGTGGTCTTTGTGGGCGATCTCAAGCCGCGGAGGGACTATTCCGATGTGCGGGACATCGTCCGAGGGTACTGGACTCTCCTAGAGCACGGCGAGCCCGGCGAAGTCTACAACCTCTGCTCCGGACGCTCCTGGCTGATCCAGGAGGTCCTCGACTTTTACCTCCGAGAGTCCCGCGTCAAGGACATTGCGGTCAAGACCGATCCGGCACGGATGCGCCCCTCCGACGTCATGATCCTGGAGGGTGATCCCTCCAAGATCGCGAAGCTCGGCTGGAAGGTTGAGATCCCCTTCGAGAGGACGCTTGGTGATCTGCTCGAGTATTGGCGTCACCGCATCTCACCCTGACGACCGATGCTGAAGGGTGACAGGGCTCGCGATGAGGGTCACAATCGCGCTGCGCATCCGACACACTGCGCGAACTTGCCGAGCACCCCTCGAGAACGGATTACTGGCGGGACCTGCGACACCTCGTCCAGTTCGCATCATTCCTGTGGTATCAGGCGGGCGACCTCTCGGACGGAACGCACCACGCAGCTTATTCGGACTTCCCTCACCACTACCCTCCGGTCGACCAAGGCATAGACGAGACAGAGGCTCACCCGGTAGCGCGGGATGCCTGAGATGAGTCAGTGCGTCTCCTGGCTCAGCTGGATGACGAGACGCTGGAGTAGCGCGAGGTCGGGCGCATCCCGCGGTAGGCAATCGCGTCCGGCTGCCAATGGAACTTTCCCCGAAGTTGGGCCCGGCGTGCCTCCGTTGGAGGACGTGAGCGGCGCCGTGACGCCGTAAGCGCGAATCCGGACAGCTTCATATTTTCTTCACTGTGCGCAGCTCATGCGTCCGCACCGTGCCGCGCCGCCAGAAGCAACCGACACGACGCACGCCACGTTGGACAATCCGGTTCGACGAGGCTAAGATTTTACTCGTCCGTCCCAAGACACCCAACTGAGCGAGGCCAACGCGATGTTCCTTGACGACAAGACGATTCTCGTTACGGGCGGGACCGGATCGTTCGGGCGAAAGTTCGTCGAGATCGCCCTCCGCCGCCACAACCCTCGCCGGCTCATCGTCTTCAGCCGGGACGAGTTGAAGCAGTCCGAGATGAGCAGTCAGTACGCCGATCCTCGGCTGCGCTTCTTCGTCGGCGATGTCCGGGACCCTGGGCGCCTCCGGAGAGCCTTCGAGGCTTCCGTGGATCTGGTGGTACACGCCGCCGCGCTCAAACAGGTGCCGGCCTGCGAATACAATCCGTTCGAGGCCATCAAGACCAATGTGCTGGGGGCCCAGAACGTCATCGATGCGGCCATCGATTGCGGTGTGCCGAAGGTGGTGGCCCTCAGCACGGACAAGGCAGTCAACCCCATCAATCTCTACGGAGCGACCAAGCTGTGCGCGGAGAAACTCTTTGTGCAGGGCAATACCTACGCGGGAGCGCGGTCGACGCGCTTCGGCTGCGTCCGGTACGGCAATGTTCTGGGCAGCCGAGGCAGCGTGATTCCCGTGTTCCTGGAACAGCGCCGACACGGTAGGGTGACGGTGACCGATTCACGCATGACGCGATTCTGGCTCACCCTCGAACAGGGGGTGGAGTTCGTCATCCGGTGTGTCGAGGTAATGCAAGGGGGAGAGATCTTCGTCCCGCGGATTCCCAGCATGAAGATTATGGATCTCGTGGAGGCCATTGCCCCCGGCTGCGAGGTGAGCTTCGGCGGCATCCGACCAGGCGAAAAACTGAATGAAGTCCTCATCTCACAAGATGAGGCTCGCCATGCCGTGGCCTTCGAGGACATGTTCGTGATTTACCCCGAAATGGCCTGGTGGGGCGAGACCAGCCGCGTGGAGGGCAAGAACCTCCCCATGGATTTTGCGTTCACGAGCGACGCTAACGAGCAGTGGCTCTCCATCGGCGAGCTGCGGCGCCTGATGGACGTATCGTAAGCCATGGCCGACCTGGCGATCCACGGAGGGCCACCGGTCCGGGGAAGTCTGCTTCCCTACGGCCACCAGGACATCGACGACGACGACATCGAAGCCGTGGTCAGGATTCTCCGCTCGGACTGGATCACCACCGGCCCCACGGTTCGGGAGTTCGAGGACGCCTTCGCGGCCTCCGTGGGAGCGCGGCATGCCGTCAGTTTCAGCTCGGGTACGGCGGCTCTGCACGGCACGGCTTTCGCGGCAGGCCTGGGTCCCGGCATGGAAGCAATTACCACCCCTTTGACCTTTTGCGCCACGGCGAACTGTGTCATCTACCAGGGAGCGACCCCTGTCTTCGCGGATGTCACCCCCGACACCATGAATATCGACCCGGCCGAGGTGGCTCGCCGGATCACCCCGAGTACCAGAGCCGTCCTGCCCGTCGACTTTGCTGGCCATCCCGCAGATCTGGATGCGATCCTCGAACTCGCGCGCAGTCACGAGCTCGTGGTGATCGAAGACGCGAGCCACGCCCTCGGCGCCGAGCACAGAGGGCGTCGGGTGGGCAGCATCAGTCACATGACGGTATTCAGCTTTCATCCCGTCAAGCACGTGACGACCGGTGAAGGCGGTATGGTCGCCACCGACGATCCCGATCTGGCCGCTCGTCTCCGGCTCTTCCGCAACCACGGCATCGACAGTGACGCGCGGAACCGCCAGGCCTCGGGTCAGTGGCACTACGAGATGGTGGTGCTGGGCTACAACTACCGCCTCACCGACATCGCGAGCGCGCTCGGCCTCGCGCAGCTCCGAAGGCTGGAAGGGAATCTACGGAGCCGTCGGCGGATTGCCCGCCTCTACGACGAGGCCTTCTCGGGCCTGCCGGAGATCGTGCGCCCGGTGGAGCGTCCGGGGGTCAGCTCGGCCTGGCATCTCTATCCGATCCGCGTCGACGTGCCGAGGCTGCGCTTCACGCGGGCCGAGGTGTTCGCCGCGCTGCGGGCCGAGAACATTGGTGTGAACGTGCACTACATCCCCGTACACCACCACCCGTACTATCGCGAGCGATTCGGCTACCAGGGCGGAGAGTACCCGCGATCGGAGGCGTGTTACGAATCGCTCATCAGCCTGCCCATGTTCCATGCGATGACCGACCAGGATGTCGACGATGTCATCGCCGCCGTGGTCAAGGTCATGGAGCACTGCCAGCGCTAGGGAATGGCGTCCGACCTGCCGCGAGCGAATTGACCAGCTTCGACGTCGTTCATGCGTCCCGCCGGCACCGCTTGCGCGTGGTAATACCCGCCGACGCGGCACCTCAGATCGGGGCCGGGCACCTCATGCGGTGTCTGGCCCTCGCGCAAGCGTTGCAGGACCGAGGCGGCCGCGCACGCTTCGTCATGTCGGACTCCGCGGATGCTCTGGAAGGACGGATTGAGGCGGAAGGGCGCGGCATCGCGGGTAGGTTGTCCGACCGCGACCGAGGAAGACCTGAAGCGCACGATCACCTTGGCCCAGAAGGACGCGGTGGACTGGGTGATCCTGGATGGGTATCGCTGCGGTGTAGCACGCCCTCCCCGCAGGGAGCCGCTGTTACAGCATGTCCGCCTCATGTAGGCTGCTGGCGGCCGGCCGGGGCTCTCTACCCCTTTTCCGCTACCAGGTTCCAGGTGGCAATCTGCCACCCGTCCTCCGGAACCTGGCGCTGGATCATCTTGTGCTCTAGTACGATGATCCGGAACGCGCTGAATAGGTCGAGCAGGTGAGCTTGGTCGGCGAAATGGATCCGTCCCAAGTGAGCGAACAGTCCGTCCTCGAAGCCCGTGCGCGTGTTGGCATCCTGTGCGGGCTTGCCACGGCGGAAATCCGGGTGCTGGGTCGAAAACCAGTCTATGCCGACGTACTTGCCGCCCTTCTTTAACTTCTGATGAACTAACCGGAGTCCTTTGCGGATGGCCGACGAGTGGTTACACGTCAGCGACCCGCGATCGATGACTAGATCGAACTCGCCGGGAAACGGTAGCTCGTCGGTGAAGTCCGCCTGCGCGAGCCGTTCGCTCAAGTCGGGATGCTGTTTCTTGACCTGTTCGAGCACCACGTCGCTGCCATCGACCGCGTAGTATTGGCACGGCGGACTCTTGAAAAACGGGATATTGGCTCCGGAGCCGCAACCCAGTTCGAGGACCCGGTAGTCCGGTCCACTGGGACGGGCGTAGCGCATCGTGTAGCTGACCACATCAGACCACGGCCAGCGAATCGCTTGCCCCCCCTCGCGATAGGTCTCATTCCACTCGGCTGAAAAGCTCAAGTCCACCTCCTGTCTACGAAATAAGGGGCTCGGAATGGCTCGGCCGAAACTGCTGCGGTGTCAACCTGTACGTGTTCAGACCCTCATGGACGCCTTGAAAGCCGAAACCTATTCGGGTAAAGATGGCGATCGACGCCGCGTTGTCGGGTCTTATGTCCGCCGACAGCTGGGTCAGGCCAAGCTCGCTAAACGCATGGCCGCAGGCCGCGACGAGAGCCGCTTGTCCCAGACGTTGACCACGGCGCTCCGGATTGACGTTGATGCTCACTTCCGCCCGGCCGTCCGCGATAGAGTCGAAGCGGACGACGCCGATGGGTCCCCCGGCGTCCTGAGCGATCAGCAGAATCTTGCCGGGATCCTGGAGGACCTCGGCGAACCAGGCGGCGTGTTCCTCCCAAGGGATCATGTGGCCTGTGCGGAACATGCGGCGCGTGAGAGGGTCGTTGCGCCACTTCCAGAGCATCGGGCCGTCGGCGGCGGCGGCCGAACGCAGATCAATACTGGACATCACGGCGTAGGAAGTGGTGGACATTCTCCCTCTCCCTGACCAGCTTGTGGGCTCCGGCTTCGACCGCGACTACCGCCGGATTGAGGCGGATGAAGACCCACGACTGACTGATGCTATACGCCCCAGCGTAGTCCACCGCCAGCACGTCGCCAGCCCTTAGCTCGGGCAGCGCTACATCTTCGCCGAGGCAGTCGGACTGCATGCACAGCGGGCCAAAGAGCGTGTATTTCTTCTCCGGGCGCAGACCGCCAGACAAGTTCTCGAAGCGGTGCCGGCGGAAACGGGCGGACGGAAAGACGTTGATCCCCGCGTCCAGGACCACTTCGCTCTGATCGAGGCCGCGGAAGCGTTCGACGGTCGTCAGTAGCAGGAAGGCACTGTCGATCAGATAACGTCCTGGTTCGATGATCAAGGTCGGCCCGGCCGCATGAAAGGCATTCCTGATTGGGGCCGTCATTGCTGTGAGGTAGGCATCCGCGGTCGGCACGGCCCACTCCGCCTTGTCTTTGAAGGGACAGTCCGTGGCGAAGCCACCGCCCAAGTCCAAGTACTTGACCTCCATCAGCCCCAAGGCACTCAACTGTCTGGCCAGCTCACACAGGAGCCGGGAGCCGGCCGTGTAGTAATCGAGGTCCGTGACATTAGTCCCGCCGTGGAGGTGCAGTCCAATGATCTTCAGGTGCGGCATATCGGCACGGACCCGCCTGGCGGCTTCCAGGACCTCGCCGTCCTCGAAGCGGAAGCCGAATCGCAGCCAGTGGGCCTTGCTCAGCGCTGCGCCGACACGTAGCCCGACTTCGATCACGCGCCCGGCTTCCCGCCCCAGCTGTTCCAGAACCTCCAACTCGGTGAAGTTGTCCACGTTGATCCGGCAGCCGTGGCCGATGATGCGGCGCAGCTCGGCTTCGGTCTTGAGCGGCCCGTTAACGATTGTCTTGCTGTCGATGCCCCCGAGCTTCTCCAAAAGGTCCAGCTCCAGCCCGGCGATGATCTCGGGGACGACGCCGTAGTCAAGGATCTTCCGCACGGCATACGGAAGGTAGTTTGTCTTGACCGAGTAGGCAAGGATGTGGTTGGGATAGTGCCGGGTGAGGGCGCCCCGGAATCGCTCGATGTTCCCGAGCAACACCTCGGGAAAGAACACGAACAGGGGACTGCCGTACTCGCCGACCAGCTGTCGAGCGTCGAACGGCGGATAGGCGTCGATGAACGCAGGACGACTCATGTCTCAGCCCGCGATGAACTTCTCATCCCAGAACCGCATCATTTTGACTCCCCCAAATGTCTTTATCGGACGTGGCACCCCCAGGGCCTGGAAGATGGCCTCCTCCAATAGGAAGCAGCCTGCGGCGGCGGTAGCCGATACCACGGCTGAGGGTCGGGCATTGAGGTCGTACGGCAGGACGGCTCCCTGTCGGGGGTGTCCCTGGTAGGACATGTCGATGTTCACCAGGTAGCGGAAATCGAAAGCGCCGAGAATCGGCGGCACAACGCGCTCGACGTCCGCGTTCCGCTCGATAACGCCGACCTCCAGTGAGCCGTGCCTCGGGGCCACCTTCCGCTGTGGGATGATGTATTTCGGCCGGCCGTCCTGCATGAGCACCTCGACGCTATACGTCTCGCCCTCCAAATATTCCATGAGCAAGAAAGGCGGATACTCCTCGCGCCGGTCCAACAGTGACAGGAGCCGGGGCAGCGACAGCAACGTCTCCTTCTTACTGCTGAGGATGTGGTCCCACTCGTCAAAGTTCGGGTCGATGAGTCGGAAGCCTCGTGAGCCATGCCCGTGCAGAGGCTTGAAGACAACTTTCTTAGCTGGGTACTCGAGCTCCCGCAGCGCCGCGTCCATCTGCGCCCGGGAACTGGGCCGATAAAACTTCGGCGTGGGCAGCCCCCTGTCCTGTAAGCGGCAAAGAAATGTGTACTTGTTCGACGCCGTTCTTGTGGCCTCGTAGGGCGAACACAGCACGGAGTAGTGGTGTTCGGCGAAAACGTCTCGGTCCTTCGATAGCCTCAACGCTTCTTCGTCGGAGAGAGGAACGATCAAGCCGACTTCGCCTTTCCTGCACACGTCGAGCAGGGCCTCGGAGTATTCGGGGGCCGTGGCAAAGGGAACGCGGTGGAACTCATCGACGAAAGAGGCCCCGACCGCATTCGGGTTAGCGTCCACGCCTACGATGGTCAGGTCGAGATCTCTGATCCGCCGGAGGTATTCGACCAGCTTGGGAACCCCGAGACCTCCGACACAAGTCAACAGGATGCGGACACTTTCCGGCATGGTTTACGTGCAGTCGCCCAGTTCGAGAAGGTTCCCTTTGGCCACTGGCCTCGTCGCCTTCCGACCTAGGAGGCGTTCAAGATAACTAGGGGGCAGCCCGGTGCCTGGCCGCCGCAAGCCGAGGTTGTCCAAACTCAAGATTTCGCCCTGGCCGATGTCTTTGAGGGCGACCACGCTGCGCCGTGCCAGCTTGCGCATTTCCGCTTCCGACGCCGTGGGCCGGACGACGGCACTGCCCATCATTCGATACGCGCTGTGGATGGCGTCGACCCACTCCTTGAGACTTGCCGGGTCTTCCGAGAACCAGTGGTCCGGGCCGGGCAGATCGTGATCGAGTGTGAAGTGCTTCTCGAACACCGTGGCTCCCAGCGCCACGGCGAGCGATGAAGCCAGCATGCCTCGGGTATGGTCCGAAAAGCCGAGCACCACCATCGGAAACGCTTCTGCCAGCGTCCTCAGCTTCAGCAGGTGCACGTCTTCGGGCGGAGTCGGGTACGCGGACGTACACAGAAGAAGGACGGTCGGGTAACCATCCAGCGACCCGATGGCGCTCAAGGCTTGATAGACCTCTCCGAGGTCCGCCATGCCACACGATGTGAGCAATGGCAGACCCGTGGAAGCAAAGCGCTTCAGGAGGGGCAGCGTGGCAAGGTCGTCGGAACCGACTTTGATGGCGCCGACGCCCAGACTCAACAGGAGGTCGAGGTCCGCGACATTCTGGGGCGTCGACAGAAACAGGATTCCCGTCTCGTCACACCGCTGCTTGATGGCCCGCCATTCGTCCGGGGAGAACTCGACCCGTCTGAACATTTCCTGCATTGATTCGGTTACTTGCTTGCCCTGGGACTGGTAGGTATAAGTTACCTTCGGATCGCCGACCAACCCCTCCGCGGTGAAGGTCTGAAACTTGATCGCGTCAGCACCCGACGCCTTCGCCACTTGAACCATTCGGAGCGCCAGTTCTAGCTGGCCGTTGTGATTGATCCCGGCCTCCGCGATCACGAACGGCGGATGGCCGGCGCCCACGGGACGGCCGGCGATGCCGACCTGCGGCATGGCCGGCCTCATTCACTCTCGCTGCACGGCACAGTCCCATCCGGACCTAGCGCCTGGACAACCGCTCGACAGGACTGCCTCATCGAGACAAACTCTCTCGCATTGCCGCCACCACGCGTCTCGCGCCCTCCCCATCTACCAACTTACGACCGCTGACGCTCATCAGTGTACGACGGCCCACATCAGGGACGAGCCTTCGCAACGCGTCGACGAGTGCCCCGCGTGCGGGAACGCCCACACTCTCCGCAACCTGGAGGCGGCTCAACGCCAGGGCGATTCCCCCCTGATTCGGCGCTAGCGTCAGCAGAAGACTCGGCAATCCCATGAAGGCCAGCTCCCATGCTGTAGTGCCACTGCCTGAGATAGCCAAGTCAGCCCAGGCCATATGTTCCGCCATGGTACGCACGTCCCGCAAATAACGCGTGCCCTCACGAGGTACCACGCGCCGCGCATCACGGCAGCCGTGATGTCCCGCACCTAAAACGATTCGTACCTCGAACTCCGAAAACTCTTCGAGTTCGTCTGTAACCATGTCCGTCACGTCTCCCGCGTCACCGCCGCCCAATGTTACGAGCACGCGCCGAGCGTCGGGAGCGATAGGCCGTTGCCAGCCACGCCACCTCTCAAACTCAGACCGCAACAATGCATAACGCGGTCCGATGAGAACGCTACTCCCCGGCAAGATGCGATACCGAAAGGACTCGGACTCGAGATTCTGATTGACCAAGAGATCGGCAAAGTACATCCCGTGATGCGCGATGTCGTCGATCACCAGGAGTCGTAAACCGGTCCTCCGTACGGCCTTTTGGTAGGCCGGATCGAAATGATACCCGTCGAGAACCAACCAGTCGGTCCCGAGATTGCGTGCCAGCGCGAGCGTCATGGAAAGATCAGCCTCGTCCGGCACCGAACGATCCAGCCAATGAACGGAGTGTCCCGCGGCGGCCAGGCGGTCTTCCCACGGCGCTCCCGCACGATGTATGGCAAATGCGACTTCTCCGTCGACCGCACTCCATGCCTGCGCTAACGCGATACAGCGCATGAGATGGCCGCTTCCGATGTCGGGACTGGCGTCGACTCGGATCAGCAGGGGGCGTCGTCGCGGCTCCAAAACCTAGTCCACGGACTTCTGGCGAATGTCCCGATTGATCTCCGCCCATTCTGGGTGCTCTGCGAGTAGGGCAAGTACATCTCGCCACGAAAACAGATCATGCCCGAAAGCCTTGTAGATGAGCCTAGCGAGCGTGAGGTCCTCCGCCGTGTCGACCGTCCAACGCCACTGAGAAAGATTCTCCGCGTGGCGAACTCCGTGCAGTCTGAAACGATCGGGGTTGCGCAGAATGTACTCAGTGACATGTTCACGCCATGCGGCATTATTATCTTCACGCCATGCCCGCTCAAGCGCTGTGACCGTGAACACCTCGACGTCGAGCCCACGGGGATACGTCCGCTCCGGGATAACGTTACTGGCGTAGTCGACGTCCGGCTGCCTTTCGATGAATTCACGGATCACGCGGTCGACAATCTCCGGTTCGATGAAGGGGCAGTCCGAGGTCACACGGACCACAACATCCGTGTCCTGCAGCCGAGCCGCTTGATAGTATCGATCGAGGACGTCATCCTCGCTGCCTCTGAAGCACCGCCACCCGCGGGCAGCACACAATTCTGTGGTCACATCATCGACCGGACTTCTCGTCGTCGCAACGAGCAAGTCGTCGAGCATCTGCGCGCGGCCGAGACGAGCGACGCACCGCGCGAGCATCGGCTGGCCTGCCAGCTCCGCGAGGATTTTCCCCGGCAACCGGCTGCTCCCCATGCGTGCCTGAATGATCGCAACCGCAGTCATCGAAAGGGAAGTCTCACGTCACGGCACCAGGTTTCGACCAAGGACAAAAGCCTCCGCCGCAGAGACACCTACGGAGGCCCCCCTCCAGCGAGCGAGGTACTCCACCGAGGCTGTGGACCGCGGATGAGGAAACGGGCGTAGCTCCGTCTGATAGGCTTCCAAGGCCTGGATCTTAAAGGGTAGAGTAAGGGACACATCCACATACCACGTTGGGGCGAATGTCGCCCCTGAACCCGGCGTTTGCCATTCGGTGCTCGAGGCTACCTCGAAGAAGAGGAGGCGGGGAGCAACGCGGCCCGGCAACGGCCGACCGGCAGTCACAACTGCCTCGTGCACGCGCCGATGATCGATGTTCAGATCCCCTCCGTGATGCGTATATATGACTTCAGGATTATATTTGCGTATTGACGCCTCGATCACTTTGACGATGTCGAGAAGCGCGCAGCTATCCATTCGATTGTCCGGGAAGTCGTGAAGGCGGAGCGAACTCGCACCAAGGATCTTGTTAGCGCGATGCGCGGCGACCGCCAACGCCGACAGTTCCTGTCGTCGCTTTTTGCGGTCGCGTTCCTGATCTCTACTGGTCACACCTTCCGCGAGAACAAGGACGTGAACTTGATCCCCGCGCTGCGCATGCTTGGCGATCGTAGCGCCGCAGCCGAGTACCTCGTCGTCGGGATGGGCGGCGGCAACGAGAATGTTCAGTGGGGTGCCCTCACCGGCTGAGCGCCCGGCATAAGGCCTGTAAACGGTCTCCATCGGCAGTGTGACCTTTTAACAACTTGCTTGTCACACCTCAGTGGCAAAGGCAACTCTAACCCTCCAGCGGCGATTTTGGCGTCCCTGGCCCCGCGAGCCGCTGCCGCAGTGAATATTAGCAAGCTTCTGGCGGGTAGAGCGAGCGGGGAGAGTGAGCGACATGCTAGGCGAAACAGACCGCCGCCGTCAATCGACCCCTGGATCTGCGTAGGTAGCATGATCTGTCCGCTTCCGAGAGCACGGAACTGCCCGCTGTGCCGGCCACGAAGAACCGCACGTCTTCGTTCGCGCGTTGACTAAAGCCATCCCTTCGCTGCAGGCGACCGACATCCTGGGCGTCCATCCGCGCACCGTGTGGCAAACTCTGGGCTGGCGATGGCCTGTAGCGAGATGCTCGAATCGCTCGTCGGCTGCGATCGGCCGCAATTGAACGACTCGATGAAACTGCCTGCGAACGCTCCGCACGGACCGAAGGGCCGGGCCGAACTGGTTCGGCGCGTGCTCCAAGGCCATTCCGCCCGCGAGGTGGCCGAAGACTGCGGGGCTACGGAACGGACGCTCCGGAAATGCCTGGCGCGGTACCGCGCGGAGGGGAAACAGGGCTTGACCGATCGCTCGAGCCGGCCCCCTCGCATGCCCACGGCGCTGCCCGCGGCGGTCCGCGCCCACATTGAAACCCTGCGCCGGCAGCGGTGGACGGGGGCCCTGATCGCGGCGAAGGTGGGCCGCAGTCCGGCGACGGTGCATCGCCTGCTCCAGCGCTTGGGCTTTGAACGCCTGCGAAGGTGGGTTCCCGGCCCCCGTGCAGCGGTACGAATGGGCCACGCCGGGCGAGATGTTGCACGTCGATATCAAGAAGCTGGGCCGGATCATCCAGCCCGGCCACCGGCTGACGGGCGACCGCCGGGACACGGTCCGGAGCGCGGCAGCCACCGGACCTTCCCGGAGCAGACAGGATGCTGCACGTTTCTGTTACGCAACAAGACTGTAGTTTGCCTTTCGAGCAAAACCGCGGTCTTATGTCATCTAATCTATGGCGAACATCTCTGATCTGAAGCTCGCGCCTGTCTCGCTTGGGGACGATCGAAATGTGTCCTCCGCTTACGGGGCGGAGTCGATCACGGCGAAGTATTGCGGCATACGCCGGCTACGACCTCCGATTGCTGGTGTATGGACGCACGGGTGGATCCCTCCTTATCTCATGATCGATCCCGCCACCGTGATTAATCAATACAATCCTCCCAAAGTTGAGGAACGTTACTTCGTGGCGACGGAGCTTCAACGCGAGTTCCTGATGCAGCACGGATTCGCGGATGTTCACGCCATTGGTCTGCCGATCGTGTACGTTTCGCGAGCACCGGTGTGGAGGGAGCCTGGAAGTCTCTTGGTGATGCCGCCGCATTCACTAAGTTACACATACCACGACTGGGATGAGGAGGGATACGCTTCGGCGATCGATTCCGTCCGGAAGGAGTTCAGCCGAGTTGTTGTTTGTATCCACCCGAGTTGCTGGTCTCGGGGCTACTGGATTGGTACTTTCCAGCGTCGTGGCTATGAGATCATCAAGGGCATCGGAGCACAGCCACAGAAACCCGCCTTGGAGTGGCTAGCGGACGTGCTCCGATCATTCGAGTTTGTCACGACGAATGGCTTTGGCTCGCACATTCCATACGCGGCGTACTTCGGCTGCAAGGTCTCCATCTTCGGGCCCTGGGCAGGATACCGCTTAGAGGACTTCCGCGACGCACCTGCGTACGCCGTGAACCGGTTACGGTACGAAGAGCTGCTTCAACGCACCACGCGGCATGAGATAGCGCGGCAATACCCCTTCCTCGTGCGTGAACCGATGAGGGCAATTCAGACACAGGAATGGTCGAAGCAAGAAGTCGGGGAGAAGCACAAGCGCTTGCCGGCGGAACTCCGGGCACTGTTTGGTTGGACCCGGAAGAACAGGCGTCAGTTTGCGGTTGCGGAGGCGCGGCGTAGTGCTCGCCGAATCGTCGGCTACTGCCTGCCGCCGGGAGCGAAAGCGCTTGTGCGGCGACTCCACCATCGACCTAACAAGGATTGGGCGCGAGAGGAAGCCCGGCTGCAGATGTTTCCGGCGTCGACCAAAGGTGTAACGAATCTGCTCGGTCCCGAGATCGAGTTTGCGGACGCGGCGTCGTTCCTGGCGACTGCCCACAGACTATTTCATCGACAGCTCTATCGGTTCGTTGTGTCGACTGATTCGCCCAAGGTAATTGACTGCGGTGCCGGCATTGGGTTGAGCGTCCTGTACATGAAGGCATTGTATCCGAGGGCGCACGTAATCGCATTTGAGCCGGACCCCGGGCTCTTTGCGCTTCTGGAGGTGAATGTTCGTCGGTTTCAACTTGAGGATGTGGACCTGCGGCGGGAGGCCGCCTGGATCGCCACTGGCGTGGCACAGTTTCGGTGTCACCCCAAAGGAGAAGGGCGGCTAACCGTCCGCGAGGTAGAACCCGACACTCTCGAGGTCAAGACGGCGCGACTCCGTGAGTTGCTCGATACGCGAATAGACTTTCTGAAGATCACCGTCCAGGGAGCCGAGGCGGATGTGCTCGCGGACTGCGCGGACGTTCTTGGCGCAGTAGACCGTGTTTTCGTCGGGTATCGATCATCGCTCGATCGTCCGCAGCAGCTCGACTCAATACTCCGGGTGCTCCGGGAGGGCGGATTGAGGGTCCATCTCGAGACGGTCCAGCCCTCGCCGCAGCCGCTACTTACTCGACAAATCCACGACGGAATGGACCCAGCCGACATGGCTCTGAATATCTGGGGATACCGTGGTTGATGACGAGTGGTCCGGACGGCGCGGTAATGTGCTTCGGGATACTACTATCCACGGGCTTGCGAAGATACCGGCGCCCCCATTCGAGGGGAGAACCACTTCCGTATCGGCGAGGGAGCATGCCCTGGCTTCAGTTCCGGACTTTCGCGCCACACGATCCTTCTCGGTGGGCGAGTCATTGCATGCAACGCCTTAGCCCGGTTTCGCCATCCCGGACGAACTCCGGGATTCCACCAACGGCGGTGGCGACGACTGGTCTCCCTCCGCCATGGCTTCAAGAACGGCCAGGCCAAAGCCCGCCGCGTGCGTCGCCAGCACTACCACCTCCATCGCGGCCAGCAGCACGTCGATGTCGGAGCGAAAACCGGTGAACGTGAAGCGCCCACGGCTGCGATCAGCTCGTTCAGCATGGTTTCGGGTGCGCAGCAAAGGTACGCTCGGCGGCACCGCACGAAGGTCGCGTAGTCCTTCTGGGACGTCAGCCGCGCGACCATGTCGGTCAGGCGCGTTTCGGGCGCCCCAGCTCCCCGCCGTTCGCCTTTCGGGCCCTGGCATGGTCCACGCGTGTGGCGTCGAGACTGTCGCAGATCACCGCCGCAGGGTCGTCCGGCACAGCCATGGCGAAGCGCTCCCTTGCGTGCAGCGACACGAAGACGAAATGATCGGCGAGGCGCAACAGCCTCCGGCTGCGGAGCGACAGGTGCTCGGGCACGGTGCGCACGTGGCAGATGACGGGCAGGCGAGCCAGGCGCGCTCCCAGCGCGGCGTCGAGGGCGGCGACGACGTCGGAGCAGCGCACGAGCGTAACATCGAGCTGACGGAGTCGACGTGCCAGGCGGACCGACGCGCGAAGACACAGTAGCGGCCACACCGAAGGCTCAACTCGGCGGATTCATAGCCTTGGACCGGGACCCCGCCTCGGCAAGCCGGGTACGCGCCGGAGAGGGCTCGGTCGCCAGAAGAGGCACGTGTGTGAACTGAGGCAGGCGTTGCATGAGCCGGAGCATGGCAAATCCCCGTGCCGCCCACGCTCGGCCATCACAGAATGTGGACGGCGCGGCACCCGTGGCAAGCGGCACCTTGGGCCCGAGCTCGGGCTCCATCACCGACAAGGATGCCGGGCGGCGTTCTGGGTGGCCCGGGCTTCACCTCGGGCTTCTTCCCGAACGGCAACCTGAACGACGGGAGTGGCTTCCGGGCCGTTCACTGGACGGGTAACTTCCTGGTCGGCGCAGGTGGCGCCCATCTCACCCTGAGTGCTGACGACGACGTCTTCCTGTTCCTCAACGGCACCCTCGCCATGGACAATGGCGGCGTCAAGGCCATCGGCTTGGCCCAGACTACCATCGCCGACCTTGTGGCCGACAACTACGTGGTCGACCTGTTCTTCGCGGATCGCCATCACACGGAGTCGGGCATCGCCTTCAGCTGCGAGGGCTGCCTGGATCCTGTTCCCGAGCCGACCACGCTGCTGCTCTTCGGGACGACGCTCGCCGGCGTCGGCGCGGTTGTCCGGCGACGGCTCCGGGGCAGCAAGGACGCCGCCTAGGCCGCGAGTCGTCTCCATCTAGCGCCCAAGCGGGCAGGACGCGTCGGCGCCCTGCCCGCTTCGTTTTTCTCCATCGCGAGCTGCCGCATTCGGACGTCCTGAAACGGATAGATCGTCTCTTACGGGTCGCCTCCTGTACCATGATCACTATGCGGCTGCTCATCACCGGCATCACCGGATTCGTCGGAAGCCACATGGCGGAGTACGCGCTGTCGAAGGGAGCCGCGGTCTTCGGCTCCGCGCGCTGGCGTAGCCGCACCGAGAACATCGAGCACCTCCGCGGGGAGGTCCAGCTGGTGGAGTGCGATCTGCGGGACTCCGCGTCGGTGCGCCGACTCCTCACGACGTCGACACCCACCCACGTGATTCACCTAGCCGCCCAGAGCTTCGTCGGCAGCTCGTGGCACACGCCGGCGGAGACCGTGTCCAACAACACGGTCGGGCAGGTGAACTTGCTGGAGGCCATCCGTGAGCTGAAGACAGCACCCCGGATCCTTGTGATCGGCACGAGCGAGGAGTACGGCCTAGTCCACCCGGACGAGGTTCCCATCAAGGAGACGAACCCGCTGCGCCCGCTATCGCCGTACGCGGTCAGCAAGGTGGCGCAGGATATGATGGGGTTCCAGTACTTCCAGAGCTACGGCCTGCCGATCATGCGGACCCGCGCGTTCAATCACGAGGGGCCTCGGCGCGGCGACGTGTTCGTCACCTCGAACTTCGCGAAGCAGGTGGCGGAGATCGAGGCGGGCCTGCGCGAGCCGATCGTCTATGTCGGTGACCTCAAGCCGCGGCGGGACTACTCCGATGTGCGGGACATCGTCCGAGGCTACTGGACGCTTCTGGAGCGCGGCGAGCCCGGCGAGGTCTACAACCTCTGCTCGGGGCGGTCGTGGCTCATCCAGGAGGTCCTGGACTTTTATCTGCGCGAATCGCTGGTGAAGGACATCGCGGTGAAGACGGATCCGGCGCGCATGCGCCCCTCCGACGTCATGATCCTGGAGGGCGACCCCTCCAAGATCGCGAAGCTCGGCTGGAAGGTGGAGATTCCCTTCGAGCGGACGCTGGCGGATTTACTCGCCTACTGGCGGCAGCGCACGCTCTCGGCGCGGCACTGAGGCGATTCGCATCGCTTCAAAGAGTCGTCCGCGCATCGTCGTCGTCTCTCACATGTGTCCCTTCCCTCCGGTTCATGGGAACCGCAGCCGCTTTGTCCGTCTTCTTGAATGGTTCCGCGACAACGGGTTTGCTGTCACGTTCATCCTCCAACCGCTCGACGTGGAGAGCGTAGACGGGCTTTGCCAGCTGCGAAGGCTCGTGAACCGTTTGGAGGTGGTTCGCCCACGAGGCCTAGGGGCGCGGGTACTCGGTCGGATCAAGGACTATATCCGCCTCGGCCGTGTCGTTGTGCCTGATCGTCCCGGGAAAGCTCTCGGGCGTATGTGGCGTCGACGTCGCGTTCCGGCGCCTCAGCTCCGCGAATCCGGGGCCTCTGGCGACATCGGCGGCGACGACCATATCGATGGCTGGTGCTGGTCTGTTACCTGTCGCGCGGTGGAGCGTGCCGTGCGTCGGGACCGTCCCATTGCTGTCCTAGCAGAATACGCTCTGCTGACGAAGTCCTTTGAGCGGGTGCCCTCGTCGGTTCTCAAGGTAATCGACACGGTCGAGGTATTTTTCCGGAATCCGGAACGCTTCGACATCCCGGGCCTGGTAGCTCCGAAGGTGTGTTCGCCCGAGTCGGAACTGCTCGCTCTTGGCAGGGCAGACCTGCTGATCGCGATCCACCGCAACGATGCCAGAGAGCTAAGCCACCGGTTTCCTCGCGCGCGCGTCATCACGGTACCCCATTCCTATCACCAGCTCCCGCGACGCCCCGAAGGTCCGACACGCGGTTCCGTCTTGTATGTCGGCTCATCGAACCCCTTCAATGTACACGGCCTCCGGGAGTTCCTTGCCCAAGCCTGGCCTTCCATCCTGGCCCAGGTGCCGACCGCCACCTTGCGAGTCGTCGGCTCCGTCCCGGAGGAGATCTGCGCTGACGCCGACCGCGTGCTCCACATCGGCCGTGTCGCAGATGCAATGTTGGCGCGCGAGTATCAGGCCGCCCACGTCGTCGTGAATCCTCAGATCGCCGGCACCGGTCTCAAGATCAAGTGCGTTGAAGCGCTCAGTGCCGGCTGCCCTCTGGTGGTGAATCGTGCGGGAGCGGATGGTCTTGAAGAAGGGGAGGGCGCGGCCTTTCTTGTAGCAAGCACTTGGCCTCAGTTCGCCGCTCATGTGGTCGGTCTTCTCACCAATGATCAGGCGCGGCTCGAGCTAGAAGCACAGGCGCGCACATTTGCGAATCGGCTGTTTTCCCCGGACGCGGCGTTCGCCGAACTCCAATCCGCGCTCGCACTGAACGGCAACGTCGCTTAGCGGGCTCTACCGTGTCAGTCACCCCTCTATCGCTCACCGAACTGCTACTCGAAGGGCGCGCCCCGAGGCGACCCGCCGTTCGCGAAGCGGGAATCGCGGGCAATCGGCGCCGAGGAAGGCGGCGGGCCTTACGAGGTAGAGTCGGGCGTCTCGTGCGACGTGTCCCACTTCAAGAGTGGACGGATTACGCCAGGAATGCTCCCATCCCAGTCGCCCCTGGCCGAATCGCCCTCTGCCGGATCCGTCACGTTGAACGCAACTGCGTCACGAACGAAGTAATGAACTTCGAGCGGCTTAATGGAACTGAGACCGCATGAAACCAGAAGCGCACCTTCGGCAAGCAAATTTGGGGGTATCCACGCCGTAGTGGTGAAGCGTCCAGCGGGGCGAGGACGACGCCGCCACTCCGGATCCAGATCCTGTGCGCTGAACACGCACGTGCCGCTCCGGGTGTAAAACATGAGCGACGGCATTACGACATGACCTGGGACCAACATGTCGAAGACCATCTCGATTCCCAAGGGCTGCCTTACATCGACGTTCTCGACCGTGGCGCCAGCCTCATCCCGGACGCGAAGTCGACGCAGCCGAGCGACACCGTTGCCGGGTGCGGTATCGGAACTCGGCCACTCTTGGACGGCGTCCATCTTCAGAGTTGAAAGCAGGTACGCGCTCGCCACGTCGCCGGCCGGCCCGTCCTTCTGGATGCCGCCGTTGGAGATCAGCAATGCCCGCTCGCAGAGACGCGTGACCGCGTCCATGTTGTGGGACACGAAGAGAATGGTGCGGCCGTGGTGATGAACGTCCTCCATCTTGTTCAGGCACTTGCGCTGAAAGGCCACGTCGCCGACCGCGAGCACTTCATCGACGATCAGGATCTCCGGCTCCAGGTGAGCGGCCACCGAAAAGGCGAGGCGCACGTACATGCCGCTGGAGTAGTGCTTGACCGGCGTATCGATGAACTTGTCGATCTCCGAGAAGGCGACGATCTCGTCGAGGTTGCGTTCGATCTCGGTCTTTCGCATCCCAAGAAGGGCGCCGCTCAGAAACACGTTCTCCAGCCCGGTCAGCTCGGGATGGAAGCCGGTTCCCACCTCGAGGAGAGACCCGACCCGACCATGAATCTCGACCCGCCCCTCGGTCGGCTCGGTGATCCGTGACAGGATCTTGAGCAGGGTACTCTTGCCCGCGCCATTGGGTCCGATGATGCCAATGACCTGGCCTCGGGGCACCTCGAAGGACGCGTTGCGGAGCGCCCAGATATGGTCGGCGCGGGCTGGCCGCTGGATTTCCGTGGATCCAGCGGCGAGACGCTGCCCGAGCGCCCGAAGTTTCCGAAAGGGAGCCGCCGCGAGATCGGTGAGGACTTCCCTGAGCATGACCGTTCCGGGGCCCCGACGGGTGCCGATCCGGTATTGCTTTCCGATGTTGTCGACTCGGACGGCAATCTCATCCATCAGATCACGTCCGCGAAGGTGCGCTCGACCCGCCGGAAAAAGAAAGCTCCCGAGACGACCAGGACGAGGGCCGCCGCGACGGAAACCACGAGCGGTATCCCGGGCGGCCGGCCGGTGCCGAGCAGGCCCCAGCGGAATCCTTCAACGACCCCCACCATCGGATTCAGGCCGTAGATTGTCCGCCAGGGCTCCGCCAGCAGGCTCGACGGATACGCGATGGGAGTGGCGAAAAGCCAGATCTGGACGAGGAACGGTACCGCGTGCTGGATGTCGCGGTACTGAACGTTCAGGGCGGAGAGCCAGAGTCCGATCCCGAACGCGGTCAGAAGGGCCAGGACCGCCATCAAAGGAAGCCACAGGACCGAGAGCGTCCACTGGAGGCGTCCGTACATGGCCACCAGGCCGAGGAGCACGAGGAAAGAGAGAGCGATGTCCGGCAGGCCGGCGAGCACCCGGCCCATGGGGACAAGGAGGCGCGGGAAATAGACCTTGGTGATCAGGTTCCCGCTTGCGACCAGGCTGGTTGCGGACTGGGTCAATCCATTTGCGAAGAACGACCAGGGGACCAGCGCGGCGAAGGTGAATAGCGGATACGGGGCCCCGTCCGAAGGCACCTTGGCAAGTTTGCCCAGGAACACGCTGAAAACCACCATCGTCATCAAGGGCTGGACGATGGCCCACGCGGCGCCGATCAGGGTTTGACGGTATTTCACTTTGATGTCCCGCCAGATCAGGTAGTAAAGGACCTCGCGGTACTCCCAGAGCTCCCGAACCCTGAGCGGCACCCACCCGCGGGCCGGCTCGATGACGGTCGTCACGAGGGGCGGGACAAGGGCAGGCGTGGTCAGTGCTTCGGGGGTCACTTCCTCGGCCATGTCGGAAAGAGTCCTTGCGGATATCCCTTTGGTTTGGTTAACAAATTCAGTATACGGTGAGTTCGGTTCACCACAAAGCGTCAGATCGCTTTTTCCGCACGTTGGATTGCCCGGCGCAAGGCATCAGGATTGATCCGAAAGCCATCTTCCGTGCCCTCCGTATCGCCCACCAGCGCGTCATAGCCGAAGCCAAAGGTCTGGGCCATCCACGCGAAGTGGGGACGAATGAACCGCGGTCCGAAGAGCTCCACGAGATCGGCCGGCTGGCCGAGGCGATAGACCAGGTTGGCGAGGGCGGCTCCGTGGTTAGCTACCACCAGCCGTGCGGAGCCGAAGACGGCCATTTGCTCGTGAAGACTCAGCCCATCCACGTCGACACTCTCAAATCCTTCAGCACGGAGAACCGGCAGCAGCTCGCTCGCATTCGTGAGACTTCGCGAGTGGCTCGGCCTTCGATCGACGAAAATGCGGCGCTCGGACGGGACGGCGGCCGGCGCGTCCAGCAGCCCCCGCGAATACTCGAGATTCGCCCGCTGCAGGGACATCGGCACCGCTACGATCAGGCGCCGGATGTCGAGCACTGCCGTGTGGCGAAGCCAGTTCCGCTGCGAGAGCGGGCCACGTACGGCGGCCTGAAAGAACGGCTGCCGCCACAGGGCCTCTCCCACCAGCAGCGGCACGTCCTTCGGCAGGCCCACGTCGTCCACCAGGCGCAGCTTGGTGAGGAAATCGTCATAGAAGTGCCAGTAGTTGCCCTCGGTCGTGCAGCGCATGGACACCGCGTGGTCGAGCGTCTCGACCGCACCTCGTCGCCGCAGCAGCTCGAGCAGGGCGCGGTACGGCGTCTGCTCGACCCGGTGATGGTAGAGGAACGCATCCACCAGCCATTCTCCGCGCCGGCTCAGCACGAAGCCGCGCTCGGGCTCGATGTAGCACGGCTCCCCGATGTCGTACACCCACTCGCGGTAGGTGTCCTGGGCGTAGCCACGCATCGCGGCCGCGAATCGCGGGTCCGCCACGGCGGGAATCGGGAAATCCAGCGGGCGATCGAAGCGCTCCCGCCTCAGATACCGTGCGGCAGCCCGGCGCTCGAAGCGGGCGGAGTACCGGCGCCACGCGGCCCGCGCCGCGGGTCGGGCGAGCTTCTTCAGGCTCATGGGTGAGTCAGCCCCCGGTCATCCCGAGCGCGCGCTCGTAAACCCGCCGGGTCCCCCGGGCGGTGGCGTCCCACGAATAGCGCCGGCTCTGCTGGATGCCGCGCTCGCGGTAATCGCGGCTGACCCGTTCGTCCAGCAAGCGCTCGACCCCCCCGGCGATGTCGTCGGGATCCTGAGGGCGCACGAAGATCACCGCGTCGCCGGCGACCTCATGGAACACGAGGGTGTCGGCTGCCACGACCGGGGTCCCGCAGGCCATGGCCTCCAGCAGCGGAATGCCGAAGCCCTCGTGCAGCGAGGGAAAGACGAACGCGGTCGCGCAGCCGTAGAGCAATCGGAGGACGCGGTCGTCTGGATATGGCACCAGGCGCACGACCTCCGCGGCGGGATGATGCGTCAGCTTGGCCGACTCCGTCGCGCTCCACGGAGGGCCGGCGACCACGAGCTTCAGCGGGGTGCGCCGGTGGATTCGATCCATTGCTTCGAGCACCGAGGCGAAGTTCTTGTAGTGCCAGCGGCCGCCCACGTACAGGATATACGGCGATGCGACGCCGGTCGTGCGCGCGAGGGCTTCGCGGTCGATCTCTGCATCGATGGGGTGAAAGCGTTCCCGATCCACGGCCAGGTGCACGACGTCGATCCGGTCGTCGGGAACGCGATAGTAGTGCTCCACGTCTCGCTTCGTCGTCTCCGACACGGCGATGACTCGTGTCGCCCGGCGCAAGTACTCCGGGTACCGCCTTCGTAGCCAGACTCCGTGCTCATCCGTGTACAGGTGAGGGAAGCGTTCGTGGTTGAGGTCGTGCGCGATGGCCACCTGCGGCTGCGTCATCAAGGAGAGGGAGGTTAAATAGCTCGACTGGAACACGGCGTCCCGCTTGCGGCTGGCCCAGAGACCGATCGCTCCGAGCTTCAGCGTCTCCACCAGCGGCTCCAGGCGCCGGTCCAGCCGCGAGTTGAGCCCGGTACGCGTCGGGATGAAGTCGCGGGCGAGGCGCCGCACCGGCGGACCGGGGAGCCCGCCCTCGTGCTGACTGGGAATCAGCACGTCCACGCGGGTGTCCGGCTGCCGGGCGAGACGAGGCAACATCTCGTTGAAGTAGGTATTGATGCCGCCGAAGCGCTGCCGTGCGTAGACGATCCCATCGACGATCACGTGCATCACGGCGTCTCATCGGGCGACGCGCGTCGCCAGCCGAAGCGCTTGGCGACCGTACGTCCCATGCCGGCATTCCCGGAGAGCAGCAGCAGCCAGAAGTACGGATGCCAGGCGAGAAGGCCCCTCGTGACGAACCTCCGCAGCGCGGTCGGCATCCGTCCCTTCCCCAGCCACGGCCCCCAGCGGCCGCGCAGGCCGTCCCAGATCCCGTCGAGCGCGTGCTCGGCCAGGACCGCGTCCCCGTCCCGTTGGGCGTTGAGGACCCGGTTGAGCGCCCAGGCGAGATAGCGCCGCGGATAGGTCCGGCGCTGCCACCCGCTCAGGTGCGTCCTCCACAGCAGGTACCAGTTGCGCACCATCAGGTACTCGCGTACGGGTGACCGCTCGGAGCCGAGGGAGCGCCCGGATTTGTGGGAGACCCTCGCGGAGGGCACGACCTGCGTACGCAGGCCTGCCGCCAGGACGCGCAGGCAATAGTCGACGTCCTCGTGATACGCGAAGTACCGCTCGTCCAGGAGCCCGACGGTCTCCGCCGTGCGTCGCTTCAGGAAGAGCGCGGTGCCCCAGAGCAGCACCGGTCCCTGCGCTGTCGCGGCCTCCAGCGCGCTCAGGCTGCGCAGGGTATGCTGCTCCTCCCGGGCGCGGTCGAGAACGGTTCCGCTGAACTGAACCCGCTCTTCGCTGCCGTACTCGTAGACGACCGGGCTCAGGATGCCGACCTGCGGATCGTGCTCTCCCGCCGCCACCAGCTCGGCCACGCACCCGGGGCTGACGACGGTGTCGTTGTTGAGCAGCCATATGTAGTCCGCGCCGCGCTCCAGAGCGTACCGGATGCCCAGGTTGTTGCCGCCCGCGTAGCCGCGGTTCTCCCCGCTACGAAGCACCGTGAGACCGGGCACCGCAGCCTCCAGCCGGTCGGCTTCGGCGTTGGCGGAGCCGTTGTCGACCACGACCACGGTCCGCTTGGAGTACGTCAGCGCGTCGAGCGAGCGAACGCACTCGAGGGTGTCCGCCAGGCCGTTCCAGTTGAGCACCACGATGAATACCGCCGGCTCGCTCACCGTTCGCTCACCGCGCGGTAGAGGTCGCCCATGCGCTTCGCGAGCCCTTCCATCGTGAACTGCCGGTCGACCAGCTCGCGCCCCGCCCGGGCGAGCCGCGCTGCCTTCTCCGGGTCGTCCAGCAGCGACACGACCTGGGCGGCGAGGTCCGCCTCGTCCTCGTGCGCGTGCAGCAGCCCCGTGGCATCGTGGTGCACGAACTCCGGAATCCCACCAACCCGCGTCCCCACCACCGGGCGCTCCTGCGCCATCGCCTCCAGCAGGGCCAGCCCGAAGCCCTCGTAGTGCGTGGCGAGCACCACCACGTCCATGGCGGCCAGCAAGCTGTCGGTGTCCGAGCGAAAACCGGTGAACGTGAAGCGGCCGATCATGCCCAGGGTGGCGATGAGATCGTTCAGCTCGGCGTGCCGTCGCGCCAGGTCGGCGTCTCCCTCGTGATCGCCCACCACGAGGAAGTGGCTGTTCGGGTGCACCGCCAGGATCCGCTGCGCAGCGCGCACGAACGTCGGGTGGTCCTTCTGGGACGCCAGCCGAGCGACCATGCCGATGAGGCGCGCTTCGGGCGCCAGCTTCAGCTCCGCACCGATGGCCTTGCGTGCCTCGTCGTGCTCCACGCGCGGGGCCTGAAGGCCGTCGTAGATGACCGACGCGCGCCGCGCGGGCACCGTCATGGCGAACCGCTCGCGCGCGTGCTCGGACACGAAGACGAAGTGAGTGACCAGGCGCAGGACCGGCCGGCTGCGCGCCGGCAACTCCTCGTGTGGGTTGCGGACGTGGCAGATGACCGGAAGACGAGCCAGCCGGGCTCCGAGCGCGACGTCGAAGGCCGCCATCACGTCGGAGCAATGGACGACGGTGGCCCGTGATTTGCGAAGACCCTGCGCGATCCGGACCGACGCGCGGAGAAACGGCAGCGGCCGACGGAGACTGTGCTCGGCGGAGTCGTAGGGCCGAACAGGAATGCCGGCTTCGGTGAAGAGAGCGCTGGCCGCAGATGGCTCGGTCGCCAGGAAGGCCAGGTGTTCGAACTCCGGCAGATGCTGCACGAGCCGGACGGTGGCGATCTCCGTGCCGCCCACGCTCGACCACCGCAGGACGTGCGCGATCTGCATCCGCGGGGGGCTCACGACGCGCCGGCGCGCTTGCCGGACTTTCCGCCGCCGGAGAAGTATTCCGCCCAGCGGGTGGTGAGAAAGCCGTAGCAGGCCCACAGCTCGAGCTCGCGACTGAACGCGGCAGTGCCGTCGAGCCTCGCGATCTGTCGCACCCAGCCACCGAGGGCGGTCAATGCCTCACGATACCGATGCGCGGGGACGCCCAGGAGGCGGCCGCGCCGCGTTTGCTCCATCTCCGGCTCGTGCATGATCGCGGAGTAGTGGCCGTGGCGTCG
>Ga0310811_10001080_pt1 | contig 34942 bp, 23 predicted proteins | sample YCmetagenome_FD_207642 | JGI IMG/M metagenome (GOLD analysis project Ga0310811, IMG submission 207642) | Soil microbial communities from experimental microcosm in Duke University, North Carolina, United States - YC | ecosystem: Engineered > Artificial ecosystem > Soil microcosm > Unclassified ... | reverse complement strand
CCACCGACGCGGGTAAGACCTGGACGCATCTTGGCCTGGCGGCAGGTCAGCAGATGGGCGGGCTGGCCATCGATCCGCACGATCCCAACCGCGTCTTCGTCGCGGTCCTGGGCCATCCCTATGGACCCAATCCCGAGCGGGGCGTCTACCGCAGCACCGATGGGGGGCAGCATTGGGAGAAAGTCCTGTACAAAGACGAGAACACCGGCGCCGTTCAGGTGACGATCGACCCGGTGAATCCGCAGGTCGTCTATGCCGATCTCTGGGCAGGCCGGCAGGGCCCCTGGGAGAATGGCGCCTGGAACGGACCCAACAGCGGCCTCTTCAAATCCACCGACGGCGGCAGCACCTGGCATCAACTGACCCAGGGATTGCCCACACCCGCACAAGGACTCAGCCGGATCGGCTTCTGCATAGCGCCGTCCGATCCGACGCGGCTATACGCCACCGTTGAAGCGGGCGCCAACGGCGGTATCTACCGCAGCGACGATGCCGGCGAATCCTGGAAGAAGACGACCGGTGACCAGCGCTTCTGGGGCCGGGGCGACGACTTCGCCGAGGTCAAGGCCGATCCAAAGAATAAGGACATCGTTTATACGGCCGACGTGGTTGTCTGGAAATCGACAGACGGCGGTGGGTCATGGAACGCTTATCGCGGTGCTCCCGGCGGCGATGACTATCACCGCATCTGGATCAACCCCGATTATCCCAACATCCTGCTCATCGCCTGTGACCAGGGCGCCATCGTCACGGTTAACGGCGGAGAGACCTTCTCGTCCTGGTACAATCAACCGACGGCGCAGTTCTACCACGTGAGCACCGATAATGCGTTTCCGTATAACGTGTATGGCGGTCAACAGGAAAGCGGCTCCGTCGGCATCGCCTCCCGCGGCAATGACGGCCAGGTGACGTTCCGGGAATGGCATCCTGTCGCCGTCGAAGAATATGGGTATGTCGCGGCCGACCCGCTGGACCCGGATATCATCTACGGCGGCAAGATCACCCGCTATGACAAACGCACCGGGCAAGTGCAGAATATTGCGCCGGAGGCGGTGCGAAGCGGTAAATACCGTTTCCTTCGGACGGCGCCGGTACTTTTCGCGCCCACCGATCCCCATACGTTGTACTTCGCGGGGAATGTCCTGTTCAAGACGAGTAACGGCGGTCACTCCTGGCAGGTGATCAGTCCCGATCTCAGCCGTAGCAGTTGGGAGATCCCGGCAAGCGTTGGCGTCTATAACACCGATGCGCTGAAGAAGATGCCGCGCCGGGGTGTTATTTATACAGTGGCGCCTTCTCCTGTGGACGGCATGACGATCTGGGCGGGCACCGACGATGGGTTGATCCATATTACCAGGGACGGCGGCAAGAGCTGGAACAATGTAACTCCGCCGGGAATCCCCGATTGGACCAAGATCAGTCTGATCGATGCCGGGCATTTTGATGCGAACACGGCCTATGCGGCGGTTAATGGTATCCGCATTGACGATATGCATCCGCATATTTTTAAGACCCATGATGGTGGCAAGACCTGGACGGCGATCGTTAACGGGTTGCCCGATGATCCCATCAATGTGGTGCGGGAAGATCCGCGTAAGAAGGGATTATTGCTTGCGGGGTCAGAGCGCTGTGTCTATGTCTCTTTCGATGACGGTGATCACTGGCAATCCTTGCGGCTGAACATGCCCGCCACCTCTATCCGCGACCTGGTCTTCAAAGACGCCGATGTCGTCCTCGGGACGCATGGCCGGTCGTTCTGGATCCTCGATGATATCGCACCGCTGCGGCAGCTCGGCGCGGCGAAGGCTGATGCCGTGCTGTACAAACCCGAGCCGGCCATCCGTGTCCGTTGGGATATGAATACGGATACGCCACTGCCGCAGGAGGAGCCAGCCGGGGAGAATCCGCCGGATGGAGCGATCATTGATTATTATCTGAAAGGCAACTCCTCCTCGCCTGTAACGCTTGACATTCTCGATGCCACGGGCAAGCCGGTGCGGCACTATTCGAGCGCCGACACCCTGTATACGGTGCCTGATGTGAATATCCCGACCTATTGGATCCGGCCGCAACAACTATTGTCCGCAAAGGCCGGCGCGCACCGCTTTATCTGGGACCTGCACTATCAACCGTTGAATGTGCCGGCGTCATATCCCATCAGTGCGATCTATGCGAATACGGCACCCGGCGCCACCTCGCCCTGGGTGATGCCCGGGACCTATACCGTGCGACTTTCTGCTAACGGCATGAGCTATACGCAGCCGCTGACGGTCCGCATGGACCCGCGGGTAAAGACGGCGGCGCCGGCCCTTGCGTTGCAGCATAGCCTGGCCCTGGAAGCCTATCACGGGAGACAGCGGGCCATGAGCGCCGTGGAAAAGGTACGCCGCATTCGCACCCATATCGCGACGGCGCAAGGCTCGGCCACCGGCGACCGGCTGACGGCCCTGCAGCAGCTGGATGCTGAAGCTGCGGCCCTGGAAGGCAGTGCCCGCCGGGGCAGGGGAGGGGCGGCGCCCATGGGGACTGGTCCAGGGGCTGGCCCCGCAGAGAACGCACCCCGCAGCTATTCGCAGTTGCAAAATGATTACGCGACCCTCTTCGGCATCCTCGAAGAGGCCGATGTGGAACCTACCGCCCAGGTACAAACTTCGATGCAGGAAACCACCGCCGCCGCACGTGCGACCGGCCTGGCCCTCTCCAAATTGGAAAAAGACGCTATCGCTTTAAATATCGCTTTATGAACCTTCGAACCATAACCTTCCTTCTGCTACTGCCGGCCCTCTGCCCAGCACAAAAGAAAACGGCGCCTGGCGCCCCTGATTCCGCCTTTTATTCGCCGCTCAAATTCCGGCTCATCGGTCCCTTCCGCGGCGGCCGGGCTGACGCCGTTTCGGGCAGCCTGACCAATAAACATACCTTTTATTTCGGCGCCACCGGCGGTGGGCTCTGGAAGACCACCGATGGCGGCAGCAACTGGAAGAATGTCTCCGACGGCTGGTTTGGCGGCGGTGTCGGCGCCGTAGCCGTAGCCCCCTCCGACGAGACCATCGTATATGCGGGGCAGGGCGAGAGCACGCTCCGCAACAATGTCTCGGAAGACCTGGGCGGCCTCTGGCGCAGCGACAACGGCGGCAGGAGCTGGCATAACCTTGGGCTGAAGGACAGCCGCCATATCGCCCGCATCGTGGTGCATCCCAAAGACCCGAATATCGTTTGGGTTGCCGTATTGGGCCATCTTTTTGGTCTCAATGACGATCGGGGCGTCTATAAGACGACGGACGGCGGCAAGACCTGGAGAAAGGTGCTTTTTGTCAACAACCAGACGGGCTGCTCCGACATCGTGATGGAACCGGGCAACCCCTCTGTTCTGTACGCCGGCCTATGGCATGTCAAACGCACGCCGTACAGCATGGAAAGCGGCGGCGATGGCAGCGGTCTTTATAAGAGTACCGATGGCGGCGAGACCTGGACGGAGCTGTCGAAGAAGAAAGGCCTGCCCAAGGGCGTATGGGGCGTGGTCAACGTCGCGGTATCGGCCACTAATCCCGATAAGGTCTTTGCGATGATCGAGAATGCACAGGGTGGCCTGTTCGTGAGCACGGACAAGGGCGACAGTTGGACAAAGCTCAACAGCGAGAACGAGATCCGGCAGCGCGCGTGGTATTATAACCGCGTCTATGCCGATCCCACCAATGAGAATATCGTATATGTGCTCAATGTGGAATTTATGCGCAGTGTGGATGGAGGCAAGACCTTTACCCGGGTGCAATCACCTCACAGCGATCACCACGATCTGTGGATCGATCCTTCGGATGGTCACCGACTGATCCTCGCCGATGACGGCGGCGCGCAGGTGAGCTACAATGGCGGCGCCGACTGGAGCACGGTGGAGAACCAACCCACCGCGCAGATCTACCGCGTCTCCACGGACAATGCCTTCCCCTATCATGTCCTCGGCGCGCAGCAGGATAATTCCAGCCTGCGGATCAAAAGCCGGACGGCGGGGCCCGGGATCACCGAGCGGGACTGGGAACCTACCGCCGGCTTTGAAAGCGGGTACATCGTCGCCGATCCGCTAAACCCCGATATCGTCTATGGCGGCAATTACGATGGCTATCTTGGCCGTCTCGATCATCACACCGGTGAGAGCCGCGCGATCGATGTCTGGCCCGATAACCCGACGGGGGCCGGCGCCGACTCCCTCCGGTTCCGTTTTCAGTGGAACTACCCCATCTTCTTCTCCCCTCATAACCCGAAACGCCTGTATTGCGCCGGCAACCAGCTCTTCGTGACGGAGAATGAAGGACAGAGCTGGACCGCGATCAGCCCCGACCTGACGACGAACGACAAATCGAAACAGGGTCCCAGCGGCGGTCCGATCACGAAGGACAATACCTCGGCCGAATATTACTGCACGATCTTTACCGCCACCGAATCGCCGCTGGAGAAGGACCTGCTCTACACCGGCAGCGACGATGGCCTTGTACACGTCAGCCGCGACGGCGGCGGCCATTGGGACAACATCACGCCGCCCGCAGCGGGGAAATGGACGCTATGGAACTGTATCGAGACCGATCCCTTCAAAAAAGGAACGGCCTGGATCGTAGGCACCCGTTTCCGGCTTGACGACTACACACCCTATATCTTCCGGACGGAGGATTATGGCAAGACGTGGAAGCTCGTCACCACGGGCATCGATCGCATGCATTTCGCGCGCGTGGTCCGCGCCGACCACCACCGCCCCGGTCTGCTCTATGCGGGAACGGAATACGGAATGTACATCAGCTATGACGGTGGCGACAACTGGTCCCCGTTCCAGCTGAACCTGCCCATCGTCCCGGTCACCGATCTGACCATCAAGGACGACAATCTTATCGTAGCCACCCAGGGCCGCGCCTTCTGGGCGCTTGACGACCTGAGCCTTCTCGAGCAGCATGCGCCGGACATCCTGCAGCAACGGCTGCATGTCTTCAACGCCAGTGACGCCTGGCGGATGGCGGGCGGCGGTGGAAGACGCAACCGCGAAGGGGTCAGCCGGAACGCCGGGCAGAACCCGCCCAATGGAGTCGTCTTCTACTATTGGCTGAAGGATGCGCCGGACTCGCCAAAAGTGTCGATCACGATCTATGATAAACAACATCAGCCGGTCCGCACTTTCAGCACAAAAGCAAAGGATGCGGAAACGCGGCTCGAGTGCAGCAACGGAATGAACAGCTTCGTCTGGGATATGTTCTATGCCCCCGCGGAGAAGATCCCCGGCATGTTGTTATGGACCGGCGGCGCGGGTACCCCCAAGGCCGCTCCCGGGAAATATACCGCCCGGGTCCGCTATGGTCCCGACTCGGCCGATGTGGCCTTTACCATCAAGGGCGACCCGAATTCTCCTATGTCCGAATCCGACTATGACACACAGGTGGGATTCCTGCTGGACGTGCGCAATAAATACAACGAGGTCCAAAAAGCCATCCTCCGGCTCCGCGATCTCCGGACCCAGCTGCAGGAGCTGAACGGACGCCTCGACAGCACGGAACAGCCGCTTCGGAAATTGTCGGACAGTCTTATCCGTGAGCTTACCTCGGTCGAGGAAGCCTTGTACCAGACAAAGTCGAAAAGCGCGCAGGATATGCTCAATTACCCGATCCGGATCAACGACAAGCTATCGGGTGTATATGGTATTGCCGCGGGTGGCAATGCCGTGCCCAGTAAGCAGGTGCGGGAAGTATTCGACACGTTGCGCGCCCAGGCCGACCGGCAGTTGGCGCGGTTGAAACGGGTGGAACAGGCAGGGTTGCCGGCGATCAATAAGATGATCTACGAGAAACAGATCCCTGTCATTCGTGTAAAAGAAAAGGAAAATGGAGAATAACTGGCTTGACCTTTCATCGACACTGGGCCTTATCGCCACTTGCATCCTGACCTTCAATTTCCTGCTGGGCATCCTGCTCAGCACTGCCTATCGCCGGAGCCCGCTATGGAAGCGGCTGCCGGAGTGGGTGAAGAAGATGAGCCTCGATGACGTCCATAACTGGACGGCCTATGTGGCATTGGTGTTTGCGCTCGCCCACCCGGTGCTCCTGCTCCCCGACGCCGCCTTGAAATATAGTGTTGCCGATATTTTGTTGCCTGTGAATGCGCCGCACCAGGTCTTGTGGACTTTTTTGGGCACACTGGCGCTGTATGCATTGATCGTGGTGATCATCACGACGCAGAAGGTGGTGAAGAACCGGCTGGGCTTCCGTGCCTGGAAGAACATCCACCTGATCTCGTATGGTACGGCCCTGCTCTTTGTGATCCATGGAATGGTGATGGACCCGGAGTTGAAGGACCGGCCCGTAGATTGGCTGGACGGCGAAAAGCTGGTATCGGAGCTCTGCGGGCTGGTATTAGTGGTTGCTACGGTTATCCGCTGGCGCTACTACATGCGCCGCCAGCGGCGGGTAGCCTGATTTTAACCAATATTTCATGGATTTGAACGCGAGGTATTTTTCATGCCAATCCTAAGGTAAATTTCCTGAAATCTTTGCCATGAAAAGAAGCTTAATGGGATTATTGCTGTGTTTCACGCTGGCGGGTGCCTCTGCCCAGCTCATCGACAGCAGCCTTTTTCGCCAACTGCATTTCCGCTTCATCGGACCTGACGGCAACCGCGCTATCGCCGTGGCCGGCGTTCCCGGCGACAAGAACATCGCCTATGTCGGCGCTGCCTCGGGCGGCATCTTCAAGACGGAGGATGCCGGGGTCACCTGGAGACCCATTTTCGATAGCATGGATAATTCCTCCATTGGCGCCCTGGCGATTGCGCCCAGCGATCCGAAGCAGGTGTGGGCAGGAACGGGAGAGACCTTCCTCATCCGCCCCGCGGAAGCCATGGGCAATGGTGTATACAAATCCATCAACGGCGGCCGTACCTGGGCCAATATGGGCCTTCAGGCCACGGGCCGTATAAGCAGGGTCATCGTTGATCCGAACGATGCGAATACCGTTTATGTGGCTGCACTCGGCAATACCCACGCGCCTCAGCCCGAGCGGGGCGTTTATAAGACGACGGACGGAGGAAAAACCTGGCAACGGGTCTTCTTCCTCAACGAGAACACAGGCTGTTCCGACCTCTCCATCGATCCGCAGCATCCCAATACGCTCTACGCGGCTATGTGGCAGATCGCATTCAACACCTGGCAGCTCAACAGCGGCGGACCGGGCAGCGGCATCTTCAAGTCAACCGACGGCGGTGCCACCTGGACCCGTCTCACCAATGGGCTTCCCGGCGGCGACAACCATCCCGTGGGCAAGACCTCGGTCGACGTCTCCTACAAGAACCCCAATATCGTCTATGCGTTGATCGAGGACAAGGACCCGGGGCTTTACCGCAGCGAGGATGCAGGCGTCAGCTGGAAGAAGATGTTCACCAGCCACTCCATGGCCCAACGCGCCAGCTACTATACCCGCGTCCGGGTGTCTACCGGCGATCCGGACAATGTATTTACCATCTGTGTCACCGTCATGGAATCGAAGAACGGCGGCAAGTCCTTCAACGGCAACGGCGAGAACGGCGACTATCGTCCCGGCGGCGACACGCACGATATGTGGTTCGACCCCAAGGACCCCAGCCGCGCCATGGTCGCGCACGACGGCTGTATGAACATGACCTATAACGGCGGCAAGACCTGGCAGAACGTCAACCTGCCCATTGCCCAGATGTATCATGTGGCCGTGGACAACCAGGTGCCCTACTTTGTCTATGGCAACAAACAGGACGGCAGCAGCTATAGAGGACCGAGCAACAGCCTGCAGGGCGGCATCCCCACCTCGCTCTGGACGACGGTGGGCGGCTGCGAAAGCGGTTTTGCCCAGCCCGACCCCGAGGACAACTCGATCATCTGGTCCGGTTGTTATGACGGCGGGTTGGACCGCACCGATCTGCGAACCGGCCATGTCCGCGATGTCCGCGCCTGGCCCGAAGCGGGCTATGGCTACCCGCCTGCCGAGATGCGCTATCGCTGGCATTGGAATTACCCGATGATCATCTCGCGGCATAACCACAATAAGGTGTATATCGGCAGCCAGTATGTCCATGTCACGACGAACGAAGGCCAGAGCTGGACGGTGATCAGCCCCGATCTGACGACCAATGACAAATCCCATCAACAAAGCTCGGGTGGCGTGAGCACGGATAACCTGTTCACGTTCGACGGTTGTACCCTGTATGTCATCGCCGAATCTCCGTTGCAGGAAGGATTGCTTTGGACGGGTAGCAACGATGGCCTCGTACAGGTCACCCGCGACGACGGCAAACACTGGGAGAACGTCACGGCCAATATCCCGGGGTTGCCCAAATGGTCGACGATCAGGGCAATCGACCCCTCGAGCTTCGATGCCGGCACCTGCTATATCTCCGTCGACGCGCAGTTCATCGGGGATTTCAATCCCTATATCTATAAGACCACCGATTATGGGAAGAGCTGGAAGCTGATCAGCGGGACGTTTCCGCGGAGCAACTCCTCGTTTGTCCACCAGGTCAAAGAGGACCCGGGTAAGAAGGGCCTGCTCTGGGCCGGTACCGACAACGGGCTGTATTTCTCGCCCGACGACGGCGGCAGCTGGGTGCACCTGAAAAACAATTTGCCGCCGGTGCCCATTTATGGCATCACCATCCAGTCCAATTTCAGGGACCTGGTATTGGGCACTTATGGCCGTGGCTTTTATATCCTCGATGATATCACACCGATCCGCGAGTTCAGCGCCCAGGTACAGGCCTCCGAAGCCTGGCTCTTCCCGATGCGAAAGGCCTATCGATTCCGCCCGAAGATCAGCATCCATGGCGAGCGTGGCGGCAATAGCGGGCAGAACCCACCCTATGGCGCCGACATCAACTACTATCTCAATGCGGATACAAAGGACACCGTCAAGGTGTTGATCCAGGATGCGGCGGGCAATACGATCCAGCAGATAAAGGGCAGCAACCGCCGTGGCGTCAATCGCGTCTGGTGGGACCTGGGCCTTCAGCCCTATGTCCTGCCGCCCCTCCGGACAAGACCCGAGGACGCCGACTGGGTAAAACTGGATTCCAACGGCGAAAGGGCGATGGTGATCTATGACCTCGATATCGGCCCTGGCCTGCCGACGACGAAGGTGCTTCCTGGAACGTATTCGGTAGTGCTTATCGTGGGTCAAAAAGAGTTTCGTCAGGCTTTAGCCGTTTTACGTGACCCGCACACCACGGGGTCGGATGAAGATATCAAAGAACAATATACCTTTGGCACGCAGATCTATCAATCGATCCAAACCGTGCTGCATATGATCGATACGCTGGAGATCCTGCGCGGCAAGGCCGATTCCATCGGGGCGAAGCTGGACAACAAGAAGCAGAAGGCGAGGCTGGCTGCCTGGCAGCGCCAGCTGGTGGAGGTAGAAGGACTGCTGCATGATGTACACGCGACCGGCGCGAGAGAGGATATCTTCCGTAACCCGGCCCAGCTGCTCGAGCGCTTTCTTACGATCTCGAAGGAAAGCATTTCGGGTGGATCGGATTTCCGGCCTACCGACCAGCACCGGGAAGTGTATAGGCTACTCAGTGACCGTCTCGTGACGGCCCGCGCGAAATATGAATCGGCGCTGAAGACCTTCCCCGCGCCGCTGCCCGCCGGGCTGCTGCCGAAGGAAAAGCTCGATAACCGAAGAGGGACGAATTGAAAAGGACCGCGACCATATTATTGTTACTGCTGATCGGGTACTCCCAATGGGGGTACCAGCTGCGGTTTATTATTCAACAGATGCAACTAAAGGAGGCGGCGCGCGAAGCGTGGATCGCGTCGCTGCCGGATAAGGCCTTTTTGCGGGTCAGCCTTGCCGAGATAGAGCATTCTGGAAAATTCCAGGATGGTGGCCGGGAATGCTGGTACCGGGGGCATCTGTATGATATTATTCGCCAGCGTCGCGAGGGCGATACCACATGGTTTTTTTGTTTGGATGATAAGAATGAGGAACGGTTGATCCAGCGATCCGATGCGGCTACGAAGACCAGCCTCGACCACCATTCACTGACCCTTTGTCTCGGCGATCTTGTCTGTGAGTCGCCGCATTGGCGTATTCTTCCGCCGCCCGCAAGCGGGCGGTTGTATCTTTCCGGCAGCGATGAATCGCTGCCGGCCTGGCACGATGAGATACTGATCCCACCACCCAGGGCATAGCCTGTTTTCCGCTCAACCCTTTTTTTACCAAAACGTATTCGCATGTTGAAAAAAACAGGCCTATCCCTATTTTTTATATTATTTATACTATTGGCTGCAGTCGCGCAAGAAGCGCCAAAAGACACTGCTCGTACACAAACGCTGAACAGCGTCCAGGTGACGAGCTGGTCGGCCGGGAAAAAGGACAACCAGCTGGATGTCCCCCGGTCGGTCGGCGTGCTTAGCGCCGAAGATTTTCACCGCAACAGCGGGCTTTCGCTGGAAAATTCCCTCAACCTCCTACCCGGCGTCAACATGGGATCCAGATCGACCTTTGGCGGTCAACGGATCATCATCCGCGGCTATGGCAACAATACCAACTTCAACGGCCAGGGCGTGCAGGTGCTGCTGAACAATATCCCCATCACCGATGCCACCGGCACCACCATCCTGGACGATATCGATTTCGCCACGCTGGGCAAGGTGGAAGTGGTGAAGGGGCCCGCTTCCTCGCTCTACGGCGCAGGCGTTGCGGGGGTCGTCAATCTTTTCACCCTCAAACCCCGTCCCAACCAGACCCGCTTTGTCGAGGAGAATACCGGCGGCAGCAACGGTCTCTGGCGGACCAACACCCGGTTTGAAACGGCCAACGAGCACTCGGCGCTACTCGTTAACTATGGCCACCAGGAGTCAGCCGGCTGGCGCACCAACAGCGCTTCCCGAAAGGACTATGCCCAGTTCAGCGGGGATTTCTATGTCAGCGACAAGAACACCCTCTCGGCCTATTTTGCCTATGCCCATAGCCTCGAGCAGCTGGCAGGGGAGATGACGGACAGCATTATCTATCATCGCATCGTATGGAGCGATCCCTCCTATCTCGTCAACGGCAGTAAGACGGTGATCGAAAGCTTCCGCGCCGGTCTCACCGACAGCTATACAATCGACGAGCACTTCAGCAACCAAACGACGGTATACACCAACAGCTATACCCTCAACCAACCCTTTGCTCACGGGCTGACCAATAACCAGGCCTTTACTTTCGGCGGACGGACCGGGTTCGTTTATTCGTCGGATACCGGTAACGTTACGGTTCATGGGATACTGGGCGCACAGTTTCAGAAGACCATCGCCTTCAACAAGTCCTATAATCTCACCAACAGCGTGCCCGGGGGTATCCGCGGTGATCTGCAAAACGCCTCGCAAGGCTACAATGTCTTTACGGAATGGAAGTTCAGCCTGCCTTCGCAGTGGATCCTGACGGCGGGCGGCAGCCTCGACTTCACCGAATACGCCATCGCGGACATGCTGGCCAATTCCGCTAACCCCACGCACGCCAACCAGTCGGGGGACAAGAGCTTTTCTCCCGTATTTATGCCGCGTTTCTCCCTGCTGAAATTATTGAACGAGCATGTCTCGGTCTATGCCGATATCAGCCGGGGATATACCCCGCCGCCGACGTCCAATGTCATCAACGCGGTATTGGGCACGGCCAACAAGGACCTAAAGCCCGAATCGGGCATCCAGTACGAGCTCGGCTCGAAGGGTGACCTGCTGGATGGCAAGCTATCCTACCAGCTGGCGCTGTTCGACCTCGACGTTCGTAACAAGATCGTTGCGCAACAGATCCCGGCGAGCGGCACAACGCCTACCTATACCACGTATGTCAACGCGGGCCGGCAGCAGAACCTCGGCGCCGAGCTGGCGCTGAGCTATGCGGTGGTGGAAGACCGGAAGGCGGCGATCTCTTTGCTGAGACCTTTTGTGACGTATACGTATTCGGATTTCAAATACAAGGATTTTTACAGCGACAACAACCACAATGCCGCGACGCTGAACTTCTCCAACAACAAGGTGGCCGGCGTGGCGCCCAACGTGGTTAACGTGGGTGTCGATGTGCAAACCAGGTTGGGATTTTATGCCTATCTTACCTACCGGCATGTGGACGATGTGCCTTATACTTTTGACAACAAATACTCGGCGCGGGCCTTCAACCTTGTCAATGGGAAGATCGGCTACCACAGCCAGCTGGGGGAGCATTTTTCTGTGGACCTGTATGCCGGCGTCGACAACCTGACGAACAGCACGTATTACAGCTTCCTGTTCTTCTCGGGCACGCTGGCGGGGACAACCGATCCGCATTTCCTGCCGATGCCGTATAATGCGGCGTGGTATGGCGGGGCTAAACTGGCCTATATATTTTAACTATGAAGCACAACTTATATCTCCTGGTCCTGCTCCTGGCCGCTTGTGGCCAGCCAGCGGAGAAGCGTAATGACAGGGCCGGCCTGCGTATCGTGAGCGTCAGCAAGCAGCTTACCGAGATCATCTTCGCCGTTGGCGGGGATACGGCGCTTGTCGGGCGGGACATTTCCAGCACCTGGCCGGCCGAAGCAAAAAGGATCACCGCCGTGGGCTACCACCGGGCGCTGGCACCCGAGGGGATCATCTCCCTTAATCCTACGGCGGTGTGGAATGACGGCAACTGGGGCCCGCAGGCGACAATCGATCAGTTGAAGAGAGTCTCTGTTCCACTCCGGCAGTTCGATGGCGGGAACACGATCGACAGCACGAAGCAGCTGATCCGACAGATCGCGGCGGAGTTTCACAACGAGAAGGCCGGCGACTCCCTCTGCAACCGGCTGGACGGTGATATGGCGCGCGCCGACTCGCTGCGAAAGACCTTTGCCGGTCAGCCGCCGCTGCGTGTGCTGGTGATCCATTTCGGGCAGGCCGCCAACCAGTATTTCGTGCTCAGTCACCGGGGCATCCAGCAGCAGATGCTCGACTGGGCCGGCGCCATCAATGCCGCCGATACTGCGCAGAAATGGAAGAACCTCAGCGCCGAGGTCATTGCCCAGTGTCAGCCGGATGTCATCCTGGCCACGGACTATGGGTACGATCTGCAGGGAAGCCTGGAGAAGTTCAAACAGCTGCCGGGCGTAGCGCTATCACCGGCAGCAAAGAACAACCGCATCTACCGGATCGAAGAGCATGACCTGGTCTATCTTGGACCGAGGACGGGACAGAATGTATACCATCTTATTCAGCTTATCCATGGGCAACGATAACCGTTCGTTTGCGGTTTATTATTGGGGGCTTGGCATCGGGCTTGTGCTGTCGCTGCTTGTTTCGGCGAGGGTGGGAGCGGTATCGATACCGTATGACCGTATTCTGCTCTACCTGCGACATGGGATCGGCGGCGGAACTGCCGGCGCCACTATCGAAGAGCGGCTGTTCCTGCAGATCCGGCTCCCGCGCGTCCTGCTCTGCGCCTTCACCGGCGCCGCGCTGGCCGTGTCCGGTGCGCTGATGCAGGCGCTGTTCCGCAACCCGATCGTGGAGCCGGGCCTGGTAGGGACCTCTTCGGGCGCGGCCTTTGGTGCAGCCTTTGTCTTTGTCATGGGCAAGAGCCTCAGCGGCCCCTGGGTGGATGCCGCGGGTCCCTTCCTGTTGCCGCTGTTTGCCTTCGTGGGTGGCGGCGCAGCCACCTGGCTGGTCTACCGGCTCTCCAATGTCTTTGGAAAGGTCAATGTGAATACTTTACTGCTCGCGGGTATCGCGGTCAACGCCATCGCAGCGGGTGGAACAGCTTTCTTCTCCTATATCGCGCGGGACCCGCAGGCGAGGAGCATCGTCTTCTGGAATCTCGGCACGCTGTCGGGGGCCGACTGGTCCAATACAGGCCTCGTCGCGGTCTCGACCGTCGCCGGTATCGCGTTGTCGTTCCGGTATGCCAAGGCGCTGAATGCGCTGATGCTTGGCGAGGCGGAAGCGGGCTACCTGGGGGTTCGCACGGGAAGGCTGAAGGGCCGTATCCTGCTGATCAACACCTTCATGGTCGCCGTAGCAACCTCGGTCGTCGGTGTCATCGCCTTTGTCGGGCTCGTGGTTCCGCATATCCTCCGGCTCGTGAAGAGTACGGACAACCGCTTCCTGATCATCGCTTCGGCGTTGTTGGGGGCCATCCTGTTGAATTTCGCCGACATGCTCGCGCGGGTGATCGTGGCGCCTTCGGAGTTCCCCATCGGGGTCCTGACGGCCGTCGCCGGCGCACCGGTGTTTCTTTATTTGCTGATCCGCGCAGGCCGCCGGCAACAAGCGGGAGGGTTCTATGCTTAAGATCGACGATCTCCATTGTAACGCAGGCGATCGCCCGATCCTCCGCGGCATCAGCACGGAGTTTGCGCCGGGAATGCTCCATGTAATCGTGGGTCCCAACGGTAGCGGGAAGTCGACTTTTCTAAAGGCCTTTGGCGGGGAGTGGGCTTTTGACCGTGGCAACGTTTATTATGACGGGCAGCCGCTGGCCGCCATCGGCAAGACCCGGCTGGCGCAGCGCCGCGCGGTGATGAGCCAGCTGCCGGAGCTGAATTTTCCTATACGGGTGGACGATATCGTCATGATGGGGCGTTATCCGCATTTCAATTACCGGCATACCCGCCATGATACGGAGGTTTGCGGGGAGGCCATGGCACGGCTGGGTGTGCTCGATCTCGCTGCCCGCGATTATCTCACCCTCTCGGGCGGGGAGCGGCAGCGGGTGCAGTTCGCCCGGGCGCTGGCGCAGATCTGGGACCCGCCGGCGGCAGGCAGCCGGTATCTTTTTTTGGATGAGCCGGTGTCGAGCCTCGATGTTCATTACCAGCACGAATTCCTTACGCTGGCGCGCACGCTGGCGGCATCGGGTATTGTGCTCATCGCCGTCTTGCATGATCTTAACCTGGCGCTGGAATATGCCGACCGGATCCTTTTCCTGAAAGCGGGGCGGATCGTCGCAGCAGGCGAGGCGCCATCGATCGTCACGCCGGAATTGATCCGCGAAGTATTTGGGATAGGCGCGCAGCTGCTGGCGAATCCCTTTGGGCATCGGCCGGTCATTGTTTATCAAAACGGTTAATATTGGCCGCGAAGCGGCTAATTTAGGAAAAGCCCATTCCGGGGCGAATCGGGATATTTAAGGATGAGAAACTTCCTACTCCTTGTTACCGGTCTCGCTCTGACCCATAGCGCCCTGGCGCAGGATTCAATAGAAAACGCCCGAAAGGCCGCAGCCATCGAACAGACGCGGGCCGGCGACCGGCCGGCGCCGGAGCTGGTAGCCAGCTTCGACGGGCTTGGGGAGGGATTCACCGGTCCGCAAGGCGCGGCGTTGTATCGGAACCCTTCCGATAACGCCCTGGCGGTAGGGCCGGATCATATTTTTCAGATCGTCAACACGCGTATGGCGATTTATACCAAGAAAGGAAAGAAATTCGATAGCACCGGTCGTGTCCTCCTCGGTCCTGCCGAGACTCGTAGTGTATTCCGCGGGTTCGGCGGTCCCTGTGAGCGGCTCAACAACGGTGATGCGGTCGTCCGCTACGACCAGCTGGCCAATCGCTGGCTGATCGTGATGCCCACCTTCCGCCGCGGCATCCCCCGGACGGAGGAGCTCGACTCTGCTCACGGCTTAGTCCCCTATCCTCCGCAGCCCGGCAAGGCGGAGATGATCTACCAGGCGCCGCCGAGCTACCCGGAGGAGCGCCCCGCGGGCGGTGGCGTTCGTCCGCCGCGCACGCGCGTCGATACGGTGGGCACTTATTGTATGTGCTATGCGATCAGCACCGGCCCCGATCCGCTCGGGCCCTATTACCGCTATGAGTTCGACCGGCCCCTGTTCCCGGACTATCCCCGGCCCGTCATCTGGCCGGACGGTTATTACACGACGAGCAGCACCAGCGATAACCTGATCCAGCGCCAGGCCTTTGTCGTCGATCGCGAAAGGATGCTCAAAGGTGAACCGGCGACTGAGCAACACTTTATCATCAATGACGTCAACTTCCTGCTCAACTCCGATGTGGAAGGACAGCAGCTGCCCGGAAAAGGCAGTCCTAATATCCTAATCACCAACGGCGGGACCCAGCTGCACAACCAATTCGAGGACGACGGGCTCTACTACTGGAAGTTCCACGTCGACTGGAAGGATACGACAAAGACCAAGATCGAAGGTCCGATCAGGATACCAGTCGCGCCCTATCATTATGCCGGCGATGGCCAGCTAAAGAAGTCGGTGCCGCAGCCGGGCAGCGATATGAGCCTCGACACCCAGGGCGACAAGCTACATGGCCGTCTCGTCTACCGGCGTATCGGCAAACAGGAATCGTATATCGTCGCGCATTCCGTGCGCACGGCAGCAGGCGGTAGCGGCATCCGGTGGTACGAGCTCCGCAGCGGCCGTCATCAGAAGCTAAGCCTCTATCAGCAAGGCACCTATGCACCCGGCGGCGACTGGCGCTGGCTTCCCGGCATCGCTACCGATGCTTTTGGGAATATCGGGATCGGCTATTCGTATGGCGGCAAGGACCATTTCCCCGGCCAGCGGTTCACCGGCCGGCTTGCCGGAGATGCATCCGGCACCATGGGCTTTGGTGAGGGCATCCTTGCTGAAGGGCAGGCTTCGCAGGGCAACACGCTTCGCTGGGAGGACTACACCTATATGGTGATCGACCCGGCCGATGACGCTACTTTCTGGTATGTGGGGGACTATCTGAAAAAGGATGCAAAGAACTATTCGACGAAGATCGGTGGGTTCCGGCTCGTAAGCCCCGACGGCCATGCCGCGGTCACTCCACAAACTCCCACGCGCTCTGGTACGCCGAATGATTCTCCGCATAAGCAATAAGACCTGCGTAGAACGGCAGTCGTGACAGCGTAGCGCTGTCGCCGATAACGACCAGGCGCTTTCTTGCCCGGGTCATCGCCACATTCATCCGGCGGATCTCCGAAAGAAAGCCGATCCGGCTGTCGGCATTGCTGCGCGTCATCCCGATGTAGACGATATCGCGTTCCTGTCCCTGGAAGCTGTCGATCGTATTCACCGCGATCTTGTCCGCATAGGGTTTCAAGTCCGTGGCTGAAGCGACGAGATCCTTCAACAGCTGCACCTGGTGGCGATAGGGCGAGATAATGGCGAGGGTGGGGAAGTCCTTCGCGGGATAGTATTCCGCGAGGTGGCCCGCGAGCTGCCGCACATGCCGGACGAGGAAGCCGGCCTCTTCGGGATTGGTGATCCCTGTGCCCTCGGCCTTCTCGTCATAGCCGCAGCCTGCCGTGTCGATAAAGCTCAGGGCGGGCGCCCCGTCGAATATCGTGTGACCGGCGACGGTAGCATGGGCCTTCAGGCGACCTTCGTAGAACGTGTCGGAAGAATAACCCATGATCTGCTCGTGCATCCGGTATTGTTCTTCCAGCAGGACGACGGCTTCGGGATAGCGGTGGACCAGCTTTTCGAGCAAGGTCAGCTCGAGGCCCGCACCCGCAACACCTTTTGCCGCGGCCTCGGCCTTGATCGTCGGCGGCAGCTGACAATGATCGCCCGCCAGGACCAGGCGTTTTGCCTTCAGCGCCGGGATCCAGCAGGCAGGTTCGATCGCCTGGCCCGCCTCGTCGATGACGGCCGTTGCATACCTCAGATTGCGTACGGTATAATGGTTTGCGCCAACCGGCGTTGCGGTCACCACCTGCGCCCGGGAAAGGATATCGTCAATGATATATTGTTCCATGCGCTCGACCTCGTTGAGGAGCTTGCGCGCCTCGTCAAACAGGGCCTTTCGCTGCTCGCGCTCGGCCGGGCCAAAGCTCCGCTTGTACTTGTGCGCCATATTGCGGAACTCAGCGGCCTTCTTCTTCAACCGTTTGATCTCTTTGGTCGATGCATGTTCCGTCATCCGGCTGTCCAGCGTCAGCGTCTGCAGCTGGTCGGATACTTTGGCGGGGTTGCCGACCCGCAGGACATTCAGACCCGCATCGGTCAGCCGCTCGCTGAGCAGGTCGACGGCGGTATTGCTTGGCGCGCAGACCAGCACCGGTCCCTTGTCCCGCGCCGACAGTGCAACGATCGCCTGTACAAGGGTCGTCGTCTTACCCGTGCCGGGAGGGCCGTGGACGATGGCGAGATCGTCGGCGGCAAGGATCTTCTCTACAGCGGTCTGTTGGGAGCGGTTTAGCTGCGTCGTGGGCGCAGGGACGGCAACTTGAAACCCCGGTGCCTCCTGTCCCGTGAGTACGCGCACCAACCGGCCTTCTTCCCGCTTCTCCGCGAGCGCATCCGCCTGTCGGAGTGCTGAGAACATCTCGGTGTAGCTGTTGTCGTCGAAGAGTAAGTCGATCCCAAGTTTGCCATTCCGCGTCCAGTCGGGCAATTCGTCGCTCCGCAGCGTCAGCTTCAGCCGGTTGCCGCCCTGGAAGGAGATGGTGCCCTCCACCCGGTCCACTCCCGCATCATGATTGGAGAAAAGCGCCGCAGGGGCGCCAAATCGAAGCTGGTGCGGCAGATCGGTATTGGAGGTCCGCTCCACCTCCACCGTGAGATAATCGCCCCGACCCAGCTCGGTGTCGCGGATGGCGACCGGGAACCAGGCCAGCCCCGCTTCGCGGCGCTGCGCGACCGTTGTGGACTCCGCCAATTCCTGGTACAACCGCCTGTCTTCCGCCTGTTCCGTCCCCAACAGGTCGGTGAGATGCTTGAAATAATCCATCGGGCAAAGATACTTTTATTATATTTGCAACCAAAAGGTTTCATTCCCTATGCGACGAGATGTATTCCAGGCGATCGCCGACCCCACCCGCAGGCAGATCATCAATATGGTCGCCCATCGATCCATGAATGTCAATGCCGTTGCCGGCAACTTCGATGTCAGCCGCACCGCCATCTACAAACATGTCAAGATCCTCACGGAATGCGGGTTGATCGTCGTCAAACAACAGGGTCGGGAGCGATTTTATGAAGCACGGCTCGAAAAGCTCCACGAGATATCGGACTGGGTGGACCAATACCGCCAGTTCTGGACTGCCCGCCTGGACGCCCTTGAAAATTATCTGAACCAAATGCAAACGAAAGATAAAAAAAAGGGTAAATTGAAATAATTATCCTTCAATAAAAAAAGGTCTATCCGCTGTACCGGATAGACCTCAACCATTCAAAAAATAAGAACTAAGAACCAACGTATCAACTCTCTTTGCGGAAGAAGATATTCCCGCTGATCGTTTCCAGATCGATTCGTTTCCCGCCACCGCCGTTCAGATCGGCTGTGACGGAGCCGCCGCCGACATGTCGTACACCGCGGCTGGCGCTGTTCAATTCGATATCGCTATACATCGTGCCGGTGATGGTATGCATCTTCACTTCGGCTTTGCGGGCGGGGTTGATGGCCAGGTCGATGAAGCCGCTGATGCTGTGCGCCCGAACCTCGGCCGTCTTACCGGTGATGATGATATTGCCGTTGATCGTCTCCACGGAGAAATCGGCGTTCTCAGGAAGATAGACCGTGTGATAGATCTCCGCCATAGTATTACAGCAGCAGCAACAGTTCGAATCCTTGCGATTGCGGCGGATGCGATTGGTCTCCAGCTTACCCTGGATATTGATCGAGCCGCCTGTCTCGTCGAACACCATCGTGTAGTCATCGTTGTTCTGGTTGTCGTTGACATCGATGGAGCTCTTTACATATACTTCGTTCTTTGTCCAGGTGATGATCCGGATGGAGTCGGAGATCTGGAAGTTCATCGTGACAAAACCGTTGGACGAGTAGTTGAGATGTTTTTCGATGATCTTCTGTGCCTGTGTCGCGGGGACCAGCCCGAGGCAGAACAGGGCGATGAAAAAATTTTTCTTCATATACGTTGGTTTTTATGGTTATCCTTTCCGCAGATAGACGGCGCCGCTGACGCTGTGCAGTCTCACCGCTGTCCCGCCGCCGTTGAGCTCGGCGCGGATCTCGCTGCCGCCGATGCGTTTCATATCCTTGCCGGAGGGGAAGTCGAAATCGGAATACATCTGGCCCGATACGGTCCCCATTTCGAGGGTGAAGGGAGTCTTGGCGGGGATCGTCACATCCACCTCGCCGCTGACGGAGGAGATGGAGATCGGTTTGTCTTTGGCGATCTCGGCGAACACGACGTTCACGCTTCCGCTGATCGTGGAGACAACGATGGGGCCGGTCACCTTGTTCAGCGTGATATCATGACAGCCCTTGAACTCCACTTCGTTCTTTATATTGGTGATGGTAGTGGGGCCGCCGTGCGCACATTCGCGCGTGATCTCGAGGGCGATACTCTCGGGGACCCTGATCCTGTATTGAGCGCTTTGGGTGATGGGCAGCAGGCAGCGGAGGACGATCCGGTTGCCGTTCTTTTCCATCGCAACGCCCATACCGGTGTTGTCCGTGCCCGCGGCATAGACGGGTTTCAGGCCCCGGGCCCGGTCCGAATTTAACCGGATGCCGCCGGAGACGATGATCTCGTTGCCTGCATATCCCTCGATCGGGAGATCGTCGGTGAAATCTTCGAGGACCAGTTTGGCGTCTTTCAGATCGCCGACCGTGATCTTGTAGTCCTGCTGCGCCCGGGTCAGCAAGCCGATACATAGGGACGCGATGAGGAGGAAGCTATGCTTCATTTGTTTCATGTTTTTAAATTTATAGATTATGGGGTTGCCGCCATTACAGCACGGTGAGGCTTTTCTGCGCGGCGTCTTTCACTTCTTTGAGGGTCTTTTTATTGGTCATGATCTCCCTGATCGGACCGATGGCCTTCCGTTCGCGTTTTTCGGCCAGCAGGTTGATCAGCACCACCTGGATGATCGGTTCGGTCTGGGCGCCCAGCGAGGTGACCAGCGAATCGCGGACCACATGACGGTCGGCAAAGCGGGCCAGGGAATAGAGTGCGGCGAGGCGCACGTTGACATTCTTATCGTTGTTCAGGGAATTGAAAAGTGCGTCGATGACCTTTTGATCAGGGCTCGCCATCTCCTCGGCATAGCTTACGGCCTTGATCCGTTCGCTGGCCGACTCATCGTCGATGCCATTGAGCAGCTGCTGCTCCTTCATTTCTTTCTTCATATCCCGGACCTCGGCCTTCAGGCTGATGAGCTCACTTTGTGTATCGACTTTCGGTCCTGATCTCAGCTCCATCCCGATGCCGATCCCGCTGGCCACCAGGATCACTGCGGCTGCCACCCTGCCTGCTGCAGAAGCGAAGAAGGCGATGACCTTTCCTCGCGGCTTTGCCTCTTTTCCCGGGGTGGTGAGCAGGTTGGCCATCGTCTCCATATTCAGCTCGGATTGGAGCATGGTATTCAAATTCTCCCGCAGGGTGGGCGAGGGCTGCTGCTGCCCGCTGCCTTTCATTGCGGTCAACAAATGGCGGAGATCGTCAGCCTCGCGGCGGCACTCGTCGCATCCTGCCAGGTGTTCCGCCAGCTGCGCCGCAGCGGGAGCAGGTAAGGCCTGGTCCAGGTAATCGATCATTACGGCTTGTACTTCCTTGCAATTCATAGTCGCTCCTCTTTATGCGGACTGGACTCCGTCCGGTCAGTATTGTTTAAAATAATGGACTCTCAGCTGCTTCAGCGCCCGGTACACCTGCACTTTGATCGCCGCCACCGAGATATCCTTGATCCGGGAGATCTCCTCGTATTTCAGCCCCTGGTAGCGGCTCAGCACGAGGATCTCGCGTTGTTCGGAAGAAAGCTTTGTCATCGCCTCGTCCAGCCGCTGGTATTGGTCCTCGCTATACCCCGTCCTCCCATCGGCCAGCCGTTCCTCCGCATCCTCAGGGTCCGTCAGCCGGCCCGGCGCCTTTTGCTCCTGCTTGCAATGGTCGAAATGCACGTTGCGCGCCATCCGGTAGATCCAGCTCCGGAAAGTGCCCTGCATGGGCTCAAAGCTTTGCCGGTAGCGGATGACCCGGTAGAACAGGTTCTGCGTCAGGTCTTCGCTGGCTGCCTTGTCCATCGTCAGCCGGAGAAAGAAGTTATACAAGGGAACCTGGTACCGGTCGAATAATGCGCCCAGCTCGGACAGTTGCCCATCTTTGACCAGCAGCATTATTTTTTCATCAGATAGTTCAGGCACCCGGGATAACTTTTGTGTTTCTAAATAGATTACTGCGGATTGTCAAAAGGGTTACAGCCTGGCGGGAAGTTTTTTTTGCGCGGGGGCCCCTGCCACTGCTAAGACGTAAAGGCCGCGGCCACGTCCGCGGCCCAATCCCCGGGATCAAGATAGCCTTTTTCCAGGCTTAGCCGCACCACGATCAGATTTTTTGAAGGAATCACGATAACATATTGACCATCAAATCCCTGGCAGGAATAGACCTCCTCCGGTAACCGGTGGAACCGCCGCCAGTCGGGATGCCCTTCCCGGCCGGCATTGACCCACCACAGGGCCCCATATTCCCCGTTGCCATCCTCATTATTACGGACGCCCGAAGGACTCGTGGTCCAGCGCACCCAGCCCTCCGGGAGGATGCGTTGCCCATTGGCCGCAGCATGCCAGTCTTGTAAAAGATCTCTTCGTAAGGGAAGCGGTAGTAGGCGCTGTCGCCCAGCTGGTCGCGGATCAGCCGCGAGAGGATATTTGCATTGCCGTCGGAATAGAGAAATCGCGTCCCTGGTGGGGCTTGTAGGGGCAGCCCGGCGGCGAAAGCGGCCATATCCTTTTCCTTGAACAACATGTTCGTGAGGTCGCTGGGCCCCGCCGGGAACCAGTGAAACCGCAGTCCGCTGGTCATCTGCATCAGCTGTTGCCAGCTGATGGCCTTGCGAGGATCCTGTTGCCAGGCTGCCGCCGGATCATTGAAGGCTTCCGCGACGGCGGAATCGAGCCGCGCCCGGCCAAGGCCCGGGAGTGGGGTGCCGGCGACGCGGTCGCCCATCGGCCAGTCGACGGTGTCGGAGGAGAAGCCCGGCGGGGCGGGAAGAGACACCGGCTGGCGCCGTAGCTCCGCCTCGGTCAGCCCATTGAGCAATGTGGCGCCAAGGCCTTTTCTATAGATGGCTTTCTTGCGCGCCAGTCCGAGGATCGATGCGCTGACGCTGCTATCGGCCGTGTCTACGCGAAAACGCACGATGGAAAAGGGGAAGGAGAATTCCCGGGCGCGGATATCGGCGCCGGCTTACTTCACCTCGAAATGCGCCACCCCGGTACCGGGCGTTCCATCCGCGGCAAGGCCCTCGGCCACCACGACATATTTGCCCGGGACATCCGAAGTATAAAAGGTGAAGGGCTTCTTTCCTTTCGCATCCGTTGCCGCCGAGGGCGTCCAGTACAGGACATTGCGGAAATCGGGGAGGTGGCTGCCGGCATCTTCGGGCGTCGCATAGGAGGGCGAATAGAATTCGCGCTGCAGCTCCAGGCCTCCATAGTCGACCACAACGGCCCGGGGATCGAGGATATAGCCCGCCAGGTCGCCCTTATAGCTGGTCCAGTTCATGACCCCTTCGAAATTGGCGCCCCCGAGGAAATAGCGCCGTTGCACCGTTTCCAGCTTCCGCATCTTTAGCGGGTCAAGCGCCATCAGCTTGTCGATATCGAAGACCGGCACGCCGTCGAGCAGGATCAGCGGATCGTTGTCGAAGACCGTGGCGGCATAGGACATATTGAAGATGGGCAGGTGCCAATGGCCGTTCCGCCGTTTGACGTAGATCATCGTGACATACTCCCGCAGCACTTCCTCCATCGTGGTGAACCGGACATAATTGTCCAGGAGGTAGGAATAATCGGGGCGGTAGAAAAAGGCGCCGGTGTCGGCGATCGGCACGCGGAACTGTTTCAGCCGGAGACCGCCATACCGGTTCAGCACCTGGGTCGCAATGTTCCGGTCGGCAAGCGACTGTGAGAGGCCCTGGGGCATCACATACGGGCCTAACGGGTCTTTTGCGTATTCCTCCGAGAAAGGGTTGTTGATCTCGAGCCTGTATTGGCTGTCGGCGGGATTGGTTTGGAGGATCAGCTCCTGGCTGCCATACAGGTCCTTCATCTCGAACTGCACATGGCCATAGTCGTCGCTACGCGCCACGGAGAACTGGGTCCTTGTGCCCGGAACGGAGCAATACGCCAGGATCATCTTTTGCGCCGGGCCGCCTGTCCGCGAGTCGATCATCCGGCCGGAGATGATGGAACCGTTGAACTCGAGGGGATATTGGAAGGCCGGTTCGGTATGCCGGAGGACATCGGTCCACCGGAACCGCCGCCAGCCATGCGTCATCAGCAGGTTGTCCATGGCCGTCTCATCTTCGGGGTGATCGAAGTAATAACCCGGGGACTCGATCCTGCCTTTCAGATCGGAGGCCAGCAGGAGGTAGGGCAGGATATGCTGATCGCAGACGGGTTGCAGCGAGTCCACGAGGAATACCGAGAGAGAGCAGTCGGCGGCGACAGGGTGCCGGGCCCCGTCTTCCGTCGACAGGCTGAGCCCGACCTTCTCCCGCAGTCCATAGCCGCCTTTGTCCGGATCAACGGTGATGTGTAGCTGCCGGGAAGGTTGCCGGAAGACAAGCCGCTCGCAGATGGGCTGGCGGGAGGCGTCGAAGACGGTCAGGTGGGAGACGCCTTCGCCGAGGCTGTCCCGGTCGAGAAGAAAGTCGGCCTTCCCGTTCTGCAGGGTTGTGGCCAGCGCCTGTTTGACGGACTGCCGGGTATCCGCCAGCAGGTAGACGGCGCCGGCGGCCGTGGTGGATCGGAGCTCCACCCGCCAATGGTCTTTTCCTTCGGCCAATACGGTCATCACTGTCCCTTGCTTTTCCGCAGCGGGCAGCAGGCTGTTGAATGCCGTACCGTCGGGGAGCCGGAAGATGGAGCGGTAGTGATGACCTGCCCTGGGGGTATAAGTAAAGCTGCCGATGCCGAAGTGCAGGGGATTGGCGCGGGCCAGGGTGTCCTGCTCGTCCTCGGTAATGACGCCCGTGCATTCGATGCCCTGGCCGTATTGATCGGTCACCCGGAACGCCATTCTCACCGGCAGGTCCTCGACGAGATTACCGCCCTCGGGGAAATAGCTGACGCTGTATTGGGGGGCTACAGGCACGGCGGGCACACCCGCATCCTTGCGGGTATTGATGATCGTTACCGTCTTCTCGAAGTACCCTTCCGCGCCGTAGTTCTTCATCCACGAGGTGTAGGCGCGCAGCTTGTAATTGCCTGTGCGGACGGTCAGGGGCAGATAGAGACTGCCGTCGCCCGATCCCCCGTCCAACCCGGTCTTGGCCTGCAACACCGGCTTATTGTCCTTGTCCAGCCATTCGAGATAGGCCACCTTGCTCATATCCAGCGGACGATGGGTTCCCGCATCCACCGCGTAGACCTTGAACCAGCAGATCTCTCCCGCCAGGTAGAAGTCCTTGTCGGTATGCACATACAGTTTCTCCTGCATCCGCTGCGCCCGGTACCGGTCGAGGTCCGCTTTCAGGGACCCGGTCATGGCCGCTTGCGAAAAAGCCGCCGGGGCCGCCAGGGCCAGGTTGAGAAGAAGGAGTGCTATCTTTTGACGCATCGTATTGTTCATGGTATACACTTAATAAGGCCAGAAGGATGGTTTTTTTGTCGTCCCGCCCCGCACCCGGCAGTCGACACAGGCAACGGCATTGGCCGACCACCCGAGGAACCCAAACTGCCCGTAGACCCTTTCCAGCGGTATGAAACTGCCGGTCTTGAGGATGTCGTCGACGAATTTGCCGTTGGGGTCGTCGAACACCAGCGTATCGGGCATGCCGCATTCCAAGAAGTATCCCCAGTTGTTGAGCTGGGAACTATTGATAAAGATACGCTGCCGTTGGACGGTACCTGCCGACACATAACCGACTACGGTCTCATCGGGATGGGCCAGGTTGTGGATGTTTCCCCGCAGCTCGGATGGTTGGGCGTCGAAGATCGATCCCAGCGACTCGGTGTTTGCCTTCATCAGGCTCAGGAAATTATAGGCGTCCGCCGTCAGGGCATATTGGGTGACGATAACGCTGTAGTGAACGCTCAGCTGTACGCTGGCCGGCGGGATGACCAGCAGCTTCTGACGGTAGATCACGTCCTGCGCCAGCTTGGTGCTGGTGGCCAGTAATAGCGAGGTAGACTGGTCGCCCTGGTAGCAGATATAGACATATTCCGAGTCTTCCCGGCGGATCACCGAGTCTTTGCCGTTGGACCGGGAATGCGCCGCGTATTTGAAGGTGGAATATTCCGCCGAAGTGTATTCCCAGGTTTCCGCATACTGCCATTGATAGAACCGCGTGGCGTTGGCCGGGTCGTGGGTGTTGGCATAGATGGTCACCCCTTTGTTGTCCTGGACCCAATTGATGCTGTCGATCAGTGGGCTGGTCCGGTAGGCGACCGTGTCGGAGAGATACATATTGCCGTCGGTGGTCGCAATGCGCAACCGGTAGCGGACATGCGGATCCAACGGCAGGGTATCGGCCGTATACACGCCGGCCGAGGTTTCGGCAAGGGGATATATTGACTGGTCGGTTCCCTCTACCTGCACCTTTGCGTGGGTTACCGCCGGTATCGTCGAATCGCCGGGCAGCCGGATGACCCGGCTAAGCGTGAATTGCGTCGGCGCATTGCCGGCGATGAATCCTTCCACCACCAGGTAGCCCTTCACCGGGGGCTGGTAGGGACTATCATACCGTTCCTTACACCGCCACAACGACAACGAGAGGCATAGGCAGGTCCATATTTTTATCTTTCGATACATAGGTTCATTCTTAGTTTGGCCAGAAAGAAGGTCTTTTCGTATTCCCACCCAGGGTCCGGCAGTCGATACAGGAATTTTGATTGGCCGTCCAACCCGCCGGCCTTCCGGCGAACATCATGACATCGAGCGGCGTAAAGGACCCAAACTTGAAAAAGGTGTCCTGCTTTCCGATGCGTACAAAGGTGTCGATCCCTTCGCAGGCCACGTTATAGGTCCATGCGGACAGCTGATACCTGCCGATAAAAAGCCGCCGCTGGTCGACCGTTCCCGCCGAGACATAGCCGATCACCGGTTGACCGGGATTGCTGATACAGTGGATATTCCCTTTCAGCTCGGAAGGCTGCGCGTCGAAGATCGAGCCGAGCGATTCGGTGTTGGCCTTCATCAGCGACAGATAATTATAGGCGTCCTGGGTCAGCGCATATTGCCGCACCAGGATGCTGTACAGCTCGTCGAGCCGCTGGGTACCATTATAGATCACCTGCAGGGGTGCCCGAAAGATGACGTCCTGCGCGAGCTTGGAGCTGGTGCCGAGCAGCAGCGGTGTCGATATGGCATTCGACCAGCAATTATAGACATATTCACTGTCGGCCCTCAGGATCACGGTATCCCGCGGATACACACTGTTACTGGGCTGGAACTTATAATAAGAGAACTCGGCCATATGATATTGCCAGGTCTCGTCGAACTGCCATTGATAGTACCGGGTGGCGTTGGCCGGATCGTGGGTATTGGCATAAATGTGGACCCCATCGGAAAGCTGTTGCCAGCTGATGCTGTCGATCGCCGGGGTGATCCTGAACGATGTGAAGTCGGAGAGATAAGCCTCGCCATTGCCCGTTTGGATGCGGAGCCGGTATTTTGCGGTGGCGTTGAGCGGCAGGGTATCGGCGGCATAAACGCCATTGCCTTTTTCGGTCAGCGGGTAAATGGAGTTGTCGCTCCCCTCAACCTGCACCTTCGCATTCCTCTCTGTGGGGATGGACGAATCTCCCGGCAGGGCGATCACCCGGCTGAGCGTGAATTGGGTCGGCCCGGCGGCGATATATCCCTCCACCACCAGGTAGCCCGTTGCAGGGGACTTGTAGGGACTTATATAGGTCTGCTTGCATTGGCCCAGCAGGAGCAGGAGCGACAGCACGGTCAGTATCTTTATATTTCGGATCGTGGCTACCATTAAAAGGCGATATTATAGTTGATATAAGGGATCGCGCTGCCGAAGATGGAAAGCTTGTATCCATTGACTGCTCCATTCTCCGACACGTAGTACACCGAATACGGATTGTGCCTGCCCGTGAGGTTATACACGCCGAAGGTCCAGGAGTTATGGAACTTCTGATACACCTTGTGGTTGCCCAGCACGTTCAGCGAGAGGTCGGCCCGGAAATAGTCGGGGATGCGATAGGCATTCCGGTCCGCGTACAAGGTCCGCAGCGAGCCAGCGTACTGGAAGACACCTATCGGCAGGGTGATCGGCCTCCCCGTGCTGTAAGTGGCGTTGAACGACCAGCTGACGCGGTGGGTGATCCGGTAATTGCTCACCAGCGTCACGTCATGCGGCTTGTCATAGTTCGCGGGATAGAATTGCCCGCCGTTGACCAGCTCCCCGGCAGTGGGATCGTCCTGTTTGAGCAGGATACGGGAGTAGGTATAGCTGAACCAGCCGTTGAACTTCCCGGTGAGCTTCTTGATCAGCAGCTCTACGCCATAGGCCTTGCCCTTCGTTTCCAGCACATCGGTCTCGATGTGGTGGTTCATCACGAGGACGGCGCCGCTCTTGTAGTCGAGATAGTCCTTGATATGCTTGTAGTAGACTTCCAGCGAGGTCTCGATGGTATTGTTCTTGAAGTTGCGATACAGGCCCAGCGATGCCTGGTCGCCGAATTGCGGGCGGATATTGGGATCGCTCAGCTTCCAGATATCCGTCGGCGCAATGGCCGTGGTGTTCGAGAGCATGTGGATATACTGCCGCTGGGTGTTGTAGCCGGCCTTGAGGGACATATTATCCGTCAGCACGACGCGGGTGGAGATGCGGTATTCCGGACCGCCATAGGTCTTTATGAATTTCCCCGATGGGTAGGATACCGATCCGGTCTGGTTGTCCAGCGTGATGGGCTGACCCGGGGCATAGGTATTGACGGTGGCCGGCCCGAGGTAGTTGTACAGGGAATAACGGACCCCCGCCTCCAGCGAGATCGAGTTGCTGATCGTGTAGCGGTCGCTCAGGTAGGCGCCGCTCTCCAGGGCCTGCTCCGCCGCCAGCGTATCGCCCTGTACCAGCGAGCGCTTGCCATTCGGGGTGTACTGCCCGGGATGCAGCTTATACCGGAGGGTGCTTACGCCAAACTCCAGGGTGTGGCTGCTGCTGAGGAAATAATTGAAATGCGTCCGGAAGTAGAGTTGGTTGATGTCGAAGCCCAGCTTATAGGCATTTACCGGGTTGTCCTGGCTCCAGATGGAATACTGGTAGCGGTCGTAGCCCGTAGAGATCAGGTGGAAGAGCCGGTTGTTATAAATATGTTTCCATCTCAGACCGACATTGCGGTTGCCATAGCCGTAGGTGGTATCGTTGTTGAGGTTGAAATGGTCCTGGCTGATATAGCCGGTGAGGTAGAGGTTGTCCTTTTTGCCCATCTGGTGGCTGATGTTCAGGTTGGCGTCATAGAAGTTGGCGCGGCTGTGCTTGTATTGCTCGGGTAACGCGTTCAGCAGCCAGTTGGCGTAAGTGGTCCGGCCGCCGATGATAAAGGAGGTCTTGTCCTTTATGATCGGCCCTTCGAGATTCACCCGGCTGGTCAGCAGGCCGATCCCCGCCGATCCTGCAAAATCCTTTTTATTGCCCTCCCGGCTGGAGATATCCACCACGGAAGAGAGCCGGCCGCCGAATTTGGCCGGGATGCTGCTCTTGTACAGCTCCACGTCCTTGACCACCTCGGGGTTGAAGGCGGAGAACATGCCGAAGAAATGGGCGGTATTGTAGATGGTGGCGTCATTGAAGAGGATCAGGTTTTGATCGGTGGACCCGCCCCGGACGTTGAGCCCCGTACTGGCTTCTCCGACGGTCTTTACCCCCGGAAGAGTCGTGATCACCCGGAGGACGTCGGCTTCGCCAAAGACTACAGGCACCTGTTTGATGGTCTTGATGTCCAGCTTTTGCACGCCCATCTCCGTCCGCCGTACATTGCTGGCCTTCTCGGCGGAGACGATGACCTTTTTCAGCGTGATGATCTGGGTCTGGAGATCGATATTGAGCTTTCCGTCGCCATAGATCATGAGCAGTCTCCGGGTATCGCGCATCCCGATGCTTTGGATATTGAGGATATGCCTGCCCTTTGGCAGGGAGATGGAGAAATACCCGTATTGATCCGAGGCGACCCCGATCCGCGGGTTGTCGACAAAGATCGAGGCGCCGACGATGGGCTCGCCGGTCTTTGCATCCCGCGCATAGCCGGCTACGTTGGCAACCCGGTTCGGCGTGGGGCTGCCTTTGTCACCGATGACATACAGCTTGTTCTCCAGCGTGGCCACCTGCGGCTGGCCTACCTCGGCGAGATAATCTCTGAGGGAATCACCGCCGGCGAGGGCATCCTTTTCCGAATGCCTGTCGAAATAGTCGGCCGGCAGATCGGTGCGGATCGCTTCCCCCTTCGCGACAAAGACATGCCGGTGCCGGTCGATCGAATAGCTCATCTCCGTTCCCGAAAAGACCTGGTCGAGCACCTTTGTCAGCGGCGCCTGGTCCACGTTGACATCGATCTTTGTCGTGTCCAGCTCGGCCGTATCATAATAGATGCGAAAACCGGATTGCCTTTCCAGCTCCTTCAAAAGATCGGCATAACGGGTCTGAGCGAGGTGGATCGTCACGGATTTGCTCCCGGGCTCCTGCGCGCGGACAACGATGCCCGTCACCAACAGACAGGCTAAAAGCCACCCTTTGTTATTGACTAAGGCCATCATACCAGGTAATTACTTTTACAAGAGTGGTTTGTTTATCCTTTCGCATCCGGAGATGGTTGCTCCGCATGAATTTCTTCGCCTGCTTGCTCTTATCCTTTATGGCGGCGAGCAGGGATCGATGGTTGTTCACCGCATACCAGGTCTCTCCCTTTCTGAACCAGTAGGAGGTGTTGGCCAGGGTATATTTCTCAAAGCCCTGGTTTAGGAAGGAGGCCTGCACCTGTACCGACTTCGACTCCCGTCTCAGCAGGCGGACCTTCCCCCGGTACAGCTGCTCATAGAAGCCGTTGCGGGGCGCGCTGGGATTGAGGCTGTCGGCGAGCCGGATGAAACGGTGATCCCCGATCGTAAAACTGTCCACATGTTCGCGGTTGAGACTGAGCTTCCACACCTCGTATGGATCCTTTATGACGACGACGTCGAGTACTTCGTCGAACAGGAGGGGGATGTTCTCGTATATGACGCCGTTATAGAGGATTGCTCCATCGATCAGCGAGTCGAGGAAATAGGGATGGCCCTCCTTTATCGTGTAGGCATAATCGACGTATTCCGGTCCCCGGTACAGGTCGGTAGCAGGAGAAACATAGCTGTGATATTGCTGCAGGGCAAGCGCAGAGGCGGAATCCAGGATCAGGCTATCCTTTGGGGAGGTCTGGGCATTCAAGACCGGACAGGAAAGGACATAGCAGAGCAGTGTGACGCAAATAGTTTTGGACTTGAAGCGCATGAACGCGGTTTAATGCCTTAAAATAAATAAAGTCTTTTACATTAAGGGGATGAATCGGTAAATTAGGTGATTAAAATGGTATTAATGGCTGGGATCCTTCGCACGATAATTTTGTTGGGCGCTATCCAGGGCTTTATCGTCGGCGCCCTGCTCGCATCGTCTGCCCGGCGAGACCGGCACGGAGCGAGGCAAAAGCGCTTGCTGGCCATCCTGATCGGGTTGCTGGCGATGGCCTGTCTGAATATCTATCTCTTTGAGACGCCCGGCCTGATGAATACACCGCTCGGCAATATTCTTAGCGCACTCATCCCGTTGATCGTCGTGATGCCCATCGGTCCGCTGCTGTATTTTTATGTCCGCAGCCTGCTGGAACCGGAGTTCCGCTTAAGCCGCCGCCACCGGCGGCATTTCTATTCGACGGCGATAGACCTCTTCCCCCATGCTGCTGCGGCGGTCTATATCATCCTGCTGGTCCTGGGAGTGCTAAATCCTCATAAGAACTATGGGTTCGGGACCTTTCTCGACGATTACCAACAGTATGCGGACATCCCGCGCTGGCTTTCCCTGTCGATCTACCTTTGGTTGGCGTCCCGCTACCTCGCAACTGCGCGCATCGGGGGGTGGCCCAAGACCCTGGTCCGGGTCTTTACCGCCTTTGCCATCCTCTGGTTCATCTTCCTCGTCCCCTACGAAATACCCAGAACCAGCGATTGGCTGCTCGACCGGTTCGACTGGTTCCCCCTCTATCTGCCGATCGTGGGGTTGATCTACTGGCTTGGCGTGAAAGGGTATTTTATAAGTTACCGTCTTATTGCCATGAAGACTGCGCTCACCCCGGAGATCGTCAACCCGGCCGTTCAGGCGCTCAAAAAGGCGATGGAGCAGGATCGTCTCTGGCTGGACCCCGCGCTGAACCTGGGTGGCCTTTCCCGGCATTGCGGGCTGCCGCCAAAGACACTTTCGGCTGTTCTTAACCAGCATCTCGAAAAGACATTTAATGCCTGGGTCAATGAATACCGGATCACCGCCTTCAAGGACCGGCTTCTTCAACCGGAAAGCCGCGAGCTGACCATCGCCGGCATCGCTTATGATTGCGGCTTTAATTCGCTGCCAACCTTTCAGCGGGCCTTTAAGTCCCTCACGGGGATCACGCCAAAGGAATATCTTCGAAAAAGAGAGATCAAATCCGGATCTGAATAGGCCTGGGGCAGGGGGATGGCTTGCTTTGCAGCAAACATCAGAATTATGAACCCTCGTCTTCTTAACCTGTTCTTTCTTTTGCCTTTTCAATCCCTGCTTGCGCAGGACAACGCTACCGCCGACGACCGCACCGGCGTTTATCGCGGAAAGACCGACCCGGCCATCGAGCTCCGGATCTCCCGGGATGGCGGCCGGCTTGTGGTACTGATCCTGGGGCAGGGGAGGACCCTTCTCACACCGCTATCCGGTGACCGCTATAGAATGAAAGGGGTACAGCCCGTTGCCACCCTCGAATTTCACCGTAATGTCACCGGCCGGATCGACGGCTGCCGGCTATGGCAGGAGGAGGCGCACCCCCCGAAGAGGGCCGACACCCTCCCCGGCAGCTACCATACAGTTCACTTTCCGCTCGACCTGGCGAAGATCAGCTCCCGGCTGCCGCATGTCTCGAACCGGGCTAACGGCTTCACCCGGGCCGACACCCTGCAGGGTATGCTGACCCCGCTCAGGACCTGCTATGATGTGTTGTTCTACCACCTGGACCTGGACATCCTCACGGAGACAAGATCGATCCGCGGGAGCAATCTGATCCGGTGGCGGACGGTTCAACCCTTCCGCCGCATGCAGGTCGATCTATACGAGAACCTGGGGATAGACACCATCCTTTATCATGGGAGTCCATTGAGCTATACCCGTGACGGCAATGCCGTTTATATCGATCTGCCCGCGGAAACAGCGACCGGCAGCGTCGACCAGCTGCGGATCGTGTATTCCGGTACGCCGCTGCAGCCGGACATCGATGCCCGGAAAGGGGGCATCTTCTGGCTGACCAACCGCAACGGCTGGGGCTGGGTCGAGTCCGTTACCCAGGGCATCGGCGCCAGCGTCTTCTGGCCATGCAAGGATCATCTTTCGGATCGCCCCGACAGCATGCGGATCACGATCACCGTCCCCAATGGGCTCAGTGATATCTCCAATGGCCGGCTCCTGCAGCGGACGGAGCTGCCAAATGGCCGGACCCGGTTCGATTGGTATGTCGACTACCCGATCGCGACCTACAATGTCGTGATCAATATAGGAGACTATACGCATTTTACGGACAGCTATATCCGGCCCGGCGGCGATACGCTGGCGCTGAACTTTTATTGCATGCCGTATAATCTCGACAGCGCCCGCCAACTATTCGGCGGCGTCAAACGCATGCTCGCGTTGTATGAAAAGGACTTTGGCCCCTATCCCTTTCCGCGGGATGGGTTCAATGTGCTGGAATCCCTCTACCCGATGGATCACCAGGGAGCGGTAAGTGTCGGATCGATGCGCAACCCGTTCAACAGCGATACCTATGACGGCGATATCCGACGGCAGATGTGGCACGAGTGCGGACACGAATGGTGGGGCAACAATGTCGGTTGCAGCGACTATGCGGATATGTGGATCCATGAGTCCTTTGCCTCCTATGCCGAGTTCCTTAACCAAGAAGCCCTGTTCGGACGGGCCTCCGCCCTTACCGAGCTGAATCGGGATAATCCCGACAACAAGGAACCGATCATCGGGGTCTACAACGTCAACCATTTCCATGAGGGCGATATGTACCTAAAGGGCGCCCGGATGCTCGAAACGCTCCGCAATGTCATGGACAACGATTCGCTTTGGTGGTCCATCTTCCGCGGCATCCAGCAGCGTTTCCGGTATATACCGGTACGTACCGAAGACATTGTGGAATACTTCAATACTGCTACCGGGAAGGACTATACGTATTTCTTCGACCAATATCTCCGGCATCCGGCCATCCCAGTGCTTTCGATCGGCGTCCGGCAGGATGGCGCCGGGCTCCGGCTCAGCTATCGATGGGAGGCGGACGTACCCGGTTTTCGGATGCCCGTCCGGGTGACAACCGCAAAGGGCAGCTTTTCCTTTATCTATCCGACCACCGAACTGCAGACGATGGAGCTGAAAGGGATGGCGCCCGCGGATTTCGCGGTTGACCGGGACGAATTTTACATCGGCGTGCAGAAGCTTTAGCGGGTCGCTACGGGGGTTTGTTCGGTAGCCTTTGTCAAATTCGCCAGGGTATAGGCGCCGATCGCCATGACAAGATCGCGGACGGCCACGTCGAAAAAATGGCCGCCGACGATAAGCTCGAGGGCGATGCAGATGAGCCAGATGGTTACGATGTAGGCCCCGATCAGCGGGCGGACGAGGACCAGGATACCGGCCACGATCTCGATGACCCCGACGATCTTCATAAAGGTCAGCGGATCCATGGGCACCATCGACTTGTTGTTGCCGAGGTAATCGCTCCATTGGGTGAGTAAATTGGTGAACTTGTCCAGCCCGGCGACGATGGGCACGAGACCATAGGTAAGCTTGAGGGTGGTTTGAAGCT
>Ga0310811_10001079_pt1 | contig 34957 bp, 30 predicted proteins | sample YCmetagenome_FD_207642 | JGI IMG/M metagenome (GOLD analysis project Ga0310811, IMG submission 207642) | Soil microbial communities from experimental microcosm in Duke University, North Carolina, United States - YC | ecosystem: Engineered > Artificial ecosystem > Soil microcosm > Unclassified ... | reverse complement strand
CCGACCCCTGTTTCACCGGCTTCTGTTCGCCGCCATCGGCGCCGGCCGCTGCCGTCTCGCCGCCGAAGCCGCCGAGAATGACGGAGATGAAGGAGCGGTTCATGCCCTTGCACATGATGTAGGACAGGATCGCACCTGACGATCCGACGAGCGCGCCGGTGATGATCAGCGCCGAATTGCCGAGCGTGAAGCCGATGCCCGCCGCAGCCCATCCCGAATAGGAGTTGAGCATCGAGATGACGACCGGCATGTCGGCGCCGCCGATCGGCACGATGATCAGCACACCGAGCACGAACGCCGTGAGCGCGATCAGCCAGAACAGCAGTTTGATCTCACTGACGACGAACAGGATGATCAGCAGGATCAGCAGGCCGGCGAGCGCGAGATTGATGAAGTGACGTTGCGGCAGCAGGATCGGCTTGCCGCTCATGCGTCCGTCGAGCTTGAGGAAGGCGATGACCGAGCCGGTGAAGGTGATCGCGCCGATGGCGACACCAATCGACATTTCGACGAGGCTCTGGCCGTGGATGTTGCCCGGCAGGCCTATGCCGAATGCGCCCGGCGCATAGAGCGCGCCTGCCGCCACCAGTACGGCTGCAAGACCGACGAGAGAATGGAACGCGGCGACCAGTTGCGGCATCGCCGTCATCGGCACGCGGCGCGCAATAACGGCACCAATGCCGCCACCGATGCCGATGCCGAGCAGCACCAGAATGACCGCACCGAAACTCGCCGGCGGACTCATCGCCAGCGTCGTGAGGATGGCGATCGCCATGCCGATCATGCCGAACAGGTTGCCCTGACGGCTCGATGCCGGGCTCGAAAGTCCGCGCAACGCTAGAATGAAGAGGACGCCTGCAACCAGGTACAGGAGCGCGGCGAGATTGGCGTTCATCGCGGCCTCACGCTTTCTTCTTGTACATGCCGAGCATGCGTTCGGTGACGAGGAAGCCGCCAAAAATGTTCACGGAGGCAAGGATCAGAGCGAGAAATCCGAAAACCCGCGCCCATGTCGGCCCGGAATCATCGCCGACGAGAGCGACGCCGACCGCGAGCAGCGCGCCGACCACAATCACGGACGAGATCGCGTTGGTCACCGACATCAGCGGCGTATGCAGCGCGGGGGTCACCGACCAGACGACATAATAGCCGACGCAGATCGCGAGGATGAAAATCGAAAAGCGGAAGACGAAAGGGTCCACCGCGCCGCCAGTCAGACCGCTGGCCGCTTGCGCGGCGGCATCGGCGTAAAGCTGCGCCGCATCGGCCGCCTGCTGCGCGATCTGGGCGGCAGCGTGTGCACGGTCGGCGGCTTCCGTCGGGGTGATCGCTGCCGTTGCCGCCACCGCCGTTGTCGCTATCGTTGTCATCGCCATGACGGGGTTCCTCTCAGGCTACGATCAAGCTGCGTTTTTAGGCTGGAAGTTCGGGTGAATGACCGCGCCATCGCGGGTCAGCGCCGTCGCCTTCACGATGTCATCGTCCCAATTGACGGCGAGGTCTTTCGTCGTCTTGTCGATGAGCGTTTCGACGAAGGCGTAGAGATTGCGTGAATAAAGGCTCGATGCCGATGCCGGCAGCCGCGTCACATTGCTGTTGCCGACGATCTTGACGCCGTTGACCTCCGCGATGCGATCGGCCGACGCGCCTTCGACATTGCCGCCACGCTCGACCGCAAGATCGACGATGACCGAACCCGGCCGCATCGAGGCGACCATCTCGTGCGTGATCAATTTGGGCGCCGGACGACCCGGAATGAGCGCCGTCGTGATGACGATGTCCTGCTTCTTGATGTGGTCGGCGACGAGTGCGGCCTGCTTGGCCTGGTAGTCTTTCGACATTTCCTTGGCGTAACCGCCGGCGGTCTCGGCCTGCTTGAACTCATCGTCCTCGACGGCAACGAATTTCGCGCCGAGACTTTCCACCTGTTCTTTCGCCGCTGGACGCACGTCCGTTGCGGTGACCACCGCGCCGAGACGACGCGCGGTCGCGATCGCCTGCAATCCGGCGACGCCTGCGCCCATCACGAAAACCCTGGTGGCGGGTATGGTGCCGGCCGCCGTCATCATCATGGGCAACGCGCGATTGAATTCGGACGCCGCATCGACGACGGCGCGATAGCCGGCGAGGTTCGCCTGGCTCGACAGGACATCCATCACCTGCGCGCGGGTGATGCGCGGCATCAATTCCATGGCGAAAGCGGAAATGCCGGTGTTTGCCAGCCCTGCGATCTCTGCCTCATGGCCATAGGGGTCCATGATGGCAATCACCAGCGCGCCGCGCTTGCAGAGCGCGGCCTCCGCTTCGCTCGGCCGCCGCACCCGCAGGATGATATCGGCATCGCCGGCGGCGGCTGCCGCATCGGGCGCGATCGCCGCACCATTGGCGGCATAATCGGAATCGAGAAAACCGGATTTTTGGCCGGCGCCGGCCTGCACCGCAACCTCGGCGCCAAGCGCCTTGAATTTCTTCACGGTCTCGGGCGTACCGGCCACGCGCGGCTCGCCAGCATCCGTTTCGGACAGAATCGCAATTTTCATGAGGCCTCCGACGGCTGCCAGCTCAGGAGAGGTGGGAAAACCGGCCTAGACGCCCCCAAACCGCCCGGCACGGCGGGGAAGTGGTGTGGAATCAGAGAAGGAATATAGCCATTAAAATGAGGATGGCGACGATAGTAATCGTGCTCCACTTCGCAAATGCCAGGAAACGCACATACGTCTCCTCATGCGCAGCGTAGTCATTCCCGGTCGCAACCGCGTATTCCGATACGCCATGGTCGGCCATCAACAAATCTCCTGAACTGCCTATTCCTTAAGCGAAACGTCGCCCCAAAGACGCGCTGCCCGTTGGGCGAGCATTAGCCCAAAGCTCCGCTCCGGGCAATGGGATGAATGAGGCGGGCGGCGCCTGTCAACGGCTGCGGCGACGCACGGGGTTAGGCTGCGGTGACGCTGGCTCCTCAAGCCCAACGGCGCGCAGCGCGTCCGCCTGTCGCCGTGCGACCTCGGCTTCGGAAAAATTGGCGATCGCTTCATTGAACAGCCGGTAGAAATTCAGTTCGGCCCGCAAATGCAGGAAGACCGAGCCGAGCCCAATCGCCGCGCGATCCATGAACACGAATTCGCGCGGCACGGTGACAGGACCCTTTTCAGTCAGGCCGCGCTGCACCTGAAACGCCTGACGGCGTCCATATTCCGACGGCTTCACGCCATCGGCGATGGTGCGCACGCGATCATCGAGCAGCGGCCCGTAGATGAAGCGCGCCCAGATATTGAGGATGTCGATCAGGTCGCGGCTCAAGCCCTGAAAGCCCCAGGTCTCGTAGGCATGGACCACGCGGTCATCGTCGCCTTCGAGCAGGCCATGATAGAGATCGACAACACCGGTCACGAATTTCGACGGAAATATCCGGACGCAACCGTAGTCGAGCAGGTTGATGCCCATTGCATCGGCATCCTCTCCGCCCTGCCCCTCCCCGTGCGAAAACACACTGTAATTGCCGAGATGCGGATCGCCGTGGATCACGCCGAAGCGGCTGAATGGAAACCACCAGGCGGTGAACATCGCGGTGCCGAGCGCGTTGCGCACCGGCAGCGGATCATCGCGATGGGCAAGCATGCGCGTGCCGTCGAGCCAGTCGAGGGTCAGCAGCCGCGGCGTCGACAGATCGAGCAGCACGCGCGGCACGCGGATCGTATCGATGCCGTCGAGCATGATGGCATAAAGTGCCGCGTGGCGCGCCTCGCGCTCGTAATCGAGTTCTTCGCGCAGTCGCGCGCCGATCTCCTTGGCGATCTCGCGCGTGTCGATCCCCGGATTGAAACGGCTGCGCAACGCCATCAGCCAGCCAAGCTGATGCAGATCGGCTTCGACGGCGGACTGCATGTCGGGATATTGCAGCTTGCAGGCGAGCGCCGTGCCGTCATGTGCGGTCGCGCGATGAACCTGCCCGAGCGACGCAGCCGCGGCCGGCTGATGCTCGAAATTCGCGAACTTCTTTTCCCAGCCGGGTCCCAGTTCGGCAATCATGCGGCGCTTGACGAAAGCCCAGCCCATGGGCGGCGCTTCGCTTTGCAGCTTGAGAAGCGCGTTGGTGTATTCCTGCGGCATCGCATCGGGAATGGTCGCCATCAATTGCGCGACCTTCATGATCGGACCTTTCAGCCCGCCAAGTGCGCTGGCGAGATCGAGTGCATTCTTGCCGCGGTCGAGCGGCGTGCCGAGCAAGCGCGCACCCGCCATGCGCGCCGCGACGCCGCCGACATTGGTGCCGACGCGCGCATACCGTTTGGCGCGCGCGGAGAAGCGATTTTTCTCTGAGTCTGAATCGCCTGCCATTCAGTCCTTTGGCCAATTGTCTCTGATCCAACGAGTGAGATTTTCTTCGCTCACTTCGCCAGCCGCGAGTGCAAAAATCATCGCTGCCGCATCTGCCTCGGGCACAATGAATTCAATGTCGTTGATACCGAGGAACGTGTAGATGGCGAGGAGCGACGTCCGTTTGTTGCCGTCGATAAACGGGTGGTTTTTTGCGATTCCGTATCCGTAAGCCGCCGCGAGTTCAGGGAGTTCCGCATTCTCATAACCCCATTTGTTGCGTGGGCGATCGAGCGCGGATTCGAGCAGCGCAGCATCCCGCAATCCGCCAAGCCCGCCATGGATTGCGAGTTGTTCGTCATGGATGGCGACGATCATCGCAATCGTGAGCCATTCCGGCTCACTCATTTGGCAAGCTCTGCAAGCGCATTGCGGTAAATCTTCATTCCCCGCCGGGCAACTTCCATCGCTTTCTCGAACTTCGGATCGCGCGGCGTCAGGCGAATGCCGCCGTCTGGCGTCAGCGACGTGTGGAAACTGTCGCCAACACTGAGGTTTAGGCGAGCCATCAATTCTTTGGGCAAAATGACGCCTGTCGAATTGCCAATTTTCTTCAACTGGACGACGCCGACCGGAGTGCCCTCAGGGTCGGGTTTTACCTTCCTGTCCACGTTCATCGAACGATCCTCGCTGTTGTACGAAACGCATGACATAGTTATACAATCCGTACAACACAAGAAGCGCTGATACGAAGATCAGCCCCTTTTATCCAGCGCCTCCAGCTCATCGATCATCCCGGCGATCACTGATAAGCCGCCCTGCCAGAACTGCGGATCGCGGGCATCGAGTCCGAACGGCTTGAGCAATTCGGAATAATGCTTGGTGCCACCCGCCGTGAGCATCGCGAGATAGCGTTCGACGAACCCTTCGGACGAATGCTCGTAGACCGCGTAGAGTGAGTTCACCAAGCAATCGCCGAACGCATAGGCATAGACATAGAACGGCGAATGGATGAAGTGCGGAATATAGGCCCAGAAGGTCTCGTATCCGGTCTTGAGGTCGATCGCGGGGCCAAGACTTTCACGCTGGACGTCCATCCAGATTTCGCCAAGCCGCTCGGCGGTGAGTTCGCCCGTGCGGCGCTCCTCATGGACCCTGCGCTCGAACGTATAGAATGCGATCTGGCGCACGACCGTGTTGATCATGTCCTCGACCTTGGCCGCGAGCATGGCCTTGCGCTCGGTCTTGTTGGTCGTGGCCCTGAGCAGTTTCTTGAACGTCAGCATCTCGCCGAACACGCTGGCGGTTTCTGCGAGCGTCAGTGGCGTCGGCGCCATCAGCGGGCCATGCGCGGCGGCGAGCACTTGATGCACACCGTGACCGAGTTCATGCGCGAGCGTCATCACGTCGCGCGTCTTACCCTGATAATTGAGCAGCACATAAGGATGCGCGGACGGCACGGTCGGGTGCGCGAAAGCGCCCGGCGCCTTGCCCGGACGCACCGGCGCGTCGATCCAGCGATCGTCGAAGAAACGCCCGGCGATATCCGCCATCCTCGGCGAGAACGCACCATAGGCGGTGAGCACCGTGTCGCGCGCCTCGTCCCAACCGACATGGCGGCTCGGCTGTGTCGGCAGCGGCGCATTGCGATCCCAGAAGGGAAGCGTCTTCTTGCCAAACCAGCGCGCCTTGAGAGCGTAATAGCGATGCGACAGCCGCGGATAAGCGGCGTGCACGGCTGCGACCAGCGCATCGACGACTTCGCCTTCGACCCGATTCGAGAGATGCCGTGCGTCGGCAACATCCTTGAAACCGCGCCAGCGATCGGAAATTTCCTTGTCCTTGGCCAGCGTATTCGTGACCAGCGCGAACAGCCGCACGTTCTCCTTGAACGTCTTGGACAGCGCCTGCGCGGCCGCCTTGCGCTTTTTCTCCGACTTGTCCTGCAACAGCGTCAGTGTCGGCTCGATGGCGAGCGGCTTGCCGTCCACCGTGAAGCGCAATCGCGCGATCGTTTCGTCGAACAGACGATTCCATGCGGAATAGCCGGTCATCGACTTTTCCTGAAACAGTTGTTCGGTGCGGTCGTCGAGTTGGTAGGGTTTGTCCATGCGGATGTCCTCGAGCCACGGCCGATAATGGCCGAGCGCGGGATCGCTCATCGCCGTTTCCAGCACCGCGTCGTCGACGCGGTTGAGTTCGAGGGTGAAGAACAGCAAGTGCAGTGAAGCGTTGGTCAGCCGCTCCTGCACGTCGCCATAGAATTTGGATCGCGCCGGATCGGTGGTGTCGCCGGCATGCAGAAGCCCGGCATAGGACGCAAGCCGCCCCATGAGATCGTCGAGAGCTTCATAGCGCCGCACGGCTTCGGCCAGAGCCGCGCTATCGTTGCCGGCGAGATCTGCCAGCTTTCCCTTGAAGTCGTTCTCGAATGTGACGCTGTCGCTCTCGGCGCGGGACAGATCACGCGCGACCTCCGGATCGTCGAGGCCGACATAAAGATCCGCCAGGTTCCATTCCGGAAGCGATCCCAGCGCGACGCCGCCCGCCGCACGCCCGGCCGCCTTCGCCTTCCCAGATTTTGATTTCAACACTTTGGATTTCGCCGCTCGGGATTTCGGCGCTTGGGATTTCGTCGCCTGGAATTTCGCCGTTTTGGATTTCACGGCACGCGCCGGCGTACCGGTGCGACGCGCGGAGGTTTTGGCGGAAGGCTTGGCGGCGGTTCTCGGCATGATGATCTGGGGTCCGTGCGGGGAAAATCGATTCCGGGATGATGGCGGCGTGCGCCATCCCGATCAACTGGCGAAATCGGATCGCAGCCGGTCACGATGGCGTGTCCCGTTGGCTTAATAGGACATTAAGGCCTCTCGGCGACAGTGACCCGAATTGAAACAGGTCTCGCGCAAGCAGGCTTCCGGTTCGCTTCCGACCCCAGCTTTGGAAAGAGTGCGCGCTGCATGACGGCCCATGTTCTCATTGTCGATGACGATCCGGTCCAGCGCCGGCTGCTCCAGGCCATGGTGCAACGGTTCGGCTATATACCGTTGCTGGCCGAGGATGGTGACGGTGCACTGGCGATTCTGCTCGCGCCAGAAGGCCCACGCGTTGACGCGGTGATCCTTGACCTCGTGATGCCGAATCTCGACGGCATGGGTGTAATGGCGAAGTTGCGTGAGGCGGGCATCGCCGTGCCGGTCATCGTCCAGACGGCCCATGGCGGGCTCGACGCGGTCGTCTCGGCCATGCGGGCCGGTGCTGCGGACTTCGTGGTCAAGCCGGTCGGGCCCGAGCGGTTGCAGGTCTCGCTCGCCAATGCGCTGGCGACGCACGCACTCAAGGACGAAGTGACGCGCATCAAGCGCGCGCAGAACGGCACGCTCCAGTTCCGCGATATCATCACACGCAGCCCGTCCATGCAGACGGTGCTGCACACCGCCGAAAAGGCCGCGGCCTCGTCGATACCGGTCCTGATCGAGGGCGAATCCGGCGTCGGCAAGGAGTTGTTCGCGCGCGCGATCCACGGCAGCGGCGAGCGCCGCACCAAGCCATTCGTGCCGGTGAATTGCGGCGCGCTGCCGGAAAACCTCATCGAGTCGATCCTATTCGGCCACGAGAAGGGCTCTTTCACCGGCGCCACCGAAAAACACATCGGGAAATTTGCCGAAGCCTCGGGCGGCACGCTGTTCCTCGATGAAGTGGGCGAACTGCCGCCAGCCGCACAAGTCAAACTGCTGCGCGCGATCCAGGAAGGCGAAATCGAACCGGTGGGCGGGCGCAAGCCGGTGAAGGTGGACGTGCGCATCATCTCCGCTACGCACCGCAACCTGCTCGACGAAGTTCGCCAAGGTCGTTTCCGCGAGGATTTATTTTACCGCCTCCACGTTTTTCCGCTGACCGTGCCGCCTTTGCGCGCACGACCCGACGACATTCCGGACCTGGCGCGGCATTTCCTCGCCCGCTTCGCCGCCGAAGAAGGCCGCACCATCCGCGGTATCGCTGTCGAGGCGCTAGCGCTGCTTCAGCACGTGCGCTGGCCGGGCAACGTGCGGCAACTGGAGAACGCGCTGTTTCGCGCCGTCGTCATGGCCGACGGCGACATCATCGGGGTCGATGCCTTTCCGCAATTGCAGGCGGCAACGCTGCAAAGTCCGCTGGCGCCGGCAAGCGACGCCCACCTGACTCCGTTCGAGGTGCCTGGCCATATCGTTCCGCTCGTAGCGAACGGGCTCATGCCGGAAACGGCGGTCGCATCGACGGACATCTTGATGCAATCGTCCGCGGCTATCGGTGATTCGCGCCACGTGATTCCGTTGATGAACGACGAAGCTCACGTGCGGCCGCTTGCCGACGTCGAGGCCGACGCCATCCGCCACGCGGTCAAATATTACCGTGGGCAGATGTCGGAAGTGGCGCGACGGCTGCGCATCGGCCGGTCGACCCTCTATCGAAAACTCGATGAGAATAAGATTCTACCGGAGACTGAAACCCCAAACGTTGCAACCGAGTAACAACCTGGGAAAATTGTACGAATGCGACGCGGCAGACGCCAACCTTGATGGCGCATAGGGACAATCCCCACTAGCGTGCGATGCGAAGGCCGCGTCTGGGTACACAAGTTAGGGATCGGACGGGCGAAAACCGCGACTCGTGCGTATCTATATCAAGGAAACGCGGTGTATCGGCCAAACCGACTCCAGAGGGCTCAGAGGGCTTCCATGCGGATCAATCGAATCACTTGCGTTTTTGCCGGCACTGTCGCGCTGGCAATGACGGCCGGCGGGGTTCTGTCCGCTTCGGCTCAGGACAATAAGGCAACGGAGGCGCCGCAGGCGACTTCAGCGGTTCCGATGCCGGAACCAGCCAATGTCCCGCCTCCTACGGCAGCCGATGTTGGTTCCGCGCCGGCCACGGCCGCGAACGTCCCTTCGGAGACGACTTCCGCTCCCACTACCACCGGATCGACCGAGCAACCCAAAATTCAACAGCCCGCAACCGCGCAAGCGCAGCCGGCAGCGCCTGAACAGGCCGCGTCCCCTGCCCCGCAAACGCCTGCCGCCGCCAATTCAGCGCCGCCGGCAACGTCCGAGAAGCCGGCAAGCGACACCGCAACCGCACCCACAGCAACACCGCCGGCCGATACGGCAGCAACGCCTGCGACGCAAACACCTGCCGTCGCCGCGACCGTGCCGGCCATGGACCCCAAGGATGCGGCCGTCGCCGATGCGCTGCGCGGCATCATCAACGGCAAGTTCGATCGTGTCGTCGATCGCCGCAACGAGCGCGACGCGATCTCGACGTTCTATCAGGCACGCGACTTCAAGCCGATCTGGTCCGACAAAGGAATCGTCACGCCCCGTGCCGAGGCGGCGATGAAACGCATCCGTAAGGCCGACGACGATGGTCTTGAGGCAAGCGATTTCGTCCTGCCGAAGTTCGCCGCCGATGCCGACCCGGCCGCACTCGCCAATGCCGACATCCAACTGACCAAGGCCTTCCTGCTTTACGCCCGCGAGGCGCGTATCGGACGGTTGACCGCATCACGGGTCACCGCCAATGCCGACTACAAACAAACTCCCGTCGAGCCAGCCGAAATCCTCAACAATCTCGCCTCCCATGAAGATGTCGCCGCCTATCTGGAGAGCTTCAACCCGCAATTCCATGCGTTCCAGGCGCTCCGTGCCAAGCTCATCGAAATACGCGCCGGCAACGCGCCCGCAAAAACACACATTGCGGAAGGCAAGACGATCCAGATCGGCAACGATGACGATCGCATTCCGGCCATCCGCCAGCGCCTTAACGTGCGAGGCGAAGCCGATGCCAACAATTACGACAAAGCGTTGGCCGAGGCTGTCAAATCCTTTCAGCGCGAACACGGCATGCGCCCGGATGGTCTGATCGGCGATCGCACGATCCAGGCTCTCAATGGCGGCCCCAAAACGGCGTCAAACAAGATCGAGACCATCGTGGCCAATCTCGAACGGCTGCGCTGGCTGCCGCACGATCTCGGCAATGTCTATGTGATGGTCAATCTTCCCGACTATTCGCTCAAGGTCGTGAAGAACGGCAAGACCACGTGGACGACCCGGATCGTCGTCGGCAAGCCGAGCATGGCGACTCCGATCTTCTCCAACGCGATCGAGAATATCGTCGTCAATCCGACCTGGCACGTCCCGCAATCGATCGTGCAGAAAGAGTATCTTCCCGCGCTCGCGCAAGACCCGACGGTGCTGGCGCGCGCCGGGCTCGTCGTTCATCACGAGCGTGACGGCACCATCTCGATCACCCAACCGCCGGGCAATCGCAATGCGCTCGGCCACATGAAGTTCAACTTCCCGAACAAGTTCAACGTGTATCTGCACGACACGCCGGACAAGAACCTCTTCAAGGCGTCGAAGCGCGCCTTCAGCCACGGCTGCATGCGCGTGCTGAACCCGTGGGACTTCGGCGAGCAACTCGCTGAAGCCGCCATCGATCATCCGAAATATACCGCCGCCCGCTTCAAGAGCATGTTCGGCGACAATGAGCATTGGCTGAAATTCGACACCAAGATCCCGGTGCATCTGACCTACCAGACAGCCTTCGTCGATGACGAAAACCATCTGCAGTTCCGCCCAGACATCTATGGCTATGATAACCGCGTCGATCTCGCGATGAAGAACCCTGGTCGCAACTTCGCGAGCGCCGACGTGCAAGCCAAGCATCAGGAAGCGGCAAGCGCGCGCCGCGTGTCACGCCGCCAGATCCAGCAGGCAGAGACCATGCCGCGACAGGTACCGAGTTTCTTCGATCTGTTTCGCTAGACAAAGCGGAACACGCGAACGCGCCGCTGCTGAAAACCGCTAAGAAACATAAAAGGCCGGGCCAATCGCCCGGCCTTTTTCTATTGTTGGCGGCCACATTTCGCCCTTTTTCGCAGATTACCCCTAGTTAATGTTCGGGGGACCGGGGAAAAGCGATAAGTCCGCATTAACCGATCCTGTTTAACACTGCATTAGGCATGAGCCGCAGCATAAACCCTGCGCGCCGACGTCGAAATTTTGCTGTTAGCGGGACACTGCGTGCATCATCGGACTGCGCCCACATTGGGATCGGGAAGGCGCCTCAAAGCATTGGGGTACGCAGTCGGACTCGCCCTGACGCTCATCATTTTCGGAACACGCGGTTTGGAGACAGCGGTCGCCAATGGCGATACGCGCACGATCTCACTGCATCACGTCCATACGGACGAGAGCCTGACCATCACCTACAAGAAAGATGGCCGCTACGATCCGGAGGCCCTCAAGAAACTGAACTGGCTGTTGCGCGACTGGCGCAAGGGCCAGGCCATCCGCATGGAACCGCATCTCATCGACCTCGTGTGGGAAGTTTCGCGCGAGGCCGGCGCGAAGGGTCCGATCCAGATCATCTGCGGCTATCGCTCGCCGTCGACGAACGGCATGTTGCGGGCGCGCACCAACGGCGTCGCCGAACACAGCCAGCACATGCTCGGCCGCGCGATGGACTTTTTCATTCCCGGCGTGCCGCTCGACAAGCTCCGCGCCATCGGCATGCGGCTGCAGCGCGGCGGCGTCGGCTATTATCCGCATTCCGGTTCGCCCTTCGTCCACATGGACGTGGCCCGCGTGCGCGCATGGCCGCGCATGAGCCGGCAGGAGCTGGCACGTCTGTTCCCTGACGGACGCACCGTCCACATTCCGGCCGACGGCCGTCCGCTGGCCGGATATGCCCAGGCCCTCGCCGACCTCCGCAAGCGCGACAGCGGTGGCGCCACATTGCTCGCTTCCGCCGGGAGTGCCGGTTCGGAAATGGCCTATGCCAAGCCTGAGTCCGAAAACACGCTCGGCCTGAACGCCCTCTTCGCAATCGCCTCGCACCCGGCGCAGAGCGCGGAAACGCGCCAGGCGACGCCGGCGACAACGGCAAAGCCACTTGCTGTTGCCGAGGCTGCACCAGTCGAAACGGTACGTCTGCCGCGCAGCCGGCCGGCCTTCCAGCTCGCCGCGCTCCAGGCCCAGCCGCTTCCTGCACAAGCAATTCCGGCAACTGAACAACCGGCCCGTCTTCCGGTCCAGGTGGCCAGCGCCGGCGATGGCGATCTGAGTACCTTCGTCGCGCCGCGCCTGCCGAAAGCGCGCCCGCACAATCTCGGCGGCAAGTCCAATGGCCTGACGCAGGTAGCCTACGGCTACGCCGGTGCGCCGTCGGAGTTGAACTCCCACTGGTCGTCGCTCGCCGGCTCGTCGACCACCATCGTCGTCAAACAGGCGGAAGGCACGCGCAAGCCGGCCACCGTCGTCGCTCCCTCCCACGCCACGGCAATGGCCTATTATTCCGACCCCTGGCTGACGGCGGCGATCCTGACGCCGAGCATTGCCACTTATATGACGACCCTGCATTCCGGCCCGCGCGACATGATCGGACTGGCGACGTTCATGCAGAAGCCACACTCGACCGTGACCAGCAGCTTCACGCACGATCCGCGTAAAACGATGCCGACGCAGTACTTCTCAGGTAATGCCGTGAGCTTCGTTGCGACCACGGCATTCCGCGAGCACACCGCTTCGCTGGCCTTCGATCGCTAATATCTCTCCAAAGACGATCCACGAAAGCGGTTCAGCCCGGTGGTCGTGCGCGGGCATAGCCGTCGAGACGGCGTTCTTAACGCCTGACGACCCGCGCATCCGTCATTCTTTGAAAAATGGCCTGGAAAGATGGCTTGATTCTTTGAAAGATCGCTTGCCGGATCAAGTCCGGCGATGACGAACGAGGCGCGTCGCTCTAGATCATGCCCAGCGCGAGCAGATAGGTTTCCAGGATCGCCTCTTCCTCCTTGCGATCATTCTCATCCTGCTTGCGCATGCGGATGATCTGGCGGAGTGCCTTGACGTCGTACCCGTTGCCCTTCGCCTCCGCGAAAACATCGCGGATATCGTCGGCAATGGTTTTTTTCTCCTCCTCCAGCCGCTCGACACGCTCGATGATCGCCTTGAGTTGATCTTTGGCGAAACGGGTCGCGGGTTCTTCCTTGGCAGCAGCAGCGGCGGCGGCGGGTGGCATCGGATACTCCTCGATTGACGCAACGGCGCGATTGTCGCGCAGCATTCGGAGCACTGCGGGCTTGCGTCAAGAGCGCCTTTGTCCATCCACAGGTCAGCGTGGATAACGGTATCAGTGCGCCGGCGCGTTCTTCTTGAAGGCAGCCTGCTGCTCGGGCGTGGATTCCTTCTGGTGCTTGGCTTTCCACTCCTCGAACGGCATGCCGTAGATCAATTCGCGGCTTTCATCCTTGCTCAGCGCAAGACCCCGTTCGTCGGCCGCATCCTTGACCCAGTTCGATAGGCAGTTGCGGCAGAAGCCGGCGAGGTTCATCATGTCGATGTTTTGGACGTCGGTTCGCGACCGCAGATGTTCGACAAGTCGGCGGAACGCGGCCGCCTCAAGTTCTGTCTGGGTTTTTTCATCGAGCGCCATTTGTTTGCCCATAACGGTTCCTTTCCAATTCATCCTCATCTGACCTCAACAATAAGAAACCCCCGGCGCCCTTTCTAGGGCCACGCACGGAATGAAGGCCAGAAGGCTCGCCATGATCGTACCGTCACGCGCGTTTCTCGAATCCCTGTTGTTTGAGGCCATCGCCGCCGTGCAACCGGCGCAATGCCTCGCTGCCCACCTCCCGCCGATGCCGAAAGGCCGCCTGATCGTGCTCGCCGCCGGCAAAGCCGCGAGTTCGATGACCGAGGCCGCCGAAGTCCATTACGAAAAGGAGTGGCGTGCCGACCCGTCTCGCGTGACAGGCGTGGCGGTGACCCGGCACGGCTACGGCCGTCCCACCCGTCATATCCAGACCGTGACAGCCGGCCATCCGATGCCCGATGACGATGGCCTCGATGCGACATCGATGGCCCTCGACTATGCGGCGCGGGCGGGGCGTGACGATCTCGTACTGGTTTTGCTGTCAGGCGGCGCATCGGCGAACTGGGTCGCTCCGGCCTCGCTGCTTACGCTCCAGGACAAGCAAGCGGTCACGCTGGCGCTGCTGCGCTCCGGCGCCAGCATTTCGGAGATCAATACGGTGCGCAAACATCTCTCGCGCATCAAAGGCGGACGCCTCGCCGTGCTGGCGCAGCCGGCCAAGGTCGTGACGCTGGCGATATCGGATGTCCCCCATGACGATCCGGCGGTGATCGGCTCCGGTCCGACCGTGCCTGATCCGACGACGCTCGACGATGCGCGCGCGATTATCGGCCGCTACGGATTGTCGCTTCCGCCCGGGGTGAGCCGGGTTCTCGCCGATCCCGCCAGCGAATCGCCGAAACCGTCCGACTCCGCCTTCGAACAGATGGGCTACCACGTCGTCGCGCGCGCGGAAGACGCGTTGCGCGCCGCCGTCCCGCTCCTCACGCAGGCCGGGTACGAGGTCATCGATCTCGGCGCGCAAATCGAAGGAGAAGCCCGCGACGTCGCCGCACAGCAGGCGCAGATGGCGCTTGATCTGAAGGCGCAGGGCCGCCGGGCGGTCATTCTGTCGGGCGGCGAATTGACCGTCACAATCCGCGGCCATGGCAAGGGCGGCCCGAATCAGGAATTCGCGCTGGCGCTCGCCATCGCGCTGCAGGGCGAAGGCGGCATTTGCGCCATCGCCGCGGACACGGACGGCACCGACGGTGGCATGGGAGACGCCTCGGACCCCGCAGGCGCCGTAATCGACGCCGCCACGCTGCAACGGGCCCGGTCGCTTGGCCTCGATCCGGCCGCGTTTCTGGCCGACAACGACTCAGGCGGGTTCTTCGCCCAGATAGGCGGTCTCATGGTGACCGGACCGACCTATACAAATGTCAACGATTTCCGGGCCATCGTCGTTGACACGGCGTAGCCGATCACGCGAAATCGCAAGCGAATCCCAACTGCCGAACGGGTGACTGTGCTGCACGTCCTTTCCCGCATAGCGTCTGCCCGATTGCACAACATCCTCGCCCTCGCTGTGACCGGATGCGCGTTTCTCGTGCTCGCGCCTGGATCGGCGCGTGCAGATTTCCGGCTTTGCAACAACACCGACAGCCGCGTCGGCATCGCGGTGGGCTACAAGGATTCCGACGGCTGGACCACGGAAGGCTGGTGGAATCTCACCTCGCACAAATGCGAGACGCTGCTCAAAGGCGACCTGGTCGCACGCTTCTATTACATCTACGCCGTTGATTACGATCGCGGCGGTGAATGGTCCGGGCGCGCCTTCATGTGTACACGAGCCAAGGAATTCACCGTGAAGGGCACGAACGAGTGCCTGCCGCGCGGCTATGACCGCACCGGCTTTTTCGAGGTGGATACCGGCGAACAGCGTTCCTGGACCGTTCAATTGACGGACGCGAGCGAAAGCAGCGGGCCTGCGGGCGCAGGCAGCGTCGTGCCGCAAAGCGAGAAAAAATGAGACGTCAACGGCGCACGAAGATCGTTGCAACACTTGGACCGGCCAGTTCGAGCCAGGAGATGATTGCGCGCCTGTTCGAAGCCGGCGCCGACGTCTTCCGCATCAATATGAGTCATACCTCGCACGACAAGATGCGCGAACTCGTCACGACGATTCGCACCGTGGAAAGCGAGTTCGGCCGGCCGATCGGCATCCTCGTCGATCTCCAGGGGCCGAAGCTGCGGCTGGGCTCCTTCGCCGACGGCGCGGTGATGCTCGAGAAAGACGCGCCATTTACGCTCGACACCAGCACCGAACCCGGAACCGTTCGGCGCGTGAGATTGCCGCATGCGGAGATTTTCGCGGCGATCAGCCCGGGCGACAGCCTGCTGCTCGATGACGGCAAGGTCCGCCTCACCGCTGTTGAAACAACTCCGGAATCGATACTGACGCGGGTTGAAGTCGGCGGCCGTCTCTCCGACCGCAAGGGCGTCAGCCTGCCCGATACGACTCTGCCGTTCTCGGCTTTGGCCGACAAGGATCGCTCCGATCTCGAAGCAGCCCTCGCAGCCGAGGTCGACTGGATCGCGCTGTCCTTCATCCAGCGGCCGGAAGACGTCGCCGAGGCCAAGAAAGTCACGCGCGGACGCGCTTCCGTGATGGCAAAGATCGAGAAGCCGCAGGCGGTGACGCGACTCGACGAAATCCTCGAGGTCACCGACGCGATCATGGTCGCGCGCGGTGATCTCGGCGTGGAAATGCCGCTCGAGAAAGTGCCTGGCGCGCAAAAGGAAATGACTCGCAAAGCCCGGCGCGACGGCAAGCCGGTCGTCGTCGCGACGCAAATGCTCGAATCCATGATCACCAGCCCGGTGCCGACGCGGGCGGAGGTCTCCGATGTCGCCACCGCCATTTACGAGGGCGCGGATGCGATCATGCTGTCGGCGGAATCCGCAGCCGGACAGTACCCCGTCGAAGCCGTCTCGACGATGAACCGCATCGCCTGCGAAGTGGAGAGCGGACCGCTCTATCGTTCGATCATCGCCTCGCAGCGCATCACGCCGGAAGCGACCGGCGCCGACGCCATCGCCGATGCCGCACGCGAGATCGCCGACAATCTCGAACTGTCCGCGATCGTGTGCTGGACCTCTTCAGGTTCGACGGCCTTCCGCGTCGCGCGCGAGCGGCCGAAGCCGCCGACCGTTGCGATCACACCTAATCCGTCGACCGCGCGACGGCTCTCGCTGGTCTGGGGCGTGCATTGCGTCATCGCACAGGATGCACGCGATCAGGACGACATGGTGGAGCGCGCCTGCCGCCTCGCCTTCCGCGAAGGCTTTGCACGCGCCGGCCAGCGCGTCATTATCGTCGCCGGCGTGCCGCTGCGCACACCCGGCGCGACCAATATGCTGCGCATCGCCTTTGTGGGATCGGACGTCGACGCGGACGACTGAGCATGATCCCGAAAAGCTTGCCCTCGGACTTGATCCGAGGGTGGGAACCGGTTTTCGGAAAAAGATCATGCGCGCATAAAACAATCGATGTGGTGCGCGCTAGATATCGCGGCCGTCGATTTTCTGGCTCAGCGTCTTGATCAGTTCCGGCAGCTTCTTGAGATGCGGATGGACCGCCGCCGCCTTGCGGAACGCCTGCAGCGCGCGCGCGTCTTCGCCGAACTCCTGCATGATGAGACCGAGGCCGTATAGCGCACCGAAATGGCGTGGCTCGCGCGCCAGCACCTGCGCGATGTCGGCAACCGCGTGGCCGTAGTCCTTCTGCATGTAATAGAGCGTGGCGCGGCGATCCCAACCTTCCACGTAATCGGGCTTGAACGCGATGATGGCGTCGAGCAGCTTGTGCGCGAGAGGCAAATCTTTCGACGCTACGGCGGCCGACACGCGACTCATCAACAGATCCGTCGCATCGCCGCCCGAGCGCATCCAGACACGCCAGATACGATCCTCGACCGCCTTGGCGCTGGCATCGTCAGGCGCGACCTTGAGCGCGCCGAACAGGAATTCGAGGTTGTTGCGCTGCTTGGCGCGCTCGGCCTGTTTCTTGCGGTCGGCCTCTTCCGCGGCGGATTTGTCCCGCGCGGAATTCCGGGAGGAGTTTTTCGATTGATTGTCGGACTTGTTGTTGGGCGCGGTCGTGTCCGGTTTCGACAGAGCCGGCGGATGCACCCATTCGCCTGCGCGGTCGCCGCCCCTGTCAACACCGCGGCCCTGGCCAAAGGCCGGTGCGGCTGCGACAGACGCGCCCAGAAGCAAGGCCACGGATAAGGCCTTAGCACCTGTCATGCGGAATCGTTCGCTCATGACGACAGTGTAGAGCCGGCACATGGTGCGGAAAAGATGGCGAGAGCGTCACGGCCGCGTGAAGGCAGACCGACGCGTAACGTCAAGACACTATGTCCACAGATGCCGCCGTCTTGAGACGTCATCTTGGGAATTTTGGCTTTGAAAATTGGCTCGGGAAATCAGGCTCAGAATCAGCCGTGATCAGCCCTGGCGCGCCTTGAAGCGGGGCTGGACCTTGTTGATCACATAGACCCGGCCCTTACGCCGCACGATGCGGTTCGCGCGATGGCGAGAGCGCAATGATTTCAGAGAGTTACGAACTTTCATGACACTGTTCCCAATTCGCAGTTCCTATGCCGCGACCCAAGTGGGACCAGCGAAAAGGCCTATCTGACGGATTTGACGGGTTTTTACGGCCCCGGGGTGCCGCTGTCAATGGATCGCGGCCCGGCGCCGCTCCCTGAAAACGGCCACGGATCGCAGCAACCATACACTGGTACGACCCGCTGCCCCGTTGCATAACGAGCGCGCCAGCTTCCCGGCGCAGCCCAATATGGGCGCGGCGAAACCGTCCCCGCGGACACCAACGCGTGTCGCGCGAGCCAGGACACGGCTGGAACGAGGAAACAGACAAGGAGCGGCGCGGAATGCGAATTGCGATCGTCGGCGGCGGGATTGTCGGACTGGCCCTCGCGCTGGGCCTGCACAAGCGCGGCATCACCGCTTCGGTCTTCGAGGCCGCGCCCGAGGTCAAGGAGCTTGGCGTGGGCATCACGGTGCTGCCCCATGCCATGCGCGAACTGGCCGAATTCGGCATCGCCGGCGAACTGGAAGCTCAAGGCATCGAGAACGCCGAAAGCTGCTTCTTCAACCGCTTCGGCCAACTCATCTACAAGGAGCCGCGCGGCCGCCTTGCCGGCTATACACACCCGGAAGTCGGCATGCATCGCGGGCGGCTCCATCGCACGCTGTGGGACGCTGCGGTCGCACGCCTTGGTGAAGGCGCGCTGCATACCGACCGGCGCTGTGCCGGATATGTGCAGGATGGCGACGGCGTCACACTACGCTTCGTCCAGACCTCCACCGGCAAGCCCTGCCCCGACGTGAAGGCGGATGTTCTTGTCGCATGCGACGGTGTGAATTCCACCATTCGCCAGCAGATGTATCCCGGCGAAGGCGTCGTGTTCACCGGCATCAATACCTGGCGCGGCGTCGCCGTCCACCGCCCGATCCTCACCGGGCGCTCCTACATCCGCGTCGGCTCGATCAAGACTGGCAAGATCGTGATCTATCCGATCATCGACAATGTCGACGGCGCAGGAAACCAGCTCATCAACTGGACCACGGAGATCACCACCGATCCCAGCGAGAAGAACGACTGGAATAAGCCCGGCCGCGTCGAGGACTTCATCCGCTACTACGAATCCTGGCGCTTCGACTGGCTCGACGTGCCGGCCATGATCCGCAAGTCGGACGTGATTTTTGAATATCCCATGGTCGACAAGGATCCGATCGACCGCTGGAGCGAGGGCCGCGTCCTGCTCGCCGGCGACGCCGCCCATCCGATGTATCCGCGCGGATCGAATGGATCGGCGCAGGGGCTGATCGATGCCCGCGTGCTGTCCGATGCCCTGGCGCGTCACGCCGCGGATTGGCAAAGTGCGTTCAAGTCCTACGAAGCCGAACGCGTGGAGCGTGCCGCCACGGTGGTGCGCACCAACCGGTCGTCGCCGCCGGATTTCATCAATATCAAGGTCGAAGAGCTTACCGGCGACCGGCCGTTCGACAACCTGGACGCCTTCATTTCACAGGACGAACTACGCGCATTGTCAGATCATTATAAAACGATCGCCGGCTTCAGCATTCCAGTTGGTGGACAAGCGACCTGACGACGCCGATAAACGCATGATCGGCAGTACGAGAGCGGCGGGACATATGGATAACGCGGTGAGCGAACCGGCGAAAGCCAGTCTGAGCAATGAAAATCCCGGACCCACGCATGAAGACTTGCGTGACCTCATCGCGCGCTTCGAGGAGATGGGCGAACTCAAGACCATCGAGAATGCCGACGCACATTTAGAACTCAGCGCGTTGGCCGAACTGGTGACGGCGCGCTTTCCCGGCGAGGAGCCGGCACTGCTGTTCGACAAGATCAAAGGCTATGCGCCGGGCATGCGCATCCTCTCCGGCGCCTCGAATTCGTTCCGCCGCCTCGCTGTCGTGCTCGGCGTCGAGCCGCCGAAAAACAAGATCGACATCGTGCGCAGCTACAAGGCGCGCATGAAGCGCGATTTCCGCATGATCCCGCCGCGCACGCTCTCTACCGGGCCGGTTTTCGAGAACATCATCCGCGACGACGACGTCGACCTCACGAAATTTCCTGCGCCGTTCGTGCATGAGTTGGACGGCGGCCGTTATCTTGGCACAGAAGATCTTGTCGTGATGCGCGATCCCGATACTGGACGAGTCAATGTCGGGACCTATCGCATCATGCTGCACGGCAAGGACGAACTCGGCGTCTGGATTTCGCCCGGCAAGCACGGCCGCATGATCCGCGAAAAATATTTCGCCAAGGGCGAGACCTGCCCGGTGCTGATCAGTTGCGGTCAGGACCCGCTTCTGTTCCTTGCCAGCAACGCCGAACTCGGCGAGAGCGTGCCTGAGTACGATTACATGGGCGGCCAGCGCGGCCGCGCCGTCGACGTGGTGTTGAGCGAGTTGCACAAGCTGCCGATGCCGGCGCGGTCGGAACTCGTCATCGAAGGCGACATGTATGGCGACCGCACAAAACTCGAAGGGCCGTTCGGCGAATTCATGGGCTATTACGCGAGCGAGGCGAGCGAGCAGCCGATCATCAAGGTGCGGCGCATTTATCATCGTCACGATCCGATCATCACACTCGCGATTCCCTCGCGGCCGCCATCGAACTTCACCGTCGCGCGCGGCGTCGTGAAGTCGGCGATGATCTGGGACGAATGCGAGAAAGCGGGACTGGCCGGCGTGCAGTCGGTGTGGAATCACGAAGCCGGTGCGGGCCGCCTGTTCAATGTCATCTCGATCAAGCAGATGTATCCCGGCCACGCCAAGCAGGCGGCAATGCTCGCGGCCAATTGCCAGTCGGGCGCCTACGCCGGACGCTGGGTCATCGTCGTCGACGAGGACATTGATCCCTCAAACATCCACGACGTGATCTGGGCGATGTCGACGCGGTGCGATCCGCCGAAGGACATCGACTATATTCACGGCCACTGGTCGACGCCGCTCGATCCGATGCTGCGCGAGCCGCCTTACGAGAACAATCGCGCCATCGTGAATGCCTGCCGACCTTGGGGATGGAAGGACGAATTCCCGACGGTTGCGGAAGCCAGCCCCGAACTCAAGCAGCGCGTCATGGCGAAGTGGCCGGAGCTGTTCTGAACGCCCGCGAAATAATCACGCGTGTCACTTGACCCCTGGGAGGGTGACAATCAGACTTCCTCAAGCGTCTGTCGTCACGAGCAGCGCACCCGATGCGTAAACCGCACGGACAAACCTGGGGAGGTGTGTGATGAAAGTTTCCGGATGGGTGGCTTGTGCACTGCTCGCAGGCATCTCGACATCTGGCGCATTGGCGCAATCGAAATCAGACGAAATAGAGAAACACCTCGCCGCAGCCAAGAAGGCCGCTGCCTTCGATTTCGCCGGCACGCTCGTGCGCACATGCGTCGTGCCGCAAACGGCGCCCGGCGGAGACAAGGCGCCGGGGGCCGCCCTGCCGCGCGCAAGCTGGTACACCGAACCGGCGAAAGTTTTCGACAATCCTTATTTCGTCGGCACGAAAATCCATTCGTCCTGGGCGTTGACCTCGGCCGAGGGCATCATCCTCATCGATACGCTCTATGAATACGCCGCACCGGAAGCGATTGTCGGCGGCCTCAAGAAAGTCGGCCTCGACCCCGCGAACATCAAATATGTCATCGTCTCGCACGCCCACCTCGATCATTCAGGCGGCGCGTTCATGCTGCAACAGAAATATCACCCACATATCGTGATGGGTGGCCCCGACTGGGATTCTGTTGAAGCCTCCAAGAATCAATATCCCAACGGCAAGCCGACACGCGACATCGTCGCGAAGGATGGCCAGAAGATCACTGTTGGAGATGCGAGCGTGACGATCGTCACAACTCCGGGCCACACTCCGGGAACCTTGTCGATGATTTTCGGCGTCAAGGATCATGGCAAGCCGCTGACGGTGGCTTATTCGGGCGGGACGGCCTTCAATTTCGAAAATACCGTTCCGAAATTCGATATCTACATCGCGTCGCAACGGAAGATGGCCGCCGCGGCCGCGCAAGCGAATGCGACCATCCTGATGTCGAACCATTCTGAATTCGACAATGCGGTGACGAAGATCAAGATGATGGCGGCGCGCAAGGACGGAGAGCCGTCTCCCTTCGAGATCGGGAGCAACGCCGTCGGCCGCTATTTCAAGGTGACGGACGAGTGCGCACAGGTCGCGCGGCAAAAATTGCTGCTGCAATCCGCGCAGCAGTAAAGGGCCGAAAATCCGCATATGGCCTGTCGCGCGGCAACATGATCCGCGCGATTGCCCCACGCGATGGGCAAGGGCCTGAGTGCCTTTTCGTCCTGCCTCAACTGTGCCGCGAGGAGACCGGCGTTCCACGTTTCCTGTTGTAGCCGTGGATCTGGACGGTCTCCCACACGTTGTTGACGTGATAGGGATCGCTCTGCGTAAACGAGTCCGCGGTGGCGCGGTCTTTGGCGTCGATGACGAAGACACTTCCGGACGGCGTCTCGCCGTCGTCCGCGAGGAGCGTACCCGCCGTAACGACATCCACGTGGTAGTCTTCGGCCTTGTCGAGATGGATGCGGTGCTCGCGATAGAATTTCGCGCGGGTCGGCATTGCACCTTTCTTGTCAGTCGCGTGAACGACGAAAAGCATGGCCGTGCTCCCAGTGCGTTGCTTCGATAGCTCCCATCTTAACTGAGTTGCCTGCGGCGGACCACACGTCAGTCTGGACATTAATCCTCGAACTGCGCCTTGCGCCATTTCAGCGCGGCTTTAAGCCCGTCGCGCGAGCGAACTTGCTCGAATTCGTTTCCGACCTCCGTCGTCGCCGCATAGAGGGGTGCGGAGATGTCGAGGCCGGCCTGAAGCGCGGAGCGAAAACCCTGAATTTCCGCGCCCCTATTGATCGCCATTTTTGCGGCAGCGAGCGCTTCCGGCGCGATCAACGTCATGCGCCTGGCATATTTCATCACCGCCGCATCGAATTGATCTTCCGGCACGACGCGATTGACCATGCCGTAATCGAGCGCCGTTTGTGCGTCGATGGTGCCGCCGAGATAGATCAGCTCACGCGCGCGCTTGTGGCCGATGATCAGAGGCATGATGAAGGCCGGACCGATGTGGGAAAACAGCACCTCCGGTTCGCCGAACTGTGTGCCTTCCGCTGCAATCGTGATGTCACAAAACATCGCGAGTTCGCAGCCACCGCCGAGCGCATGGCCGCGCACCGCCGCAATGACAGGCTTGCGCAGCGTCCATGGCGTCATCAGCGTGCGCACACTGATCGACAAGCGCTGGTGGAAGCGAAGGGGATCATGACGCCACGGCACCTGGCCCGGATCGTAACCGTCGGCACCGACATCGAATCCGACGCAAAAGCTCCGGCCCGCTCCCGTCAGGACAATGACGCTGGTCTCCGCCAGCGCGTCGGCCGCATGCAGCACGCGTTCGAGTTCAAGCCGCATGTCCATGCTTAACGCATTGAGTTTTTTCGGCCGATTGAGTGTGACGATGCTGACCTTTTCATCGGTCTCATGCGTGACCAGAGCCTCGCTCATTCATCTCTCCTTGTCATGGATTTCTGCCGCCGCCAAAGCCTCGCAACGACCAGCTATTCGATCAGCTCTTTCGCTCGTTTTTGCGCGGCCGGCGAAGCATGAATGACGGAGTCGACGATTTGCTGCATCTTTTCGCCGGAAATCGGCAAGATATCCGCTTTGGCCCTTTTTGCGTCGGCCAGAAATTCAGCATCCTTCATCGTCGCATCGAAGGCGCGGCGCAGGATGTCGACGCGATCCGCCGGCACTCCGGGTGGCGCCAGAAGCGGGCGGCTCAGGGCCGTTGTCGAGGAAATGAAGGCTGCTGCTTCCCGATCGACATCGTTCCTGGCGACCTCCGTCGCCAGCGGCACGTCGCGTCCGGCGAACTTGGAGATTTCCGGATTCTTCGCCGTTCCCCATTGCGTCAGGACGTAAAGCTCGCCTTTCGCCATCATTTGCGACATGGTTGCTTTCATCGACGACCAGCCGGTACCACCGAGGCAGTTCACTTCATCGCGCTCGAGCGCAAGATTGATGGCGGGTACACCGGGATAGCCGGTGACGATGCGAATATTCGCAGGCAGAATGCCGCCGAGAATTTTCGGCATGGTCACCGTGGGGCCGGCGCCGGTGCTGCCGCAGACCAGGCCACCTTTCGTCTTCACATCGTCAAGTGTCGCCAAGCCGGATTTGCGCGACGACAGCGTGACAAGATTGTCGACGATCGGATTCCCGATCCACGCGAATTTCGCTGCATCGAAACGGACGCCGCGTTCTTTCATGACCTGATCGACCGGCGTGCCCTGCACCACGCTCGCCAGCGCGGTGCCGTCCTTGGGCGCGACATTGTAAAGCCAGTTCGCCGCGACCCGGCTGCCTGCGCCCGGCATGTTCTGCACAATGAAGGTGGGATTGCCGGGGATGTATTTTCCCATATGTCGCGCGATCAGCCGCGCATAAACATCATACCCGCCGCCGGCCGCAAAGCCGACGGAGATCTGGATTGTCTTTCCTTTGTAAAATTCATCCGCGGCACGGGCAGATGACGGGATCGTCGCGGCCATGACGACCGCGAGGCTCAGGATGACGCGACCAGACAGTATTACACTCACGGCGATCCCCCTTGCGTTGCGGACTATGCTCTCAATCGCTCTTCGAATTTGTGCTCTTCGAACCTGTTTGCCTCTGGACGATCAGCGCATCGACAACAACGCATCCGCCCTGCCCGGCACGAACCTTGATCGGGTTGAGGTCGATCTCGGCAACCTGCTGTTCGTGCGCCATCGCGAAGTCGCCGAGCGCTTCTATCGTCTTTGTCAGGGCGTCAATGTCAGCCGCAGGCCGGCCGCGAAAAGCGCCGAGCAGTGCTGCCCCTCTCACGTCGGCGATCATGGCCGCAGCATCTCCCTGGCGCAACGGCAGCATGCGCAGCGCAAAGTCGCGCAACACTTCGATTCCCACGCCGCCCATGCCGAAGGAAATGGAAAGGCCGAAATCAGGATCGAGCGATACGCCGGCAAACACTTCGACGCCGTCTTCGATCAGTTCCTGAACCAGCCAGCCGTCGAGCTTCGCGCCGAGCGCTTCGACGACACCTGTCATACGCGTAAGAATGGCCGCGAGTTCGTCTTCGCCTTTCACGCCGACGGCAACGAGCCCGTGCTCCGACTTATGGGGGATGTCATCGGACACGGCCTTGACGACAACGGGAAAGCCAATACGCCGTGCCGCGGCCCGCGCTTCAGCCAGATCGGCGCAAAGCTCTTCCCGCGCAACCGGAAGGCCGGCGTCAGCAAGAAGCCGCTTCGCATCGTACTCATTGATGACACGCCGGCCCGGCGGCAAAGGTGGAAGATTTATTGCAGCCTTGTCGGAAGGCTCTTTCGACGTACTCCACTGGGCGAGTTTCTTCATCGCCGTCAGGCCCTGCCGCGTGCCGCACACGACCGGGACGCCTGCCCGCGCAAGGATTTTGACCTGTCCGGTGTGCATGACGCCCGGCCGCATCGTCAGCATGACATGCGGCAAAGGACTTGAATGTGCCACGTCGGCGAGAAGATTGGCGTAGTCCAGTTCGCGCCCCTCGCGCCCGAGCATCTGGTCGTCGGTCGAGTCGCTGCTGCAGAAGACGACGATGTCCGTGCCCTCGTTTTCCTGCAGCACGCGCAACGCCGCCGGCATGTTCTTCTTGACGTCGCCGTTGCCCCAGGCATCGAGCGGATTTCCATCTCCGGTGATAGCGCCGACCTCGGCCTCGACGCGCGCACGCGATTCTCGCGGCAGTGGCTTGAGATCGATGCCGCACTCCGTCGCAACATCAAGGATCAATTCGGCCTGTCCGCCCGACGTCGTCAGGATATTGATGTTGCCGCCTTTCGGCAGGCGCGGTGACTGACAGCAGGCGATGACTTCTGTCATCTCGTCGAGATCGGCCACTTCGATGGCGCGATGCGCGCGCAGCACCTCAGAGAACACCCGGGATTCGCCAGCCAATCCGCCGGTGTGGCTGGTGATGGCGTGCCGCGTTCGTTCGCTGCGGCCGACCTTGAGTACGACGACAGGCTTGCCCGCGCGCGCAGCGCGATCAAGCCCATCGACAAAACGCTCCGGGTTGCGGACGCTTTCCGTGAACAGCGCGATGATTTTTGTCGCCGGGTCGTCCACCAGAAAATGAAGATAGTCGGCACTCGTCGCGACCGCTTCATTGCCCGACGAAATGACGGCGCTGAATCCGAAGCGGCGCAGATCCGCCAGCAATGAGCCGCAGATCGACCCGCTTTGCGAGATGAGCCCGACATCGCCCGCGAGGCTGTCCGCGCGGCGGATCATCTGCTTGAAGGTCGAACTCTTTGCGCTTGGCGTGAGCACGCCCATGCAATTCGGACCGCACAAGGCAATGTCGGCTTCGCGGCATAAATCGACCATTTCGCGCTGGAGCCGCGCGCCATCCTCGTCGCGTTCGGCGAATCCACTGTCATGGATCACCGCCGCACGGCCGCCGGCCTGCGCCAGCAGTTTCAGGTTTTCGGCAGCCCCCGACCGCCCGATGCAGAACGCCGTGACATCCGGCGCGGCGGGAAGATCGATGAGGCTCGGGTAGCACGTGCGCCCGGCCACGGTGTCGTATTTCGGATTGACCGGCCAGATATCGCCCTCGAAGCCAAGGACGTCGAGGGATTGAATGATCCACAGACCGAGCGCTGATCGTTGTGACGCCCCCAAAACAGCAATCGACCGCGGCTGAATGAGAGGCGTCAGATTCATGCCTAGCCTCGTGTTTCCAGCCGCAGTCGAACCAAGGACGGCCCGTTTCTTATAACCGCACAGTCTGCGCGCACAGGATTGCTCCCGCCGATCTGTGGGCGAATGCTCGATCTCGCGCCGATGTTTGTCAAGCGATTGGCCCAAGAGGAATGACGGTGCGTCCACCAACACGCCGGCAACGTTATGGCAAGCGGCGCTAGGGCACTCGGCCGCACGCGAGCCTCTTGGCGTCCTGCAAATTTCTGTTAGCCTTTACGTTCAGGCGGTGAGGACGTTGGCATGACTCTGTTCGGACGCTGCGCTACCAAACTCGCAACGCTCTTCATCCTGAGCGGCATCTTCATCATATCCGATCAGGCGCGGGCGCAATCCGCGACTGATTTCTACAAGGGCAAAACGATCAATTTTATCGTCGGCTATGCGGCCGGGGGCGGTTACGACATCTACGCCCGGCTGCTCGCCCGCTACATGACGAAATATATTCCGGGCAAGCCGAACATCATCATCAACAACCTGCCCGGCGCCGCGACGCTCAAGGCCATCGAATATCTCGATACAAAGGCGCCCACCGACGGCACGGCGATCGCCCTTTTCGACTTCTTCCAGATCGGCAATTCCGTTTTGTCGCAGAAGAAAGACAGGATCGATTTCCGTACGTTCAAATGGATCGGGAGCATCAGCGAGGACATCAGTGTCTGCTACGTCTGGCATACGCTCAACGTCAAAGACATCAAGGACGCGCGCAACGGCCACGCCTTCGTCTTCGGCCTGACGGCGCCCGGCACCATGAACGAAGTCCGCCAGAAACTGTTGACGAAAATGCTCGGCATCAAGATTCGCACGATCTCCGGTTATCCCGGCAGCTCGGCGGAAAAGCTCGCCATCGAACGCGGCGAACTCGAGGGCGGCTGCAGCGGCTGGAGCAGCGTGCCCACCGACTGGCTCAAGGACAAGAAGGTCAGCATTCTGGTGCGGTACGTGCCGGACCGGCCCGCGGACATGTCGCCGGATGTCCCCTATGCCGCCGATCTGCTGACGGACCCACGCGCGAAAACAATTCTGGAATTCCTGACCGAACCGGCACAACTCGGCAAACCGATCATCGCCAACAAGGCGGCGCCGGCAGATCGCGTCAAACTGCTGCAGACCGCATTCGACCAAGCCGTGAAGGACCCCGGCCTGCTCGCCGAAGCGAAGAAGCTTCGCATCGATATCAGCCCGAAATCGGCTGCGGAAGCCCACAAAATTCTTGACGATCTTTATCAGCAACCACCCGACATTCTCGAAGAAGCCCGGCACGTGCTGCACGACTGAATATCTCGCATTAGCCCTTGATATGTCGTACCCGCGGACGCGAGTACTCCAGCGCTTTAAAGCGTGCGCGGGAAGGACTGGATGCCCGCTTTCGCGGGCATGACAATTGAGATGCGTAAAGAACGCGCATCTCGGAATGACGGCTGATTGATCTTTACGCCTTGAATTGATCGCGACGCCATTTCAGCGCCGCCTTGAATCCGTCCCGCGCCTTGATCTCATCGAACTGTTTGCCCACTTCGGTCGTTGCCGCATAGAGCGGCGCGATGACATCGAGGCCGGCCTGGATCGCGGTGTTGAAACCGGATGCGTCGGCGCCGCGATTGATAGCCTGCTTCGCCGCCGCCAGCGCCTCGGGCGCGATCAACGCAAGGCGCTTTGCATATTTCATCGTCGCGGCGCGCAGCTCGGCGGCCGGCACGATCCGATTGATCATGCCGTAGCGCAGCGCCGTCTTGGCGTCGATGGTGTCGCCGAAATAGATCAGTTCGCGCGCGCGTTTATGACCGATGAGCCAGGGCATGACGAATCCCGGCCCAGCCTGCGAGAATAGCATCTCGGGTTCGCCAAATACGGCGTCTTCCGCCGCGATGGTCAGATCGCAGAACATCGCCAGTTCACAGCCGCCGCCGAGCGCATGGCCCTGCACCGATGCGATGACAGGCTTGCGCAAATGCCATGGCGTCATCAGGCATCGCACGCTGGTGCCAAGGCGCTCGCGATATTTCAGCGCATCGTGACGCCACGGACTGCCCTTGGGACCATGGCTCCCGCCGATATCGAAGCCGACGCAAAAACTGCGTCCCTCGCCATTGAGCACGATAACGCTTGTGGCCGGATCGTCGTCCGCCTGCCGCAACACTTTTTCGACGGCGAGCCGCATCTCCATGCTCAGGGCATTGAGCTTGTCGGCGCGATTGAGTGTAACGATGCCGACTTTGTCGTCGGCTTTATAGAGAACGAGATTGTCTGACATCCAGGACTCGCATCGGGTAAATGGCAACCGATGCTAGCACGATGATTGCCGGCGGCTCGTCTTAAATCGCGGCCGCCACCGCTTTGCCGCAGGCCTCGGTGCCGGCGGCCCCACCAAGATCGCGCGTCCGCAACGGCTGCTGCGCGAGCACATTTTCGATCGCCGCGACGATTGATTTGGCCGCTTCCGGCTGGCCGAGATGATCAAGCATCATCGCGCCCGACCATATCTGGCCGATCGGGTTGGCGATCCCCTTGCCCGAAATATCTGGCGCCGAGCCATGCACAGGCTCGAACAGAGACGGAAAGTTACGCTCCGGATTGATGTTGGCCGAAGGCGCGATGCCGATGGTGCCGGTGCAAGCCGGGCCGAGGTCCGACAAGATATCGCCGAACAGATTCGACGCGACGACGACGTCGAACCAATCGGGATGCAGCACGAACTGCGCGGTGAGGATGTCGATATGGAATTTGTCCCAGCGGATGTCGGAGAAATTCTTCGCCATCGCTTCGACGCGCTCGTCCCAATACGGCATCGTGATCGAAATGCCGTTCGATTTCGTCGCGGACGTGAGATGCTTGCGCGGCAGACGGCCGGCAAGTTCAAAGGCAAATTTCAGCACGCGGTCGACGCCGGTGCGCGTCATCACCGTTTCCTGCACCACCACTTCACGATCGGTGCCGGGAAACATTCGGCCGCCGATCGACGAATACTCGCCTTCGGTGTTCTCGCGTACCACCCAGAAATCGATATCGCCGGGCTTGCGTCCGGCCAGCGGCGACGGCACGCCCGGCATCAGCCGCACGGGGCGCAAATTGACGTATTGGTCGAACTCGCGCCGAAACTGGATCAGCGAACCCCAGAGTGAAATGTGATCCGGCACCGTGTCCGGCCAACCCACCGCGCCGAAGAAGATCGCGTCATGCGAGCCGATCTTCTCCTTCCAGTCTTCCGGCATCATCCGCCCGTGACGCGCGTGGTAGTCGCAGGAGGCAAAATCGAACCAGTCGAGGGTCAGGCCGATGCCGAATTTGGCTGCCGCCTTTTCCAGCGCGCGGACCCCTTCCGGCATTGTTTCCTTGCCAATGCCGTCGCCGGGGATGACTGCGATGCGATACGTGTTCGAGAGCGCCACGCGATGACCTCGTGTTGAATGAAAGACGTGCCTGCCTCAGGCGGGAAGACGCGCGGGACCGCGGTTGGCCAGTTGCGCGGCAAGCCGCACGGCGCTTTCCAGCGCGCCTGTCGTCGCGACGCCCTGGCCGACGATGTCGAAGGCCGTGCCGTGCGCGGGCGTGGTGAAGACGGTTCCAAGGCCCGCCGTTACAGTCACGCCGCGATTGAAGCCGCGCAGCTTGGTCGCGATCTGGCCCTGGTCGTGATACATCGAGACGACGCCGTCATAGTCGCCTGCGAACGCCTTCAGATAAACCGTGTCGGACGGGAACGGACCCTTGCAGTCGATGCCGCTCGCGGCGGCTTTCTGCACGGCCGGCGCAATCACCTCGATCTCGTCGCGGCCGAACAGGCCGTTTTCCCCGGCATGCGGATTGAGCGCGGCGACGGCGATGCGCGGCTTGTCGATGCCCGCCTTGCGCATCGTGTTGTGGGCAAGCTCGATCGTCCTGATGATGGTCCCGGCATTGATCTGATCGAGCGCCTCGCGCAGCGATACATGTGAAGTGACGCGCGACATCCATTGACCGTCGAGCACGTTCATCTCGGAAAAATGGTCGTTGTGGCCGAGCAGATGCGCGAACATCTTGTGCTCGTCGGGAAATTTCCACCCGCCGGCATGCAGTGCCGCCTTGTTGAGTGGCGCAAACGTGATGCCGTCGATGATGCCGGCTTTGGCAAGACGGATGGCTTCGGCCAGCGTTTCACCGGTGAGCCTGCCCGATTCCGCTGAGATTTCCGCGCGGGGCAGTGTTGCGGGGTCGATATTGCCGAGATCGATCATCGGCGTCGCATCGCCGTCCCAATCGATCTTGTCCGTGGAGGTCACAGTGGCGATTTTCAGCTCGACCCCGGCATCGCGCGCGCCCATCTCGAGCACACGCCGGTCGCCGAGAACCACGATACGGGCCACGTCTGCCAGGCGCTTGTCGGCAAGAACGCGGGCGCAAAGTTCCGGTCCGATCCCGGTCATGTCGCCGAGCAGCAGCGCGAGGCGCGGCAGCGGGGAAGCAGAAGAACGCTCAGAATTCATGAGAAAAGCCTCGTCGGCCGATAAAAAAGCTGGCGCTGCCACAAGGTAGGGCGGTCGCCGTTGACGGGCAACGTTTTGCCGCTGGGGGCAAAAAGTCAACTGAAAATTGTTGACAATCAGGTGGGTCGGCGTGAGCCTGCCGGCCTGTTTTCAGGGAGGAATAATGATGGTGGATCAGCAGCGCACGGCCGGCGCGACGACAGGTAAACCCGGCTCATCCGCAGGGGCAATGCCGCCTCTCAAGCCGCATCAAGGCGGCCTGATGGACGGCTTCACCTATCGGCGCATCAAGACCAAGGGCGCCGAGATCAATGTCGCGATCGGCGGCAAGGGCCCCCCGCTGCTCCTGCTCCACGGCAATCCGCTCACCCATGTGAGCTGGCACCGGATCGCGCCAACCCTGGCTGAAAGCTTCACGGTGATCGCGCCCGACCTGCGCGGCTATGGCGACAGCTCAAAGCCCGATGGCGGCCCCGACCATGCCGCCTATTCGTTCCGCGCCATGGGCGAAGACGCATTCGATATCATGGACGAGCTTGGCTTCGATCAATTCCCGGTCGCGGGCCACGACCGCGGCGCGCGGGTGGGATTCCGCATGGCGCTCGATCGCCCTGAAAGGGTGACGCGTCTCTGCGCGCTCGACATCATCCCCACCTTCAATCTCTTGAACCATGTGACGCTCGGCTGGGGCCTGGAGAGCTATCACTGGTTCTTCATGGCGCAGAAGGAGCCGTTTCCGGAAAAACTGATCTGCGCCGATCTCGATTATTACATCCAGTACAAGCTGAACAAGAAAGGCGTCGGCCTCGAAATCTTCACGCCTGAAGCGTTCAAGGAATATGCCCGCTGCACGACACCGGAGCAGATCCACGCCGTCTGCGAAGATTACCGCGCAACCGTGACGCTCGATCTTGCCTTCGACACGGCAGACTTCGAAAAGAAAAAGAAGATCAAATGTCCGGTGCTCGTGATCTGGGGCTCGAACGGCCATGTCGGGCGCCATCTCAAGCCGATCGAGGCCTGGTCACAATGGGCGCCCGACCTGCGCGGCTGGGCGATCCCGACCGGCCATTACCCGTCCGAGCATCGCCCCGACCTCGTCTATGAAAGCTTCTGGACGTTCTTCACCGGCGGCGAGCCGAAACCCTACAGCGCAGCGGCCGACGCTGCCGCCTGACGCACATCCTCCGGATCATCGATGATGATCCGGAGCCTTCGTGTGTTACCGGTTCGCACCGCGGATCGCCGCGATCACGGCGTTGGTGACCTCGGCCGTGGTCGCCTTGCCGCCGAGATCAGGACTGAGCGCTTCGCCGCGTCCGGTGACGACTTCGATCGCCGCCATCAGCCGCCGCGCGGCGTTCGGCGCGCCGAGATGATCGAGCATCATGCACGCCGTCCAGAACGAGCCGAGCGGATTGGCGACACCCTTGCCGATGATGTCGAAGGCGGATCCATGGATCGGCTCGAACATCGACGGTCGCTTGCGCGACGGATCGATATTCGCGGTCGCGCCGATGCCGAGCGAGCCGGCGAGCGCCGCTGCAAGATCGGACAGGATGTCGGCATGCAGGTTGGTGGCCACGATCGTATCGATCGAGCCGGGCTTGCACACCATGCGCTGCGTCATCGCATCAACCAGCATCCAGTCGACGGTGAGCTGCGGATAATCGCGGATCACGTCGCGGCAGACGGTGTCCCAGAACACCATGCCGTGGCGCTGCGCGTTTGATTTCGTGACAATCGTGAGTTGGCGGCGTGGCCGGCTCATCGCAAGCTCGCACGCAAAACGGCAGATGCGCTCGATGCCCGCGCGCGTGAAAACGGCGACATCCATGCCGACTTCGATCGGCAGCCCCTGATGCGCGCGGCCGCCGACGCCGGCATATTCGCCTTCGCTGTTCTCGCGCACGATGACCCAGTCGATCTCGCGCCCGAGTTCAGGCCGCAGCGGTCCCACAATGCCCGGCAGCAGGCGCGTCGGACGGACATTGGCGTATTGATCGAACCCCTGGCAGATCGCCAGCCGCAGGCCCCACAGCGTGATGTCGTCGGCCAATTTCGGATCACCGACAGCGCCGAAATAAATCGCGTCAAAATTTTCGATCTGCGCCAGACCATCAGCCGGCATCATGCGGCCGTTGCGCCGGTAATAGTCCGATCCCCAATCGAAACGGGTAACTTCGAATTTGAAATCCGGCTCGACCTCGGAGATCACGTCGAGGACGCGCACGCCTGCCTCGACGACTTCCGGTCCGATCCCATCACCACCCATCACGGCAATCTTGTGCGCAGGCATCTGGTTTCCTTTAGATAAAAGCAGCAAGAGATAACGACAGCGAAGCACCCTCACCCGACATGGAGGACAAGGCCCATCAGGCGGTCGATCGTCGTCAGTGTTTCAAGATCGCGCACGAGGGCAACAATTTCGTCGGCAGTCGCGCGTGCGACCTTGGCATGCGCGCAACAATCGCGAAATTTGTCGGCAACCTCATCATAGCTCATGGGATCGGACGGGCTGCCCTTGCCGAAATCGGCCCGGCCGGAAATTTTGCGTCCGTTATCAAGTTCGATGTCGATGATCGTCGTCATCTTGTCGAAACCCGCCCGCTCGGCCTCCTCATCGATGACGAAGTCGATCTTCTCGATCATCGCCTTGACGTCCGCACGCTGGGTCGTCGCATCGGTGAATTCCGCAAGCCCTGCCTTGCCGTCGAGCAGCAGGATCGCCATGCAGAATTCCATCGAGAATTTGGCCTGCAACTCATCGTGCGGGCGATGATGAATCAACGCATTCGGCATGTTGGAATTGGTGCCGACCCGCACGCGGCGGACATCGGCGGCGCGAATGTCGTTGTCACGAATGAGCCGCGCCATCTCTGTCATGCCGGGATGGGTCAGCGATCCCGATGGATGCGGCTTGATCGAGATGCCGGGCTCCGCGAACGTCCAGGGCGCACCGAGTTTTTGGTAGATGGCGTTCAGATCGTAGCCGCCACCGGCGGCGCGGAAGAAACCGCGCGGCGCTTCAAGAATATGATCCGTCGCGGTCCAGCCGGAATGCGCAAGTTGCGCGGCCGCGACGCCGCCCTCCGCCGCGCGCCCTGCATGGAACGGCTTTGTCATGGTGCCGAAATTCTCGCGCAGGCCGGCGGCCTGACTGCCAGCGATGGCAAGCGCACGCCGTGTCTTCTCGACATCGAGATGCAGCAAGGACGCGCCGGCGGCGGCGGCAGCGAAAACGCCGCAGGTCGATGTCGCGTGGAAGCCGGTCTGGTAATGACGCGGCGCGATGGCTTCGGCGATCTTGCACTCGACCTCGACGCCCAGGTGATAGGCC
>Ga0310811_10001078_pt1 | contig 34965 bp, 22 predicted proteins | sample YCmetagenome_FD_207642 | JGI IMG/M metagenome (GOLD analysis project Ga0310811, IMG submission 207642) | Soil microbial communities from experimental microcosm in Duke University, North Carolina, United States - YC | ecosystem: Engineered > Artificial ecosystem > Soil microcosm > Unclassified ... | reverse complement strand
ACCGGTCAGCAGCTGAAGCTCATTGGTGTGGACGAAGACCAGCTTTTCCTGCAGGCGCCTGTCGTCCCGCCAGCGATAATAGATGTTGATACAGATGATAAAGCCCACCGTACAGCCGATGGCGCACACGAGTAAGAGTGGGCTGTATTGTTTGGATAGGAAATAAAGGAAGGCGACTATCCCGCCAAAGGTCAACAGCCGCAGAAGCGCCATGCCGTTCAATCGCTCCTGGATGCGCTGGACAGCTGCGTTACCCGAAGCGATCTTTTGCTGATAGTATTCCTTTGTAGGCAAGGGAGGGCGGCTACTACATGATGTCCATCGCCTTCACAAACGATGTGGCGACAAAAGGCAGGATGAGGGTCAGATATTCGAAATGCGAGTACCACGCAAAAACAAAGGCGGCGGTAGAAACGAAAAACAGGAGCCAGTATGCAGCAGTATTCTTCTTTTGTGCCATGAGATCAAGAATTTACGCAAATTTAAGCGAAAACGTCCATTGAACCAAAGTCAAAAAAAGACAATATCTTCGAGAGCGATGAGACACACATTGAAATTGGATTTCTATCTGCGGTTTTTTACCCATCCCGGCCAGTCGATCCAGCTCGTGGGCAATGTTCCGGAGCTGGGCAACGGTCAGCCGGGTGCGGCGATCGAATTGGGCTATGTGAACGGTGAATTCTGGCATGGAAGCATTGTGTTGGCCCAGACACCACCCGAGCCGATACACTATCACTATATCCTTCGCAATACGGACGGCACCCTTACCGAAGAATGGGGAGACGACCGGTCCATCGATGCCCGGGCGATCACCGCCGCCGAGATCCAGGTGATCGATACCTGGAACTTCGCCGGGGAATTCGAGAACGTCTTCTATACCTCGCCGTTCAGAGAGGTATTGCTGCCTGCGCATAAGGGCGTTAGAAAGGCGAAGGCCAAAGGGCCGGTGACCACGATCTTCCGCGTCAAGTCCCCCTTGTTGGACGACAACGAGGTGGTTTGCCTCCTCGGCAATTCGACTGCGTTGAACGACTGGAACGAAGACGATCCGCTGCTGCTCTCACCGGTGGATGACTGGTGGACCATCGCGCTGCCGCTGACGCCGGAATCCTTTCCACTGGAGTATAAATATGGCATCTATCATAAGAAAGAAAAGAAGCTGACCCGGTGGGAAGCAGGCCCGAACCGGTATGTTCCGGGGGACGCCCGGCCGGATAAGGTGACCATCCTCCATGATGGGTTTGTCCATTTGCCGAACACGGGTTGGCAGGGAGCCGGTGTATCGATCCCGGTGTTCAGCCTCCGGAGCAAGGACTCGATGGGCGTTGGGGAGTTCACCGACCTGAAATTGCTGGTCGACTGGGCCGTCAGGTGTGGATTGAAGCTGATCCAGCTGCTGCCGGTGCAGGACACTTCCGCCAATCACAACTGGCTCGATTCTTATCCCTATGCCGCCATCTCGGCCTTTGCCCTCCATCCCATCTACCTGAACCTGGAGGACTGCGCGGGGAAGAAGAACCATGCGCTCATCAAGCCCCTGAATAAAAAGAAAAAGGAGCTGAATGCGCTGACGGAGTTGGATTACGAGCAGGTAATGAAACTTAAATTATTAACTGTAAAAGAGTTATACGAGTTACAGAAAGAAGAATTTGAGAAAGACCCGGATTTCCTCGAATTCTTCGAAGAGAACAAGGACTGGCTGGTTCCCTATGCCGCCTTCTGCTATCTGCGGGACAAGCATGGAACCCCGGATTTTTCGCAATGGACGCTGCATAGTCAATATGACCCGGAGGCCATCCTAAAGTACGTGTCGCCGGAAAAGCCGCACTACGATTCAATTGCTATTCAATACTTTATACAATACCACCTCCATTTACAATTGAGAAGCTCTGTCGATTACGCTCATGAGCACGGAGTTGTAGTGAAGGGAGATATCCCGATCGGCATCGGCCGGTACAGCTGTGATGCCTGGCAGACCCCCCGGCTCTACCATATGGATTTCCAGGCCGGGGCGCCCCCGGACAATTTTGCGGTGAAAGGGCAGAACTGGAGTTTTCCGACCTACAACTGGGAGGAGATGGCCCAGGACGACTATTGTTGGTGGCGTCAGCGCTTCAGCCATATGCAAAACTACTTCGACGGGTTCCGCATCGATCATATCCTGGGTTTCTTTCGCATCTGGAGTATCCCGATGGACGTAGTGGAGGGGATCCTCGGCTACTTTGTAAAAGCGATCCCGGTAGACCAGGACGAATTTCAGCAACGGAATATTTGGTTTGACCGGGACCGGTATACGAAGCCGTTTATCCATGAAGCGGTGCTATGGGAGGTGTTCGGCCAGGATAACGACTTTGTAAAGGAGCATTACCTGGACGCCCGGGGGAACGGCTTTTATACGCTGAAGGAAGGGTACGACACCCAGCGAAAGATAGAAGCCATCTTCGGGAAGCTGGACGCTACGCCCTTCAACGCGAAGATGCGCAATGGGCTCTATGACCTGGTCTCGAATGTGATCCTGTTGGAGGCCCCGGGCTCGGAAGGCCGGCAATATCATTTCCGGATCTCGATGGAGCAAACGGCTTCGTTCCGGTATCTCGAGTGGCATACGCAGCAGCAGCTAAAAGACCTTTATGTGAATTATTTCTACCAGCGGCAGGACGATTTTTGGCGGCGCGAGGCCATGCGCAAGCTGCCCGCCCTGAAGCGCGCCACCGATATGCTTGTCTTTGGCGAAGATCTCGGGATGGTGCCCCGGAGCGTGCCAGACGTAATGCGGCAGCTGGGTATCCTCAGCCTCGAGGTGCAGCGCATGCCAAAGAATACCAGCCGGCTTTTCGCGCGGCCGGCGGAAGCGCCCTATCTTTCGGTGGTGACCCCTTCGACCCACGATATGAGCACGATCCGCGGCTGGTGGGAAGAGGACCCGGAGCTGACACAGCGGTTCTTCAACCAGGAGCTGGGGCAATGGGGCGAGGCGCCGGCCTTCTGTGAACCATGGATCAATAAGGCGGTCGTACTACAGCATCTGCACTCCCCCGCGCAATGGGCGATCTTCCAGCTACAGGACCTGATGGGAATGAGCGAGCATTTCCGGCGGGAGAATCCACATGACGAGCGGATCAATGTACCGGCAAACCCGCATCATTATTGGCGGTACCGGATGCACCTGACGCTGGAGGAGCTGTTGGAAGAGAAGACGTTCAACGCTGATCTAAAGAAGGAGATAGAGGCTAGTGGGAGGTAGAGACCGGGTGCTATTGTATTGGTGCAGCCGGCTCACCATTGTGAAGACCGGCTGCGGGGGTAGGGGTTGTTTATTATTTCAGGCTGTTATTACATCATTTTTACAAAAGGCTGAACGAACTGGGTAGAGCCTTCACGGTTGGTAACCTTGAGGAAGTAGTTACCGTTCTTCAGGCCGCTCAGCGCGATGGACTGCTGGTTGCTACCGGCGTAGAGCTGCTGCTGGCTGGTATAACAAACCACACCGGCAAGATTGTAGACCTGTACGATCACCTGCTGGGGAGCGGCGGAAGAAACACTATAGTTAAGAGTGGCAGCGGCGGGGTTGGGGTAAACCGACATCTTGGTAGAAGCGCTTAAGTCGGTATTGTTGCTAAGGGTAACTACTTTAGAATAACGAACCACACCATCGAGATCGACCTGCCGCAGACGGTAGTAATTGTTACCGCTGAGCATATGACCATCGGCGAAGTTATAGGTGGTCATATTATTATTGTTGATACCGTCCACTACGCTGATGGAATCATAACCGCCCGTTTCACCAGCGCGTTCGATCACAAACCACTTACAGTTGGTCTCGTTCTCCATGACCCAGTTAAGCTGGGCGGTGGTGTTGTTCACCTGGCCGTCAAAGCTAAGCAGCAGGGCGGGGGTGACGCCATTCTTATTAGAAGTGGTTTGAGCAACGGCAGAATCAACTCCTGCAAACAGGGTGGCCAGGACGAAGGCGAAGCGGATGATCGTTGTGGTCTGTTTCATTGTTGGGTACGATTGCGTGTTGTACCCATACTATCGCAAAACGGTGCCAAAATACAATTATTTGATAACGTGTCTGTTGCGAGGGTGTCAACCATCAAATCCTTCCCAGGACGGGAAAAACATTCTCAATTCTGCAAAAAATAACGTAGAACCCCGCGTTTGAGCGTATTTTCCGCATATCGTTCTATCCCTTACATTTGCCCCTCATGAACTGCACGTATTATTCCTATCAGCTCCCCTTCCGCCATCCCTTTACCATCTCCAAAGGCACCAAGACCCATCAGCCGACCCTGATCGTTGAGCTCGAGCACAAGGGCCTGAAAGGCTATGGGGAGGCCCCGGCCATTACTTATTATCATATTCCCGTGGAAAAGATGATCGCCGACCTGCAGGCGCATCAAACGATGATCGGGCGTTTCGCGCTGACCGATCCGCAGCGGTACTGGCACTACCTGCACCATCTTCTGCCGGAGAACCCCTTCCTGGTCTGTGCGCTGGATATCGCCGCCTGGGATCTTTTCGGCCAGCAGATGGGCAAGCCCCTGTTTGCATTATGGGGACTGGACCCGGCGAAAGGACCGCAGACGGATTTCACCATCGGCATCGATACGGTGGACAAGATGGTGGCGAAGATGAAGGAAAAGCCCTGGCCTATTTATAAGATAAAGCTGGGAGTGCCGGATGACCTCGCCATCATGGAAGCCCTGCGGCAACATACGGATGCCCGCTTCCGCGTGGACGCCAATGCAGGGTGGACGGTGGAAGAGGCGCTGCAGAAGATCCCGCGATTGGCGGAGCTGGGGGTCGAATTTGTTGAGCAGCCTTTAGCAAAAGATAATTGGGAAGGGATGAAGCTGCTTTATGAACGATCGACGCTGCCGTTGTTTGCCGACGAATCCTGTGTGAAGGAAGAAGATGTGGAGCGCTGTCATGGACATTTTCATGGCATCAATATCAAGCTGACCAAGTGCAGCGGGCTGACACCGGCGCGAAGGATGATCGATAACGCGCGGAGACTGGAAATGAAAGTAATGGTGGGCAGCATGAACGAGAGCACGGTGGGCAGCGCCGCGATCGCACATCTCCTGCCGGCGATCGATTTCGTGGATATGGACGGGCCCTTGCTGCTGACGGAAGACGTGGCGACGGGTCTATCCTTCGACTATGGGAAAGTTACGATCCCCCGAGGCCCCGGATTAGGTGTCAATTTTACAGGTATAAGAATCAATAATAACACATAGTGGAAAAAAATACTGAAAGGGATGTAGCGTAATCTCATAAAAGCTCACTAACTTACTCTTAACACTACATTGTGAGGAAGCTTGACCATTTGAACCAACTAACTGCTATATCCGAGCTGCAGATGCGGATCGCCTTGTATGAGGACTTGAAGGCGTATAAGCAATTGTACGAGCTCCTCGCCGACGGGCTCTATCGTTTTTCTTACTCCATGGTCCGTTCGGCAGAAGTGGCCGAAGAGATCGTTTCCGACGTCTTTATTAAATTATGGCAGATGCGGGCCCGGTTATCGGAGGTCGACAACCTAAGGGTCTATCTGTATACCATTGCCCGTAATTGTTCATTGAACTACCTCGAGCGGAATGCGGACAGCCGCGTCATCGGGCTCGAGAATCTCGACAGCGGGACTTTTGTCGAAGGCACCAGCCCCGCCGATCTTTGTATCTCGGCCGATCTGGCCAACCAAATGCGGCGCATCGTCCAACAGCTGCCGCCGCAGTGCCGGCTCATCTTTCAGCTGGTGCGGGAAGAGGGTCTCCGCTATAAAGAGGTGGCGGCGGTCCTCGACGTCTCTCCTTATACCGTCCGGAATCAATTGGCCATTGCCATGCAGAAGATCGGCGAAACGCCCTTACTGAAAGGCATGCTTTTGAAGGATATGCAGCAAAATCTGGCCGAGAAGTAATTTTTGTCTCCCTTTGGTACATTGGATGGAGAACCTGGGTCTATGTAGGCATACGATGCCTGCTTATGCACCCAAGGGAAGACCAATTCTGGCTGTTAGTGAGTCTCCGGCTTTCGGGGGAAGCCACTCCTGAAGAGTCGGCGATACTGGACCGCCTGCTGGAAGAGCGTCCGGAGATGGCCGCCCGGCTGGACGCGGTCGGCGACTGGTGGTCCCATGCGGCGCCACGCAATCCCGGACTAAAAAAAGGCGCGCTCCAGCGGCATCTCCAGCGGCTGAACGAACGCGAGAACCTCCCTCCCCGGCGCAGAGGCGGGAGACGGCTCTTCCTCTTTGTCGCGGGCATTGCCGCTTCGCTGGCCGGTTTTTCCTTCTTTGTCTATCAATGGACGCCAAAACATTCCAACGCTACGCCAGCCGTCGCGCATAACAGCATCAGCACCAAGTCCGGTTCCAAATCCAAGATACAATTACCCGATGGTTCCCAGGTATGGCTCAACTCCGACAGCCGCCTGATCTACTGCGAGACCTTTACCGGCGATGCACGGGAAGTGCAGCTTTGCGGCGAAGCGTATTTCGACGTGGCCAAGGACCCCGGTCATCCCTTTGTCATTCATACCAACACTATCGATGTGCGCGTGCTGGGCACCACGCTCAACGTCCGCTCCTATTCCAACGAAAAGAATACAGAAGCCGTCCTTATCCACGGATCGGTTGAAGTGACCCTGCACAGCGATCCCCAGAACAAGATCATCTTAAGGCCGAACGATAAGCTGGTCGTTCCAAATGCCAACGTTGCCGCGGACGGCAAGGCGGCAAAGCCCGATATGGATTCGGGCCGGGCGTTAAGCCTGGGCAGGGTGCATTTCAACCGCCGGGACAGCGTGGCCGTGGAAGTCCTCTGGGTGAAGAACAAGCTGGCCTTCGATAAGGAAACCCTGGAAGCGGTGGCGCTGAAGATGGAACGCTGGTTCAACGTAAAAGTAGACATCACCGACGATGCGTTGAAGCAGATGGAGTTTAGCGGGGTCTTCGAAGAAGAGGCATTGCCGCAGGTGATGGAGGCCTTGCGGCTGACGGGGAATTTCCATTACACCATTCACCGGCGGGTGGTGACGATACGACCATGATCGACAACAAACCAAACCAAAATAGCCATATGAGAGAGATCACCTAAAACATACCAAAAAAAAGCGGAGAATGATTGCAGCATCCTCCGCCCGAGACAATTCCTGCCGCTGAGCGGACAGGTCATTATCATCATTTCAAAGCCAAGATATGAAAAAAACCGGAAGCGGCCCTTCCCCGGAAAGGGTACGCCTACTCATCAAATACCTGCTGATGACGAAACTTGCCATTCTACTCATTTTTGCTTTGTCCTTCCAATCCTTTGCGAGGGGGTATGGACAGGGCAATATCAACCTCCGGCTCGAGCGAACCCAACTGAAGAAGGTCTTTAAAGCGATTGAGGATCAAGGAGTCTTCCGATTTGTCTACAAAGACGAGATCCTTCCCAAAGACAAGATCGTCAGCATCGTCGCCCACCAGGCCTCCGTCGAGGAAGTGCTCGACAAGGTGCTGGAGCAGACGGGGCTTTCCTATCACCGCCTGACGGACAACCTGATCGTCATCGTACGGCCGCCCGCCAATGGCGCCGCGGAGCCGGAAAAACAGCTGGCTGCGGTCCGCATCACCGGCAGGGTCCTGAATGAAAAAGGGGAACCGCTAAAGGACGTGACCGTTCAGGAGAAGGGCACCAATAACGGGACCACCACCAAAGAAGACGGCTCCTACACGTTGGAGGTGACCAATCCCAATGCTACGCTGATCTTCAGCTTTGTGGGCTACGCGCCGCAGGAGTTTTCCATCAAGGGGAAGACCAACGTCGATGTAAGACTGCTCGCGGGCGACAACCCTCTGAAGGACGTTGTCGTGGTCGGTTACGCCAACCAGAAAAAGGTGACCGTGACCGGGGCTGTCGCACAGGTGAAAGGAAGCGAACTGGAGAAATCGCCGACCGTGAACCTTTCCAATGCCCTTGTGGGCCGGCTGCCGGGTGTCTATGCCGTACAGTCCAGCGGTGAGCCGGGATATGACAATTCCACCATTCGCATCCGCGGGACCAATACTCTTGGCAACACCTCGGCGCTGGTCGTCGTCGATGGGATACCGGACATCGCCGGAGGCCTCGAGCGGCTCAATCCCGCTGATATCGAATCCATGTCCGTGCTCAAAGACGCTTCCGCCGCGATCTATGGAGCCAGGGCCGCCAACGGGGTTATCCTCGTGACCACCAAACATGGGAAGAGCGCGAAGCCCTCCGTGTCCTATACCTTCAATCACGGCTGGTCCCAACCCGATCGCATCCCCAAGATGGCGACAGCCACGGAATATGCGGCTATCAATAACGAGACCACCATCTACGACAATGTACCGTCCGCCGAATGGGCGGCCGCAGAATCCGCATTCGCCTCGGCCGGCAAGTATACCACCCAGGCCGGCAATGTGGTCACCGCACCTTTCCAGCCCGGCGATATCGCTAAATACGCCAACCACTCCGATCCCTGGGGACATCCCAACACCGATTGGTTCAAAACGGCCCTGAAGACCTGGTCCCCACAGGTGCAACATACCTTGCAGATCAACGGGGGCAGTGAAAACATCCGCTACCTGGGTTCCCTGGGATATGAGGACCAGGATGGCTATTACAAGAATTCGGCGACCGGTTACAAGCAATATGACCTGCGGTTGAACATCGACGCCCGGGTCAACAAATGGATCAATACCGGGATCAACCTGACCGCAAGGGAAGAGTATCGCTTCTTTCCCACCCAGACGGCCGGCTCCATTTTCCGGATGCTGATGCGCGGCCGGCCGACGGACCCTGAAGTCTGGCCAAACGGCCTGCCGGGTCCGGACATCGAAAACGGCCAGAACCCCATCGTTATCACCACCAACCAGACGGGCTATGACAGGGACAAACGAGATTATTTCCAGGTGAATGGAAAAGTGGAGGTGTCGATCCCCTGGGTGCCAGGCCTGAAGTTAACGGGCACGGCCACCGCCGACAAGGAGAACCGCATCGAAAAAGTATGGCAGACCCCCTGGTTTCTCTACTTCTGGGATCATTCGACCGTCGACGCGAACGGAACGCCGGTGCTGACCAAGAGCATGCGAAGCACGTTTACCACCCCGCAACTGGCCGAGACCAATTACAACTACCTCAATCTTCTCTTCTCGGGATTCATCAACTATGACAAGATCATCGGCGACCACACGATCAACCTCATGGCCGCCGTCACGAAGGAGAAAGACAACGAAGATGATTTCAATGCATATCGCACCAATTTCATCTCTTCGGCCGTCGACCAGCTTTCCGACGGCGGGGCCCTGGGACAGACGCTTGGGGGATCGGCCTATCAACGCGCCAGGTTAAGCTATTTCGGCCGCGTTGCCTATAACTATAAAGAGAAATACCTGGCGGAATTCCTCTGGCGGGCCGACGGTTCCTATCTGTTCCCCGCGGCACATCGGTGGGGCTTCTTCCCCGGTGTCCTGGCAGGCTGGAGAATTTCGGAAGAAAATTTCTGGCATTCGATAGCCAAAACGATCCCATACCTGAAGCTTCGCGGCTCCTGGGGCCAAATGGGGAATGACCAGGTCTACTATAACAACAAATTGCAGGAATACCAATACCTGTCCGTCTACGATTTCAATAACTATGCGATCAATGGCGCCTCGGCCACTACCCTGCAGGAGAATGTTGTGCCGAATCCCAATTTCACCTGGGAAGTGGCGAATAATTCCGATGTAGGCCTGGAAGGTCAGCTCTGGGATGGCAAAGTAAATTTCGAGTTCGACTATTTCTACAACAAACGCACCCATATCCTCTGGCGGCCTCAAGGCTCGACCCCCTATAGCAGCGGGATCGCCTCGATCCTGCCCCCCGAGAACATCGGCAAGACCGAGAACAAGGGATATGAGTTCACCGTTGGATACAACGGACGGAGCGGTGATTTCACCTACTCGATAAGCGTCAACGGCGGCTATGCCAAGAACAAGATCCTCTTCTATGACGAAGCCCCCGGCGCTCCCGCCTGGCAGAAGGCCACCGGCCATCCCTTTGGCGCCAGCGGCAGTCCCTACAATGGAGCGGCATTTCTGGCTTACCAGTATGACGGCGTCTTCAAGGATCAAAAGGAGATCGATGCCAACACCATCGACTATACCGGCGTCACTCCATCGCTCAAGCCCGGCGACATGAAGTTCAAGGATGTCAACCACGACGGCAAGATCAACGGCGACGACCAGGTGCGGCTGAACAAAACCCAGGACCCGACCTTTACCGGCGGCGTCAACCTCAAGGTGGGCTGGAAGGGCTTTGACCTGTCCGTTCTCTTCCAGGGGGCAACCGGGGGATTGCTGTGGATCGGTACCGAGTCCGGCGATATCGGCAACTATCTGCAATGGTCCTACGATCATCAATGGACGATCGACCATCCAAGCAGCACGGACCCAAGGCTGGCTAACCGCAACAACACCTATTTCACCTCGGGTAACCAACTGAATACCTACTTTCTGCGAAACAGCGACTACCTGCGGCTGAAGAACGTCGAGCTGGGGTATAACCTGCCGGCTAATTTGTTGAAACGTGCGACGATCCAGAACCTGCGGATCTACGTCAGCGGCCTGAACCTGGTCACCTGGGATAAGATGAAGATCTGGGATCCGGAATCCACATCGGGCAGCGGTCAGTATTATCCGCAGGCCCGTATCATCAATACCGGGATAAGAGTTACCTTCTAAAAAAGAAAAAGTATGCAACCAAAAATAAAAGTATTTACAAGGGCGGTGCCCTTTCTCGCGGCGCTGGTCTTTTTTGCTGCCTGCAGCAAAAAATTCCTGAACACCCAGCCGCTGGGTTCCATACCCTCGGAGGACACCTGGAAGGATGGAGGTCTGGCGAACGCCTACGTCACCAACATTTATAATGGATTGGCCAACGGCGGCTTCCAGGAACAGGAACTGGCGTCCCTCTCGGACGAGGCCGTCTTTGTACACCCCGGCCGCGGCATCAACACGATCAACGAAGGCACCCTCGGACCCGCTAACGAAGGCTGGATCGACCCCACCTATTACTATGACAGTATGTACAACCGCATCCGGGGCTGCAATGTCGCCCTGGAAGAGCTTCGGAAGAATCTCATTCCCGACGCCGGCCTGGTTGCGCGTCTGGAAGGCGAGGCGCATTTCATGCGGGCCTATTATTATCACCAGCTGGTACGTTACTACGGGGGTGTTCCGCTGGTCGACCATTCCTATGCGTTGAACGAGGACTACAGCCTCGCCCGCAGCCCCTTCGCCGACTGCGTCAATTTTATTGTAAAGGATTGCGACAGCGCCAATACGCTGTTGTCCGGGAAAGCCATGGACATAGGCCGCGCCAATTCGCTCGCGGCGCTGGCCCTAAAAGCACGCATCCTTTTGTATGCAGCAAGCGACCTGCACGATATTCCAACGGCCAAAAGCAAATCCTCCACCATCAGCGGCTTTTCCAATCCTGAGCTGCTCGGCTATATTAGTGGCGACCGGACGGCTCGCTGGCAGGCGGCAAAAGACGCCGCCCTCGCAGTGCTGAACGCGGGCAGCGGGTATAAGCTGGATCTGTCTTCGGCTGCCTCGGCTAAGGATGCACAGACCTATTATACCTCCATTGCCATGGGCGGAGGCAGTAATGACCCGACCCTGGACAAGGCGGCTTCGGTAGAATTGATCTTCCAGCGGGATTTTTCCCCGCAGCTTTATACAGGCGGTCCGGGCGGAGATGGCACTTCGATAGGTCTCGACAACGGTCCTAACGGCTATCATAACTGGGCCGGTAATGCTCCGATCCAGCAGCTGGTGGACGACTATGAGATGATGGACGCTACCGGATCAAAATTCGATTGGTCAAACCCCGTCGAGGCGGCTGCTCCCTATGCAAACCGCGATCCCCGCCTGTACGCCACCATCCTCTTTGATGGCGCCCCCTGGAAACCCCGGGACAAGATCACTTCGAACCCCGACCCGGCCAACCAGATCCAGACCGGGGCGTATGAGATGACGCATGGCGGTGTGCTGCAAGCCGGTCTCGACACCCGTCAAAGCCCCGTGGAAAACTGGAATGGAACCTGGACCGGTTATTACATGCGGAAATTCATCGATCCGAATCCGAATGTCGTCGACAATAACACCCGGCAATTTATTCCCTGGCCGGCGCTCCGGTATACCGAAGCCGTTCTCAATTATGTCGAAGCAAACATCGAGCTGGGCAATGACGGCGAAGCCCAGATCTGGTTAAACAAGATCCGCAGACGAGCGGGAATGCCCGACGTCACCGACGCCGGCGATGCCCTTCGCCAGCGCTACCGCAACGAACGACGCGTCGAACTTGCCTACGAAGAACATCGCTACCACGACGCCCGTCGCTGGATGATCGCCCCGACCACCCTCGGAAGACAGCTCCGGTTCATCAATGTCGTCGGCACGCTGAAACCGGGGGCTCTTGCCCCTGCGCCTTACCGGCATGACGAGACGATCTACACCTACACTTATACGCCTTATACGGATAATTCACTCGAAAACCGGACCTGGATCGACAAGATGTATTTCCGGCCTATCAGCCGCGACGAGGTGAATAAGAACAATAAATTAATTCAAAACCCCGGTTACTAGCCTATGAAGCTTACCTCCTCCTGCCTGCCCCTCGGGGCAGGCATTTTTCTTCTGGTCGCCTGCGGCCCGGCGAAGACGCCGGATACCTCGGGAGAGCTTTTCGCACGGGTGCCTTCCGAAAAGTCACATATCACCTTCAACAACCAGCTGACCGAAGGGCTGAACACCAATGTGCTGCTCTATGAATATTTCTACAACGGAGGAGGGGTGGCCGTGGCCGATCTGAACGGCGACGGATGGGAGGACCTTTATTTCACCGGGAACATGACGGAAAACAAGCTTTACCTGAATAAGGGCGGTTTGCAGTTCGAGGACGTTACCGAAGCGGCTGGAGTACCAGGACGGCCCGGGCCCTGGAAGACGGGGGCCTGTATCGCCGACGTCAACGGCGACGGCCGGCCGGATATCTTTCTTTGCTATTCCGGGAAAGTACATGGGGCCAGGCGGATCAAACAACTGTTCATCAACAAGGGACCCGATGCCGCCGGCGTGCCGCATTTCGACGAGGAGGCGGCACAATATGGATTGGCAGACTCCGCGTATACGACACAGGCGTATTTTTTTGACTATGACCGCGACGGGGATCTCGATCTGTTGTTACTGAACCATAACCCGAACAATCTCCCGATGCTCAACGAGGTGAGTACGGCGGAGATCTATAAAAAGGACAACCCGAATTGCGGGGTGCGCTTGCTGCGCAATGACGGAGGGCACTTCACCGATGTCACGGCGGCTGCGGGCATCAGCAGCAGCGATCTTTCCTATGGGCTTGGCGCGGGGATCGCCGATATCGACGGGGACGGCTGGCCGGACTTTTATATTTCCAATGATTATGCGGTGCCGGACTATTTGTATATCAACCAGCGGGATGGGCGTTTTGTCAATCAGCTGCCTTCGCGGATCGGGCATACCTCGCAGTTCTCGATGGGGAATGCCGTGGCCGATATCAATAACGACGGCCGGCCGGATATCTTTACGCTGGATATGCTGCCGGAGGACAATCACCGCCAGAAGCTGCTTTTCGCGCCGGACAACTATGAGAAGTTCGACCTGAATGTAAGAAGCGGCGGATACTACCAGTATATGCGCAATATGTTGCAGCTGAACAATGGGGATGGGAGCTTCTCGGAGATCGGTCAATTGGCGGGCGTATCCAACACAGATTGGAGCTGGGCGCCGCTCTGGGCCGATTACGACAATGACGGGTGGAAGGACCTGTTCGTGACCAATGGCTATGTGCGCGACTATACCAATATGGATTTTATCAAATTCATGGAGGGCTATACCAGCGCAAAGGGGAGACTGCGCCGGGAGGATGTGCTGGATATCGTGGATCATATGCCTTCGTCGAATGTGACAAGCTATTTGTTCAAAAGTGATAGTGGGCGGCACTTTTCGAGTATGGGTACCCGTTGGGGTATCCATTCCCCCAGCAACAGCAACGGCGCGGCCTGGGTGGACCTCGATCACGACGGGGATCTCGATCTCGTTGTCAACAACCTGAACAAAGAAGCCTTTTTATATGAGAACCGGGCCGCTCAGCTGGGTCATAATCATTGGCTGCAAGTGCGGCTCAAGGGAGCCGGAATGAATACGGTGGGGATCGGCGCGAAGGTGACGCTGTATGATAAAGGGCGTCTGCAATATTCGGAGCAGGAGCCCGCGCAAGGATACGAATCCTGTGTCAGCCCGATCCTGCACTTTGGCCTGGGCAGCTCGGCCAAAATAGATTCCTTGCGGATCGTCTGGCCCGGCGGCCGCGAACAGGTACTGCGGGGAGTAGCCGGCGACCGGGTAGTCATCCTGGAAGAAAAAGAGGCGGTGGCCGCCGCGCCGCGGCCCAGCCCGGCCAGCGCTCTCTTCCACGAAGTAGCCTCACCGGTACCGGTGAAGCTCGCAGCCGCTGTCCTCAACGACTTCAAACGGCAGCCACAGCTGGTCAGCGCCTTATCCTTTTCAGGCCCCTGTATGGCGAAGACGGATGTGAATGGAGATGGGATCGATGACCTTTTTGTCGGCGGCACAGGCAAACTCTTCCTCGGCCGAAAGGACGGCGGGTTGACGCCTGTCGCCGTACCGGCATTCGCGGCGGACAGCGCCTGTGTGGATGCCGATGCCCTGTTCTTCGACGCCAATGGGGATGGGCATCCCGATCTGTATGTTGCGAGCGGCGGATATCATCATTTCCAACCGGAGGACCCCTTGTTGGACGATCGCCTTTATCTTGGCGACGGCAAGGGGCATTTTGTCCGCGCCCCCGGCGCGTTGCCGTCGATGCGCGTAGCCAAGAGCTGTGTGCGGGCGGTGGATGTGAATGGGGACGGTATCGGGGATCTTTTCGTCGGGGGCAGGGTCATTCCGGGACAGTACCCGGTAACACCAGCGAGCTATTTGCTGGTGGGTGATGGCAAAGGGCATTTTACCGACCGGACGGCTGAGCTGGCGCCGGCCTTGCATAACCTGGGGATGGTGACCGATGCGGCCTGGGCCGATCTCGACGGCGACGGAAAGCCTGAGCTGATCGTTGTCGGCGAATGGATGCCGGTGAAAGTTTTCAAGGTGGAACAGGGTCGGTTGGTGGATCGCAGCAGCGCCTTCTTCGATCGGGAGTGGAGCGGCTGGTGGAACCGGCTGCTGGTCGAAGATCTCGACAAGGACGGGAAACCGGAGATCGTCATCGGCAACCTGGGGCAGAATGCACAATGCCGGGCGGATGATCAGCATCCGGCCGAGCTGTACTTTAAAGATTTTGACCGCAACGGGACGATCGATCCCGTGTTGTGCACCTATATCGGCGACACGAGCTATCCCTTTATGACCCGCGATGAGCTGGTGCAGCAGGTGAGTGGGATGAGCCAGAAGTTCCCCGACTACAAGAGCTATGCGGATGCGCGGCTGACGGATATCTTCCCGGCTGCGGCCCTTGCGGAGGCGGAACATCTGCGGGCCAGCTGTCTGAGGACAGTACTGCTAAAGCGCGGCGCGGACGGCCGGTTTCATGAGGCGGCGCTTCCCGTCGAGGCGCAGTATTCACCCGTGTTCACGATCACGGCGCTGGACGTTGACCATGATGGGAATAAGTCTCTGCTGCTGTGTGGCAATGTGACGCATTCGCGGCTTCGTTTTGGAAAGTATGACGCCAATTATGGGGTGCTGCTGAAGGGGGATGGGAAGGGTGGGTTCCGGTATATCGGGCAGCCGGTGTCGGGCTTTCACCTGCGGGGGGACGTGCGGTCGGTGGTGGAGTGGGAGGGGATGCTGCTCTTTGGTGTAAACAGCGTGGGGATAAGCGCTTACAGTAGAAAAAAAGTTTTTTTTCCGTCAAAATAGATGTTATTTTGACGCTTATGCTTACTTCCCGGGTAGCTCAGAAATTCCAGGAGATCTTTGCCAGTAATGGCGCATTGCTCGTCCGGTCTCCCGGGCGGGTCAATCTCATCGGCGAACATACGGATTACAATAACGGCTTTGTGCTTCCGGCCGCCGTTGACAAGACCATTTCCCTGGCCATCGAGCGGCGTTCCGACGACGAGCTTCACCTGTTCGCCATGGACCTTGGTCAGTCTTACCGGGGCCCGATCCGGCCGCCGCTGACCCCTTCGGCGCTACACTGGCCCAACTATATCCTTGGGATCGTCGAGCAGCTGCAGGAGCGGGGATTCACGATCGGTGGATTCAACTGCGTTTTTGCCGGCGATATCCCGCTGGGAGCGGGGATGTCCTCATCGGCGGCATTGGAGAATGCGGTGATCTTTGCGATCAACCGGCTCTTCGAATTGGGGCTGGACCCGATGACGATGGTGCGTTTGTCACAGAAGGCCGAGAATGAGTTTGTCGGTCTGCAGTGCGGGATCATGGACATGTTCGCCAGTATGTTCGGGCGCAAGGAGCAGGTGATCCGCCTGGACTGCCAGTCCTTGGAATACACCTATTTTCCCTTCAAGGCGCCGGGGCTGCGCATCCTCCTGCTGGACACACAGGTGGAGCATTCGCTGGCGTCCTCCGAATACAATGTCCGTCGGCAGCAGTGCGAGGCCGGGGTGAAGCTGGTGCAACGGCATCACCCGGCCGTGAAGAGTCTGCGGGATGTGACGCTGGAGATGCTGGCGGCGCATGTAGCGCCGGTGGATGAGCTGGTCTGGCGCCGGTGTAGTTTTGTCGTGGAAGAGAACGAACGGGTGCTGTCGGGTACCGAGGACCTGTTACGGGGCGACCTGGCTGCCTTTGGCGAGAAGATGTATGCCTCGCATGAGGGGCTGAGCCACAAATACGAGGTCAGCTGCGCCGAGTCCGACTGGTTGGTCGGACAGGTGAAGGGTGTTGCCGGTGTCATCGGCGCCCGGCAAATGGGCGGCGGTTTTGGTGGATGTACGATCAACCTGGTGAAGGCCGAGGTCATCGACGGGTTGGTGGCTCGCATTGCACCCGAGTATAAGCGGGTGATGAACCGGGACCTGAAATGGTACATCGGCCAGATCGAGGATGGCACCTCTGTCGTGTAAACAATTTATTGCTATATGAACAAGATCTTCCTTGCACCCCTGGCCCTTGTGGCCGGACTGATGGCCGGTTGTGGCGGCAACGGCACTTCTTCGACTCCTGCCGCGGATACAACGGCCGCCGCAAAAGCGTCGCCCGCGACGCTGCCCAATGTGGCGGCTTTTAATTCCACCGTCGATGGTCTGCCCACGACCTTGTATCTCCTGAAGAGCTCGGGCAAGGTGCAGGCGGCGATCACGAACTATGGGGCGAGAGTGGTAAGCCTGCTGGCGCCGGACAAGAACGGCGTGCTGACGGATGTCGCGCTCGGCTATGACAGCATCGGGCTTTATGTGCATCAGCCGGAGACTTTTTTCGGGGCGATCGTGGGACGCTATGGGAACCGGATCGCGAAGGGGAAATTCTCGTTGAATGGAAAGACCTATACCCTGGCGACGAATGACGGACCGAACCACCTGCATGGAGGAAAGAAGGGATTTGGCGCGGTGGTGTGGACAGGCAAGCAAGTGAATGATTCGACGGTGCAGCTGACCTATCTGTCAAAGGATGGGGAAGAGGGGTATCCCGGGAATCTGACGGTAAAGGTGACCTATACGGTAACCGGTGACGCGCTGCAAATTGTGTACGACGCAAGCACGGATAAGCCGACCGTAGCCAATATCACCAATCATACGTATTTCAACCTCAACGGGCAGGGCAACGGGACGATCAATAACCACCTGCTGCAGCTGGTCGCCGAACGCTATACGCCGGTGGATTCGACGCTGATCCCTACGGGTAAGCTGGACTCCGTCGGCGGCACCCCCTTTGATTTCCGTCAACCGACGGCTATCGGATCGCGGATCAATGCGGATAACCAACAGCTGAAATACGGAAAAGGGTATGATCACAACTTTGTGCTCAATCCCAAGGACGACACGACGATCGGCGAGGCGGCAAAGGTGACGGGCGATCAGAGCGGGATCGTCATGACGGTGTATACCGATCAACCGGCTATCCAGTTCTATGGCGGTAATTTTATGAAGGGGACCAATCCTTTGAAAGGCGGCAAAAAGGATGAGTATCGCGGGGCGTTCTGTCTCGAGACGCAGCATTATCCCAACTCGCCCAATCAGCCATCCTTTCCTTCGACGGAGATCAAACCGGGCCGGGGCTGGCATTCGACGACGATCTATTCCTTTAGTGATCGTTGAGCGGCAACCCGCGGCGCTGAAACTCCTTCCAGTTGAGATATTCAGGACCGACGCGCTGTTCGACCATGGTGATGCAGCTGTCGACAGGACAGACCAGCTTGCAAAGGTTGCAGCCGACACATTCCTCTTCTTTTATCGTATACTCATTATAAGGCTGACCTTGTGTCAGCCTTATTGATTGATGAGAAGCGTCCTCGCAAGCAATGTAGCAAAGCCCGCAGTGGATGCATTTATCCGGATCGATGCGGGCGACGATATGATAATTCAGATCGAGGTCTTCCCAGTGCGTCAGGGTGGGGACGGAGCGGCCGATGAAGTCGGTGATCTTCCCAAAACCCTTTTCATCCATCCAGTTGCTGAGGCCCTCACAGAGATCATCGATGATCCGGAAGCCGTGCTTCATGACAGCCGTGCATACCTGTACGGTGGTGGAGCCCAGCAGCATGAACTCTGCCGCGTCGCGCCACGTGCTGATCCCACCGATCCCCGAAACGGGAACTTTCGAAGTGATCGCATCCTGGGCAATAGTGGTGAGCATCTTCAACGCAATAGGCTTTACCGCCGGCCCGCAATAACCCCCAAAGGTGGACTTTCCCCCGACATTGGGATTGGGAATAAAGGTGTCGAGGTCAACACCGGTGACCGACTGGATCGTATTGATCAGGCTCAGGGCATTGCTGCCCGCCTCTACGGAGGCGCGGCCCGTGGGGACGACGGAATGAACGTTGGGCGTGAGCTTGGTGATGACGGGGATGGTGGCGGCTTCCATGACCCATTCGACGACGAGCTTTGCGATCTCCGGGTCCTGGCCGACGGCGGCGCCCATCCCGCGTTCGGTCATGCCGTGGGGACAGCCGAAGTTGAGCTCGATGCCGTGGGCGCCCGTGTCCTCCACTTTTTTTATCAGCTCATGCCAGCTTTTGCGATCGTTGTCCGCCATGAGGGAGATGATCATCGCCCGGTCGGGGAACAGACGGATGCATTCTTTGATCTCTTTTAAATTGATCTCGAGGGGGCGGTCACTGATCAGCTCGATATTATTCAATCCCATGACGCGGCTGCCGTGATAGTCGACGGCCGAATAGCGGGAGGAGACGTTCTTTATCTGGCTGCCGAGCGTCTTCCAGACGACTCCGCCCCAGCCCGCTTCGAAAGCGCGGAGGACGTTGACCTGCTTATCCGTGGGTGGCGCGCTGGCCAGCCAGAAGGGATTCGGCGATTGGATGCCGAGAAAATCCGTATGTAAGTTAGCCATGATCGATAAAGTTTAGGATGGCCGCGGCGGCATCTTTGCCTGCCTGCACGGCATCGACGACCTCTTTGCCACCGTTTACGTTATCCCCGCCGGCAAAGACGCCGGGGATATTCGTTGCTGCGGAGAGTCGGCCTTTGTTATGTTGAAGACCTTCGGCGGCCACCAGGGATTCGAAGGGTGTCTGGCCGGCGGCCTTGATGACCATGTCGACCTCGAAGGTGAGGGTGCGGCCGGTATCGATCGGACTTCGGCGGCCGGACGCGTCGGGCGGGCCGAGCTCCATTTTACTACAGACGAGCTGGGTGACGCGGCCGTTCTCGCCGATGACCGTCTTGGGCGCCGCCAGCCAGAGGATATTGCAAGCGTCGAGCTTGGCCAGATCGAGCTCTGTCTCGGTACAGGGCATCTCCGCCTGGGTACGGCGATAAATGAGGGTTACTTCTTTTGCGCCCAGGCGGCGCGCCTGGGTCGCCGCGTCGATAGCCGTCATGCCCATGCCGATGACCGCGACCTTGTCGCCCACTGGAACCGATGAGTAGCCATCGGCCCGGATGGAATAGATGAACTTCAACGCGTCGATGACCCCGTCGAGGTCTTCGCCGGGGATCTCGAGCCGGCGGGCGAGGCCCACGCCAAAGGCGAGGTAGACGGCGTCATACTGGGTTCGCAGCTGTTGCAGGGCCAGGTTGCGGCCCAGCTCCTGTTCATATTGGATGGTGATACCGCCGATCGAGAGGATGTATTCCAACTCTTCGGCGCAGAATTCGGGGGTCACTTTATAGGCGGCTACGCCATAGGTCATGAGCCCGCCGCCTTTGGCTTCTTTCTCATAGATGGTAACCTCGACTCCCGCCCGGGCGAGGACATGCGCCGCACTAAGACCCGAGGGACCGGCGCCGACAATAGCGACCCGCTTCCCCGTAGGTACATTGCGGCCAAACAGCTGCCACTTCTCCTGGATCGCTTTTTCGGTCGGATAACGCTGAAGCCTCGCAATGGGAATGGGGGCTTCTTCCATTAAGTTATATACACAGGCGCCTTCGCAAAGCTTTTCAACGGGGCACACGCGCGAACAGCCGCCCCCCATGATATTCGACTCGAAAATGGTATGCGCCGAACCTTTGAGATTACCGGTGACGATCTGTTTGATGAATTTGGGGACGTCGATACCCGTCGGACAGCTTTTGGTGCAAGGAGCATCGTAACAATAGAGACAGCGATTGGCGTCAACGAGCGCCGCATCCCTGGTCTCGAAGGGCGGGTGGATGTCCGCGAAGTTTGCCGCGTACTCCTCGTTGTTAAGTCGGTTGTTGCGGATCATAGCTCCGTTAATTTACCATAGGTTTCCGGCCGGCGATCGCGATAGAACTGCCAGAGACTCCGTACCTCGTCGATCTTGGCGAGGTCGAGATCGGCGATGAGCAGCTCGTCCTTGTCTTCGGAGGCCTGGGCGAAGATCTGCCCCCGGGGATCGACGAAATAGCTGCTGCCATAGAAGCGGCCGAGGTTCCACGGCTTCTCTTCGCCGACCCGGTTGATACAGCCCATAAAATAGCCGTTAGCCGCGGCATGGGCCGGCTGCTCGAGCTTCCAGAGATATTGAGAGAGGCCGGCCACGGTGGCGGAAGGATTGTAGACGATCTCCGCGCCGTTCAGACCGAGAACACGGGCGCCATCGGGGAAGTGGCGGTCATAGCAAATGTAAACGCCGACTTTCGCATAGCGCGTCTGGAACACGGGATACCCGAGGTTCCCGGGCTTGAAGAAGAATTTCTCCCAGAAGCCGGAAGTATGCGGGATATGGTTCTTGCGATACTTCCCCAAAAACGTTCCATCGGCATCAATGACGGCAGCCGTATTATAAAGCACCCCTGCCTGTTCTTTCTCATATACAGGAACGATCATCACCATGCTGTATTTCTTTGCATATTCCGTCATCCGTTGGATCGTGGGGCCGGGGACGGCTTCAGCCGAAGCATACCAATCGCTGTTCTGACCGGGGCAGAAATAGGGCGTGTTGAAGATCTCCTGCAAACAGAGTATTTGCACCCCTTTCTTACCCGCCTCTTCAATAAGGGGGAGATGTTTTTGGAGCATGGCTTCCTTTATCTCTTCGATGGTGCCTTCGCCTTCCGTTTTTGGGAGGCTCATTTGGATCAGACCGGATTTGATGATTCTGGGCATATTAAACTCGATTTCTTTTAATGAATTGGCCATAGCCTTTTCCGACAAGACACTTATCGTTGTCTATCGCGACCTGGCCGCGGAGCAAAACTGTCTTTACTTTTCCTGTCAGCTCCCAACCTTCATAGGCGGAATAATCCACGTTCATGTGATGGGTCTTCGCAGAAAGAGTATGTTTTTCGTTGGGGTCAAAGATGACGATATCAGCATCGCTGCCGGGGGCGAGGGTGCCTTTGCGCGGCCACATCCCGAAGATCTTCGCCGCATTGGTAGAAGCCACCTCGACATATTTATTAAGAGAGATGCGGCCCTTGCCGACGCCTTCGCTAAAGAGCAGCTCCATGCGATTCTCGATGGCGGGGTGGCCATTGGGTATCTTCGAGAAATCTTTTTCGCCCATCAGCTTCTGTTTCCAGAGGAAGGGGCAGTGGTCGGTGGCCACGACGCGGACCAACCCCTGGTTGATGCCGGCCCAAAGGGTCTCCCGGTCCTTGGCCTTGCGCAACGGCGGGCTCATCACCCATTTGGCGCCTTCGAAATCCCGCTCATAGAGATCGGCGTCGAGGAGGAGGTATTGGATACAGGTCTCGACGAGGACGGTCTGGTTGCGCCGGGTGGCATTGCGGACCGCGTTCAGGGCCCCCTCACACGTCAAATGCACGATGTAGCCGGGGCAGCCCGTATAGTTGGCTATGTCCGCAAAACGAGCGGATGCTTCCGCTTCCGTCACCTCTGGTTGTGACAAATAATGATACAAAGGCGATAATCTGCCTTCGGCACGGTGTTTGGCGATGAGATAGTCGATCATATCGCCATTCGTCGCATGGACGGTGACCAGGCCGCCCTGTTTCTTCACCTCCTGCATAAGGGCGGTCATCTGGCGGTCGTCGATCATCAGCGCGCCTTTATAAGCCATGAAGGTTTTGAACGAAGTGATCCCTTCCTCCTCGACCATCTGTCGTATTTCCTTCTTTGTTTCGTCGTTGTAGTCGGTGACCGCCATATGGAAGCTGTAGTCGCCGACGGCGGTGCCCCGGGCGCGGCCGTTCCATTCGGCAAGGGCTTCGTGGAGGCTATGCCCTTGTTTTTGAAGGACGAAGTCGATGACGGTGGTGGTGCCGCCGAAGAGGGCTGCACGGGTGCCGGTCTCGTGGGTGTCGCTGGAGAAGGTGCCCATGAACGGCATGTCGAGGTGGACATGGGGGTCGATGCCGCCGGGCATCACGAGCAGGCCCTTTGCGTCGAGGGTCCTGTCGGCGATGGGCGGCAGGCTGGCGCCGATGGCGGAGATGGTCTCGCCATCGATGAGGATGTCGCCTATATAGTCGTCCGTCGCGGTGACGATTCTCCCGTTCTTAATCAATACTGACATAGAATTCTTTTTTTAAATGCGGTCGCATCAGCAAGCCATAGCAAGCACCGGCAAGGACGAAACCGACAAACCAGGCATAACTATACAGGCCGACGATCCAGGCGGGAAAGCTGCCGGCAGCGACAGCGCCGACGGCCACCAGGAAACCAGGCACATTCGGCAGGATACCCAAAACGAGGCTGATGACCGCACGCTGATTAAAGCCTCCTTTATATTGATAAATGCCGTTCGGGTCGTATAGATCCGGCAGGGAAAGCTGTTGCCGCCGGATGAAGTAATAGTCGACGATCAGGATGCCGCCGACGGGTCCCAGCAGGCTGCTGTAGCCGACGAGCCAGGTGAAGATGTACCCGGAAGGATCGGCCACCAGCTTCCAGGGGAAGATGAGGATGCCGAGGACGCCGGTGATGAGGCCGCCGGTGCGGAAATTGATCCGCGCCGGCGCGAGGTTGGCGAAGTCGTTGGCGGGGCTGACGATATTGGCGGCGATATTGGTAGCGAGCGTGGAGATCGCGACGGCGATCATCGCGATGCTGACAAGGACCTTGCTGTCGAAGCGGCCCGCCAGCGCCACCGGGTCCCAGATCGTTGTGCCATAGATGATCGTCGTGGCGCTCGTGACAACAACGCCGATAAAGGCGAAGAGCGTCATCGAGGTTGGCAGGCCGAGAGCCTGGCCTTTTACCTGCGCTTTCTGGCTGACGGCATAACGGGTGAAGTCGGGGATGTTGAGGCTTAGCGTCGCCCAGAAGCCGACCATACCCGTGAGACCGGGAATAAAGAAGGCCCAGAAGGCGGCGGGGGTGGTGAATTTCGAGGGTTGGGTGAGGATGGGGCCAAGCCCGCCGTGAACGCTGGTGATCGCCCAGAAGAGCAGCGCCAGCGCCGCAAGGGGAAGGAAAAATGCTTTAAAGACGAGGAGTTTCCGGATACTGTCGACGCCGAGGTATACAACCCACATATTGAGCAACCAAAAGAGGAGGAAGCAGAGGGCGGGGCCGGTGTCGAGACCAAGGGCCTTGGGCAGGGCGGGCAGGTGGTCGAGGAAGGGAATCCAGAGATGGAGCATCTGGTAGAGGGCGAAGCCGCCGATCCAGGTCTGGATGCCAAACCAGCCGCAGGCGACGATGGCGCGGAGCAGGGCGGGGATATTGGCCCCTTTTGTGCCAAAGGAGGCCCGGGCAAAGACGGGGAAGGGGATGCCGTATTTTGCACCGGCACGGCCGTTGAGGATCATCGGGACCAGCACGATGCTGTTGCCGAGGAAGATGGTCGCTATCGCCTGCCACCAGTTCATCCCGCCACCGATGAGACTGCTGGCCAGCATATAGGTCGGGATGCAAAGGCTCATGCTGATCCAGAGCGCCGCATAGTTCCAGGTCTTCCAGGTTCGTTGCTGCCGGCCGACGGGCGCCAGGTCCTCACTATACAGCGGGGAGGATTGTATGTCAGATGGTTGATGCCCGGTCATTTGTTGAGACGATTGTATTGTTTCAGGATGCGCAGCACAGCCTCCTTCGGCAGACCGTACACCGTATTCCCATTGATACCCGTCAGGGTCTTACCCGCAAAAAGCGCGTTGACGATCGCTTCTTCCGTGGCTTCGATCGTGGCGGTGAACAGCGAGTTGATGTGCTCGTTTGGTATCGTGGTGACCTTTTCATCCTCGGTATTGCTGAAGGCGTGGGGATTGGCCGTAGAGAAGACGATGAAGATATCCCCCGACCCGTTGCCGCCGATGCCGCCCGTCCGGGTAACCCCGAGGGGTATGCGTTGAGCGAGTCGTTTCAACTGGCTGGGAAGCAGCGGAGCATCCGTGGCCAATACCACGATAATACTCCCTGTCTCTTCCCGCGGTGGCGTGGATACAAGCCCGAGGGGCTGTTTATCCATCGTGAACGGAAGCGTATCCTGCAAGGCTTTACCAACCGGAACACCCGCAATGGTCAGCTGGTTCCGGCTACCATGATTACATTGAACCAGCACGCCAACCGTATAGCCACCTTGCCGTTTATCGAGCACCCGGGAAGCCGTGCCGATGCCGCCTTTAAATCCGTAGCACATCATCCCGGTTCCACCGCCGACACCGCCTTCGTCAACAGCCCCGCCGCGGGCGCTGTCGAGGGCGTGATAGACGTGTTCCTTATGGACATGCTGGCCGTTGATATCGTTGAAGATGCCGTCGTAGGTCTCTGCGACGACGGGATACGCATACCAGTAGTCGTGATAGAAAGGAGTATAATAATGGTGCTGATCCATCCATTGCCAGGCTGCGTCGCGGACGGTGCCGACATTGCCGGTGTTGGTGATGAGGATGGGCGTTTCAAGGAAACCGGACTCGGTGATCCAGTGGGTGCCGGTCATATCGCCATTGCCGTTGAGCGTATACCAGTTGGCATAACAGGGGGCAAAGGTCGTCCCGCGGGGGAGGATGGCGGTGACCCCGGTACGGATCGGCCCCTTGCCCTTGATGAGGGCGCCTTCGCCGCTGATGAGGGTCGTCTGGCCGACGGTGACGCCCGCGACGTCGGTGATGGCGTTGAATTTACCGGGAGTCCCATCAAATGGGACACCGTAGTCGCGGGCGCGCTGCTGCGCAGCAGCTGCGCCGAACTGGAACAAAAGCAAGAAGAATACTATTCGCATGTTACTGGGTTACGTGACCATCCGCAATCGTCAGCGCATCGCTGATCATGGCCAACCCCTCATCGATCTGCTCCCGGGTGATGCAGAGGGGTGGAGCGATAAAGACATAGTTCCAGCGCACAAAGGTGTACATCCCGAGCTGTTTCAGCCGGGCGGCCACCTGGTTCATGACCGTCATCTCCTCGGGTTTGGCGTTGAAGGGCGCCATCGGCTCTTTCGTCTTCCGGTTCTTCACGATCTCGAGGCAACCCAGCAGGCCGGTGTTGCGCCAGTCGCCGATGCTGGGATGCTTATCGCGAAGCTTCGCCACCTGCTGATCGAGATAGCGGCCCATGGCGACACAGTTCTCTATCAGGTTCTCGTCCTCATAGATCTTCAACACCTCCAATCCGGCGGCACAGGACACCGGGTGCGCCGAATAGGTAAGCCCCAGCCACAGCACCTTGTCGTTGAAGTGATCGGCTATCTTATCCGTGACGATCAGCGCGCCCAGCGGCAAATAACCGGCAGTGATCCCCTTTGCGGTGGCGATCATATCGGGGACGACGCCGTGGAGCTCGGAGGCGAACCATTTGCCCGTTCGGCCAAAGCCGCTCATGACCTCATCGGCGATCAGCAATATGCCATGTTTGTCGCAAAGGGCGCGGACCTTCTGCAGGTAATCCGGCGGATATTTTATACAACCCGATGACCCGCTTTCGCCCTCCATCAAAATGGCTGCTATGTTCTCCGGCCCCTCGAACTCGATGATCCTTTCGATATGGGATACACATTCCCGGTGGCAGGTGCTGATCTCCTGGCTCCAGGGGCAGCGATAGCAGTAGGGGTCTTCGACGTGGATCATGTTCGGCGCCTGCTGGGCGTCGGCGGGCAGTTTGCGGGGATCGCCTCCCGCCGTCATGGCTCCGTAGCTGCTGCCATGGAAGGCACGGTAGCGGGCGATGATCTTATGCCGTCCCGTGTACAAACGCGCGAGCTTGATGGCGTTTTCTATCGCCGTGGCGCCGCAGACCGTGAAGAGTGTCTTTTTCAGGTTGCCGGGGGTGATCTCCGCGAGCTTCTTGCCAAGCTCGCCGCGGGCCTTCGTCGCACAGGACGGCGTGACATAGCTGACTTCCTGCATCTGGCGGACGACGGCGTCGGTGACGCGTTGGTTGCCGTGACCGATGTTGACGTTCATCAGCCCGGAAGAGAAGTCGAGATAGCGTTTCCCATCGTAGTCGTAGAGGTAGACCCCTTCGGCGCGCTGGACGGCGATGGGATTGATGCCTTTTTGTTTCGACCAGGAGAAGAGGGTATAGTCGAGGTTGTCCTGCAGGATCTCCTGGGTTTCGGATAACGTGCTTGGTTGTGGCATATTATAAAGATTTTAGCTCATCCAATTGATCCCCGCTTCGGGATTCCACTTTGTAGTGCTTTTTTTCAACCGGGTCCAGAATTCGATCGAGCTCTTGCCGGTGATATCGCCGACGCCGAACTTGCTCTCGTTCCAGCCGCCAAAGGAAAAGGGTTCGCGCGGGACAGGGACCCCTACATTAACCCCAACCATGCCCGCGCTGGCCCGGTCGATCACATAGCGGGCAAACGCTCCATTCTGGGTAAACACAGACGCCGCATTGCCATAGGGGCTGGCGTTCTCGATGGCGATCGCCTCATCGAGCGTGTCGACGCGCATGATGCTGATGACCGGGCCAAAGACCTCTTCGGTGGCAATGGCCATACCGGGACGCACATAGTCAATGACGGTAGGTCCGACATAGGTGCCCGCTTCCTTGCCGGGAACAGTATAGCCACGCCCGTCGACAAGGATCTTCGCCCCCTGCTGTTCGGCTTCGGTGATATAGCGTTCGATCCTTTCTTTGGCGGTCGTATCGATGACGGCGCCGAGGTTCTGGCCCGGGACGATCTTCCGGGCTTCGGCGCAGATGCGGTCGATGATCGCGTCCACAGGCCCTACAGCCACCATCGCCGAGGCAGCCATACAGCGCTGACCGGCACAGCCGCTCATCGAGGCGGCGACATTTTGCGCCGTCATCTCGGGCTGGGCATCGGGCAGGACCAGCAGGTGGTTCTTGGCGCCCCCGAGGGCGAGACAGCGTTTGAGATGGTGAGTGGCCCGCTGGTAGACCAATTTGGCGACCCGGGTCGAGCCGACGAACGAGACGGCGTCGATGCCGGGGTGATCGCAGATCGCCTCCACGATGGTACTGTCGCCGTTGATGATATTGAATACCCCGTCGGGGAGACCCGCTTCCTTCAATAACAGGGCGAGCCGGGCAACGCTGAGGGGAACTTTTTCGGAAGGTTTGATGATCATGCAGTTGCCCAGGGCGATCGCATTGGGAAGGGTCCAGTTGGGCACCATCGCGGGGAAGTTGAAGGGGACGATGGAGGCGACGACCCCGAGCGGAACATGCTCGATCCGGCACTCCACTCCTTTGCTCACCTCCAATACCTCACCGCCGATCAACTGGGGAAGGGAAGTAGCGAATTCGGTGAGCTCGATGCATTTCTCGATCTCGGCGACGGCTTCGCCACGGGTCTTGCCGTTCTCTTCGCTGACGAGGTCCGCCAGCTCGCCGAGGTGCTGCTCGAGCAGGTATTTATACCGGAAGAAGACCTGCACCCGTTCCTTGACAGGGGTGCGGCTCCAACGGGGGAAGGCGCTCTTCGCCGCGGCGACGGCAGCATCCAGCTCTGCAGGGGTGGCGCAGGGCATCTCGGCCAATAAATTTCCGTCAAGGGGGGAATGAACGGGAAGGCTTCGTCCCGAGCTGCTCGTGACGAAGCCTCCATTGATATAGTTCTTGAGTCGGCCGTATTTGCTTTCGGTGGTGACAGCTGGCATTGTATTACTGTTAAGTAATACAATTTAACCTATTTTGGGCTCACCACCAACACTCCAAAAGTACCGGGGATCATCTTGGGCCGTTCGCCGGCGGCTCCGGGTTCGGTGTCGGCGAAAGGCAGGTAAACCATATGCGTGTGGCCATCGACCGCGATGGTCCGGGCGCTGCGTTTGGTGGGAACATTTTCGGCGACGCTGTAGGCGGTCGCGGAGCTTTGCTTCATCACGGTGAGCTTGCCTTCGCCGCAGGAGGCGAAGATAAGCCCCTTGCTCTCATCGTAGCCAACCCCATCGCAGCCATCGCCGATGGGCAGTTTGGTGACGACCGAACCGTTCGTCGCATCCATAACGACGAGCTGTTTGTCACAGCCCGCGAAAAGTCGTTTTGTCTTCCGGTCGATCTCCAGGCCCGTGGGCCCTTCGGCGCCAAGGGGCCAGCTGGTGATGACGGCCTTCTTACGGATGTCCACCACCGTGATCTTGTTCTTGTCCTCGATGTTGACAAAGATCTTCCCCGCATTGTCGGAAACGGCGGTCTCCGGCTTGCCGTCGAGGGCGATGCTGTCCGTAGCCTTCCCCGTTGCAGCGTCGATTATAGTAAGGTTATGGCCGCGGCCGTTACAGGTGATGATCGTTTTGGAGAAGGGATCATACATGATCGCATCGGGATTTGCCCCCGTAGGTATCTGGCCGAGAACAGCAAAGGTCTTCAGGTCAAATACGGTGACGTTGTTGAGGCGGCCATTGCTGGTATAGCCCTTCCCGATGGATTCGTCAAAGGCAATGCCGTGGACGCCGGTGGTGTTGGGAATGACGCCGACGGAGTCGCCGGTGTTTGCGTCAAGGATGTTGACCTGGGTTCCATGGGAGACATACAGTTTCCCATTCGGCCCGACGGCGATATAGTCCCACCCGCCCGGACTGCCGATCTTGAAGGTTTTCGAGACCGTGTAGCCCTGGGCTCCGGCCCAGGCGGCGATAAGGCAAAGCAATAGTGTAGCAAGGCTGTGGCGCATTGGGTTTTTTGGTCAAGCTAAACCCCAAATCTGAATAGATTTTGGTTTTAGCTCACTCTTTTCCCTTCCAGCAACATATTTACGGCCTGGTCCAGACTGCCGGCGCGGGTGATCTCCCCGCCATTGACAAAGAAGATCTCGTCGGCATTCTCGATGGTGTTCAGCCGGTGCGCGATGATGACGCGGGTGGTCGTATCCGGCAATCGCCGAAGGATCTCTTCCAGCATCTTTTCGGTGACGGTATCGATATTGGCGGTAGCCTCGTCGAGGATCAACAGCTCTGGATTGCGAAGAACAGCGCGGATAAAGGCGATGAGCTGCTTCTGGCCGAGGCTGATACTCTCACCGGCAGAGGTGACCTTGGTGTCGAGTCCTTCGTCAAAGCGGGTGAGCAGGGTCTCGAGGCCCGACCGGTGGATCACCCCGGTAAGCTGTTCGTTCGTAAAATCCTTGTATTCCTCGTTGCCGTAGAGGATATTCTCGCGGACAGTGCCCGTGAAAAGGAAGGGTTCCTGCAGGATAAAGCCGATCTTTTTCGAGCGTTCGGCCGGCGTATAGGTTCGGATATCCCGGCCATCGAGCCAGACGGTTCCCTCCGTGGGGTCATAAAGCCGGGCGATCAATGAGGCCGTGGTCGTTTTACCGCCGCCGGTAGGGCCGACAAGGGCGTAGGTCTTCCCCTTCTCCATCCGGAAGCTGTCATGGCGGAGGACATCCTTGCCTTCCACATACCGAAAGGAGACATTGCGGAATTCCATGAGGGCGGCTCCGCCGCCATTCACTAAGGATTTGGCGTCCGCTTCGCCGCCGCGGGCGGATGCGGCCGTAACCGGCAGGGTAGGGAGGTCCGACTCAAGCGCGAGGATATGCGAGATGCGGTCCCAGCCGGCAATTGCCGTCTGGAAATTGGCCCAGAGCGCCGCTATCTGCCGCAGGGGATCATAGAAGTTGCTCGTATACATGAAGTAGCTGATGATAAAGCCAACGGCGAGAAAGCCGGTGCTCACCAAATAGACCCCATAGACCAGCACGACCATCTGGCCCATGCTCGACAGCAGTCCATATACAGGAGTAAAGATGTTGTTGGCAATGCCCGCGCCGACAGCAGCACCGTAGTTCTGGATATTGGCCGCATCGAAACGCTGACGGAAATAGTCCCGCCGATTGAAGGCAAGCACTACCTTGAAATTGCCCAGGCTCTCCTGGATCTCGGCGCTCATCGCGCCGGTGGCCTTGAGACTGGCGGCGTTCTTCTTTTTCACCCAGGGAGAAACCAGTTTCGTATAGATCCACATCAGGGCGGCAGGAACGAGGGTCGCGAGACCCAGCCGCCAGTTGAGCCATATCAGCGCGATGCCGGCGCCCGCGATGATAAAGATGCTGGAGACGAACTGCATCAGCGACTGGGAGAAGAACTGGTTGATCTTATCGGTATCGTTGTTGATACGGGAGATGAGATCGCCTGCCTTGTTGCGGGCAAAGAAGGCGACCGGCAGCTCCTGCAGCTTGTTGAAGATGGCGTTGCGGAGCGTATACAGCAGGTGCTGGCCGAAGCCGCCCATGAGGATCGTCCGGATATACACCGCCGCGAGGTTCAGCAGGTAGATGACCAGCAGGATGCCGCAAACGGTCAGCACCAGGCCGTAGCCGCTGCCTTTCAGGATATGCCAGCCGAAGATATCGAGGGAGGAAGACGATTCCTTGTTCAACAGGACCTTGTTGATCGTAAATCCGATCAGCACGGGGGGCAGCATGCTGAGGATGGCATAGAGCACCATGGTGAACAAAGCGAGGATCAGCGTCGACCGTTGCTCGGGCAGGAGATTGATCAGCTTGCCAAGCGCCGGCCAGGTCTTGCTTTTCGGTTGTGCTTCGCTGAGGCTGTTAAGATTGTAGTTCTGGCTGCTCATAATGGCTGGTGCTTCTTTGTGATTGATAGATTTGGACATATTCCGGGCAGGTCTGCATCAATTCGGCATGAGTGCCGGAAGCGATCAGCTCGCCTTCCATCAGCAGGATGATCTGTTCATAGTCCTCGATGGAGGCGATCTTCTGGGTGACGGACAACAGGGTGATGCCAGGATAGTTCTGCCGGACGTTGGCGAGGATCTTTTGTTCGGTCTGTGTATCCACACGGGCGGTGAAATCGTCCAACAAAAGGATCCGGGGTTCGATGGCCAGGGCGCGGGCCAGCATGATCCGCTGCTTTTGGCCGCCCGAAAGGGTCGTGCCCCGTTCGGAGACGACCGTGTCGAGCTTTTCCGGCAGAGAGTCGACAAAGTCTTTCAGCTCCGCCGTGTCGATGGCCTTTTGCAGCGAGACATCGGACACTTTGTCGCCAAAGGCGATATTCTCACGGATGCTCATATTGAAGATGATGCTGTCCTGGAAGACGAATCCCATCTGCCGGTGAAAATCCTCCTTTTTGTATTCGCCAAGCGGCCGGTCGTCGAATTGAATGGTCCCGCTGTTGGGCTGGTTGAGCCCGGTCAGCAGGTAGAGCAGCTGCGTCTTGCCCGCTGCCGTCGGACCGATGACGGCCGTCTTCGAGCCGCCGGCGACCGCAAAGGAGATATCCTTCAGGACCTGCTTCTCGCCATAGGCTACCGTGACGTCCCTGACCTCGATGTTCCCTTCGAGGTCCTTGACCACCGTACCGCTCTCCACCGGGTCGGTTGTGTTCAGCACCCCGCTGATCCGGGCATAGGCTGCCTGGGCCTGGGCGATGACGTTGCTCATGAACCCGATGATCAGGATGGGGAAGATGAGCATCGTCAGGTAAAGGTTGAAGGCCGCGAAGGCGCCCAGGCTCATCACCCCGTTGATGACATAGTGCCCACCCAGTGCGAGTATGGTGAGGGTGGCCATATTGGCGGTAAAGATGATCACGGGGATCAGGGTGGCGAATGTCTTCAGGATGCGGAGCCCCAGCCCCAGCGCCTTGGAATTGGCTTCCAGGAATTTGGCATATTCGAGCTGTTGGGACTGGATGACCCGGATAAGAGCCGCGCCGAGGATGCTCTCGTTGATGACCTTGTTCAGCCAGTCGATCACCTCCCGGCTGGCGAGGAACAGGGCCCGGACTTTCTTCAGGATAAAGAAGAAGGTGATGCCGATGATGGGTATGATGGCGATGACGCAGAGCGCCAGCTGCCACCGGATGGTCAGCAGGTGGATGCTTGCGCCGACGATGGTGAAGACGGACGACAAGATGGACGGGATGGCCGTCGAAATGAATGTCTTTATGGAATCGACGTCCGCCGTGAGATTGGTCAGCAGCTGCGCGGGGCTGGTCTTATTCAGGAAGCTGTAGTTCTGCCGGGAGATGCGGTTGGACAGCTGCGTGCGAAGATCGCGGGCGACCCTTTCGGAGGCATAGGTCTGAACATAGCTCATGCCATAGGTGAAAACGAACACGCCCACCGCGGCCAGCAGGAATTGTGAAACGAACCCCTGTACTTTCGAGCTCTCCCGGATGAATGCATCGATGCCATGCTGGATGATCTCGGGGATGGTCAGGTTGATATAGTTCATGACAAGGGCCAGCGCCACCAGCAGGAGGATCAGCCGGCGATAAGGTTTCAGCAGCGGAAGAAGACTGGGACCCTTTGGCGGTTTGCCTTTTGGACCCGTTGGTTTCGCTGGCGTGCCGGCTGGTTGGGAAGGTTTTTGGTTACTCATAACGCCAGCAAAAATAGCTAAAATCCCCTAGGGCCGACGGTGAATCCCGGAAGGCGCGGGAAAAGGACGGTGGAAGGGGGTGAAATGTCGGTGGATGATTTATATTTGGCGAATGAGAAAAGCACTTTTGGGTCTTCTGCTGTTAACACAAACGGTGTTTGGACAATTAAGGCAGATGCCCGCGTACCCGCTGGTCACGCATTCCCCCTATTTCAGCATCTGGTCTTTTTCGGACTCGCTGGCGACCCAGGAGACAAAGCACTGGACGGGCAAGCCGCAACCGCTGCTGGGTGTGCTGGTAGTCGATGGGCAGCGATTTCGTTTTCTCGGCAAGCCGACCCTGGAGGACAGCAGCATGGCCTCGACACGGCCGGCCTTGCAGCAATGGGTAAGCGTGAACCCCACCCAAACGAAGTACCAGTTCGAATGTGGCGGTGTCGATCTGACGCTGACCTTTACTTCTCCCTTACTGTTGAACGATCTCACCCTCCTCTCGCGGCCGGTGACCTATCTTTCCTTCCGGATGCGCAGCAACGATGGAGTGCCGCATAGCGCGCAGCTGTATGTCGGCGTCGCGGGAGCGGTCGCGGCCAATACCAGCGACCAGGAGCTGAAGATAGAGCAGGGGACGGCGGGGAACCTCGTCTATCTTCGGGCGGGCACCCGGGAACAGCCGGTGCTTGCCAAGAAGGGGGACGACCTGCGGATCGACTGGGGCTATGTCTATGTCGCCGCTCCCTCCGAGCCCGGGCTCATCCAGACCATCGGATCGGGCTTTATGCATACGGGATTCCCCACGATCAAGATCGGCGAGGACCCGGTGGAGAAGCTGGTCCTGTTAGGATATGACGAACGGTATTCTGTAAAGTTCTTCCACCGGAGGCTCCTGCCCTGGTGGCGCAGTCATCCCGAAGGCAATATGAAGAAGGCCACGCTGGAAGGGGTGCTGCAAATAGCCTATAACGGCTATGACAAGATCCTGTCGCGCTGCGATACGTTCAATAAAACGATGTATTCCACCGCCCTGAATGCCGGCGGACAGGCCTATGCCGATCTTTGCGTCGCAGCCTACCGGCAAAGCGTCGCCGCGCATGCGCTGGTGCAAAGCCGCAAGGGAGAATTGCTGTTCCTTTCCAAGGAGAACTTCAGCAACGGGTCCATCAACACGGTGGACGTCACCTATCCCTCGGCGCCATTGTACCTGCTGTATAATCCCCGGCTCCTCGAAGGGATGCTGAACGGCATCTTTTATTATAGTGAGAGCCATCGCTGGAAGAAACCGTTCGCGGCGCATGATCTCGGCACCTATCCCATCGCCAATGGGCAGACCTATGGCGAGGATATGCCGGTGGAGGAGTGCGGCAACATGATCCTGCTCACGGCGGCCATCACCAGGGCGGAGAACAAACCCGATTATGCGCGGCAGCACTGGGCCACCCTTAGCACCTGGGCCCACTATCTCAAAGCAAACGGTTTCGATCCCGTCAACCAGCTATGTACCGACGATTTTGCGGGACACCTGGCCCGTAATACCAATCTGTCCGTGAAGGCCATCGTCGCACTCGGGGCGTACGGATGGATGGCCCAGCAGCTGGGGATGGGGGCCGAAGCGGCGGAATATCACGCGCTC
>Ga0310811_10001077_pt1 | contig 35015 bp, 21 predicted proteins | sample YCmetagenome_FD_207642 | JGI IMG/M metagenome (GOLD analysis project Ga0310811, IMG submission 207642) | Soil microbial communities from experimental microcosm in Duke University, North Carolina, United States - YC | ecosystem: Engineered > Artificial ecosystem > Soil microcosm > Unclassified ... | reverse complement strand
CCGCTTACAGCAAGCGCTCCCAGTGTGGCGCACATCGTCCGGCGATCGAAATTCATGGCCCCTTTTCCTCCGTCCAGGCGTCTTCCGCGCCTGATCTGCTTCTTCAGGCTAGCGGATTTTGTCGCCCATTCTTACCGAAAGTTTGTCTTGGCCGGACAAGGGGTCTCACCCACTGAGCGGCGGCGAGATAGCCGGATCGGACTGGGCCTACCGCCGGCCAAACCAGATGTCGGCCGTGGACCAGGGATAGGTGGCAAGGGCCGTGGTCCGTGCATTTTCGGCCAGAGTCCCGGCATTTTGCGGGTCGGGCGGATTGACGACCGGCGGTGTGCCGGTTTCGGCGGGGCTCGCGGCGGCAACATCGGCTCTTGGCCGGGTCTCCATTGGCGTCGCGGCGGTCGCGGCATAGGGGTTCGCGCCTTCACGGGGACCGGCGGCAGCACCACCGGCTTGCTGGGCTAGTGCCGGACGTGCACACAGGACGCATCCGCAGACCAGCAGGCCGGGGAATTTCACGAGCTTGCGCATGCGATCTCAGTAGCCGTCGTCATAATAGGCGTAAGGCGGTGGCGGATAGTCATAGGCATACGGATCGTAGGCGTAAGCCCCGTAGGGATAGCCGTAATAGCCGCCATAATAGCCGCCGTAATAAGGATAGGCGGGCCAGCCAAAGCCGATGCCATAGCTATAGCCGCCATAACCCCCGCCCCAGTGGCCACCATAACCGCGGAACCCGCCGCCAAAGTGGCCGCCGCCGAAATTGCCGCCACCAAAATGTCCGCCGCCTCGGCCGCCAAAACCGCCGCCGGCATGCATGCCCCCGCCGCCGCCATGTCGCTGGGCCAGCACAGGCCCCGGGAGCGCAATAAGGGAAGCAACGATGAGAAACAGGCCAAATCTGCGAACGGGCCGCATGGAGACCTCCCGCCTTTGGGGCCACTTGTCATTAACGCGCGAGCCCGGTTCCCGCTGCCAGCGAAACGTCAGGCTTTTCTATCGTCCGTGTAACAAATGCACCGATGCGGAGCCGACTGGCGCCTTTCACCGAGCCGGATTGACCAGCGCGCCGTCGGTCGCTTCGGCCGGCAGGTCCACCGCAATGCGGGTGCCGGGCGCAACACCGGTGGCCAGCGTGACGGTGTCGCCATCGGTCGAAGCCACCGCCACCTTGATGTAATGCAGCCGGGAATCCGGTCCCACCACTGCGATGAACTGGTCATCGCCCCTGGTGATCAAAGCTCCCACCGGCACTTGCGTGCTGCTGGTCACGGGCACATGCAAAGTCATATAGGCGAAACTGCCGCCCAAGAGGAAGCGGTTCTGATTGTCCACCACCGCTTCCACCAGCATGGTGCGGGTGCGCGGATCGAGCTGGCCGGAGACGCGGGTCAGCTTGGCCGTCATGGAACGGCCGCTGTTCGCCGCATCCACGATCTGGACTGCATCGCCCTCATGGACGAAGGGCGCTACGTCTTGCTGGACATAGGCGTCAATGCGCAGCCGCGTATCGTCGGAGATGGTGACGACCGGCTGGGCCGCGGTCTGGCTGGTGGTGGCGTTCTGCACCAGCGCGCCCGGATCGGCGAAGCGGGCCGTCACCTGGCCGGTAAAGGGTGCGACCAGCCGCTCATAGGATTTCAAGGTGCCGTATTGCTCCAGCGTCGCCTGGGCCATACGTGCATCGGCATCGGCCTGGTCGGCCTGCTGCAGGGCGACGGCGTTCTGGCGGCGGAGCTGATCGTAACGGCGCGCGATCTGCTGCTTGTTGAGCAGGTCGGCACGGGCGCTGTTGTACTGGGCGTCGGTTTCCTGGGATTCGATGGTGGCGAGCAGCTGGCCCGCCTTCACATGGTCGCCCTTGTCCACCAGCACATGGGAGAGATAGCCGCTGACCTTGGCGTAAAGCGTCGCTTGGCTGTAGGGCGTGACGCTGGCCAGCACCGTGACGGTCCGCTGCGACGGCGCCGCGCCGGCTTCCACCACCTGCACCACCGGCCCTTTGGCGGTGGCGGTATCGAGGTCGCTGCGCGCGGCAGACAGGTTGGTGAAATGCAAGGCCACCAGCACCACCGCCAGGATGGCAGCGGCAACCAGCGCCAGAACCGCGCCGCGGCGGAAGCCGCTGGGGTTCGACTTAGCCATGCTGTTCCACTCCTTTGCCGCCGATCTCCTCCTCGAAACGCTTGTCGAGGGTGTAGAGCGCAGGCGGCGACTTTCGTAAGAGAATATAGGCGATCGGCACCAGGAACAGAGTCGCCAGGGTCGCCGGCATCAGACCGCCGATCACCGCGCGGCCCAGCGGGGCGTTCTGCTCGCCGGCCTCGCCCAGGCCCAGCGCCATGGGGATCATGCCCAGGATCATCGCCATCGCCGTCATCAGGATCGGGCGCAGACGGGTGCGCCCGGCCTCGATCACCGCCTCGAAGGCCGAAAGCCCCTGGCGGACGCGCACATCGTTGGCGAAGCTGACCACCAGGATGGAGTTGGACACTGAAATGCCCACCGACATGATGGCACCCATCAGGGACTCCACATTGATGGTGGTTCCCGTTACCGCCAGCATCCAGAGAATGCCAATCAACGCGCCGGGCACCGCCATCATGATGATCAGCGGGTCCAGCCAGGACTGGAACAGCACCACCAGCAGGGCATAGACAAGGATCACCGCCAGGATCAGGCCTTCGCCCAGGTCGGTGAAGGCAGTGTTCATCACCTCGTTCTGGCCGCGGATGGTGATGGCGCTGGTGGCCGGCAAGGTTGGCTTGATCCTGTCTATGGCTTTCTGGATGTCGGCGGCGACAGCGCCCAGATCGCGGCCGGCGACATTGGCGTCCACATCGATCACGCGCTGGACCATGTAATGATTGATGGACTCCATGCCGGTGTCAGGCGCGACACCGGCGATGTCGGACAGGCGCAAGGTCGGCGCCCCCGGCGCGGTGGACAGGCTGGCGGCGCCTGTCGGTGAAGCCATCGGCATGTTCATCAGCTGGGAAACGGTCGAGACCTGCGGCAGGGGCATCTGCACCGCCACAAAATAATTCACGCCATTGACGGGGCTGAGAAAGAAGGACGGCGAGACGCCCGCGCTGGAGGACAGGCCCGTCAGCATGTTGCTCGCCACATCGCGCTGGGAAAGGCCCACTTCGATGGCGCGTTGGCGATCCACGTTTATCTTGAGGCCTGGATAGCTCATCACCTGCTGGATATGGGCGTCCACCACGCCGGGAATCTTTTCCATCGCGGCCAGCAGCTTGCGGCCAGTGTCATAGGACTTGTTGATGTCGGCACCCTGGATCTGCACATCGATGGGCGCGGAAAGGCCGAAGTTCAGCACCTGGCTGACGATATCGGCGGTCTGGAAATAGAAGGTCGAACCGGGAAAAGCCCGCGGCAGCTTCTCACGCATTGCCTGCATATATTCGGCGGAGGGCCGATGGCCCTCGGCCAGCTGAATCAGGATTTCCGCATCCATGCCGCTGACATTATCGGTCGGCACCAGCGCCAGATTGTAATAGATCGGCACCCCGATCATGTCGTTGATGGTGTGCAGCTCGCCGGGCGGGATGATCTGGCGGATGCGCTTTTCCACATCCAGGGTCAGCTTCTCGGTCTGTTCGATGCGGGTGCCGGGCGGGGCGCGGTAATGCAGCTTGATGATGCCGACATCGGCGGTGGGGAAGAAATCGGTGCCGATGACGGTGAAGACCCCGGCGGTGAGAACCAGGAGCACGGCGATGCCGGCCAGGACGAATTTGCGCTGGTCCAGCACCACCTGCAGGGCCCGGCCGTAGGAATCGCGCAGGCGGATGAAACCGCGCTCGAAGGTGCCGAACAGGCCCTTGCCCTCGCCTTCCTGATGCACTTTCTCGGTCAGGAGAAAACGGGAGAAAGGCGGAACAACCGTGAAGGAGAGGATGTAAGAAGCCACCATCGCCAGCACGACGGTGATGGCGAGGGGAATGAACAGAAACCGCGCCGGCCCTTCCAGCAGCACTACCGGGAAGAACACGATGCAGATGGCCAGGGTCGCCACGGTCAGTGGCTGGATCACCTCGGCGGAGCCATCCAGGATGGCGCGCGTCAGATTCTTGCCCAAAGTCTGGTTGCGGTGAATGTTCTCGATGATGACGGTGGCATTGTCCACCAACAGGCCGATGGCGAGCGCCAGCCCTCCCAGGGTCATCAGATTGATGCTCTGGCCGGTGAGCAGCAGGCCGATCAGGCCGGCGCCGATCGAAAGCGGGATGGAGAGCGACACCACCACCGTGCTGCGCCAATCGCCCAGAAACAACAGGATCATCAGCGAAACCAGGATCGATGAAATCACCGCTTCCCGGATCACGTTGGTGACGGCGGCGCGCACGAATACCGACTGGTCGAAATCGAGCCTGAGCTCCATGCCCTTGGGCGCCGCCGCCTGGATTTGGGGCAAGAGGTCACGCGCGGCATCCACCACGGCCAGGGTGGAAGCATCGGAGTGTTTCAGGATCGCCAGATAGGTGGCGCGCTTGCCGTCCACGTGCACGATATTGTTCTGCACGGCATAGGAATCTTTCACGATCCCCACATCACCGATCAGCACCGGCACCCCGTTCACCACCCCGATGGGGATATTGGCGAATTCCTGCACGGCCTCGGGGCTGGAATTCAGCGCCACATTATATTCATGGCCGCCAATACGGGCGGTGCCCGCCGGCACGATCACATTGGAGTTCTGCAGCGCGCTCAGCACTGCGCTGACTGGCAAGCCCTTGGCGCTGAGCTTGGCCGGATCCACATAGATCATGATCTGGCGGGTTTTGCCGCCGAAGGGCGCGGGCGATGACAGGCCCGGAACCGTGAACAGCTTGATGCGGATGAAGTTGAGGGCATAGTCGGCCAGCTGCTGCTCGGACAGCGTCTTGCTGGAGATGGTCATCTGCACCACCGGCACATTGGCGGCGTTGAACTGGATGATGCTGGGCGGCGACATGCCAGGCGGCGTGTTGTGCAGGATGGTCGAGGTGATCGCGTTCATCTGGGCGATGGAGGCGCCCACATCGGTGCCGGGCTGGAAATAGACCTTCAGCATGCCGACACCCGGAATGGCCTGGGATTCGATACGGGCAATGCCGTTGACGGTGGTGGAGAGACCGCGCTCGCTGATCAGGTTGACGCGCCGCTCCATGTCGGTGGCGGAGAGGCCGGGATAGTTCCAGACCACCAGCACCACGGGGATGTCGATCACCGGGAAAATATCCACGATCATGCGCGTGACCGACAGAATGCCCAGAAGGGCAATCAGGAGCGCAGTGATGGCGGCGGTATAGGGACGCCGGAGAGCGAGACGGACGAAAGACAGCAAAGAGGCTGTACCGGCAAAACCACCCGCAGGTTTTTAGGCATAAGAGCCAATCTTGCCAACCGGCCAAGCGGTTCGAATGGCCGCGTTTGCGTCATTGCTCCCCGTCGCCCACGGCAGACGCGGGGCTTTGCGGCACTTCTTTTACGTTGCCACGCAAGGATTTTCGGCACCCCAAACCGGATCGTCTCAAATGTTACGGTCGGCGATACTTGCCGCCGAACCGAGCCTAGATCGAATAACCCTGCCTGCTGAGCGGCAACTGGCGGATACGCTCACCGGTCGCGGTGAAAATACCGTTGCAGACCGCCGCCGCCAGAGGCGGCAAGGCTGGCTCGCCCAATCCGGTAGGACGGAAATCCGACTGGATGAAATGGACTTCCACCGGGGGGGCGCTGCGCATACGCATCAAGGGATAGGTATCGAAATTGGTCTGCTTGATGCGACCATTCTCGATATCCACCGCCTGGCCGAACATGGTGGAGAGGCCGTCCAGCACCGAACCCTGGCACTGTCCCTCGGCGCCGCTCATGTTCACGATCGGTCCGACATCCGCCGCCACCGTGACCTTGTGCACCACCAGCTTCTTGTTCGCATCCACGCTGATCTCGGCCACTTCGGCGACATGGCCCAGATGACAGAAGTGGAAAGCAAGCCCCAGGGCGCTGCCCTTGGGCAGGGGTTTACCCCAGCCGGCTTTTTCAGCGGCCAGCTTGATAACGCCGGCCGCGCGGCCGGTGTGGAGCGCGCGCTGATTGCCTTCTTCCAGCCAGCGCGGGTCGCCCAGCATCTCCAGCCGGAATTCCAGATGGTCGCGGCCGGCCGCGACTGCCAGCTCGTGGATGAAGCTCTCGATCGCGAAGGCATAGCCGTTGGAGCCCGGCGCCCGCCATGAGCCGCACGGAATCTTCAGCGGCATCATGCTTTGGGTGACGCGCACATTCGTCATGACATTGGCGGGAAATTCATCTGCAGGCAGCCCGCCGCCGGAGATCGGCTTTTCACCGTCCGGCGTGAAGGTGATGAAATGGTCCTGCCAGGCCGACAATTTTCCGGACCCGTCCACCGCGCCCTTGAAGGAGTGGAAACCGGCGACGCGATGGAAATCGTGCGCCAGGTCATCCTCGCGCATCCAGACCAGCTTGACCGGCGCCTTGACCTTCATGGCGATGGCCGCGGCTTCGCACATGGCATCATTGGTGCCGCGGCGTCCGAACCCGCCGCCGACGCGGGTCTGGTGCACCACCACTTTTTCCGGCGGCAGCTTCAGCATCGCCGCCACCTGATTCATGCCCCGGGTGGGCGCCTGGGTCGGCGACCAAATCTCCATCACGCCGTCATGGAACCAGGCCGTGGTGTTCTGTGGCTCCAGGGTGGCGTGGCACAGGAAAGGATAGGAATAGAAGGCTTCAACCGTCTTTCCGTTCGAGAATGCCGCATCCACATTGCCCTTGTCGGCAATGACCTTTTTGCCGGCTCCCTTGGCGATCTCGGCCGCCTGGGCGGCAGCCTGGGTGGAATTGTCCTTCGAGGCCTGGCTCTCGTCCCAATCCACCTTCAGCATCTTCTTGGCGTTGAAAGCCTGCCAGGTCGAAGCGGCGATGACGGCGACGCCCGGCATCACCTCGGTGACAGTGCCGTTGCCTTCCAGGATGAAGGCGTCCTTGACGCCCGGCAGCGCCTTGATCTGGTCCAGGTTCGCGCTGCTCGGCTTGCCGCCAACGGCGGGACACTTGGTGTAGTTGGCGTAGACCATCTTGGGCAACCGGACATCGACACCGAACAGGCCCTTGCCGGTGACCAGCGGGCCACTGTCCACCTGCGACACGCGCGTGCCGAGCAGCTTGTAATCCTGGCGCGTCTTCAACGTCAGAGTCTTGGCATCCGGCACGGGCAGCTTGGCGGCCGCCGGCGCCAGTGCGCCATAGCTTGCCTTGCGCCCGCTGACGCCGTGCATAACCATGCTCTTGCCGGTGGTGCATTCTGAGGCGGGGACCTTCCACTGCTCCGCCGCGGCCGCAACCAGCATGGCGCGCGCGGTGGCGCCGGCCTGGCGCATGGCATCCCAGCAGCGGGGCGTGGACATCGAACCGCCCGAGCTTTGCTGGCCGTAAAGCGTCGGTGAGATCGGCGCCTGCAGGACTTTCACTTTCGCCCAGTCCGCATCCAGCTCTTCGGCGATGATCATGCCAAAGGAAGTCTTGATGCCCTGTCCCAGTTCGGGATTGATGGCATAGATCGTCACGCTGTTGTCGGGCGCGACCGCGACATAGGCAGTGACCTTGGCCGCATCGACTTTCGACGCGGCAAAGACCGAGCCCGAATTCAGATCGAAAGCCAGCACCAACCCACCCGCGCCAGCGAGCTTGAGAAAGCCGCGGCGTTCCAGACCATTCTTGCGCTTTGTCTCAGAAGGCATGAGAGCATCAACCGCCATGGGCATTGCTGGCCTCCTTTTGCGGGTTGGCCGCCAGGCGGCCCGCCGCCTCATGAATCGCGGCCTTGATCCGGTTGTAGGTGCCGCAGCGGCAGATATTGCCGGACATGGCCTGGTCAATATCTGCGTCAGTCGGATTGGCCTTGCTGGCCAGCAGCGCCGAAGCGCTCATCAACTGTCCCGACTGGCAATAGCCGCATTGGGCGACATCCATCTCGACCCAGACCTGCTGCAGCCGGGTCAGCTTGCCGTCATTGGCCAGCCCTTCGATGGTGGTGATCTTCTTGCCGGCAAGCGAGGAAACAGGAAGCTGGCATGAGCGCATGGGTTTGCCGTCCACCTGCACGGTACAGGCGCCGCACTGGGCGATACCGCAGCCATATTTGGTGCCGTCCAATCCCAGATGGTCGCGCAGGACCCAGAGCAGAGGCGTTTTGGGGTCGACGTCTTCGCCAAGCTGGCGTGTCTGACCGTTGACCTGAAGCTGCAACATGCCGCCTCCCGCAATGCACTCCTGGAGAGTTTGATCTTGTTCGCTTCTCACTTCAAGCGAGCGTCTTTGCGCGTGATAGTGCAACCGATACAACGGGAAACGCGCAAGAATTCGAATTCCGCCCGCGCAAATCGGCTTATCGCAAAAGATAGCCGGACGGACGCGACACATCTTGACGCTTTTCTTACACTTGCATGCAGATGCGAAGGGAACTTTGCGCGGCACGTCTTTCGTTAGTCCGAGGGCTCAACGTGCTTCAGGATAAGACTTTTCCCAAGACCGACCGCACCCGCAGCGAACTGACATCCAGTCAGATGAACGAAGTTTGAGGATTTGCAACTTTTGCCCGCCGGAGCCGGCAAGTATCGTCGCCGCGGTTGTTTTTCCAACAACCAATCCAAGTAAAACCGATCGGTATAAGCATCATCCAACCCTGGAGACGATAAATGGCACAACATGACTTGGAAAAAGCATTGGCACAGGTCAGCCATCACCGCCGTGGATTCTTCCGGACCCTGTTCGTGGGCGCCGGCGCGGCAGCGGTCGCCGTCCCCCTCATGACCACCCAGTCCCTTGCTCAGAAGGAAGGCGAGGACCCCGGACCGGGCGGAAAGTGCGATGACGGACTCGTCGTCAGCAAAAAAACCGGCAAATGCATCGTGCCGAAGAAGAAAGCCTCGAATCCATAAGGCACCTGTATTTTTCGATAAGAAGTGCAGAATGGCCGCGTACTTGGCAAAGTACGCGGTCATTCTTCTTGGGTAAGCCCGCAAAATGCAAAAACCCCGGATCAATCCCGTCCTTCTGGTATCGCCGGTCGAGGATGGCTATGTGGCCTATGATCCAGTGCAGGACCGCCTGCATCAGCTCAATGCCGTGGCCGCGCTTACAACAGAGCTGAGCGACGGAAGCCGCACCGTCGAAGAAATCGCCGAACTGGCGTGCCCTTTCGTGCCGGAGCGGAATGCCGATCAAATCACCCGCTGGATCGCCGAAGCCGTGGAAAAGGGCCTTCTGGTCTGGGAAGGCACGGCATCGTCACAATCGGCGGAGCTGCCGGCCGATGAACTTTTGAAGCTCACCAAGCGGCTGCGCGCCGCCGGGAAGATCCAGACCGCTTATCTTTGCGGCAAGCGCGTGGTCGAACTGGAGCCGGCAAACCATGACGCCTGGTATGACCTGGGCGAGATCGCGCAATGCCTCGGCCGGCGCGAGGACGCCAAAGACGCCTACCAGAAATATTTCGACGCCAATCCGCACGACGGCGAGATCGAACACCTGCTGATGGCATTGAACGATTCAACGCCACCCGAGCGTGCTTCGGATAGGGCGATCCAGCATATCTACAAGAATTTCGCGCCCAGCTATGAAGAGCGCATGCTCGATGACCTGAAATATGCCGGACCCCAGCGCCTTGAGGAGGCGGTCAATGCGGCGATGGAGAAGCACGAAAGCCTTGCCGTCCTGGATCTCGGTTGCGGCTCGGGCCTGGCGGGGATGACATTCCGGAAATATGCAGCCAGCCTGACCGGCATCGACCTGTCACCGGAGATGATAGAGCTTTCTCGAGCCCGGCAGATCTATGACCGGCTTGAATTGGCCGAAATCACCGAGTGGCTGGCGGCCGACACGGCGCAGTATGACCTGATCGTGAGCTGCGACTGCCTGATCTATTTCGGCGATCTGACCGCCATTGCCAGTGCCGCCTTGCGCAGGCTGAAGCCGGGCGGCGTGTTCGCTTTCTCGATGGAGCGAGGCGCGCGCGCGCCTTTCCATCTTACCGACACCGGCCGCTACAGCCATCATCCCGATCATGTCCGCGCCGCGGCCTTGGCCTGCGGGGCACAGGTCGCCCAGCTCAATGAAAGCTTCCTGCGCTTCGAATATGGCGAGGAAGTCCCCGGCCTCTATGCCGTCCTGCGGCCCGGCGCGCGCGCCTGAGCCTACGCCCTGCAACCGGCCCGGCCGCAAGCGCGTTGTGCTGGCGTCTCTTGTGGAGATTTTCGTCATGGCAGCGAGCCTGATTTTTTCCGCCTCGGTCGCTTTGATCCTGGCCCAGGATGGGGCACTCAAGGCCGATCAGGCGCGCGCCCATATCGGCGAAACCGCGACAGTGGAAGGACAAGTCAGCATCCACAGAACACGAGCGGGCGAGACCTATCTCGATATCGGAGGCAGCGGGACCAACGCGCCCTTCTCCGCCTATGTCTCACGATGGAACAGGACCCAATTCCAGGACGTGGACAAGTTGGACGGCAAGAGCGTCCAGGTCACCGGTGAGATCTCAACCTTCCGCGGAAAACCGGAAATCTTCCTGACCGATCCCAGCCAGGTCGCGGTCAAACCGGACGCGCCCGCTCCCAAGCCGCAATAACCGCCGGTCAGGAAAAACCCTGACTGCGGCTGACTTCCTGATGCATCAGCCGGGCCCGGACCTTAAGAAGGTCGCGCCGTGCCACCAGGCCGGCCAGCCGGCCCGTCGCGCGCCAGAGAATAGGCACCCGCCCCACATCATGGGCGATCATCCGGTCCGCCAGCGCCGCCACGATCTCGTCGTCATAACCCTTGAGCAAGGTGGCGCCGTCCAATGCTTCGGCCAGGGTCAGCTTTTGTGACTCCGGGTCCTCCGCCCAATTCAGCGCATCGGCCCGGGCGATCATGCCGAGCAACGCGCCCTCGCCGTCAATGACCGGATAGCTTTTGTGGCGATGCGCTTCGCTGGAATAGAAATCGATGGCGTCAACGACCTTCATGTCCGCTGGCAGGGTTTCGACATTGCGGATCATGATGTCGGCGACCCGGCTGTTGAGAAACGGATCTACGCTATATTCGCGGCTGAGATGCAGGCCCCGCCGCGCGATGCGCTCCGTCAGGATCGAGCGCTTCATCAGCAGCACGGTCAGGGTGAAGGCCGAGACGGTCGCCACCATGACCGGCAACAGGATATGGGTGTTGCCGGTCAGCTCAACCGCGAAGAACGTCGCCATCAAGGGCGAGCGCATGGTGCCGCCCAGAATGGCGGCCATGCCGAGCAGCGCCCAGAAACCCGATCCACCGAACGGGATCAACTGGCCCTCCAGGAAGCCCAGGGCGCCGCCCATGATCAGCAGCGGCGCGAGCACGCCGCCGCTGGTGCCGGAGGACAGCGCCACAAGCCAGATCACGGCCTTGACCAGCAGGAGCAGGATCGCGCCGTGATTGTCGAGTCCCGCGCCCAGCAGTTGCCGGATATTCTCATAGCCCACACCCAGCGCCGCCGGCTCGAAATATCCCCCGATCCCCACCACCAGGCCACCCAGCGCCGGCCACCACATCCAATGGATGGGAAGGCGATGAAAGAAGTCTTCGATGGCGTACAGACACAGGGTCATCAGCGCGCTCTGCAAGCCCGCCAGGACGCCGACGGCGATGCAGAGACTTAAGCCCCACCACGGCAAGACCGGGACCGCGGCAAAGGGGAAAAGCGCGCCTGAGCCGATCAGGAAAGGCCGGCACAGCGCGGCAACCAGGACCGCGACCACCACCGGCACAAAGCTGCGCGGCTTCCATTCGAACAGGAGCAATTCCACCGCCAGCAGGATCGCGGCGATCGGGGTGTTGAAGATGGCGGTCATACCGGCTGCCGCGCCCGCGACCAGCAGGGTCTTGCGCTCGGCGGCGCTCAAATGAAAAAGCTGGGCGAACAGCGAGCCCAGCGCCCCGCCCGTCATGATGATGGGCCCTTCGGCGCCGAACGGCCCGCCGGTACCGATGGAGATGGCGGACGACAAGGGCTTGAGCAGCGCGACTTTGGGGGCGACCCGGCTCTGGCCGATCAGAATGGCCTCGATCGCTTCGGGGATGCCGTGACCGCGAATCTTCTCCGAGCCATAGCGGGCCATCAGGCCGATGATCAGCCCGCCGATGACGGGAACCACGATGGTCCAAAGCGGCAGATGCTCCGGGAACGGCCGGGGCGCAAAGGACGCCGCCTGGAAATAGGCCAGGTTGGTGCAGAGCGCGATCAGCTTGAGCAGCACATAGGCGGCAGCAGCGCCGCCGCAGCCGGCGACGACCGCCATTCCCGCCAGCAGCAAAAGACGGGGTGACGCGGAAAAGTCGCCGAGCTGATTCTGGAAACTAGCGATGTGCGGCTTGGACATAGGAACTCCTAGCTGGGAGCGCATATATCGTACCGCGATATATTGCAATGCAGCACTATGTCATTTGTGCAGAACGGAACCTCGCCGGTGGCAAGGGGGCGGAACGGGCGCCGAAGGGCGGCATTATTGAAAGGTCAGCGCCATTGTTTCCCCCATCACAAAAGCTAAGGAGACAGTCATGGCAAACCCTCAATCGACGGCCAAAATTTTCGGCCATCCGTTTCATCCCATGCTGGTGCCCTTCCCCATCGCTTTCTTTGCCGGCACCCTGGCGGCAGATCTGATGTTTGCCGCCACGCTGGATGGCTTCTGGTACCGCGCCACGCTGTGGCTGTTGGGCGCCGGTATCGTTATGGCTCTGCTGGCCGCGGTCGCAGGGTTCATTGACCTCCTGGGAGATGCAGCTATCCGGGCACTGACCATTATCTGGTGGCACTTCGTCGGCAATCTCACTCTGGTGCTGATCGAAGCCTTCAACTGGTACCGTCGCTTTACTATCGGCCAGGATGCGATACTTAATACCGGGCTCACTCTGTCGATCATCGCGGTCGCGATCATGCTGGTTACCGGCTGGCTTGGCTGGGAAATGGTCTATCGACGCCGCGTCGGCATCGCGGAGAACGGCACGCTGTAAAGCGCGGGACGAAGCGCGGCCAGCGACCATTTTGAAAGTCATGCATGGCCGCAGCAAAAAAACGCCTGGTTGACGCGGATTATCGCCACCTGGCCGAATTCCGCTACTTCCTGCGGCTGTTTCTCTCTTTCAGCGAGGAGGCGGCCCGCGCCGCGTCCCTGTCGCCGCAGCAGCATCAGGCGCTGCTGGCCATCCGCGGCTTTGGCGGCAAGCTGACGGTGGGCGAACTGGCTGAACGCCTGGCGATCAAGCCGCACAGCGCGGTGGGAATGGCGGACCGCCTGGTGGAAGCAGGGCTGGCCGCCCGCCAGACCAGCGCCCGGGACCGCCGCCAGGTCGTGCTGCGCCTGACCGCGGCGGGGATGCGAAAACTGGCAAAACTGTCGAAGGTCCATAGGGAAGAACTCAAGCGCCTGGCGCCGCTCCTCACCCCATTGTTGAACGAACTGGGCTATCGGGGCGGGTCGCGCCGCCGCCGCCCGGCCAACTGACCCAGCCGGCGGACGGGGGGGCAGGCTGCCGGTCCTGTTCAAAGGCAGCTAACCCGCCGGCCATTTTGCGCTATCCTGCCCGGGACAGACGACGAAGGGGGACACCATGCGTGCTGTTCTGTTTCTGGCTGCCGGCCTGATTGGCCTGCCGCTCGCAGCTTTTGCTCAAGCCTCCGCCCAGCCGGATATTCCGGTGGTGCATTACAAAGCGGTGCCGGAATGGCCCAAGGCTCCCGTGGGCGACAAGGGGTTTCCCACGTCCTGGAATTACTGGCAGGTGACCAGTGTGGCCGTGGAGAAGAACGGCAATATCCTGCTCATGCACCGGGGCGATTTTCCAATCCTGGAATACAAGCCCAATGGCGAGCTGATCGGCCCCTGGGGCGAGGTGAAATTTGATACCGGCAAGGTCATGCCGATGGCCCAGGAATACCGCAAGCCCACCGCATCCTTTTATCAGGCAGTGTATGGGCCGGCCGGCTGCAGCGGTTGCGGCGCCCATGAAATCCGCGTCGATCCCCAGGGCAATGTCTGGGCCGTCGATGCCCCGGCCCATGTCATCTATAAAATGAATGCATCGGGTCATGTGGTGATGACCTTGGGAACCCGCGGCAAGCAGGGCATGACCGACCACAATTTCTATCTGCCCACCGACATCGCTTTTGCGCCCAATGGCGAGCTGGTGGTGAGCGACGGTTATGGCAATGCCCGCATCATGCGCTTTTCCGCGGACGGCAAGCTGCTGGGTCAGTTCGGCCACCGCGGCAACGGCCCCGGTGAATTCCAGCTGCCGCACAATGTGGTGATCGACGGCCGCGGCCGCATCTATGTCAGCGACCGGGACAATCAGCGAGTGGAAGTGTTCGACGCCACTGGCAAATATCTCAGCGAATGGGACCATGTCGGCGGCGTGTCATCGCTGATCATCACCCCGGACCAGAAAATCTGGACCGGCGGGGTGCTGCACGATCTGGATGGAAAGGTGCTGGAGCGCCTGCCGGGCGAAACGTCCAGTGGCGCCCATGGCGGCGCGGTCGCGCCCAATGGCGATGTCTATCTCGGCCTGCTGAGCGGCAAGGCGGAGAAATTCGTCCGCAAATAAGGAGCCAGTCAGTGCGTCTGCTGGGCCGTCTTCAGCGGCTCGGAGTCCGTGAGGTACAGCTGCATGGTCAGGCTGACCTCTTCATGCAGACAGTGGCCGGCATAGACCGCGCCATTGCGCAACAGCCCGACGACGCAATGGGCATGCACCACCGGATTGCCGTCCTGTCCCCGGGTGATGCTGCCGTTGAAGGCGGAGACTTCCATTTCCTCGTTGAGCCTGACCACCTTGAAGGCCTTTTTCGGCCGGTCCGACCAGCCGATGACCGCCGCTCCGAAGGCGCCGATCGCCGAGAAATGGGCGTCCGTCAGGTGGTTCTTCTTTGCGAACTCGGCAAGGCCGGACGCCACGTCGTCCCCCTTGGAGAAGACCAGGCGGAAGATGCGCACCTTGGGGCTGAGCTCGGTGGCTTTCATGCCCGGCGCCATGCCGTCATGCAGTTCCGGGCTGGTGGCGTAGTTGGGTGGAAGCCCCTGTGCATGGACACTCGTCGCTGCGGCAGCCACCAGGATGAAAGCGAGAAGACCAGACCGCATCAAACCCTCCGTCCTTGTTCTAGTTGTTGAGTAAAGGAATGTCTTTCACGGGATGCCTTCCCGGCAAGGGGTCCATTCATGCTGCCGCCCTGCCCGCCCCTTCCATGACACTCTCAGATTTCGACATAGGTGCGCCCTTTCCCCTGGGCGATCCGCGTCGGAACAGCGCACGCCCTTCCCTAGCGGCCATTCAGGCAGATGCGGGCATGACTGGCAACACGGCTTCTCGGGGCGTGCACGGGAAACGCATGAACCCGCCGTCCATGTTGCATTGCGTTATTGCGCGCCATTTTCGAACCGCCTAAACGGCTTTGGCTGTGTCGGGGAATGGCTGGGTATGTGGCGTCCGCTCGTCTTGTTGTGTGCCTTTATCGTTGCCGGCTTGGGCGTCTCGGCTGCCGCGCCTCAGCGGGATGGCAAGAATGCCGAGAACTGGCCGGGCTGGGGCAACAGCACCCGCTTTGACCGCTATTCCCCTGCCGATCAGATCAACACCGGCAACGTCCGCGATCTGAAACCGGTCTGGATCTACCGCCTGAAGCAGGCGGGCGGCTGGGAAGTCACGCCGATCGTGGCGGGCGGCATTCTTTACGCGCAGGACATGGCCGGGACTGCCTTTGCGCTGGATCCCGAAAGCGGCCGCGAACTGTGGCGCTTTGCGACCGGCCAGGTCGGACGGATGCGCGCCGCCGCCTGGTGGCCCGGCGATGCCGCCCATGCACCGCGCGTCATCATCAGTGGCAATGACCGCATCTATGCGCTGGACGCGGCGACCGGCAAACCGGCGCAGGGTTTTGGCGGCGCCCAGGGCTACATCAATATCCGCGATGGCTTTGCGCCCAAGGAGGTGAATTACGACATCACCTCACCGCCGACGGTCTATCGCAACCTGCTGATCACCGGTCCGGGCACGCAGGAATTCGGCGCCAAGGGCCCGCCGGGCGATCCGCGCGCCTATGACGTGATCACCGGAAAACTGGTGTGGCGTTTTTCCACCGTCCCGCATCCGGGAGAGCGCAACGAAGGAAGCTGGGGCGCGGATGGCTGGAAGGACCGCGCCGGGCCCAGCAGCTGGGGCATGTATTCGCTGGATGAAAAGACCGGCACGGTCTTCATCCCGGTGGGCAATCCGGCGGACAGCTATATCGGCACCGACCGGCCGGGCGACAATCTCTATTCCGACTCCATTATCGCGCTGGATGCCGCGACCGGAAAATACCGCTGGCACTACCAGATGGTGCATCACGACCTGTTCGACTATGACGACGCCGCGCCGCCGGCGCTGGTGGACCTGACCGTCCAGGGAAAAACCGTGCCGGCGCTGGTGGAAGTCACCAAGCAGGGCCTGATGTTCATCCTGGACCGGCGCACCGGAAAGCCGGTGTTCGCTGTCGAGGAACGGCCGGTGCCGGCCAGCACTATTCCGGGGGAAAAAACTTCGCCCACCCAGCCCTTCCCCATCAAGCCGCCGCCGCTGGTGAAAATGGGCATGACGCGCGCCGATCTCAGCAATGTGACGCCCGAAACCCATCGCTATTGCACAGCATTGTGGGACCGGGTCGGTTTGCGCGACACGCAGGCCTTCGAGCCGCCGCGACTGGGCGGCCCCAATCTGGCGATCCCCGGCAATATCGGCGGCGCCGGCGGAATCTGGGGCGGCGTCTCGATCGATGTGCGGACGAACACGATCTTCGTCAACACCGATAACCTGCCCAGCTACAATTACATCGTCGCCGACGATGGCACCTCGCCCAGGAATGCCGGGGGCCTGCGCGTGGACCGGGCCTATATCAAGCTGATCGACCAGAAGGGCATGCCCTGCATCCAGCCGCCCTGGGGCGAGATGATCGCGGTCAACGGCAATACCGCCGAGATTCTGTGGCGCCGCCCGCTGGGGAGCGCAGAAATGTATGGCGAAGCAGGCGTAGGCACCGGTTTGATCAACCGCGGCAGCTCGCTGGCGACTGCGGGCGGGCTGGTGTTCATGGGCGGGACGGCCGACCAGCCGGTGCTGCATGTCTTCGAGTCCCGTTCGGGGCGGGAAATCTGGAGCGTGCGGCTGGCGGCGGCGGTGAACAGCGCACCGATGACTTTTGTGGGCAAGAACGGCCGCCAGTATCTGGTCGTCGGCATCAGCGGCCGAAGGGACAGCGACAGCGCGCTGATCGCCTTTGCGCTGCCGCAACCCGGCGATCCGCAGCTCGATCTGAAGCCAGCCCCGCCCGTGCAACGTGGCGCATTGAACGCGCCGGCGGGCGTGCCGGTCGCCCTGCGCGCGGAGGATCTGCCGGTAGCGCCGGGCCGCGATGAGCTGCTGACCACCTGCACAGCGTGCCACGCGCTGGGCACGGTCACGGCGCAACGGCACACGGCATCAGACTGGCAGGCGATCATCCAGGACATGCGCGCACGGGGCGCCAGGATGGACGATGCGGCCGAGACGCGCATCCGCGACTATCTGGCAGCGCATCTGGGTGGCACTGGCGAGCCGCGGGAAAACTAAAGGGCCATCATTTCTCTTCGGCTACTGCCTGGGCGACCTGGGTCCGGTCCTCCGCCTGCTCGACCCAGCCGCCGCCCAGCGCCTCATACAGGTGAACCCCTGCCTGGCGGTTGGCGAGCTGAATCTGCACCAGCTGATCCTGGGCGCCAAAGAGCTGCTGCTGTGCTTGCAGCACATTGATCAGTTCGGCGGTTCCCTGGCGGTACTGAAGCTGGGAGATCTGGAAGGCCTCCTCGGCGGCGGTGATCTCCCGGCGCAGGTGCTCCTCGGAGCGGCCTGTATTGCCGACCTGAGTCAGCGCCGTTTCCACATCGGAATAGGCATTCAGGGCGGCACTCTGATAGGCAGCGATGAATTCTTGTTGCGTGGCTTCCGACAGGTCCTTCTGACCCAGCAGCTTGCCACCATCGAAGATGGTCTGCAGCAGGTTCGCGCCATAGCCAAAACCGAAGTTGGAGCCTTGTAGCAAGGTGCCGACCGCGGTGCTGATAAAGCCGCCCGATCCGGTCAGCGAAATCTGCGGCAGGAAGGCCGCGCGCGCCGCATCCACATTGGCGTGGGCGCTGGCCAATGTGGCTTCGGCCTGGGCGATATCCGGCCGCCGGACCAGAAGGTCGGACGGAAGGCCGGGGCCCACGGCGGGAGCCACGATCTTGTCCAGGTCGACGGTGGGGACGTCGAACCCTTCCGGCGGCCGGCCCAGGAGAACCGCCAGATTATAAAGTGTCTGCCGCTCCAAGGTTTCCAGCGCGGGAATCTGCGACTGAACCTGTTCGAACTGCGCCTGTTCCCGCGCTAAGTCCAGATGAGAGATCGAACCGGCTTTCACCTTTAGCTGGATAGCGTCCAGGATGGTGTTGATGGCGGCCAGGTTCTGGTTCTGGATGACGATGCGACGCCGTATGGCCTGCAGCGCCAGATACTGGCTGGCGACATTGGCCGTGACGGTCAGCGCTACCGATGTTTGCGCGAAACGCGCGGCTTTCAGCTGTTCCTGGGCGGCTTTGAGGTTGTCCCGCGCCAGGCCCCAGAAATCCAGCTCATAGCTGGCATTTAAAGTCAGACCGAACTGCTTGCCGTTCAGGAAGTGTTGGCAGCTTCCACCCTTGCAGCCACCGCGCTCATAGTCGGCCTGCCCCCCGATCTGGGGAAACAGGGCGGCGCGCTGGATGGTGGATTGCGCCTCGGCCTGCAGCACCCGCGCCGCGGCGATGGCGATGTCGCGATTGCCGGTCTGCGCCTCTCCGACCAGCGAGGTCAGCTGCGGATCGCCAAAGCCCTGCCACCAGGACGGCTCGGGCCAGATTTTCGCCTGCTCGGGCGCCGCGGTGACGAAAGATTTTGGCTGCAGCTGCGGCAACAGGGCCTGCGGCACCGGCGTGCTGCACCCAGCCAACAGGAGCGGCAGGATGATGGCGAGACCGGCGGCGGTCTTGCGGGTTTCGGCGCGCATGGCCGGTGTGTCATTCACTGTTCTGTTCCCTCTCGGTGGGCCTTATTCATAACGCAGGGCGCGAATGGGATTGGCGCGGGCTACGCGCAAGGCATGGATGAAGACGGTCGCCCAGGCGATTGCCAAGGCGGTCGCGCCCGCGCCCACAAAATAAGCGGGGCCAAGCGTGATGCGATAGGCGAAGCCCTGCAGCCAGCCTTGCAGATAATACCAGGCGACCGGCCAGGCGATGGCGTTGGCGATCAGGACCGGTGTCGAGAACTGCCACAACAGCAGCCAGACCACGTCCCGAACGCGGGCGCCAAACACCTTGCGAATGCCGATCTCCCTGGTGCGGCGGCCGGCCGTGAAAGCGGCCAGCCCGAACAGTCCCAGGCAGGCGATGAAGATGGCGATGCCCACGAACAGGCCGAACATCTCGCCCTGACGTTCATCGGCCTGGTACAGCTTGCCGAAATCGTCATCCAGGAAATGCCGCTGCATCGCCTTGGTCGGCGCAAAGCTGTGCCAGGTCCGGTCTATGAGAGACAGAGTTTGCGGCATGGCATCAGGCCGGATGCGGATCATCGCCGTCGCCACAAATTTTGGATCATAGAGATAGACCGCCGCCTTAGCGGGCTCGCGCGCGCCGCCAAACTTCGCATCGGCCAGCACGCCAACGATATGCAAGTGGCTCTTCTTCTCGTATATGATTGTTTGCCCGATTGCCTGTTGTGCCGTCAGTCCGAGCCGGGAGGCGGCGGCTTCATCGATGAGGACGTTGTGTCCTTCGTTGGCAGGGGCTCCATCGGCATTACCCTCCCTCACCGTGTCCTGCACGCGCTTGTCGGACAAGAAGCGTCCAGCCACCAGCCTCATACCCAGCATCTGTACAGCATTGATGCCAATCACACGTGCATTCAGTTCGACATGTTCGGGATGGCCAACCAGCTGCACCAATGAGGTTGTCTGGCCGGTGTCGAAGGGAGGTATGGTGATCATCGCTGTGTCGAGGACGCCCGGATTGGATCGAAGCTGCTGGATGAACCCTTCGCGGCCCTCGATGGTGAGGAGCCCCGCCCCGCGGACGACCAATATGTTGTCCTTGCGAAAGCCCAGATCGATGTTGCGGGCAAAGTTGATCTGCGTGAACACAACGGCCGCGGCGATGCCCAGCCCAATGGATACGGCAAATTGCAAGACTACCAATGCGCTGCGCAACCGTCCGGAGCCGGCTTGTCCGGTATTGTTGGACCGCAGAACCATTGCCGGCCGAAAGCCTGACAGCACCAGGGCCGGGTAGCTTCCGCTCACCAGTCCTGCCGCTATCGTAATCCCCAGAATGATGAGCAACAGCGGCCAGTCGTTGGCGTAGTTCAAAGCAACCGGATGTTGAAGAAAGTGGCCGAATGCCGGCTGCAGGACTTCCACCAACGCCAGCGCCAAAATCAGGGATAGAAGCGCCATCAAGACAGCTTCCCCCAGAAACTGAACGATCAGCTGGCCGCGATTGGCGCCATGGGTTTTGCGCAGCGCGATCTCCCGCGCCCGCAACAACCCGCGCGCTGTGGCAAGATTCGTGAAATTGAAGCAGGCCACGAACAAGATAAGGAAACCAATGACGCCCACGCCATAAACCGTGGTCCAGCTTCCGGCTGGCGTGTTGTTGTCATGCCAGCGCGCCGACGTGAGATGGACGTCGGTAAAAGGCGTGAGGTGGACGCTATAGGCCTGGCTTCCCTTCAGAACACTGCCGGACGCGCTCAGCCGTCCGGTGACAGCCCGATCCAGGATGGGCGCCATTTTCGCGATAACAGTGCGCGGATCGGCTCCCGGCGCCAACTTCACGTAGCCATACCCATTTTCCCAATCCCAGGCGTATTTTGCCTTTGTGGGATTGTGATCCGCGATCGACGTGTTGGGCAGAAACACGTCGGCGTTGAGCTGCGAATTGTGAGGTATGTCCCGCATGACCCCCGTCACCTTCAGGGAGACCATTCGGCCGAGGCATGCCGCATCGGCGGCCTCGCAATTGGCTTCCGTTGCAATGATTTTTCCGATGACATCGGTGGTGCCGAAGTATTTTCGCGCCGCGCTTTCCGAAAGCACCAGCGATTGGGGGTCGTGAAAGACGCGGCTCGGATCGCCCTGCGTCAGCGGCAGCTTGATGATCTGAAAGAAACCAGGGTCCACCGCGGTGACGCGCTGCAGAAATTGCCTGTTACCGACCATCAAGGTCATGGGATTGCTGTTGAGCCGGGTAATTCCGGTGACCTCCGGAATGCCGTCCCGCATCGCGCCGGTCATCGGGAAAGGAATAATCGCCAAAGCGAGCGGATCGCGCCCGGCGACATATATCGCCACCTCGACTCGATAGAGGCTTTGCGTATCGGGAATCCATTTGTCGTAAGAGACCTCATCCCGGACAAACAGGAGGACGAAGATCACGCAGGCCAGCCCGATGGCCAGGCCGCTGATATTTATGAAGCTGTAGAGCTTATGGCGGGCCATATTGCGCAGCGCGGTGACGAGATAATTGCGGAACATGGTCGCCTCCTATTCGTAACGCAGCGCGTGGATGGGATTGGCGCGGGCCACGCGCAGGGCATGGACAAAGACGGTCGCCCAGGCGATCGCCAGGGCGATGGCGCCCGCACCCAGGAAATAAGCCGGGCTGAGGGTGATGCGATAGGCAAAGCCCTGCAGCCAGTCGTGCAGATAGTACCAGGCGACCGGCCAGGCGATGGCGTTGGCGATCAGGACCGGGATCGAGAACTGCCACAGCAACAGGAAGACCACGTCCCGCACCCGGGCGCCAAAGACTTTGCGGATGCCGATCTCCTTGGTGCGGCGACTGGCGGTGAAGGCGGCCAGGCCGAACAGACCCAGGCAGGCGATAAAAATGGCGATGACGACGAAGACACCGAACAAGGTGCCCTGGCGCTCATCCGGCAGGAACTGCTTGTTGTAATCGTCATCCAGGAAGTGGCGTCGAATAGCCGTGCTGGGCGCGAAGGCGCGCCAGGCCTGGTCAAGAAAGGTGAGAGCTTCCTGCTCGTGCCCCTCGCGAAGATGCACCGAAAGATGGCCCAGCGGGAACGACCGCCAATACATGTACATCGTGGCATCAACGGGGTTTTTGGGGCCATCCTGCTTGACGTCCGCGACCACGCCCACGATCGTCACACTGGCGCGCCCGATGGCATCCAGGACCAGGGTTTTCCCAACAGCATCTTGTGGCGAATAACCCATGCGGTGGGCGGCGGTGGCATTGATTAGAACGTTGAAGGGCTGGGTGTTCTTGTCCTGCAACTGGTCGGGCAAAACTCCATCGGCCCCGAGCTTTTCCGAGAGTAGCCGTCCGGCCAGCAGCTTGATGCCGTAAAGCTGCATGAAATCGGGGCTGGCGGGAATCAGGGCGAATTCCTCACCGGAGGTGGCGCCGGGGGCATGGGCATCCAGATGATTGTGGTCATCGCTGAAAGGCACGGCCTGCGACGTGGCAACGTCGATAATGTCCGGGCTGGCGCGCAAGCGCTGCGCCAGACTGTCGATGGTAGCGGGCGGAACGCCGTTGGTGTTCACATCCACGATCGCATCCTTATGGAAGCCGAGATCCACGTTCCGCGCGAAGGAAATCTGGGCGAAGATCACAGCCGCGGCGATGCCAAGACCGATGGAGACCGCGAACTGCAGCACCACCAGCGCGGTCCGGGTCAGCCCGGTGCCCTGCCCGGCGCCGGTGCCGACGCGCATGGTCGAGGCCGGGCGGAAGGTCGAAAGCACCAGCGCGGGATAGGCGCCGCTCAGCAGCCCCGCTATCGCCGCCACCGCGATGATGAAGACAAGCAGCGGCCAATCCCGGACATAGTTGACCTCGATGGGCAGGCCGATAATGCGATCGAACAGGGACAGCAGAACCTCCACAAGCGCCAGCGCGAAAACCAGCGCCACGCCGGCGGTCACCAGGGCTTCGCCCAGGAACTGGACAATCAACTGCACGCGCCTGGCGCCAACCACCTTGCGCAGCGCGATCTCGCGGGCGCGCATCATGGCGCGGGCCGTCGCCAGATTGGTGAAATTGAAACAGCCGATCAAAAGGATCAGCGCACCGATGGCCGAGAAGCCATAAACCATGGTCCAGCTTCCCGGCGGCGTCATGCCGCCAGACTGGTCAGAGGAAAGATGGACATCGGCAAAAGACGTAAGCTGCGGTGTCAAGAGCTCGCTGCCTTTTTTCCGGACAACCATTCGCTTGGCGGGATCGACCGCGTGGTCGATGATCGTCTTGAATTTCGCGAGGACGACGTTCGGGTCCGCTCCGGGCGTCAGACGGACATAGCCCCAGCTCGACGTAAACAACCAGTTCTCCCGCATCTCCTGGTTGATACCGGACGTGGTTGACGTGTTCGGGATCAGCAGATCCGCCTTGAGCTGGGTATTGTGCGGCAGATCCTTGAGAATGCCAGTGACGACCAGTGTTTGCTGCTGGGTCTGGCAATTCTGATAGGTGTCGTCGCACTTCTGTCCGCTGATCACGATCGTTTTCCCGATCGGTGATTCATTCCCGAAATATTTCCGGGCAGTCGTCTCAGAAAGAACCGCTGACTCTGGCCTGGCAAACACCGTGGTGGGATCGCCGGTCACCAGAGGCAGCTTGATCACCTGCAGGAAGTTCGGATCGACAATGCTCAGGCTCTCCGGAAATTGACGGTTTCCGATCAGGATCGTGGTCGAGCGGCGCGCAAGCCGGGTCCTGGCTTGAACTTCCGGAATCTGGTCCAGCATCGCCTGGGTGGCGGGAAAAGGCGTTCTCGCGGACGGCTTGGACGGTTTGCCACCCGGAAAATGGAACGTTACCTCGATCCGGTAGAGATTTTCCGTGCCCGGTATCCAGCGGTCATAGGACAGCTGGTCGCGCACGAACAGGATGATGAAGATCGCGCAGGTCAGCCCGACGGTGAGCCCGGCGATATTGATGAAGCTGTAGAGCTTGTGCCGGGTCAGGTTGCGGAAAGCCACAGTCAGATAATTGCGGAACATGGCCGGTTCCTATTCGTAGCGCAGGGCGTGGATGGGATTGGCGCGGGCCACCCGCAGCGCATGGCTGAGGATGGTCAGCCAGGCGATCACCAGCGCGCCAAGCCCGACCGCGACGAAATAGACCGGGTTGAGGGTGATGCGATAGGCAAAGCCCTGCAGCCAGTCATGCAGATAATACCAGGCCACCGGCCAGGCAATGGCGTTGGCGACCAACACCGGCACGGAGAACTGCCACAACAGCAACACCACCACGTCACGGATACGGGCGCCAAACACCTTGCGGATGCCGATCTCCTTGGTGCGGCGCCCCGCGGTGAAGGCGGCCAGGCCGAACAGGCCCAGGGAGGCGATGAAGATCGCGATGCCCACGAAAATCGCGAAAATCTGGCCCTGCCGCTCGTCGCCGACATAGAGCCTTTTATAGGTGTCGCTCAACAAGGTGCGCGACAAAGCGGCACCAGGCACAAAGGTGCGTTGCATGCGGGCGATATAAGCCATTGCTTCCTGCAGGCGGCCGGGCGCGATGCGAACGACAATGTTCTGCAGATTGTCGCTCCTATGGATGTACACCGTCTGCAGCACGGGAGAACGCGTTCCCTCCGTCAAGGTATCGGCGACCACACCCACCACCCTGCTATGCGACTTGCCGAAGACGAAACTCTTGCCCACGATGTCCGCCGGCGCATAACCCAGGGCACGCGCCAGCGAAGCATTGACCATGACATTGTGGCCTTCGTTCTTTACCTGCTCTCCGTTCGGGCCTTCGTAGAAGTTGTCCTCTTCGCGATTGTCCTGAAGCACACGGCCGGCCAGGACGGCGATCTTGAAAAGATCGAAATAATCCTGCGAGACGGAAATGTGGTTGGGCGAAAGGAACTCGGATTCGCCGGGCCGCTGCACGGGCAAGACGTTATTGTTGCCGAAGAAGGGCATGAAGTTGGTGCGGGCGACCTGAAGCACGCCGGGCCCGCGTTGCAGCGCGCCCACGAAACTCTTGATCCCATCTTCCGTCAGGCGGCCGGCGGTCCCCGTAAAGACGATATTGTCACGCCGGAAGCCGAGATCGATGTTGCGGGCGAACTGGATCTGCTGGAACACCACCAGCGCGCCGATGCCGAGGCCGATCGAGACCGCAAATTGCAGGATGACCAGTCCGCTGCGCAGCCGGCCCGAGCCGCCCTGACTTGAGGTATTGGCGCGCAAGGTAAGCGCCGGCCGGAAGCCCGACAGCACCAGGGCCGGATAAAAGCCGCTGAGCAGGCCTGCCAGGATGCCGACAGCGACGATCGCCAAGGTCATGGGCCAGTCCGCCAGATAATGCAGTTCCAGCGGCCGTCCCATGAACCTGCTGTAGGAAGGCAGCAGCACTTCTACCAGGGCCAGGGCCGAGATCAGCGCCAGCAGCGCCATCAGCAGGGCCTCGCCCAGAAACTGCACGACCAACTGGCTGCGTGCCGCGCCCATGCATTTGCGCAACGAGATTTCTCGCGCGCGCATCGTGGCCCGCGCCGTGGCCAGGTTCATGAAATTGAAGCAGGCCACCAACAGGATCAGGACTCCGATCACGCCCATGCCATAGAGGGTGGTCCAGCTGCCCGGCGGTCTCATCCCGAAATAGCGGTCCGTGGTCAAATGGACATCGAGGAATCGCGTCAGCCTGGGCTCCACAAGCTGACTGCCAGGAATCTTGACGCTGGTGAAAGCGGAAATATCAACCGAACGGTCGAGGATCGGCTTGAGTTTGGCGAGGACCCGCGCCGGATCGGAACCTGGCGCCAAGGTCAGATAGCCGAAGGTATTGCTGTTGCTGAGCCAGTTCTTCTTCTGCTGCTGGTCGATGCGGTCGGCCAGCGATGTATTGGGCGCCAGAAAATCGAAGTCGAGCTGGGTGTTGTGCGGCAGGTCAGCCATCACGCCGACGACCCTCAGCACGACAGTCTGATTGGCGCAGATCGTGTCCCCGTTACAGCCGCCGCGCCCGGTGGTTAGCGTCTTGCCGACCGGATCGGCATCGCCGAAATATTTGCGCGCGGCGCTCCGAGAGATCACCAGGTTTTCGGGGCGCGACAGAACGGTGCGTGGATCGCCTTCCACCAGCGGCAGTGCAATCATCTGCAGGAAATTGGGATCGACGACGCCCACTTTTTCCGCGAACTGCCTGTCGCCCGCCGTCAGTGTCATGTCCTCGCGAACCAGGCGGGTGGCGCTGCGCACTTCCGGAATCTGGTCGTGCATCGCCGGCGCTATGGGCATGGGGGTTTGCGCCGTGATGATCGGATCGGACCGGCCCGGCACGTGGTATGTGATCTCGAGGCGCCAGAGGTTTTCGGCGCCAGGTATCCATTTGTCGTAGGAGAGTTCGTCGCGCACAAACAGCATGATGAGGATGGCGCAGGCCAGGCCCACCGCCAGGCCGGCGATATTGATGAAGCTGTAAAGCTTGTGCCGGGCCATGGCACGCAGCGCGGTGACGAGGTAATTGCGGAACATGGCGGCTCCTATTCGTAGCGCAAAGCGTGGATGGGGTTGGCGCCCGCCACACGGCGGGCGTGGGAGAAGACGGTTGCCCAGGCGATCAGCAGCGCCACAAGCCCCGCGCCCAGGAAATAGAGCGGGCTGAGCGTGATGCGATAGGCAAAGCCCTGCAGCCAGCCATGGAGATAGTACCAGGCCACCGGCCAGGCGATCAGGTTGGCGATCAGCACGGGAATGGAGAACTGCCACAGCAGCAGCCACACGACATCGCGGATGCGCGCCCCGAACACCTTGCGGATGCCGATTTCCTTTGTGCGGCGGCCGGCAGTGAAGGCGGCCAAACCGAACAGGCCCATGCAGGCGATCAGGATCGCGACGCCCACAAAAATCGCGAACATCTGCCCCTGCCTTTTGTCGGCGCTGTACAGCTGCTCAAAGCCATCATCGAGGAAGCTGTGCGAGATGGGAACGTTAGGCACAAAGCTGCGGGAAATCCGGTCGATATAGGCCATGGCGTCCACCGACCGGCCGGGATCGATGCGGATAGAAATATTCTGCGGAAAGTCGGGCGCATAGACATAGACCATGGGGATGGCCGGCGAGCGCGCACCCTCGTTCAGCGTGTCGGCCGTTACGCCCACGACCCGCATACTCGCCTTGCCGAAGATGAAGGTCTTGCCGAGGATTTCCCGCGGCGTATAGCCAAGATTGCGCGCCAGAAGCGCATTAACCATCACATTATGGCCTTCATTCTTCACCGGGTCGCCCGAGCCTTCACTCGGTCCGCTGGTCAGATAGGTGAAGACGTCCTCGCCTCTGTTGGCCGACAGGGTGCGTCCGGCCAGGATCTTGATGCCATAGAGTTGGAAATATTCCGGCGTGACAGCGAAATGGGTGGGCGTCAGCATTTGCGGATCGCCCGGCTTCTGAACCGGCAACACATTGCCGGTCATGCCATTAAAGGCGATCACGGTTGAGCGCGCCACACTGAGCACACCCGGCCCCCGGGCCAAGGCATCGGCATAAGCCTTCATGCCGGTGCCTGTCAGCCGGTTGGTGCTGGTGATGACGATATTGTCACGGCGGAAGCCCAGGTCGAGGTGCCGCACGAAGTCGATCTGTTGGAATACGACCATGGCGGCGATGCCCAGCCCGATGGACGCCGCAAATTGCAGCACCACCAGGCCGGTGCGCAGGGCACCGGAGCCTGGATTGCCGGATTGGTTGGCCCGCAGCACGGCCGCAGGGCGAAAACCGGAAATCACCAGCGCGGGATAAAGGCCGCCCAAAAGGCCGGCCAGCACGGCGACGCCGACAAAGGCAAGGATCAGGGGCCAGTCGGCCAGATAATTAAGTGTGAGCGGCACCTGCAGGAAGCTGCCATAGAGCGGAAGCAGGACCTCGGCCAGCGCCAGCGCCAGCACCAGCGCCAAGAGAGCGATCACCACGGATTCGCCCAGAAACTGGGTTACGAGCTGGCCGCGCGTGGCGCCGACACATTTGCGCAAGCTGATCTCGCGAGCGCGCATGGTCGCCCGTGCCGTGGCCAGATTCATGAAGTTGAAGCAGGCGACCAGCAGGATCAGAAGCCCGATCGCGCCCATGCCGTAAAGCGTTGTCCAGCTCCCTGGCGGCTTCATCCCGAAATACTGATCGGTGCTCAGGTGCACGTCGCGGAATGGCACCAACCGCACCTCCAGAATCTGGCTGACGGCCAGCTTGGCGTTGGTGTAGCGCGTCAGGTCGACCGAGCGGTCGATAACCGGCTTGAACTTGGCCAGCAGCTGGACAGGATCGGCGCCACGCGCCAAGGCCACATAACCAAAGGTCATGTTGTTGGAGAGCCAGTTGTGCTTGGTCTCCTGGTCTATGCGGTCCACGACCGACGTGTTAGGGACCAGCATATCGGCATAAAGCTGGGTGTTGTGGGGCAGGTCGGCCATCACGCCCGTCACCGTCAGCGGCACGGTGGAATTGTCGCAGACCGCGGCGCCGGGCGCGCAGGCGGGCTTCAGGGGGGAAATGGTCTTGCCGATCGGGTCGGCGTTCCCGAAATATTTCCGCGCCATGCTTTGCGACAGGACCACGGACTCCGGATGCGCCAGGACGGTGCGCGGATCGCCTTCGATCAGCGGCAGGGGGATGACCTGAAGGAAGTTCGGATCCACCACTGTGACGCGTTCGGAAAAATGCTTGTCACCCACCGTTATCGACATGTTTTCCCGGGCAAGCCGGGTGGCGGCGCGTACTTCCGGAATATTGTCCCGCATCGCCAAAGGCAGCGGCATCGAGGTCTGGGCCAGCGGAATGGGCGGGCGGCCCGGCGGATAAAAGGTCATCTCGACGCGGTAGAGCCTGTCGCTGCCGGGAATCCATCTGTCATAGGACAACTCGTCCCGGACAAAGAGCGCGATCAGGATCACGCAGGTCAGGCCCAACGCCAGCCCCGCGATGTTGATGGCGCTGTAAAGCTTGTGCCGGACGATGTTGCGCAGCGCGATGGTCAGATAATTGCGGAACATGGCTCCCCCTATTCGTAGCGAAGCGCGTTGATGGGATTGGCGCGCGAGACGCGCACCGCATGGCTCAGGATGGTGAGCCATGCGACGGCCAGGGCGATCACGCCGCCCGCCAGAAAATAAAGCGGGCTAAGGGTGATGTGATAGGCAAAGCCATTCAGCCAGCCATGTAGATAGTACCAGACCAGCGGCCAGGCGATGGCATTGGCGATCAACACGGGAATGGAGAATTGCCACAACAGCAGCAGCACGACGTCCCGGGTACGCGCGCCGAAGGCCTTGCGGATGCCGATTTCCTTGGTGCGCCGGCCGGCGGTGAAGGCGGCCAGCCCGAACAAGCCCAGGCAGGCGATGAAGATCGCGATCACCACGAAGATGCCGAACATGGCCCCCTGGCGCTCTTCCACCTGATAAAGCCTCCCGAACTGGTCCGTCAGGAACCTGCGCTGGAGGGCGGCGGCGGGCGAGAAACCGCGCCAGGTCCGGTCTATGAACGCCAGGGTTTGTGGCACCATGTCGGGGCGCAGGCGGACCGAGAACTGCATCGGCCATTTCGGCAGATACTCGAAGGCGGTGGGCTTGATGGGCTCGCGTGCGCCATTGACCTTGGCGTCGGTGATGACGCCCGCGATCTTGATGTGGTTATGATTGAGCAGGACCGTCTTGCCGATCGCCTGTTGCGGCGTGAAGCCCAGGCGGCGCGCGCCTGTTTCGTTCAAGAGGATATTGCGCCCCTCATTCAGGGGATCGCCGCCCGGCAAGGTGCTGTTCATCCGGTCGTCGCCGCGCGATTCCGACAGCATCCGGCCGGCGATCAGCCGCATGCCATAGACCGACGCATAATCGGGATTGATCGCGATGTTGTTCAGCGTCACCCCGCCGGGCTGGCCTGGCAACTGGAACAGCGCAAGGGTCTGGCCTAAATCGAACGGCACAAGGTTCGACATGGCGACGTCCACCACGCCCGGATTGGCGCGCAAGGTGTGAGCAAAAGTCTCGCGTTGTTCCGGTGTCATCCGGCCGGAACTTACGACCAAGATATTGTCCCGCCTGAAGCCCAGATCGATGTTGCGGGCATAGCTGATCTGGCTGAATACCACGGCAGCGGCGATGCCCAGCCCGATGGAGACAGCGAACTGCAATATCACCAGCACATTGCGCAAGGCGCCCGAACCCGATTGCCCGGCACTGTTGGTCCGCAAAGTAGCGGCCGGGCGGAAGCGGGAAAGCACCAGGGCCGGATAGCTGCCACTGATCAGGCCGGCGGTCACGGCCAGCCCGACCAGGGCCAGCAATAGCTCCCAGTCCGTATAATGAAGACGGATGGGCCGCTGCAGGAAATTGTCAAAAGCCGGCACCAGGATTTCCACCAGGGCAAAGGCCAGCATCAGGCTCAGAAGCGACATCAGCACCGCCTCCCCCAGAAACTGGGCGATCAATTGGCGGCGGCTGGCGCCCAATGTCTTGCGCAGGGCGATCTCGCGCGCCCGCAACATGGCGCGCGCCGTCGCCAGGTTCATGAAATTGAAGCAGGCCACCAGCAGGATCAGAATGCCGATGGCGATCACGCCATAGACCGTCGTCCAGCTTCCCGCCGGCGTCAGATTGAACAGCCAGCGCGACGAGGCCAGATGGACCTGGGTGAAAGGCGTGAGGTTCACCTGATAGGCCCGACTGCCGCTCAGCCGGATGCCGAACTTCCTCAGCTCCGGCGTGACGTTGCGGTCCAGCAGCGGCGCCATGCTGGCCACCACCTTGGTGGGATCAGCGCCAGGGGTCAGGCGGACATAGCCAAAGCCATTCTGGTTGAACCAGCTTTGTTTTGACTCCTGGAAATTGTGGTCAATGACCGAAGTATTGGGGACAAAAATGTCGCCCGACAAATGCGTGTTGTGCGGCAGGTCCGCCATCATGCCGGTCACTTTCAGCGTAACCATCTCGCCCTGGCAGACCGTATCGGTGATCTCGCAATTGCCCCGCCCGGTAACGAGCGTCCGGCCGATCGGATTTGCATCCCCGAAATATTTCCGTGCCGCCGACTGAGAGAGGACAATGGAATTCGGCTGACGGAAGACCGTGTTCGGGTCACCAGAGACCAGCGGCAGGTGGATCAAGGCGAAAAAGCCGGTATCAACCACATCGACATGTTCGACGAACTGCCGGTCGCCCGCCGTCAAGGTCATCTGCTCGGCATTGAGCCGGGTCATGCCAATGACGCCGGGAACCTCGTTGCGCATTGCCTCGGGCATGGCGAAAGGCACCATGGACAACATGAGAACCGGACGGTCGGGTATCGTAATGGCGACTTCCACCCGGTAGAGATTGTCCGAGCCCGGAATCCATTTGTCGTAGGACAGCTCGTCGCGCACGAACAGGATGACGAAGATCACCGAGGCTAGCCCCACCGCCAGACCGGCGATGTTGATGAAGCTGTAGAGCCGGTGGCGGGCTATGGCGCGCAGCGCGGTCACGAGATAGTTGCGGAACATCGTGGGCCTCCTATTCGTAGCGCAGCGCGTGAATGGGATTGGTGCGGGCGACCCGCAGGGCATGGGCCAGGATGGTCGCCCAGGCGATCAGCAGCGCCCCGAAACCGGCGACGAAGAAGTAAAGCGGGCTCAACGAGACGCGATAGACAAAGCCCTGCAGCCAGCTATGCAGATAGTACCAGGCGGCCGGCCAGGCGATCAGATTGGCGAGCAGGACAGGGATCGAGAACTGCCACAACAGCAACCCCAGCACGTCGCCAACGCGCGCGCCAAACACCTTGCGGATACCGATTTCCTTGGTGCGCCGGCCGGCGGTGAAGGCGGCAAGGCCGAACAGCCCCATGCAGGCGATAAAGATGGCCAGGCCGACGAAAACCACCAGCAAGGCGCCCTGCTTTTCATCCGCGGCATACAATTTCGCGAAATCGTCACTGACGAAGGATCTTGTAATGACGGCTGTCGGGGCGAAACGCCGCCATGTCCTGTCAATGAAGGTCAGAGTGGCGGGCGCCGTATCGGGGCGCAGCAGGACCGACATATAGGGCGTGCGCGACTTGTTATAGTAGAACAGGCTCGGCTTGACCGCCTGTCGGGCGCCGTCCACCTTGGCGTCGGCCAGCACGCCCGCGATCCTGAGCTGGCTCTTGTTGAAGACGAGCGGCTTTCCGATCGCCTGTTGCGGCGTGTAGCCCAGACGCTTCGCCGCGGTCTCGTTGATCAGGATATTGTGGCCCTCGTTGGCGGAATCGGTTCTGCCGGTGACCACGTCATCGCCGCGCGCTTCCGACAGTTGGCGGCCCGCCAGCAGCCGCATGCCATAGACGTCAGGATAGTCCGGACTGATCGTGGTCGAATAGATGACCATCCTGTCCGGCTTTCCCGGAAGACGCACCATGCCGCTGCTGAAGATGCCCGACAGGGGCGTGTCGCTCGACATGGCGACACCGATCACACCGGGATCGCCGCGCAGAATATGGGCGAAGCTTTCCCGTTGCTCCCGGGTCAGCCGCCGCATGGTGTTGATGGTGACGATGTTGTCGCGGCGGAAGCCCATTTCCAGGTTGCGCTCATAGTTCGTCTGAGCGAAGACAACCGAGGCCGCGATAGCCAATCCGATGGAAACCGAAAATTGCAGAACCGCGAGCGTCGTGCGCAGCCGGCCTGAGCCTTGCTGGCTTCCCATATTGGCCTTCAGTACGGCCGCAGGCTTGAAGCTCGACAGCACCAACGCCGGGTAGCTGCCGCTGAGAAGTCCCGCCACGACAGCCAGAGCGAAAATGGAGACTAGCAGCGGCCAATCCGAAAGATAGTGGAGCGCAAGGGGACGGCCGAGAAACTGTCCATAGGCCGGCAGAAGAACCTCCACCAGCGCCAAGGCAACCAGCAGCGCCACAAGCGCCATCACCACCGACTCGCCGAGGAACTGGACGATGAGCTGCCGGCGATTGGCGCCCACGCATTTGCGCAGCGCAATCTCGCGCGCCCGCAGAGTGGCGCGGGCGGTGGCCAGGTTCATGAAATTGAAGCAGGCAATCAGCAGGATCAGCGCACCGATGATGCCCAGACCGTAAAGCGTGGACCGGCTGCCGGGCGGCGTCAGGCCGCTGCCCCTGCCCTCGGTGTCCAGATGCACCCGGGTGAAGGGGATCAGGGAAACCTCCATCATCTGGCTCGCAGGCTGATTGGCCTCGGTCTCGCTGTTCAGACTCGCGTTCCGGTCCAGAAGTCCGTTCAGCTTGGCCAAGACAGCTTTGGGATCGGACCCCGGCGCCAGCCGGACGTAACCCGCCGCGGCGAAAGTGAACCAGGCCTGCTTGCCCGCTTCCGTGATGCGGTCCACCACCGAGGTGTGGGGGATCAAAATATCCTCGGCGAACTGGCTGTTGTGCGGCAGGTCCGCCATCACGCCGGTGACGCGCAGCGGCTCTTTTTCCGGGCAGGAAACCTGTTCGGGGCCGCAGGCCGCCATGGCGATGCCGATGGTCTTCCCGATCGGATCGGTGGCGCCGAAATACTTGCGCGCGGTGGACTGGGAAATGACAGCGGACTCGGGTTGCCGCAGAACCTGTGCCGCATCGCCACGGACTAGCGGTAGCTTGATAATCTGAAAGAAGTTGGAATCCACCTCGGCAATGGCTTCAGCGAACTGCTGGTCACCGACATTGACTGTCATGTGCTGGGGCCAAAGCCGGGTCGCCGCAGTGACCTCCGGAAGATGGTCTTTCATGAAGGCCGCGAGGGGAAACGGCGCCGTCGCCGTGATCATCGGCGGCAATCCATGCGGCCGCAGCGTGACATCTATCTGATAAAGACCAGCCGTGTCCGGGATCCACTTGTCGTAGGAGAGTTCGTTCTGAATGAACAGCGCGATGAAGACCGCGCAAGCCAGCCCCACCGCGAGTCCCGTGATATTGATGGCGCTGTAGAGCTTGTGCCGGACGATGTTGCGAAGCGCGGTGACAAGATAGTTGCGGAACATCGTAGCCCTCCTATTCGTAGCGCAGCGCGCGGATGGGATTGGCGCGGGCGACGCGCATGGCATGGGCCAGGATGGTCGTCCAGGCGATCAGCAGCGCCGCGAGGCCCGCCGCGGCGAAATAAAGCGGGCTGAGCGGAATGCGATAGGCAAAGTTCTGCAGCCAGGCATGGAGATAATACCAGGCGACTGGCCAAGCGATCAGGTTGGCAATCAGGACGGGCACGGAAAACTGCCACAAGAGCAGGAAGACCAGGTCGCGCGTGCGCGCGCCGAACACCTTGCGGATGCCGATCTCGCGGGTGCGACGGCCGGCTGTGAATGCGGCCAGCCCGAACAAGCCGAGGCAGGAAATGAATATGGCGATGACGACAAACACGCCGAACAGATCGCCCTGACGCTCGGCCGTGCCATATTGCCGGCCGACGACGTCACCCATGAACCAGCGATTCATCGCCTTGGTTGGGGCAAACTCATGCCAGGCGCGGTCTATGAAAGCCAATGTCTGTGGCTCTGTGCCGGGCCGTAGCCTGACCAGCACCGACCCGAAGCTCTGCGGGTCGTAGACATACATGGTCGCCATCGCCGGTTCACGTGCGCCCAGAAACTTGACATTGGCGATGACACCGGCAACGTGCACATGGCTCTTGTCCAAGACGATGGTCTTGCCGACCGCCTGCTGTGGCGTGAAGCCGAAATTCCTGGCCGCAGTCTCATCGATGAGAATATTGCGGTCCTCATTCGCGGCTGCCGTGGAATTCTCTTCTGGCGTGGCAAAATGATCTTGCGCGCGTTCGTCGGACAAGAATCGTCCTGCGACCAGCCGCATGCCCATGAGCTGGGCCATGTTGCTGCCAATGACAAGCTTGGACAAAGCGACCGGCTCGGTGTGGCCAGGC
>Ga0310811_10001075_pt1 | contig 35037 bp, 28 predicted proteins | sample YCmetagenome_FD_207642 | JGI IMG/M metagenome (GOLD analysis project Ga0310811, IMG submission 207642) | Soil microbial communities from experimental microcosm in Duke University, North Carolina, United States - YC | ecosystem: Engineered > Artificial ecosystem > Soil microcosm > Unclassified ... | reverse complement strand
ACCAGATCCTCGACCTCGCCCGGCGCTACAACAGCACGCCGCGGAAATGTCTCGACTACCAGACCCCGGCCGAGGTCCTATCCAAAGCGTTGCACTTCGAATGTGACTCCACCTGCCCGCCTGCGCGGGGGTGACGCATCAGGGGCGCTCGCTATTCCCCGTCGACGAAGATCCCCGAGCCGGTGCGTGGCGCCTCGCCCGCGGTCGCCATCAGGAACGCGGCGGTGTCCTCGTCGCGCGGGATGCCGCGGCCCTGGGCCACCATCTGGGCGACGTTGGCGGTCGCGGGCGCGTAGCCCTGGCCGGCGGCGGCGGAGTAGAGGGCCAGCGCCTGCACGTCGTTCTGCGGCGCGCCGCGCCCCTCCTGCAGCATCATCGCGAGACTGGTCTGGGCCGGCGGATAGCCGCGGTTGGCGGCGCGGCGATACCACTTCACGGCGGTTTCGTCGTCGCGAGTCACGCCGCGGCCCTCGGCATACATGTAGCCGAGGTTGTTCTCGGCGGGAGCGTAGCCCTGATCGGCTGCGATGCGGAACCAGCGCACCGCCTCCTCATCGCTCTTGCGCGTGTTGTGTCCGTCGACGGCATCGACGCCGCGCTGGAACGCCTGCTCCGGGCTCAGCGGCCCGACGTCCCGGCTGCGGGCATTGGCCGGGGGCCGCGGCACCACCGCGACCTCCATCTCGTGTGTCTCACGCCGGTCGAGCGACTGCGCGGCGGGCCGGTCGGCGGCCTTCGGCGGCTGCACTGGCAGTGCGTTGGATGCCACCGGCACGTCGGCCTCGGGTTGCGGCATCGGCGCCGCGTCCTCCTTCTCGGGCGGAGTTTCCGGCGCCGCGTCGTCACGTTCGTCGCGCGCGACGGCCTTGGGCCGCTCCGCGGCCTGGATCTTGGTTTGCGGCGGCGCGCCGCTGTTGGCCTCGCGGATGTCGAGACGCTGCTGGACGGAGCGGACGATGCCGCGTGCCACCGTGCCAAGCGCGTTGCGCGCGCTGGCGCTGATCGCCGTCGCGGCGCCCGAGCAATGCGTAATCTCGGCACGGCCATGGCCGCGCGCCGACACTGTCTCCTGCGTCGCGTTGCCCGCCGCCGGGCGGATCGACACCGTCACCGACAGCTCGATGTTGCCCTGCGCGGTGCCGCTGACCGCGTACACCGGCACGGCAAAGGTCGAGTTGGCGCCGCCCTGGCCGATGACGATCTGGGCGTCGAAGCCGCGCGCCTTGAGCTGCTGCGGCGTCAGCAGGTCGGGGATGAACGTGACACGCTCGAGCACGCGCTGGAGGGCGTTGCGGATCGCGCTTTCGTAGGAGGTGTTGAGGTCGGTGTCGAAGGTCCAGGCCCCGCAGATCGACCGGTCGGTCGTGGTCTTGAGGAGCCACGATCCGGTCTGGACCGTTGCCGCGTAGTGCCCCGGAATCGCCTTCGCGCCCGAGGTGGACGAAATGTCCACCGGCGGCACGATCGCCTGTCCGGAGCAGCCGATCAGGACGACGGCCTGGAGCAAGGCGAGGGCGCCGAGGGCGCGCGACACCAAGCGGCCGGATCGCCGCCGGAAATCAACGGAAACCCCCGCCGGACCGCTCAAAAGCCTTGCGCGCACGCGACCAACCATGACGGAATAACGCCCCGGAGCGCCTTTGGTGCCGTGGTTCGCCCCGCTCACAGGGAACGCGCGGCACCATCGGTCGTTACCACGGCTAAGGTTGCCGAGGCTGACGGGAGAGGGCCCGATGTCGATCATCGTTACCATTGTCATCGGATTCCTGGTGGGGCTCGTGGCCAAGTTCCTGATGCCGGGCCGCGGCCCAGGCGGCTTCATCGTGACGATCCTGCTCGGCATCGTCGGCGCGTTCGTCGCCACCTACATCGGTCACACGCTGGGATGGTATCGCGAAGGGGAGGCGGCCGGATTCATCGGTTCCGTGATCGGCGCCATGATCGTGCTCTTCATTTACCGCGTCGTTGTCGGTCGACGCGCCGCGTGATACCGCCTCGTCCCCGATTGCCGGCGGCGCTTCCGTGAACATACAAATTCCGGGATGATGGGCGCCCGCGCCGTTCAGGGAACCGTTCATGTCCGACTCTCATGAAGACCGCATCGTCGAGCTCGAGCGCCGGCTCGCGCTCCATGAGCGCATGGCCGAGGAACTGTCGGCCGTGGTCGCCGAGCAGGCGCGCACCATCGACGCGCTGAATGCGCGCCTGCGCGGAATGACCGGCCGCCTGCACGCGGTCGAGGACGCGACGTGGGAGCGCTCGCCCCAGGACGACAAGCCGCCGCCGCACTACTGAGCGCGGCGGCGCACCGTCAGCCGTTCGCCGTCATCCGATCGACCTCATCCATCACGCCTCATCCGTTCGACGGCCGGTCGCCGGAGGTGAACCGCCGCTCGGGATCGGACGGGTCCGAGCCGGTGTCCTCGGCGCGGCTCTGCCGCTCCTCGTCATCCGGCTCCGATCCGTGATCCATCCGGTCGAGGGACGATTCGCCCTCTTCCGCCATCTCCCGGGTGCCCTCGGCCGCGCGGTCGACGACGTCGTGGGCGGCCGACTTGAGCCGGTCGGCCTGCTCGTCGACCATGTCGCGGGCCTTCGCCCTGGCGTTCTCCGCCGCGTCGCCCATGACGCGCGACTCGGCCTCGGTCGACGGCAGGGCCGCGCCGAGGGCCGCGCCGATGGCGACACCGAGGGCTGCCACGACCAGCGGCTGCTCGCGCGAGAAGTCGACCAGCGCCTGAGTGGTGTCCGAAATGCCGCGACGGGCCCGCGAGGCCGACTCGCCCATGCGGTCGCTCGCCCGACTTGCGGCACTGCGCGGGCTGCCATAGAGCTCGCCCGCGCGTTCGGTCGCGCTGCCGTAGAGCTCGCCGGCCCGCGTCGTTGCCCGGCGCGACACGTCGCTCGTACGATCGGCAAGGTCACTGGCACCCTCGCGGATGCTCGTTCCCGTGCTGGCCACGCCCGACCGCGCCCGCTCGTATCCGGCCGCAGCGGTGTCCGACGCCGACCGGTAGCCCTCGCCAAAGGCCTCGGCGGCATCACGCGCGCTCTCGGCCATGCGCTCGCCGACGCGAGGCATCATCGACTCACCGTCGGGCAGCCGGTCACTGGGTGAGCTACGCCAGCCATTGCCGGCGTAGCCGTCGTGTCGGCGGGGAAGCGCATTGGAGATCGCGAGCCACGCCAGTCCGGCTCCGATCACCGTCACCGGCAGCGGGTTGTCGACGATCTGCTTCTTGAGATTTTCGTAGAACTGCGCACCGGCCCCATCGCGCACCTGGTCGACGAACTGGTCGACCAGGTGGCCCGGCCGCAACCGGACGCGCAGCTCCTCGATCGTCTCCTCGATGTCGGCGCGATCGCGTTCGGCCTCGTGCTCAAGCTGCTCGCTGTAGGTCATGGCGGGTCCTCATCTGGTTCTTCGCGACTTCGGCGTCGCGCGACAACTGCCCGAGCGTGCGGTTCGGGATCAGCCGCTTCGGCTTGAGCGACTTCATTCCGACGACGACGAGCACGATTCCGATCAGCAGCACGATGCCGCCGACGATCAGCGCGGCGATGCTGCTCGACATGCCGTTCTCGACCAGCGCGCTGACCGCGGCGCTCAGCAGCACGACCAGCGCCGGGATCAGCAGCACCGCGCCGGCGACCACGAGCGCGAGCGCGGTGCCCATTCGCGACAGGCCTTCGGAGACTTCCGCCCGCGCGAGCTCGCCTTCGGTGCGCACGAGATGGGTGAACTGGTTGACCAGCGTCGATAGCAGCCCGGGAATGCTGCGGTCCGCGGTGGCGTGGCGTTCGCCGTACAGTTCGGTCATCGGTGCCTCCTCAGGTGCGTCGGACGTGTTCGTGAGATGGCGGCGAGCTCTTGAGGAACCGAGCCAGCGCGAATCCCGCGAGCACGGCTCCGCCGAAGAACGCTCCTGGCCGACGGCGGGCGAAGTCGCCGCAGGCGTGCATCAGGTCGTCGACGTCGCCGTCGCGCATCTGAGCGGACGCACGCTCGAGGCGATCGGCCGCCTGATGGATGTATCCGGCGGCGGTCGGCAGGTCGTGCTCGAGATCGTCGGCGGCGCCGTGGACCGCCTTGGCGATGTGCTCCATCTGGCCGGCGCCGGCATCCTTCTGACGGTCGGCCATCTTCCGCATCTTGTCGCGCAACGGGTCGATGACGTCGCCGAAGCGGTCGCGGGCGGTATCGGCGATGTCTTCGCCGGTGTCGCGCGCCATCTGGCCGACGGTGCGACGGTGGTCGGCGTCGTCGCGTTCGTGGGAACCGTCGTCGCGCATAGCGTCGTGGGTCATGGGCTGCTCCGGTCAAGCTGGCGGCGGTCGCGGTGCGATGGCATGATCGCGGCGCGTGTCCGCGCATTCGCGTCTCGTCCCATTAAGTTCGGGATGCGCGCGTAAGTTCCGGACACGCGTCGATGTCGACGGTCGCAACGACGGGTCGCGAAGGGCAAGCGGGAACTCGGCTGGAATGTCGGAGGCGGTGAGCGAGGCGTCGCTGTATTTCGTCTACGTGCTGCACAACGCGGCCGGCATCCTCTACACCGGCATCGCCAAGGACGTCGATCTCCGGCTGTGCCAGCACAACGCGGGACGCGGCGCGCGCTTCACGCGCGGACGCGGTCCGTGGACGGTGTGCCATCGGGAGGGGCCGCTCGGCCACGGCGACGCGCTGCGCCGCGAGGCGGCGATCAAGATCGACCGGACGTTCAAGGCGGCGTTGCGCGAACGCATCGCCGCGCTGGCGGCGCTCGCCGGCAAGGGTCTCGCACGCAAGGGCGTCGCCAGAACGAAACCGCCCCGACCGCGGACGATGAACGCGCGCGTACCTAAAGGATCGGCAAAAGAAAAGCGGACCGGGTGAACCCGGTCCGCTGGTCGTTAGCCGGTCAGACCCTAACGCTTGCCGTACTTGCAGCGCTTGGCGACTTCCTCGCCCACCTCGATGCCCTGCTCGTAGGAGAGCGAATCCTCCGCCTCCCCACGCTTCATGGCCGCGGCCATGCCCATCGCGGTGTTGTTGGTCTCGGAAAAGCCGTTTCTCTTGAGAGCGTCGATGACGCCCTTTCTCCACTCGGTGATCTGGTCCGTCATAGTCCCCAATGTCTCCTACGTGATGCCGGCCCGATGCGCCGGCCGGCGCCTGTCGGGGCGGGATGCTACCCCAAAGTCGCGGCGTGAAAAAAGCGCCGAGACCGCGCCATGACCGGTCGGGGCGTTCGAAGCCGCCCGGAACCGGGGTTCTCGCAGCCGCGTTCCTGATACCGCCAGGACGGACGAGGAGGGGCTGATGGGCCGGACCGCGTTGCTCGCGTTGGGCCTGCTGCTGCTCGCGGCGGCGTGCCCACCGTCGGTCCGACCCGCGTCGGCCCAGGCGATCGCCGGGCAGACCTCGCCCGCCAACGATCGCTTCGTGCCCGACCCTCCGGGCGTCACCGTCACCGAATGGGCCAAGGGCCTCAATATCCCGTGGTCGATCGTGTTCCTGCCCGACGCCCGCGCGCTGGTGAGCGAGCGGCGCGGGCGGATCCTGCTCGTCGACCGGACCGGGCAGGTCAGTCGCGACCCCTACGCCACGTTCAACGTGTTGGCGCGGGGCGAGGCGGGACTGATGGGGCTCGCCCTCGATCCCGGGTTTCCGCAGCGGCCCTACGTCTACGCGATGATGTCGCGGCGCGACGGCAACCGCGAGGTGAGCGCGATCGTCCGCCTCCGTCACGACGGCGACCGCGGCACCGTCGAGCGGACCATCTTCGACGGCATTCCGGTGGGGCCGGTGCACGAAGGCGGCCGGATCGCGTTCGGCCCGGACCGGCTCCTCTATGTCGGTACCGGCGATACCGCACGGCCGAACCTCGCGGCCGACCGCAACTCGCTCGGCGGCAAGGTCCTGCGCATCACCCGCGACGGCGAGATTCCGCCGGACAATCCGTTCCCCAACTCGCCGGTCTACAGCTACGGCCATCGCAATATTCAGGGCCTCGCGTGGCATCCCGCCAGTCACGCGCTTTACGTTTCCGAGCACGGCCCGTCGGGCGAGTTCGGTCTGCACGGCCGCGACGAACTCAACCGCATTATGCCGGGCGGCAACTACGGCTGGCCGGTCGGGACCTGCGGCCTGCATCGCGAGGGGCTCATCGATCCGCTGATCTGTTGGCCCGAGCCCGCGATCGCGCCGAGCGGCATCACGTTCCAGGGCGACGATCTGTACGTCGCGGCGCTGCGGGGTACCGCGCTGTTGCGGATCCAGATCGGGAGCGACGGCACTCCCGGCGACGTCGAGCGCTGGTTCGTCAGCGCCGCGCAGAACGGCCGCTACGGACGGCTGCGCGACGTCGTGGTCGGGCCCGACCGCGCGCTCTATGTGCTCACCAACAACTGGAGCGGCTCCGGCGGCGACCGCGTGCTGCGGCTGACGCGGCGCTGAGCCGCTGCGCCAAGAGGCTGGCGAAACGACCGCGAACGCTGCTTTAATCCGCGCACAACGACGCGGAGCGGCGATGCGGGTCCTCTTTCTTCATCAGAACATGCCGGGGCAGTTCAAGCACCTCGCACAGCATATCGCCGCCGACCGCGCCAACCAGGTCGTGTTCGTGACCCGGCGGCCGGATATCCAGCTCCCCAACATCACCAAGGTGCAATACCCGCCGCCGCGACCGGTCAACGAGGGCACGCACCATTACTTGCGCAGCTTCGAGAACGCGATCCTGCACGGCCAGCAGGTGGCGCGCGTCGCCCTCGAGCTCAAGCAGAAGGGTTTCGTGCCCGACGTCGTCGTCGCCCATCCCGGCTGGGGCGAGTCGCTGTTCGTCAAGGACGTGTTTCCCGACGCGCCGGTGCTGAGCTTCTGCGAGTTCTATTATCGCGCCCACGGTGCCGACACCAACTTCGACCCCGAGTTTCCGCTCGAGTTCGACGATGTGTTCCGGCTGCGCGTGCGCAACTCGCATCTGCTGCACGCGCTCACGAGCTGCGATCGTGGCCTCAGCCCCACGGAATGGCAGAAGGCGCAGCATCCCGCCGAGCTGCGCGACAAGATCTCCGTGGTGTTCGACGGCATCGACACCGAGGCGATCCGGCCCGATCCAACGGTGCGCTTTGCGCTGCCGAACGGACGGGTGCTGACCCGCGACGATCCGGTCGTCACCTACGTCTCGCGCAACCTCGAGCCCTATCGCGGCTTCCATATCTTCATTCGCGCGCTGCCGGAAATCCTGCGCCGGCGGCCCGATGCCCAGGTCGTGCTGTTGGGCGGCGACGAGGTCAGCTACGGCCGCCCGCCGAAAGAAGGTGGAAGCTGGCGCGAGGTGATGCTGAAGGAGGTGCCGCTCGATCTCTCGCGCGTACACTTCCTCGGCAAGGTGCCATACCCGCGCTATCTCGATCTTCTCAAGGTGTCGGCGGCGCACGTCTATCTGACGGTGCCGTTCGTGCTCTCGTGGTCGATGATCGAGGCGATGTCGGCGGGTTGCCTGATCATCGGCTCGGCGACGCCGCCGGTCGTGGAGGCGCTCGAGGACGGCCGCAACGGCCTTCTGGTCGACTACTTCTCGACGTCGGCCGTCGCCGACCGGGTGGTCGAGGCGCTCGATGACCCGGCGCGGTTCGCCGACATCCGCCGCCGTGCGCGCGAAACCGCGATCGCGCGCTACGACGTCAAGGACTGCCTCGCCGGACACCTAGCGCTGATCAACGGCCTGTTGCCCAAGTAGCTAGTGTCCCTGCTGCGGACACTCCGCGCCATTGGGCGGTGTCATTGGGCAATTCGGGGCGTTGCTGGCGCCGCCGCGCCCGCCTTCCGTCGAGCTTCCGGGGTTCGCGTGATCCTGTCCGGTGCTGGCGCCGGACTGTCCGGTGTTGGTGTCGCTGCCATTCGGCACGCCGCTCTGGCCGTGCGATGGATCCGACGTGCTGGAGCCGCGGTCGCTGGCAGTCGGCGGAGCCTGGCCGCTGTTGTTGTCTGTGTTGTAACCGGATTGCGCGGCGGCCTCGTACATCACCGCCGAACCGGCGATGAGGGCGCAGGCCGCTGCCGAACGCAGGAATATCGCAATCATCATGGTTGTCTCCTCTCTGGGGGGTGTCGCTAGCGCTGCGGCGCCGGACCGTTGCACTCGGCGGCATTGGCCCCGCCGTTCGCGCACGAGGACTTCTCGCCGGTGTTGCCGCGCGTCGTTGCTCCGCTCGGCGGCGTCTGGTCGAGTCCCGGGACCTTAGTCGTGCCGCTCGATGCACCGCTGTTGCCGGGTCCCGGAACGTCGGTGCCGTTTGTCGTCCCGGCGTTGCCGCTGCCGGCCGGGGCAGGGACGGTCGGGCCGGTGCTCTGGTTCGCCGGGCCCGACTCACCGGACGAGCTGCCGGTCGCCCCTGCCTGCGCCCATGCCGCCGCTGAAGCGCCAATGAGGAGAACTACGGGTAGGGCAAACAAAATGAAGCGGCGCGCGGCCGCGTCGTGTCTGGGCATGGATTCCTCCGCTGCGGGCGCGGGGCCGGCGTGGAGCGGCCCGTGAGTTCCGACGCAAATTTCAAACGGCGAGGCTTCGTCATCCACGTCGCCTCATGCGTTAACGGTCAGAGGCTGCTTTGGCTCCGGAGTCATTGAGGAAAGAGTCATGGATGACGCGTGGGCGTACCACTTGGATCGGCCACTGCCGACCTATTACCGCGATGTGCGCGGGATCATTCACGTCTGCGACGTGCAGGGTGACGCGCCGGGCGAGCTGTTCGTGCGGACGCTGTGCAATCGCGACGCGCCGCCGAAGGAGGTGTTCACGTCGGAGACCACGGTCGCGGTGACGTGCGACGCATGTCTCGCCCGGCATGTCTGGGCCGAAGACACTCCATACGGCGGCTGACGAGAAGGCGGAGGGACACCGGGACGGTTTGGCCGTCGCGGCGCCTCCGCGTGAGATGCCGCGCTAGCGGTTTCCGCACCCGTTGGATGCCGACGTTGAGCAAGCCGGGTTCGATGGCGACTGAGTGACGCCCGACGTGCCGCCGTTCAGGCCGGACGACGACCCACCGAGGCCGGACGAACTCCGCTGAATCCGGATGATCCCGATGTGCCGCCGTTCAGGCCGGAGGAGCTTCCTCCCAGACCAGACGGCGTTCCGTTAGCGCCCGACGATCCCGAAGTGCTTCCCGGCGGAGGCAATGCGTTGCCGCCGAGGCCGCCGGATCCGGTCGGGCCCATGCCGGTGCTGGAGCCGCCGGTCCTGCCGCTCGGGCTGCCGATCCCGCTGCTGGAGCTGCTGCCTATCGTGCCGGAGGTGGTGCCGCTCGCGCCACTGCTGGCGCCGCTTGCACCCCCGCCGGCGCCGCCACCGGAACCGCCGCTCTGCGCAAACGCTCCGCTCGCCGCAAACGCGATCGCCGTCGCGAGTGGCAATGCGAGCGCGATGCGGGTGTAAGTCGGCCGCTCGTCGACGTGGTGACCTTTGTCATGTCTCATCGAGACCTCCATCGAATGTCGGTTCGTTTCCGTCGACATGGATGTTGGTGCGCGAGCTGTAGGGTCGCTGTGAGCAAGGGGCGAAATCTTCCGAGCAGCTTTGCCGCGCGGAAACAGTGGAATTACTTAACTTTTCTTGGTGTGGAGAGCGTTCCGTATACGCGTGCGCATCGCGCGGGATTCGCGATCGTCAAATGCGTCGACGCGATGGCACCGGGACCGCCGAGCCGTCCCGGTGCCATATCGAAGCAACGCTACCGGCCCGTCGCGCAGTTGGTCGAACCCGACAACGTTCCGCATGCCGGGTTGGACGGTGGCTGTGATCCTCCCAGCATTGGCGGCGGGCTGCTGAAGCTCGATGAGCCGCCGAAGCCTGACGAGCTTCCGAAACCCGACGAACTGCCGCCGAGTCCCGACGACCCAGAGGTGCCGCCGAGCGGCGTTGATCCCGACGGGATCGTGCCGAGCCCCGACGAGCTGCTACCAAGCCCTGACGAACTGCCGGCGCCGACGACCGGCGAGCCGGCCCCAAGGGGCGTCGCTCCCGAGACATTTGCGGGCGGAAGCGGCACCAATGTGCTGCCGCCGATGCTGGGGCTCGTCGCGAAACCGGGGCTCGTGCCCTGCGGGGCGGGAGCGCCTTGTCCGATCGCGCCGGCACGGGCCCCGGCGCCGGCGGCAGCACCGCTTCCGAGTGGACCGGTGTTGTTCAATCCGGGGCTCCCGGTCGTGCCGCCCATGCCGGGATCGGGGCTGCCGGCTCCGCCCTGGAACCGCTGCGCGTTCGCCGTCCCGCTGCCGACGAGGGCAGCCAGGGAGGCCGCGAGCGCCAAGTGCCTCCAAGTCGCCGAGCAGCGCCGTCGCGCCGCCACGGCCTGGTCATTGTCCAGTCTCATCGGGACCTCCATGACGTCCTGAGATGCGCGGTTGAATTGCTCCGCTGCCATGTTGAAACGCCAAGCTGTAGCGTTGCTGTGACGACTCGGAGCGTTCTGCGAATCAGCTTGGCCGGGGCGATCGCGGCCAACCTTTGCCAATCGTGGAAAGGGAGTGATATGAGTCGTGGGAAGACGCCCAAAAGCGACGGGCGCGAGGGGGAACATCGTGAAAAACATCTGCGCTTGCACCATCGGTGCGCTGCTGGCCATTGGACTCACCGTTCAGGATGCCCAGGCGGATACGCCGCGCATGTTCTTCGAAGGCGACATGGTGCTGGCGCAGGCCTGCGTGCTGAAGAGCCGCTTCACCCACGGCGAAGGCGTCGTCTTCCGGGTTCGAGTCCTAGATCCGGGTACGGGCCAGCAGCTCGATGCCGCGAAGCTGAAGAGCCTCGTCATCGAGCTTGGCGACGGCAAGAAGATACCGATGAAGTACGGCGGACATCCGCGCGGCGGAACCGAGGACGCCTTCTGGAGCGGCTCATGGAAGGTGCCGGAGAGTTATCCGACAGGCACCCTGGCCTACACCGTCGTTGCCACCGACCTGAAGGGGCAGGAGGTCCACTGGCAGCCGTTCACTGTCAAGAATTCGACGCTGACCATCGAAGACTGAGCCGGCGGATGATCCGCTGGGTTTTCTTCATCGCTACGCTGGTCATCGCGACTTCGGTCGCGCAGCCGCACGCGGTCATGGCCACGCCGGCATCGGCGCTTGGTCCCGAAATCGCGGCGGCCCAACCCGCCAATGGCTTCGTCGGACGTATCGCCGTTGAGCCGAAACATGCGCCGGCGGGCACGCTGGTCCACGTCACCGGCCAGGGTTTTTCCGCCGGTGAGTCGCTCGATCTCGTGTGGCGCACGGTCAAAGGGCGCTGGAAGGTCGCCGACGGCGCCTATAACGGCCGCGAGTACGCGCCGGTCGGCTACCGCATCGCCAACGTGACCGCGGATTCGGCCGGCCGCATCGCCACGACGTTCACCGTCCCCGACGACTTCGGATTTCAGCACGACGTCGTCGTGCAGCGGGGCGCGCGTCTGCTGACCCAGACCGGCTTCGGCGTCGATATGACGATGACGGTGACGCCCGAGAGCGGGCCGATCGGTACGCCGATCACGATTGAAGTGAAAGGCATCGGCTGGCGGCCGCTCGAGAACAGCTGGCTGCTGTCCTACGACAACAGCTTCACAGGCTGGGTGTCGGCGGTGAGCACCGAGGGCACCGCCCGCGTGACGATTCCCGCGACCGGAGTCTCGGGTGACCACTCGCTGCGGCTGATCCACGGCGAATTCACGTTTCCCTATCTCAATCCGCAGCAGAACCCGGTGCCCAACCGCCCGCGATTCGCATCGCGGTTCACGGTGACGGACGGCGCGCCCGTGCTGCCGCCCGCCCCGGAAAAGCAGGTGCAGGCGCGCGTTCGCGGGCTTCCCGGCGACGGCGAGCTGACAGTCTCGCCGCCGTTCGCGCCCGTCGGCGCACCGGTCGAGGTGCGGGGCACGGGCTTCGCCCCGAACAAGACGGTGCGTCTCGACTGGAACACCGTCACCGGAAACCGCGTGGCGGCCGGATCGTGGGAGGAATCGTCGAAGACGATCGCAGAGGCGAAGAGCGATGCCAGCGGGCGCGCGGTGTTCCGCGTCAACGTGCCGGATGACCTCGGCGGTGCCCATTCGATCGTCGCGGACGACGGCGCGCGCAAGCTGACCGGAAGCGTGTGGGTGACACCCACCGCGCTGCCGCTCGACATCGCGAGCGGGCCGGCGGGGACGACCTTCACGATTCACTTGAAGGGAATCGGCTGGACCGAGACCGCCAACATCTATCACGTGGTCTACGACAATAACTATTCGGGCTATGCCTGCGGCTTCAACAGTCAGGGCGACATCACCGTGTTCCTGCCGATGACCGGTGAGCCCGGCTGGCATTTCGTCGACCTCTATCCCGGCATCTACAAGGGCCAGGAAAATCGTCCGAACAACTTCCGTATTCCGCAGCTCACTTACGCCGCCGATCATCCCGGCGAAGACCTGCCGGCGTTCCATTTCGCGGTCGAGGTGACGGAAAAGTCGGTCGGCCAGTAGCTCAGGTCGACGGCGGCGCCTTTTTCGGCGGACGCTTGGCCTCGGACTTCATCTGCGACGCCCGGGTCGGTTGCAGCTCAAACAGCAGGAACGACCGCGCGGTTACGTCATAGACCTCGCCCGCTTCGAATGTGTGCGCTGCGGCCTCCTCCGGCAGGTTGGTGTCGATCAAGAGCGACCAGCAATCGCCGCCGACCGTCTCCGGCAGGGTGAACTTCACCGGCTCGAAGTGGGCGTTGAATACCAGCAGCATGGTGACCTCGTGGCCGCGCTGGCGGATACCGGTGGTCTGAGCGCGGCCGTCGATCAGCATGCCGAAGCAGTGCATGTTCTCGTCGGACCAGTCGCCGTTCTGCATTTCGGAGCCGTTGGCGTTGATCCACGTCACGTCCTTGACGCCGAGCTGATCGTTGTACTCGCCGGTCAGGAACCGGGTGCGGCGCAGCACCGGGTATTTGTGCCGCAACGCCGTCAGCTTCTGCACGAAGCGCGTCAGCGCGTGGCCCCTGTCGTCGATGTTCCAGTCGACCCAACTGATGTCGTCGTCCTGGCAATAGGCGTTGTTGTTGCCCTGTTGGGTGCGGCCGAACTCGTCGCCTGCCAGCATCATGGGCAGGCCCTCGGAGAGCAGCAGCGTGGCGAGGAAATTCCGCTTCTGCCGCTCGCGCAGCGCGACGATTTCGGCATCGTCGGTCGGGCCCTCGGCGCCGCAGTTCCACGACCGGTTATCGGAGTGGCCGTCGCGATTGTCCTCGCCGTTGGCCTCGTTGTGCTTGTCGTTGTAGCTGACGAGATCGTTGAGGGTGAAGCCGTCGTGGGCGGTGATGAAGTTGACGCTCGACCACGGACCGCGTCCGCGGTGGTTGAACTCGTCCCCCGAGGCGGACAGGCGTGGCGCCAGGTGCGCGACCGGCACCATGCCGCGCCAGTAATCGCGCACGATGTCGCGGAACTTGTCGTTCCACTCGGCCCAGCCCGGCGGGAAGCCGCCCACCTGGTAGCCCCCGGGGCCGCAATCCCATGGCTCGGCGATCAGCTTCACGGTGCCGAGCACCGGGTCCTGGGCGCATGCCTTGAGGAATCCGGACTGATTGTCGAAGCCGTTCGGCTCCCGGGCGAGAATTGTGCCGAGATCGAAGCGGAAGCCGTCGACGTGCATCTCCTGCACCCAGTAGCGCATGGAGTCGGTGACCATCTGCAGCACGCGCATGTGCGTGGTGTTGAGCGTATTGCCGGTGCCGGTATCGTTGATGTAGTAGCGTTTCTGCTCGGGCATCAGGCGGTAATACGACGCGTTGTCGATGCCCTTGAAGCAGAGCGTCGGCCCGAGCTCGTTGCCTTCGGCGGTGTGGTTGTAGACGACGTCGAGGATGACCTCGAGCCCGGCGTCGTGGAACCGCGCCACCATCTCCTTGAACTCCTGCAGCACGCGTGCAGGGTAGGCGGAGTAGCGCGGGTCGGGCGCGAAGAAGCCGATGGTGTTGTAGCCCCAGTAGTTGGTGAGGCCCTTGTCGAGCAGGTAGCTGTCGTTGATGAAGGTGTGGATCGGCATCAGCTCGACCGAGGTGATGCCGAGCGACTTGATGTAATCGATGACGTCCTGGGTCGCGAGGCCGGCGAAGGTGCCGCGTTCGTTCTCGGGGACCTTCGGGTGGCGCTTGGTGAAGCCGCGGACGTGGGTCTCGTAGACGATGGTGCGGTCCCACGGCACGCGATGCCACTGCGCCTCGCGCGCCCAGTCGAAGTTCGGATCGACGACGACGCACTTCGGCACGTACGGCGCACTGTCGCGCTCGTCGAACGTGAGGTCGTCCTCGCCCATGACGTAGCCGAAGCAGGCAGGATGCCACTTCAGCTCGCCGATGTGGGCGCGCGCGTACGGATCGAGCAGGAGCTTGTTGGGATTGAAGCGGTGCCCTTCCTCGGGCGCGTACGGGCCGTGCACGCGGAAGCCATACACCGTGCCCGGACCAACCTCCGGCAGGTAGCCGTGCCAGATCTCGTTGGTGAACTCCGGCAGCTCGACGCGCAGGATCTCGTGCTCGCCGCTCTGGTCGAACAGGCACAATTCGACCTTGCCGGCGTTGGCGGAGAACACGGCGAAATTGACGCCCTTGCCGTCCCATGAGGCGCCGAGCGGGAAGGGGAGTCCTTCCCGTATACCGACCTTCTTCGGTGGCGCCATGGGTTTCTCCGCGACCTTGCGCGAGTGCCGCGGTGTCGTGTCGATCAGCGCCTACCGAGCAGGATGCCGAGGGCCATGCCGATGCCGCCCGCGATCAGCAGAGCGGTGACCGGTGCCTCGTTGGTGTACGTGCGCACGCTGTCGACAGCGTTGCCGTACATGTTCTGCGCCTCGCCGAGCACCTGGCGCGCCGCGCCGCGGCCTTCCATGTTGGGGTCGTTGGTCATCGATCCGACCGCTTCCTCGGCTTTGCCCGCGATGTTCCGCGCCGCTCCCGTAACCCGATTCTCGTCCATGTTCAGACTTCCCTGTGATGAAACCCCGTGATGAAACCCCGTGATGAAACCTGGGGCGTCCGGCGTATCGCCGGCTCGCCCTGCAGAGAGGTCATATAACGCTACGGTTGGGGTATGGTTCCGGCGAAGAACCGGTGCGACGGAGGGGCCTCCGACACGATCCCGACGCCCGATTTGAGGGCAGTCGTGCTTGGGATATCATCGGCCCGGCCGATGACGCTTGCACAGCGCACGGCCGAACAGGGGAGGCGCAGAAATGGCGGACGCCACGTACGATCGCAGCGCGGAGGATTTCGGCAACATCGTCAACCTCGGGCACGTCAACGTCCAGGTGGCGGACCAGAGGCTGGCGACGGCGTACTACATCAGCGGACTCGGGCTCACCCGCGATCCGTACCTGATGACCGGCACCAACAACATGTGGGTCAACGTCGGCGTCAGCCAGTTCCATCTTCCCACCAACACCCCGCAAGTCGTGCGCGGGGTCACCGGCCTCGTCGTCAACGATCGCGAGGCGCTGCTGGCGCGGCTCGCCAAGGCGAAGAAGGAATTGGCCGACACCCGGTTTGAGTTCCGCGAGAGCAACGACGGCGTCGAGACCGTCTGCCCGTGGGGCAACCGCATCACCTGCCACGCTCCGGACCCGGCGCGCTTCGGCCGCATGGCGCTCGGAATGGCCTATGTCGCGTTCGACGTGCCGCCGGGGACCGCCGACGGCATCGCGCGCTTCTATCGCGAGATTTTCCTCGCGCCGTCGGAGGTCAAGAGCGAGCGGGGCGGCCGCGCCGCCCATGTCATGGCCGGCGAGCGCCAATACCTGATCTTCCGCGAGATCGAAGAGCCGCAGGCGCCCTACGACGGCGACCACTTCCAGATCTACATCGCCAACTTTTCAGCGCCGTACCGCAAGCTTATGGAGCTCGGCCTGATCACCCAGGAGTCGAACCAGCACCAGTATCGCTTTAAGGACATCGTCGACCTCGACAGTCGCAAGGTGCTCTACACCATCGACCACGAGGTGCGGGCGATGAGCCACCCGCTCTATGCGCGGCCGCTGGTGAACCGCAATCCGGCACTGCTGGCCGCGCACTTCGTGCCGGGCCATGAGGAGGCGAGCTGGTCGCTCGATTGAGCGCGCTGCCGCGGACAGGAAAAAAGGGCCGGCAAACGCCGGCCCTTTCGTTTTGCGTGAAGCGCCGACGCTCAGCGCTTGCGCTTGCCATTTTTTTTGCCGCTCTTGGCGGAGGCCTTCTTGAACGGCGTCGCGTGGGCCCTCCCGGAGGAATCGACCCACACCCGCTCCGACTTCATCGCCTTGCCGTTGGCGCGGTCGAGCAGGAAGTCGCCGATCATGGTGTTGCGGTCCTCGCCGTTCTCGGCGCTCGGCGCGCCGGTGACGCTGTGGTTCGCCCCTTCGTAGACGACCATGCGCTTCGGCCCCTTGATGAGCTCGAACAGCTCCTCGGTGTATTCGAGCGGCGATAGCTGCTCGTTCTCGCCGGTAATGACGGCGTACGGGCACTTGATCTTCGGCATGTATGGCGTGAGGTCGATCTTCTTGCAGAAGCGATCGAACTCCTGCTCGTCGTCGTAGCCCGACATGAACATGAACCGCACCTTGAAGGTCGGCGAGGCCATGTTGAAGATCTGCCACGCGCCCGGCTCCTGACAGAGGCCGCTGGTGACGTAGCCCTTGACCCTGTTGCCGAGCGTAGCCGCGGCGACCGTGCCCCAGAAGCTGCCGAAGCTCGAGCCGCGGATCACCAGCTTCTTGATGTCGATGTTCGGCTGCTTCGACAGGAACTCGTAGACGCTCTCGGCGCACTTCTCCCAGTTCTCCGGGCTGAAGTAGATGCCGCGCGACACCGCCTCGGCCTGGCCCGGGCCGTCGATCGCCAGCACCGCCATGCCGCGCTCCATGAAGCGGTCGCCGTAGAGCGAGACCATGTTCTCTTTGCTGCCGTCCATGCCGCCGCAATAGAAGACGATCGGGAACTTCTCGCCGTTCACCGGCTTGCGCGGCAGATGCAGGTAAGCAGGAAGGAACTTGTTGCCGAACGGGACTTCGACGCGGCGGATCGGGTGCGGCGCGAACTTGATGTACTTCGCGTAGCAGGCGTTCATCCGCTCCTCGTAGCCTGAGAGCCGCTCGCCCTCCTCGAACACCGGCCAGCAGGCGGACGCCCACAGCATCGCCGCCGCCATGTAACTCTCGCGCGCGGCGACGGCGCGCCCCTGGCGCTCGAACTCGCGCGCCCGCGACTCGCGCTTGCGCGCGGCGGCCGCGAACTCGCGGTGGATGTCGTCGAACTTCCGCATGCGGCGCGCGGCCGACTTGTAGTCGCCTTCGGCGGCGGGGCCCCCGGTCTTGCTGCGTGATTCGATGCGCCCCTGGTCCCACTCGGGGCCGACGGTGCGGATGATCGCATCGAGGATCCAGCGCTGTTCCTGCCAGCGCGCGGTGCGCCGCTCGACGTTGACGCTTGCCATGAACGAAGTCTCCTGCCTGGTCTTGTGCGTTGTTTCGTTGAGCCGCCGTTATTATCAATTATCCAAGGGCGGCAATGGGCGACGGCAGTATTGCGAGAGCCTTGGGGAAGCGCAACAATGTCGCTCCCACGCGCCGCCAAAAGAAGCGCGGGGCCGCCGACAGGGCGGGAGGCTTCAAAATCGCCGCCAACGTGCGGCATCATCGCCGGACGTCCGGCGCAGGGGGACACGATGAGTCGGGCTCGTCAGTGGTTGGTCGCGTATGTCCTTGCCGCAGCGGTAGCGCTCCCGGTCGCAGTTCCGGCGGCCGATTTCACCCTTCAGGGTAAGACGGTCACCCTGTACGCCGCCCTCGGATTGGGCGGCGGCGGCGACACCAACGCCCGGACGTTCCTGCCGTACTTCGCGAAGGTGCTGCCCGGCGAGCCGACGATCATCGTCAAGAACATGCCGGGTGGCGGCGGCATCCAGGGAGTCCAGTACCTCTACAATGTCGCGCCGGCGGACGGCACGGCGTTCGGCCTCACGCCGGGAGGGCCGGTCAAGGAGCCGCTCATGGGCGACGGCTCGAAGGCGACCTACGACCTGCGCAAGTTCCACTGGATCGGCAGCATGTCGACTGAGGATTCGGTGTGCGCGATCTGGCATGCATCGCCGATCAAGTCGATCGCCGATGCGCAGAAGAACCAGGTCGCCCTCGCAGCGACCGGAGTGAGCTCGAATTCGACCCTGGTTCCGATCCTGATCAACGATCTCATCGGCACCAAATTCAAGCCGATCTCCGGCTACGACGGCGGAACCTCGCTGCTCGCGGTCGAGCGCGGCGAGGTCGACGGGCGGTGCATGTCGATCGGCGCGATACGCTCGGCGCGGCCGCAATGGCTGCGGGACAACCAGATCCGCATGATCCTGATCACCGGCGACAGCCCCGACCCCGAGGCCAAGGATGTGCCGCGACTGACGACGATGCTCAAGAGCGATGCCGACCGCAAGGCGCTCGAGTTCTTCAGCATGCCCGACGAGATCCAGAATCCGCTGATGCTACCGCCGGCGGTGGCGCCCGAGGTGGTGTCGGCCTATCGCCACGCGTTCGATCAGGCGATCAAGAACGAGACCTACCGCGCCGAGGCCAACCGGCTGCAGCAGAACATCCAGCCGCACACCGGTGACGAGGTGCAGAAGACCATCGAGGCGATGTACGCCACGCCCAAGGAGATCGTGGACCGGGTGAAGCGGGCGACGACGGTCAAAAGGTCCGACAAATAGGGGCATCATGAACGCGCGGATTCTTCTCGTCGGGCTTGCCGTGTCTCTGTCGATCGCAGCGCCGGCTGGCGCGGAAGTGTCGCTCCACGGCAAGGCGGTGACGGTCTACGTCGGCAACGGGCTCGGCGGCGGCGGCGACTCCTACGCCCGCATCTTCCTCCCGTATCTCTCGAAGCAACTGCCGGGCGAGCCGAGCATGGTCGTGCGCAACATGCCGGGTGGAGGCGGGGTGCAGGCGGTGCAGACGCTCTACAACGTGGCGCCCGGCGACGGCACGGCGCTAGGGAGCACGCCGCCGGGACCGCTCAAGGAGCCGTTTCTCGCCACCGTTGGCGCCGTCAATTACGACCTGCGCAAGTTCCACTGGATCGGCAATCTCGCGTCGTCGATCACCGCCTGCTCGGTATGGCACGGCTCGGAGATCAAGTCGGTCGAGGACGCGAAGGCAAAAACCGTTACGATTGCGTCGACCGGCTCGCAATCGTCGCCGACCACCAACTCGCTGTTCGTCAACTCGCTGATCGGCACGAAGTTCAATCCGATCTCGGGCTACGACGGCGGCACGTCGCTGCTCGCGATCGAGCGTGGCGAGGCCGACGGCACCTGCGTGTCGCTGGGCTCGCTGCGGACCACGCGGCCCGACTGGCTGAAGGACGGCAAGCTCCGCGTCATCATTCAGGTGTCGAGCGCCAAGGACCCCGACTTCCCGAACGCGCCGCGCCTGTCGGACTACCTCACCAGCGATGCCGACCGTCAGGCGCTGGCGTTCTTCACTGCGCCGGACGATATCCAGTATCCGTACATGCTGCCGCCGGGCGCCTCGGCAGAGATCGTCACCGCGTATCGCAAGGCGTTCGAGGCGGCCGTGAAGGATCCGGCCTACGTGGCCGAGGCCAACCAGCGCCGTCAGGAAGTCGCTCCGCACACCGGCGACGAGGTGCAGAAGATCATCGCTGCGATGTACGACACCCCGAAGGACATCATCGACCGTGTCATCAAGGCGACGACGCCGGCGAAGGAGAAGTAGTTACTGGCCGGCGCCCGGCACGTACTTCTTCGTGACGACGTCCTTGATCCGCGCCTTCTGATCGGCGGGCGTACTGGCAATGACGCTCAGCGCGCGCTTGCGCGTGGTTTCGCCATCCTCGTAGCCGACGTAGCGCTGCGTCCGCTGACCCTCGTCGACCACCGCCGGATCAGTCAGCACCTTCTTCACAGCGGCCTGGAGATAGGCGAGGCGGTCGGCGGGGATGCCCGGCGTCGTGACGAGGATCCGGCCGAGCGCGTCGACGGTGCTGCGCAGCTCCATCCAGTAGGACTGCTCCGGCGTCAGGCTCATGCCCTCGAACACGGTCGGCAGGTCGGCGAAGAACTGCGAGCGTCGGTGCGATACCTGGGCGATCGCCTTGTTGCTGCCGGACTTCACATAGTTGTTGGCCGAGGTGTCCGAGACGTAGAGCGCGTCCATTTCGCCACGGGTGATCGCGAGCGCTGCCTCGCTCGACGACTTGTAGCCCATCACCACTTTGCAGTTCATGGCGAAGGCCTCGCACACCATCGACGCGCCGTCGGACAGGCCGTCGATCAGGCCGACCGCGGACCAGCGGACAGTCTGCTTCGCGGCGAGCAGATCCTTGAGCGAGGCGTACGGCGAATTGGGCGCCACCAGCACCAGCCATGGCGACGAGCTGACGGTCGCCAGGTACTCGAGCTTGGCGAGATCGTACTGGACCGACTGCAGCTCGAAGAGCTGCGACAGCACCGCCGCGCCGCCGTTGAGGATCAGCACTTGCAACCCGCTCGGCTCCGAGACGTAGATGCGGTTGAGACCGGCGAGCCCGCCGGCACCCGGCTGGTTTTCCACCACCGCCGTGGCGCCGAGCGCCTTGCCGAGGTGAGGCGCGAGCAAGCGCGCATAGGCGTCGTAGCCGCCGCCGACTCCACCCCCGGCGATGAACTTGAACGTTTTTCCGCGGTAGTACGCCGCCGGGTCTTCGGCACGCGCGCCGACACTGGCTAAAGCGACCGCGACGACGAGCAGGGCGCACGCCCCGCGCAGCCAAGACTGCATAAATGCCTCCCCCGATTCTGACGACCGGCAGAGAAAGCTTAAGCGGGAGATCGTCAGCGGGCGAGCGGGTAAAAACGAAATGTCAGCGCGTGGCGAGAAGGACCGACACCGGCAAGGTCGCGAACAGGGTGTCGAGCCGCAACGCGCCGTCGAACATCGCCGCGTGGCGGCCAGTGAGGACGTCGCGGAAAACCGCAGGCGAGTCGGTCGGCACGGCGACCGACGTGTCGCCCCAGATCCGCGGGTCGGGAAGGGTCGCGTCGGCCTTGGTGATCGCCGAAAAGTGACGGCCGACCGCGACGACCAGCGTCACGTTCTCGTGGTGGCGCTGGAACGCGCACACGCGATCCGCCATCGGACCCGCGACGTCAAGCGGGCGGTATCCTCCGACAGCGAACAGCTGCGGGTGACGGTTCCGCAATACAATCAGTTCGCGGACCAGGAACAGCTTGATCGCGCCGTCGTGCCAGTCGTCGCGCATCCGTGCGGTCGCGTCGGCGCGATCGGATTCGCCGTCGAGCGCCGACAGCCGCGCGAGCGCTCGCATGCGCGCCTCGTAATCGACCGGCCGACGATTGTCGGGATCGACGAAGCTGAAGTCCCACAGCTCGCAGCCCTGGTAGATGTCGGACACGCCGGGACACGTGAGCTTCAGCACCGTCTGGGTCAGGCTGTTGAGCATGCCGAGGCGCGCGATGTCGGCCTGGAACGGCAGGAAGTTGGCTAGGAACGGCCGCCCGGTGACCGGATGCAGGATCTGGGCGATGAATCGCTCGAGCGCCGTCTCGTAGTCGGTATTGGGATTCGACCACGACGTCCGGACCTTCGCTTCACGCGAAGCCTTCAGCATGTAGGCCTTGACGCGGGCCAGGAACGCCTCGCGCTCCGGCTCCGACGCTGTCTTCGGATCGAAGCCGAGCGGCCAGCTTCCGATCAGGCCCTGGTAGAGCAGGTACTCGTCATTTCGGCCGAGGATCTGCTGCCCCTCGGCCTCCTGCTTGCGCCGCCGGTTGAGGCTGGTCCAGCGGCTGATGTGCCGCGTCCATTCGAGCGGCCGCTCGGAAATAACGCCGATCCGGGCGCGCGCATCCTCGCCCCGCTTGGTGTCGTGGGTCGCTGTCGCCAGCATGGCGTTCGGCCAGTGCTGCGCGCGCTCCTGGGCGAGGTGATGGAACGCGGCAACGGAGATTCCGAACACACGCGGGTCGCTGCCGACCTCGCACAGCGATGACAGCCGGTTGTAGCGATAGAATGCCGTGTCCTCGAAGCCCTTGGCCATCACCGGCCCGGTGTACTGCTGCACGCGCATGGCGAAGCGCGCGACATCGGCGAGCGGATATTGGCCATTGTTCCGCGCAATGTCGGTGGTCAGTACGCCCTCGATGAAGTCGAACATCTCCTTGCCCGGTGCGCGCCAGCGCTTGCGCGCCTGACCGACCGCCCAGGTGATATCGCGGCGGTCTTCGGCTGTGGCGCCGTCAGCGGTCACGTAGGTGCGGTAGACCGGAAATGCCGCGACGACTTCCTTCAGCGCGGCGCGCAGGCCTTCCAGGGTGAAGTCGCGGCTGCTCCAGTGTTCCTCGGACAGGCGGTCGAGGTCGCGCGCGAGCGAGTGCAGCTCGCCGTTCAGGATAGACTCCATGACGAAATGCTTCGCGGCGAGCAGCGCCTCGTCGAAGTCGACGTCGCGGGCGACGAATCGCTCGTAGGTACGCGTGAGCGTCGCCTCGCCGCGCTGGTCGACCAGCAGCGAGTTCACCTGCGCGAGGAAGTCGTAGCCCGTGGTGCCGTGGATCGGCCAATCCTCGCGCAGCTTCTCGTGACGGGCGAGGATCTTCTCGACGACGAGGTAGATCGAATCGTCGCGGCCCGTGGCCATGGCCGCCAGCTCGCGGAGGCGACGGAGGTAGCCCAACGGGTGGAACAGTCCGTCGATGTGGTCGATGCGCAGGCCGTTGAGCGATCCGTCGGCCATCAGGCGACAGACGAGCTTGTGGGCATGGCTAAAGAGGTCGGCGTTCTCGACGCAGATGCCGGCGAGATCGCTGATGTTGAAGAATCGCCGGTAGTTGACCTCGTCCGATGCCACGCCCCAGTAGGCGAGGCGATAGTTCTGCTTTTCGAGCAGCTCGTGGAGCTTCTGAAAGCTCGTGCGGTCGCCAACCATGCCGCCCAGCGCGCGCATTCCCTGCGACAGGATGTCGGTCGCCACCGAATCGGCGATCGCCAGCTCGGCGAGCCGTGCTTGCAGGCTGTGGGCGCGGTGGCGCGGGTGCTTATCCTCGGCCAACGCGTCGAAGGCAACGGCGACCTTGTCGAGCGCCTCGAGGCGCGCCGGATCCTCCTCGGCCTCTGGGCCGGCGATCGTGATCGCGTCGCGGATCAGGTCGCCATAGTGATACGGAGAGAGAGGAAACCGATTGTCGTAATAGCGAACGCCGAAGGTGCCGGCGGATGGATCGAAACCCGGCACCAGCTTGCCGCTCTCCAGCTCGCGGCCGTACTGGTCGCCGAGGAACGGCAGCAGCACCTTGTCGGCGAGCCGGGGGTTGGTCGGGTTCCAATCGATGTCGAAGTAGACGGCATAGGGAGACTGGCGCCCCCACTCGAGGACGTCGAGCCACCATGGGTTATCGGCCTTGCCGACGCCCATATGGTTCGGCACGAAATCGACGATGTGCCCGATGTTCCGCTCGGAAAGCGCGGCGCTCATGGTGCGGAAGGCATCCATCCCGCCGAGCTCCGGGTTGAACGCGTTGTGGTCGATGATGTCATAGCCGTGAGTGCTGCCGGCGCGCGCCTTCAGCCACGGCGAGCAATAGGCGTGACTGATGCCGAGCGCGTCGAGATAGGGCGTGATGCGGGTGACGTCGTCGAAGGTGAAGCTGGCGTTGAGCTGCAGCCGGTACGTCGCGGTCGGGATCATTGGAACTGCGTCGCGCGTCGCCGCTTTTCGGGGGGTCTGTCGATCGCCGCGAAATTCGTTGATCCGGGCGGCAAGTCCGCTCAATCCGTCGAGGTGGAAGATCTCCTCGATCGGCATCCGCAGCTTGTGGCGCCAGTTCGGGTACTCCGACACAGTCCCCGGCACGTTGACCTGCTCGACCTGGCCGAGAATGTCCTCGAGCTGCACCATCATCAGCCGCGACGGAGTGCGCGCGAGAGCCTCGTAGACCGCCGGCGAGGGCGGGCTCTCTGGGGTGCCCTCGATCAGGCCCTGGTGGGTGAGGAGATCGCCCATAGCGTGGCGGGTGCGATCGCGTGCTTCCATCTCGCGCTCGCGGTGCTGGGGTGTCGGCCACAGGTCGAGGCGGTCCTTGAGCTCGATGTCTTTGCCCTCCCAGTAGGCCGGGAAAGTCGGCAGATCGTGGGTGCTGAGAGCCACCAGCGCATCGCGAGGATAGCTGTCCGGCGCTCGCATCCGTCCGTCCGCCTCCTGCTCGAAGTAGAAGATGCGGTACGACAGGATGCCGACCTCGCGCATGGCATCGCTCAGCCCCTCGGGGACGGTGCCGAGGTCCTCACCGATGACCATGCAGTGGGTGCGCTGGCTTTCGAGCGCGAGGACCGCGAAAAGCTCGCGATAGGGATACGCGATATAAGCGCCGTCGGTCGGTGGGAATCCTGCGGGAATCCAGTACAGCCGCATCAGTCCGATGATGTGGTCGATGCGCAGCGCGCCGCCGCGCGCCATGTTGGCGCGCACCAGGTCGGCGAACGGCTTGTATGCCTGCTCGCGCAACGCCAGCGGATGGAACGGAGGCAGGCCCCAGTCCTGTCCCTTCATGTTCCAAGGATCGGGCGGTGCGCCGGCGCGGGCATCGGTCGCGATGACATCCTGCCAGCCCCACACGTCGGATCCGCCGCCGTCGGCGCCGACCGCAAGGTCGGTGTAGACGCCGACACTCATGCCGAGGCGCTCCGAGACGCGACGGACCTCGGACATCTGCAGATCCGCCTGCCACTGCAGGTATTCGTAGAATTCCACGCGTTCCTGCTGCTCGCGGCCGATCGCCTGAGCGGCCGGACCCTCCGGGTCGCGGTACTCCTCAGGCCAGTTCCGCCAGCCGAAGCCCCAGCCTTGTCGAGCGCCGTGCTCGGCAATCACCTGGTACAGCGCGTAGTTGCGCAACTTGCGGCCCCAACGCGCCTGGAACGCGCGGAAGTCGCGCGCCCGGGGGCTGTCCTCTTCCTGGCGGCAGCTCTCGCGGAAGGAGCGGTAGAGGATTTCGACGATCTCCAGCTTGGCGGCGACGAGGCCCACGTAATCGACGCAGTCGGTCTGGCGAAGCGCCTTGAGGCGCTCCTGGAATGCGTGGGAATGCACCAGCCTGCGCGCCGACTCGCTGATGGCAAAATCGGGCATCCCCTCGATGTCGAGATAGCGCCCGCTGAGAAAAAGCCGGCTGCACGGCGAGTAAGGGCTCGCATGCTGCGGCATGGTCGGGAACATGGCGTGCAGAGGGTTCACGCCGACGGCGGCCGCGCCGAGGCGGGCCGCGCCGCGCAGGATGTTGGCGAGATCGGTGAAGTCGCCCGAGCCCCAGTTGCGCTCGGAGCGGATGTTGTAGAGCTGGACGGCGATGCCCCAGCGCCGTCCTTCGCCTTCCAGCGTTTCCGGACGCCAGCAGCAGCCCGGCGCGCGGATGATGGTCGTCATGCCCTTGATCGCGCGCGGTCGCGACGCGATGCGGATGCCGGCGCCGTGGTAGCCGAGCGGCAGCTTCTCGCCGAGGGTGAGCATGCGGCGCTCGTAGTGGCCGCCGGCAGCTTCGAATGTCTCGGCGACGGGCAATGACGCGAGATCGACGCCACCGCGAATACGCCGCCCGTCCTCCCGGTTGACCGTCCACGTCAGTCGACCCGACGTGCCGGCCGGCACGACGATCGGCAGTTCAATAAGGGGTTCGTCGCCGACGGCCACGACCACGGGCGGAAGAACGGGAGCGCGAACCCGGTGCTCCAGAGCTTCGATCGTGCGTTGGGCGTCCTCGTCGGTGTCGGCCGAATATCCGAACGCGTGTACGAGCGCGCGGATAGTGTCGGGCGACGCCTCGCGGTCCTGGCCCAGAGCGTCGCGGTAGCGGCCGATGATGCCGCCGAGTTCGCAGATGCGGCGAAGCAGTTCAGGCGATGTCATTGGGGAGCGCCGATGGTGAAGACGACAGACCACGGCGGCAAACGTTCGAGCCGCGGCCCATCGCAGATATGTGCCGGGATCGCGAAGATCGGCTCGCCCGAAAGGTTCCAGCCTAGGCCATTGACTTCGTCGCGGCCGAGATTGGCGATGAGGTCCAGTCGTCGGTCGCCGAACGTCCACTGAACTGCGACAATTCCTGACTGCCGCTCGGTGTGGCGCGCTTTCGCATCAATTCCCTCGTAGAGAAGCGGCACGATGCGGCAGCGGCGAACGTCGAGCAGCGCGCGCACGAATGCCGTTTCGTTGCGACCCGCGTCGCTGTCGGCTTCGTTCCAGTCGAGCCGCGATCGCTCGTACGTCGTGACGGCATTGGGATCGGGGATCCGCTGGCATGCCACGGGATCCTTGAACGCGGGATCATGCTCGAACTCCCGCCGGCGGCCTTCACGCACGGCATCGGCGAGATCGTCGTGGAAATCGCAGAAGTACAGAAACGGTCGCCGCGTGCCCCACTCCTCGCCCATGAATATGAACGGAATCTGGGGCGAGAGCATGAGGATCGCCTGAAGCGCCCGCACTGCCCGGGCATCGGCGAGCGCGGTGAGCCGCTCGCCGCAGGCACGGTTTCCGATCTGGTCGTGGTTCTGGAGAAAAGACACGAATGCGGTGGGCGGCAGGTGCGCGCTCGGCTCCCCGCGGGCCTTGCCGCCGCGGTGCGCTGACGGCTCGCCTTGGTATACGAAACCTTCGGAGAGCGCCCGGCCAAACGCCGCGACCGGATCGTCGGCGTAGTCGCGGTAATAGCCCGCGCGCTCGCCGGTCGCGATCACGTGGGCGGCATGATGGAAATCGTCGTTCCACTGTGCATCGTAAAATTGTGGCGATCGATCAACGCCCCGCGTCAAAAAGCGCGTGACGTTGTCATCGTTTTCCAGCACGAGGTGAACGTGCCGGGCCGGGCCGACGTGGCGTCGTACCTCGGCCGCAATCTCATTGAGGATGTGGCGATCGCTGTCGTCGAGGATCGCGTGCACCGCATCGAAGCGAAGACCGTCGACGCGGTATTCGTCCAGCCAGTAGAGCGCATTGTGGACGAAGAAGTCGCGCACCGCGCGGCTGTTCTGGTCTTCGAAATTGATCCCGGGTCCCCACGGCGTGTGATGGCGCTCGGTGAAGAATCGCGCCGCGTACTGCGACAGGTAATTGCCGCTCGGACCGAAGTGGTTGTAGACGACGTCGAGGAACACCATCAGCTCGCGCGCGTGGGCCTCGTCGACGAGGCGCTTGAGGTTGTCCGGGGCGCCATACGCCGAATCCGGGGCGAACGGCAGGACGCCATCGTAGCCCCAGTTGCGCGTTCCTTCGAAGTCAGCGATCGGCATCAGTTCGATCGCGGTGATTCCAAGACGGGTGAAATGATCGAGGCGTCGGCGCACGCCGTCGAAGCTGCCCTCGTCGGAGAAGCAGCCGACGTGCAACTCGTAAAGAACAGTGTCCTCCCAGGGCCGGCCGATCCACTGCGGATGATTCCACGCGTAGACCGTGGGATCGATGACCTGGCTCGGGCCATGGACGTCGTTCGGCTGGAACCGCGATGCCGGATCCGGGACCGCGAGGCCGCCCTGAAGCCGGTAACGATAGAGCGAGCCGGGGCCTGCGTCGGATAGCGTCAACTCAAACCAACCGTCGCCGATCGCCCGCATCGGGTAGTCCGAGGGGTGCGGCCCCTCGAGCACGAGCGTCATCTCCGACTGGCTTGGAGCCCACAACCGGAACCGCACTGCGTCGCCACCGACGATCTCGGCCCCAAAGGGCATCTGGTGCACGAAGCGGGACGGCACGTTCGACTTCCTCCGAGGTCTACTTTTCGGCAGCGAGCCACACCGACAACGTACAAAGGCGGAGCTCGGCATCATCGTTGAATGCCCGTGTTATCTCCGACGGTGTTATCTCCGACGGAGTTTCCTCGGACGTGTCGAGCAATCGTCGCCAGACGTTGCCGTGCGGAGCCGGCGGCAACTTGAAGGTGATGTCGGTGTCGTTACCGTTGAACAGCAGCAAGAGAAGTTCGCCGGGCGCCGGCGTGCCGTCCTGGAATTGAAATGTCCCGGCTTCGCCGTTGAGCATGAGGCCGAGTGCCCGCGATGAGGGTTGCTGCCACTGCTCCGTCGTCATCTCGGAGCCGTCGGGTGCAAGCCAGGTGATGTCCTTGATACCGCCGGAGCTGCGGTTGCCGTGGAGGAAGCGCGGCCAGCGCAGGACCGGGTGCTCGAGGCGCAGTCGGATCAGGCGACGGACGAACCGGATCAAGGCTTCGTTCTCGGGGTCGATCGCCTTCCAATCGAGCCAGGTAATCTCGTTGTCCTGGCAGTAGGCATTGTTGTTGCCGTGCTGGCTGTGACCGAACTCGTCGCCCGCGAGCAGCATCGGAGTTCCCTGGGAAACGAGGAGCGTCGCCAGCAGATTGCGGCAGTGGCGGCGACGCGCCGCGATGATCTCGGGATCGTCGCTCGGTCCTTCGACGCCATGGTTTGTGCTGACGTTCTCGTTATGCCCGTCGCGGTTGTCCTCGCCGTTCGCCTCGTTGTGCTTCGATTCGTAGGAGACGAGGTCGGCGAGGGTGAAGCCGTCGTGCGCGGTGATGAAATTGACGCTCGCCCATGGCCTGCGTCCGCGACGATCGAAGATGTCGGCCGAGCCTGCGAGCCGCGCGGCGAGCTCCGGTAGCACCCCGAAATCGTTGCGCCAGAAGCGGCGAACGGTGTCGCGGTAGCGGTCGTTCCATTCCGCCCAGCGCGGCCCGTGATTCCCGAGCTGGTACCCGTTTGGGCCGACGTCCCACGGCTCGGCGATGAGTTTGACGCCGGCGAGGACGGGATCCTGTCGCACGGCATCGAAGAAGCCGCTGCCGGGATCGAAGTGGTCATTGTCGCGGCCCAGCGTCACGCACAGGTCGAAGCGGAAGCCGTCGACGTGCATCTCCGTGACCCAGTAGCGCAGGCTGTCCATCACCATCTGCAGCACGCGAGGATGCATCAGGTTGAGCGAGTTTCCGGTGCCGGTGACATCGTCGTAGAAGCGCGGATCCGCCAGGTTGAGGCGGTAGTACGACGCGTTATCGATACCGCGGAAGCTGAGCGTCGGCCCGAGCTGGTTGCCTTCGCCCGTGTGGTTGTAGACAACGTCGAGGATCACTTCGATTCCGGCGTCGTGGAGGTGCGCGACCATGGTCCGGAGCTCGGATAGGTGGCCCGTTGCCAGATAGGACGGGTGCGGGGCGAAGAAACCGATCGAATCGTAGCCCCAGTAGTTGGTGAGGTGCTTCGACACGAGGTGATTCCCCGAGATGAAGGCATGGATCGGCAGGAACTCGATGGCGGTGATCCCGAGCGACTTCAGGTAATCGATCGCGGGCGATGTTGCCATTCCCGCCGCCGTGCCGCGAATGCGATCCGGGATATCGGGGTGCAGGCGGGTGAAGCCCTTCAGGTGGGCCTCGTAAATGATGGTGTCGGACCACGGACGCGCGGGAGGACGCTCGCGGCCCCAGGTCGCCGCCGGATCGACCACCCGGCACTTGGGCATCGCGCGGGCGTTGTCACGTCGATCGAACGTCAGGTCCTCGCGCTGGGCGCCGACGCGGTAGCCGCAGTGGGCGTCGGTCCAGCGCAACGGACCGCTCCACGCCCGCGCATACGGGTCGAGCAGCAGCTTGTTGTGATTGAAGCGGTGGCCACGATGAGGATCGTACGGACCGTACACGCGATAGCCGTAGAGCTGGCCGGGGCGAACGTCGGGGCTGTAGCCGTGCCAGACTTCGTCGGTGTACTCGGGTAGGGCGACGCGCTCGATCTCGCGGTTTCCACTCTCGTCGAACAGGCACAGCTCGACGCGCTCGGCATTGGCCGAGAACAGGGCAAAGTTGACGCCTTCGCCGTCCCAGGTGGCGCCGAGCGGATCGGGGTTTCCCGGCCAGATCCGAAGCCGAGAGCGTGTCATCTCTGGAATCTCAGAATCGATCGAGAGTGAATATCAGGGTGGCGAGGGGCGGAAGGACGAGTTTCAGCGAATGCGGTTTGCCGTGTGTGGAAACTTGCTCGCTGTGGACGGCACCACCGTTGCCGACGTTGCTGCCGCCGTAGATCGCCGAGTCGGTGTTGATGCGCTCGCGCCAGACGCCAGGTGCGGTGACGCCGACCCGGAAGTCGTGGCGCGGCACCGGCGTGAAGTTGCAGACGACGAGGGCCAGGTCCGCGGGATCGCGGCCGCGCCGGAGGAACGCGAGGACGCTCTGGTCGGCATCGTCGGCGGTGACCCATTCGAAACCCTCGCGCTCGCTGTCCAGTTGGTGCAGTGCCGGCATCTCGCGGTAGACGCGATTCAAGTCCCGTACCAGATCCTTGACGCCGTTGTGGAGCGGCTCGCGGCAGAGGTGCCAGTCCAGACTCTTCTGGTGGTTCCACTCGGCTTCCTGGGCGAACTCGCCGCCCATGAAGATCAGCTTTTTGCCGGGATGGCCGAACATGAAGCCGTAGTAGGCGCGCAGGTTGGCGAATCGCTGCCACTGGTCGCCGGGCATGCGGCCGATCAGCGACCGCTTGCCGTGCACCACCTCATCGTGGCTGAGGGGGAGAATGAAATTTTCGGAGAAGGCGTACAGCAGCCCGAAGCTGAGTTCGTTGTGGTGCCATTTGCGGTGCACCGGCTCCTTGCCGATGTAATCGAGCGTGTCGTGCATCCAGCCCATGTTCCACTTGAAACCGAAGCCGAGGCCGCCGATGAAGGTCGGCCGCGACACGCCGGGCCAAGCGGTCGATTCCTCGGCGACGGTGGTCGCGCCGGGGTACTGCCCAAAGACCAGCTCGTTGAGGCGTTTCAGGAACGCAATCGCCTCGAGGTTCTCGTTGCCGCCGTAGATGTTGGGGATCCATTCCCCGGGCTTGCGGCTGTAGTCGAGATAGAGCATCGAGGCCACGGCATCCACCCGCAGCCCGTCGATGTGGTAGCGGTCGAACCAGAACAGCGCGTTGCCGAGCAGAAAATTGCGCACCTCGCGTCGGCCGTAGTTGTAGATCAGCGTGTTCCAGTCCTGCTGGAACCCCTGACGAGGGTCGGCATGCTCGTAGAGATGGGTGCCGTCGAACATGCCGAGGCCATGCGGGTCGGTCGGGAAGTGCCCAGGCACCCAGTCGATCAGCACACCCAGACCCTCGTGGTGGCAGCGGTCGATGAACGCCGCGAACTCCTCCGGGCGGCCGTGGCGGCTCGTCGGCGCATAGAGACCGACGGGCTGGTATCCCCACGAGCCGTCGAACGGATGCTCGTTGATGGGCATCAACTCGAGATGGGTGAAGCCCAGCTCCTTGGCGTAGGGTACAAGGCGGTCGGCGAGCTCGGTGTAGGTCAGGTAACGATGGTGCTCCTCGGGCACGCGCTGCCATGATCCGAGGTGCACCTCGTAGATCGAGATGGGCGCGTCCCGACTCTGGACCGCCGGACGGCGCGCCATCCAGTCGCCGTCGCTCCAGGAAATCCGCTTCAGGTCGTAGATCACCGACGCGGTATGGGGCGACTGCTCGGCATAAAGTCCGTAGGGATCGGCCTTGAGCGGCAGGAGCTCGCCGTGCGGTCCGATGATCTCATATTTGTAGAGGGCATTGAGCTTCACGTGGGGGACGAAGATTTCCCACACGCCGCACTCGTACCGGCAGCGCATCGGCAGACGTCGTCCGTCCCAGGCGCAGAACTCGCCGACGACGCTCACCCGCTTGGCATTCGGCGCCCATACTGCGAACGCGACGCCATCGACGCCCTCCAGCGTGGTGCAATGCGCACCGAGCCGCTCGTAGTTCTTGAAGTGCTGTCCTTCGACGAGGAAGTGGATGTCCATCTCGCCGAGGATTGGCGGGAAACGATAGGCGTCCTCAAACTCCCACACGCCTGCCGGCATTTCGGCCCGGAATCGATGGTAGGGCACGGGCGCAGCGACGGCCGCTGCCCAGAATCCCGCCGGATGCACCCGGTCGAGGGCGCAGATCACCCCGCCGTTGGCGTCGAGAGCGAAGACCGAACGCGCATCAGGCAGGAACAGCCGCAGCGTCGTCTCGCCATCGGGGCCGTCGCGGTGGACGCCGAGGATCGCGAACGGATCGCCGTGCTCGCCGCGCACGATCGCCTCGACCGCCGCCTCCTTGCCGAGGATGGCCGGATGCTTGCGGCGGCGAGCGCCCGTCGCGGACTTTCGGTCGTGGCCGCCGTGCGGCCCGGAATCGGGACGATCGTCTATGTCGTCCTCCTTCATTTCTTGTCCGAATACGAATCGAGGATCGAGGTGATCCCCTTGATCGGCAACTCGAGCCATTCCGGACGGTTCATCGCCTCGTAGCGCAGCTCGTAGACCGCCTTCTCCAGCATAAAGAAGTTGAGCCAGTCATGCTGAGCCTCGCGTCCAGTGGGTAAACTCGGCAACTGCTCGGCGACCTCGCGATAGGCAGCGATGAATGCGGCCGCTGCCTGGTCCCGCCAGCATTGAGCCTGCTCCGACAGCGCCCGAGCGGAGCCTTCGCCGAGCGTCGTGGCCGCGCGCCGGACCGCGGACTGTGCGGCGTAATCGAACGAGCGCAGCACGCCCGCGAGGTCGCGCAACGGCGAATCCTTGCGCCGCCGGGCGTCCAGCGGGGTCGCGGGCTGACCCTCGAAGTCGATGATGTACCAGTCATTGTGTGCGACGAGCACCTGCCCGAGGTGGAGATCCCCGTGGATCCGCGTCTTCACCACGTCGATGTGCCTGGCGGCGAGTGAGCTGAAATGCGCGATGCATTCCTTCTTACGCTGGAGCAGGGTCTCGGCGGCGGTCTTCACGTCGCCGGACAGGCTACCGATGGCCTTATCCAGCAGCTCGAACGCGGCGTCCGCGAGCTCGATCGCATCCTCGCGCCAGGTCTCGATGTCCGACTTCGTCACCGGCTCCGGGTCGAACGCCGGATTGCCCGTCGTGCGCGCGAGCACTTGATGCAGTTCGCCGATGCGTCGCCCGAGTGTAGCGATCAGCTCGAAATAGATCGCGTGCGCCGCTTGATCGATGCTCGGCTCTGCGGGGGCCGCCATGGAATCCGATGCGGGGGCGGTCTTCAGCTGGAATTCTTCAAACCAGCGCTCGAGGTAGTGCAGCGCATGACCCCAACCGTCGCCCTGATTGCGCACGAAGCCGTGTGCGGTCACGAATGCGGAAGGCACGTTCGACGTATCGTAATGTTCGAGCACGCCGAGAATCGGGGGCGTGTTGTTGAATCCGGCATTGCGCAGGAAGAAGCCAAGCTCGACCTCGGGGTGGATGCCGCGGACCGGCGCGCGCAGCATTTTCAGCATCACTTTCTCGCCGATGAGAATCGACGAATTGCTCTGCTCGACGCTCAGTCGACGTACCTCGACGTCGGGAAGAAACTCGATCTCCTTGAGGTCCTGCGTGGCGCGGAAGCGGAAGATGCCGGAGGTGGCCGGCAACTCGAGCTCCGCGCCCATGGCCCGGATCATCGCCAGGGGGAAGTCGCGCAGGACTATGGCGTCGTAGAGCCCCTGCAGCTTGGGTCCATGCCGGACCTGCGCGATCATGAAGGAGACCGGCGCGCCGCCGCCGCTCGACGGCTCGACGTCGGCCATGATCGCCAGCGGCATGAAGTAGGACTTGCCGTCGCCGTTCGACAGCTTGGCCTCGACCTCGGCGAGGAGGTAATTCCGCGACTCGCCAGGCAGTTCCGCAGTCTCGAGGATGCGGGTGCCGATGATGCGATTGTCTTTGGCGGAGAACCAGCGTTGCAGGCTGATGAAATGCGGTAGTACCTCCTGAAGCAGCTTCAGGGCGGGATTTTTCAGGATGTCGCGCCATCCGCTGCGGGTGACCAAGGTTATGAACTCCGGCACCGGTTCCGGAATAGCGCCGTGCCATGCCGGCAGTTCCTCGGGCATGGCCAATAAAAACCAGAAGAAACCGTAGGCCGGCAGCGTCAGCAGGTAGGGCAGATCGCCGATCGGCGGGAACGCGCTCCGGCCCATCAGCTCGATCGGCGTCCGCTGCTTGAACTTGGCAAGGTCGAGCTGCACCGCCTGGGCCGAACGCGCCAGATTGAATACGCAGAGGATCGTCTTGCCCTCGTAGCTGCGCAGGAAGGCCAGAATCTTGCGGTTGGTGGGATAGAGGAATTCGAGGGTTCCGCGCCCGAACACGCCCTGCGTCTGGCGCACCGCGAGAATGCGCTTGGTCCAGTTGAGCAGGCTACTGGCGGTGCGAAGCTGGGCCTCGACGTTGACGGCGAAGAATCCGAAGATCGGATCCATGATCGGCGGCAGGTATAGCCGCGCCATATCGGCGCGCGAGAAACCGCCGTTGCGGTCGGGCGACCACTGCATCGGCGTGCGCACGCCGTTGCGATCGCCGAGGAAGTAGTTGTCGCCCATGCCGATCTCATCGCCATAGTAGAGGATCGGCGTGCCCGGCAGGGCGAACAGCAAGCCGTTCATCAACTCGATCTTGCGCCGGTCGTTCTCGAGCAGCGGTGCGAGCCGCCGACGGATCCCGAGATTGATGCGCATCGTGCGGTCGGCGGCATAGTAGTTCCAGAGATAGTCCCGCTCCTTGTCGGTGACCATCTCCAGCGTGAGCTCGTCATGATTGCGCAGGAAGATCGCCCACTGGCAGTTCTCCGGGATGTCCGGCGTCTGCCGCATGATGTCGGTGATCGGGTGCCGGTCCTCCTGCGCGATCGACATGTACATGCGCGGCATCAGCGGGAAGTGGAACGCCATATGGCATTCGTCGCCGGTGCCGAAGTAGGGCAGCACGTCCTCCGGCCACTGATTGGCCTCGGCGAGCAGCATTCGGTCGGGGTACTTCTTCTCCACCTCGGCCCGGATGCGTTTCAGCACTTCGTGGGTCTCGGGAAGGTTCTCGTTGTTGGTGCCCTCACGCTCGACGAGATACGGCACGGCATCGAGCCGCAGACCGTCCACGCCCATATCGAGCCAGAACTCGAGGACGCGCAGCACCTCCTTCATCACCCGCGGATTGTCGAAGTTGAGGTCCGGCTGGTGGCTGTAGAAGCGGTGCCAA